>Ga0208826_1002971_pt1 | contig 12116 bp, 10 predicted proteins | sample AD_UKC115_MetaG_FD_184451 | JGI IMG/M metagenome (GOLD analysis project Ga0208826, IMG submission 184451) | Active sludge microbial communities of municipal wastewater-treating anaerobic digesters from Hong Kong - AD_UKC115_MetaG (SPAdes)... | ecosystem: Engineered > Bioreactor > Anaerobic >... | reverse complement strand
TCTATAATGGTGTTAGATAAAGAAAAACAAGGAAACATCCTGTTTCCGAGGAGGAACATGGATTTCACGGAGATGTTCAAGAAGGCGAACATGGATGGGAGTGATCGGGAGGGGCTCTGAATTCAAGACATCTAAAATAAATGAGGAGGAAAAATGAGCGAAAACACGAAGTTGGACTTGAGAGTGGTTCAAGAGGCAGTCTCTGGCAGTGCGGCGGCCTTTCGATGTGTAACGAAGCTCCAACCGACTGGAGGAGTCGGAGACAAAATATTTCCGCCTACATATGAAAAAGCAAAGTATGCGGTAGAGGAACGGGTCACTCCAGAGGGGGATGTTGTTAAGTGTGTCCTCCTTGACTCCGTACAATCGCAAGCAAACCGTATGGAGATCGCTCTGCTTGACGCTGTGCGTGCAGGGAGTATTAAACTTCCTTTGCTTGTTGTAAACTTCGACGATCGCGATCTCAAGAAAAAAATCGTTGTGACCAGCCTCGAAGCACCGCATCGTGTAGCCGATGCCATTTTTAGAGACAGCATGCTGGATGGAGTGATGTTTCGTGAATCTGAAAAGGGGAAGGTTCTGGATTGGGCTGACCTACGAAACGCAGCAGGGCTCTTTGGCTTGTGTCCAACGGCTCTTCTCTTCGGAATTTGGGATTCCACAGGTCCGAGAGGAGGACAGGGGGCAAAATTCCAGAGAGCGATCGTTTCCGAGATTGTTGGATACCATGCCGAACCTGGAGTAAAGACGAGCAGTCGTATTGATCCCCTCCAGGTAACTCTTGGGGCAGGTCCTTTATACCAAAGGAACGAGAAAAGCCCAGAGAAGACAAACTGGACGTTAAAGGAAGAGGAAGCGGCTAAAGATAATAAGAACAAAGCCATAACAATAGGAAAAGAGGGAAAACCATCTGAAGCAAACCACGGAAACATAACTCCAACTATTGTTAGTGGAGGGTTTACAATTGGTTGGGCTAAGCAGACGACCGTTCTCTCATTGGCGGCCCTTCGCCGTCTTCACTTTCCCATCAACCGGGGTGAAAGCTTCGACTCTTCGGTAGACAACAAGGCTAGAACCGTTATCGCATCCCTGGGAATTGTTGCCGCAACACTGGCCCGAAAGGACGGGTTAGACCTTCGCTCCCGCTGTCAACTATTCCCAACAGAAGAAATTACGTGGGAATTGCTTGGTACGCCTGGCTCTGAACCAAAGCGCTTCTGCGTCGATGAAACTGGTGCGGTGGAGCTCTTTAAAAAAGCGGTAGAAGAGGCAAAAGAATGTGGGTTGCCCTGGGAGGGAGAAATCCGGCTCAAACCGAGCGACACCTTGCTTTCACTTCTTGTTAAGAGCCAGGAACTGGCTGCTTCGTTGGAAGCCGAGGAGAGCTGATGTTCGGGCTTGCCATTCGCTATCTGAACGGCTGGTCTATGGCGGCTGCTGACGGGGCGAAGAAGGAACGCCCGGAGTGGCCGCCACACCCAGACCGGGTTTTTATGGCGCTCGCTGCCGCCTGGTTTGAAACAGGGCAGGACGAAGAGGAAGGCCTTTCGCTAAACTGGCTGGAAAACTTGCCCTCTCCATCAATTTGCGCTTCCGAGGCATTTCCTCGTTTCTGTGATGGAGATAGGAGACAACGTCCTACAACAAGCTTTGTGCCTGTTAACGATACGAAGACCAAGAAACAAAAGTCTAACGCCCTTGACTTCAAATCCTTGAAAGAGTCCGGTCTTGATATACTTCCGGAGTTCCGCTCTCGTCAGGAACGAAGTTTTCCGCTTGTTGTGCCAAAGGTTGATACTGTTTATTTAATCTGGGCAGACACCGATAGGGATGCTCGTTTAGAAACGCTGAACCGCTTATGCCAAAAAGTTGTCTACGTCGGCCATTCTGCGTCTTTCGTACAGATGTGGGTAGAGGAGAACCCTCCTGAGCCGAATCTTGTTCCCTTGCCGGGGAGTGTACGTCATCGGTTAAGGGTCCCTGGTCCAGGAAGGCTTGAATACCTGGAAAGCCGTTTTAACAGGGATGCTGTTTTAGCTTACACAGAGCTTTCAGAAAAGATCAGAGGGGCCAAGGGCAAAGAGCAGCGTTTACTGAAAGAAGAATTGGAAAACCGCTTTGGGGAAAATCCGCCCTTGAGCCAACGCCCTGAACCGGGATTGTGGCAGGGGTATGATTCTCCACGGCCGCAAGAGGCTCCTGAGATCCCGGGGTCAGTCTTTGATCCGAACATGATTGTGCTGACGTTGCGAGGCAGAAGATACCCTTTAAATACAACGTTAAAGATGACGGAAGCTCTGCGGGGATTGGTCATGTCTTCCTGCCCTATCCAGCCTCCGCCTGAATGGGTCTCCGGGCATACTCCTGAAGGTGGGCGGACTGAAAAGCCTCACCTTGCTTTGATTCCCATGCCCTTTGTCGGAGCCGAACATGCGGATGGTCGGATCATGGGCTTGTCGTTGGTCTTGCCAAGAAATCTTGACCCAGAGCAAGTAGACGCTTCTTTTGGCCCTCTCCTTCGTGATGAACAGGGTTTACCACGCCGAATCCGACTTTTCCATGGGAGAGAGTTGGAATGTGAGTTGGAACTTGAGACCCGCGAATCCCCTCCTTACAACTTGGGGCTTACGGCGTGGACTCGTCCTTCGCGGATATGGGCAAGCGTGACACCGGTTGTTTTGGACAGGCATTTCGATGGGCCCGATAGGTGGGAAAAAGCGGCGGAGGTTCTGAAAGACGGCTGTGAAAGAATCGGACTTCCTCGGCCTATAGAAGTTGTTCTACAGCCTGTCTCTCTCGTGGAGGGTGTTCCTCACTCCAGAGAATTCGAAACACTGCTTCGTAAAAGCGACAAGGGCCATATGCACCACTCTCATGCTGTAGTCATTTTTGATCAACCTGTCAGAGGGCCTGTGATCGTTGGTGCTGGACGGTATCGTGGCTATGGACTGTTCCGTCCTTTGACGGCGCTGGAGGAGCGAAATGGACAATCTCTCTAGGCTACATTTTGACGATTACTTTATCGCCCTTTGGGGGTATCCTCCCTTCAATTGGCAGAAAGAACTTGCCGGTAGGGTCTTGGAGAAGCAAGAATCTCCGTGGCCTGAGGTGATCGCTCTGCCCACTGCCTCCGGGAAAACAGCTTGTCTGGATATAGCCGTTTTTTCTCTTGCCGCACAAGCTGGAAGGTTGAGCGAGCATTTGCCGTTGACGGTTCCGAGGAGGATCTTCTTTGTTGTTGACCGACGGGTAATCGTGGATGAGGCGTTCAACCGTGCGCGGAAACTTTCACGAAAACTTGCAGAGGCGAGGGAGGGTATTCTAAAAAATGTGGCTGACAGACTACGTTTGATTGCCGGTGGGTCTACACCTTTAGAGTGTTTTGAATTACGTGGAGGCATACACCAATCCGACGAATGGGCAAAAACTCCCCTTCAACCTACGATCATCACCTCTACTGTCGACCAAGTGGGCTCTCGGTTGTTGTTTCGCTCCTATGGGCCATTTTTTAAAAACAGGGCGATTCAAGCAGGATTGATTGGAAACGATTCGCTCATTTTCCTCGATGAGGCTCACTGTTCTGTACCTTTCATGGAAACCCTTAATGCGGTTGCAAAATACCGGAAATGGGCGGGTAAAACTCTCCCCTTGGCTTTTCACACAGTGACCATGTCGGCTACTCCGCCAACTGGGGCGACTGATGTGTTCTTCGATGAATCTGATGAACCCAGAGATTTGCAGCATCCCCTAGGGAAACGCCAATTGGCAACCAAGCCGGCAGAGTTGATAAATGTTCTCGGCGCTAAGGGTAGCAAGGCCATTCCGGAGATGGCCAAGGCTTTGGCGAAGGCGGCGAACACTTTGGCCGAAGGTGAAAAACGTGCGGTGGTTGTCTTCGCCAACCGGGTTGCCACGGCAAGAGAAGCGGCAGGGTTGATAGGCGAAAAAGGAAGAGGCGATGTCGTTCTTCTAACCGGTCGCATGAGGCCCTTCGATAAGGAAGATGTTGTGAGGGAAAAGCTTTCCCTTCTCTCTTCAGAGTATTCTCAGAAGAGATCACTGGAAAAACCAGTTTTTGTCGTCGCAACCCAGACTCTAGAAGTGGGTGCAGACCTTGATTTTGATGCCCTTGTAACCGAGTGTGCGAGTCTTAGCGCTCTTCGCCAGCGTTTTGGTCGGTTGAACCGTATGGGGCGTGAAATTGAAGCTAACGCCATGATCCTTGTGAGGGCTGACCAATCAGAGAACAGCCTAGAGGATCCTGTCTACGGTCTGGCCCTCTCAGAAACCTGGAAATGGATGAACACTATTGCCTCAGAAGATGGGTCAATCGACTTTGGCATCTCTGCCCTTTCTTCTGTTTTGCCGGATGGAGAGGAACTGTCAAAACTGGAGGTTTGCCCGGCTCATGCCCCTGTTATGCTTCCCGCTCATGTGGATTGCCTTGTTCAGACCTCGCCGGAACCGCTCCCTTCCCCGGAAGTGGCGGTTTTCCTTCACGGGGCCTCGAAAGCCACCGCCGATGTTCAGGTTTGCTGGCGTGCGGATCTTGACTTCTCGAGCGAGGACTCTTTTGCAGAGGTGTTGACACTCTGCCCACCTTCCGCCGCGGAATGCCTTTCGGTGCCTATTTGGACTCTACGCCGATGGCTCCTTGGAGAGGATGGAAACGATCAGGGATCCGATGTGGAAGGAGAAGTCTCCGGCGAAGAGCTACAGCAAGAATCAAAGGAGAAGCGAAGGTGTGTTCGCTGGCGTGGGCTGGAAGATTTTGAATTCACCTCGGACCCACAAAAAATCCTTCCCGGCGATGTTGTTGTCATTCCTTCAACAGTTGGGGGTAGAGAATCGCTGGGCGATTTTTTCTGCAACGACGGTTTAACGCCTGTTATGGACTATGGAGATCGGGCGTACATCAAATCCCGCGCGAAGGCTCTCTTGAGGTTGAATCCCGATGTGATTGCCCAGTGGCCGAAATGTCGTGAAAAAACAAGGTTCTTGATGCTGGCAGCCGATGCGCATAAACGTTGGGAAGAGGATTCGGACACGTTTGTTTCGGATCTTCGTGAAGCCCTCGCCTTACTGGGAAAAGATGAAACCGCGCCAGAATGGCTACGCGTATCTGCACACTCTCTTTCAAAGGATGCTGGATGGCGTCGCACCTTAGTCCTTCACCCCTTTGGCGGTGTTATTCTTCGAGGCCGCCGTTTTTTGGAAGATCGTTTGAAAGGGGAAGGTACGTTCATTGACGAGCACGATTCTTCCGCTTCGGGAACCGTAAACGTCCCGCTACAAGAGCATCTTGATGGCGTTAAGAACAGGGCCGAAGCTTATGCCTTGGGCTGTGGGTTACCAGAAGACCTTGTAGACGCAATTCAAAACGCCGCTTGGCTTCATGACATCGGGAAAGCGGACAGCCGTTTCCAGGCAATGCTGAGAGGAGGTAACTCATGGCTGAAAGGGGAGTTGTTGGGAAAATCAGAAAGGATTCCCAAAAGTCGTTCCGAATATGAAAAAGTGAGAATTGCCGCAGGCTATCCAAGGGGAGGACGTCATGAGCTTCTCTCTTTGCGCCTGATCGAGAAGGACTTGGCCTTATTCTTGAAAGAAGAAAGTTCATCTGATCTGGTGAAGCACCTCATCGAAAGCCACCACGGCCATTGCCGTCCCTTTGCTCCGGTAGTGGTGGACGATAAGCCGGTGAACGTTTCTTACCGAATCGAAGGCCTTCTCTTCGAAACTTCGTCAAGAACCGAGATGGAGCAGATCGGATCGGGAGTGGGCGAGAGGTTCTGGGAGCTGACAAGACAGTTCGGATGGTGGGGGCTCGCCTTTCTGGAGGCGATCGTGCGTCTTGCCGACCACAGGCAGAGTGAGGCGGAAGAATTCAAAATTGGAGGCGGGCGATGAGCGAATTGATTCTAAAAGGGCTTAATGGAGCCAACCCACTGGGATTTCTTGCGGCCATCGGGACATTACGTGTAGCCACGGCTGTGTGGTCTTCAAAAAGAGTCAAGTTGAAATGGAAGCAAGGGTCAGGTGGATGGAGGCCGAGTATTTCTGTCGCTGTTTCTGATCTTCATGAAGATCTGTTTCTTGAAAAGATCAACGAAAAACTACAAGAAATGTCCGGGCATCCTGCCTTTTCTTTTGCAAAAGACCTTTCTATCGGGATTGACGAATTTCGCTCACGTCTTATTCAGTCTTTCACTACAGCGACTTTTGAGAATCATGTCTTTTCCGACTACTTATCCGCTTTCGCTTCTGATGTTGTGACTGATGAAAAGGGGGTTATGAGCGATACCGCTTTCAGAACCATGAGTGGCGCGGGTCATCAACATTTTATCGGCTTTATGCAAGAACTTGTGGAAGAGACACACAAGAGCCATTTAAGCAGTGCCTTACTCGAAACCTGGGAGTATCAAGACGATAAGCCCAGTATGCGCTGGGATCCATGCGATGATAGGCGTTATGCACTACGTTGGGGAGAGCCCTCTAAAGATCCTATAAAGACTGTCCGTGGCGCTAACCGCCTGGCCGTCGAAGCCCTTCCACTCTTTCCGACAATACCTGTTGGTAAGCGCCTGGAAACGACCGGCTTTACTCAAAAGAAAGGACAAGGCGTGAACTGGAGCTGGCCTATCTGGACTGCTCCAGCCTCTCTGGATGTTGTACGATCCCTTTTATCTTTGAAAGAATTGCAGGAGGAAATACCTGACCGCGACAAACTGTACTCCATGGGAATATACGAGGTTTTTCGTTGTCAACGCATTTCTCAAGGGAAGTATAGAAATTTTACTCCCGCGGTGCCAGTTTGACTTGTGGTGCTCTGTGTCTGAGATTTGTCGCCTATAAAGACTTCTCTATTCAACGATGAACGACATGGAAATGAAAGGAAATGAAGGGTTCTCTCAGGGTCTTCCCGACCTCGCCCCGGCGAGGATGGTGAACGAGTACGTCTACTGTCCACGTCTGGCCTACATCGAGTGGGTTCAAGGGGACTTCGCCGTGAACGCCGACGTGGCGGAGGGGAGGTTCCGTCACCGTGTGGTGGACCAGGAGGGCGGGGCCCTTCCGGAGAGACCCGAGGAGGGGGAGAAGATCCACGCCCGGTCGGTGTGGCTCTCCGCGCCGGAGGAGCGTCTGACGGCGAAGATGGACCTTGTGGAGGGGGAGGGCTCCCTTCTGACCCCGGTGGACTACAAACGGGGCGCCCTTCCCGAGAACCCCGAGCGTACCTGGCCCGCGGACAGGGTTCAACTCTGTGCCCAAGGTCTGGTCCTGCGGGCCAACGGCTACACCTCCCTGGGCGGGGTGCTCTACTACTCCGAATCCAAGACCCGTGTGGAGGTTCCCTTCGACGAGGAGCTCATCGAGGAGACCCGCTCCGCCGTGGCCGGTCTCTTCGCCATAGCGGCGGAGGATAAACCTCCTCCGCCCCTGGAGGGAAGCCCCAAGTGCATCAGGTGCTCCCTGGCCGGAATCTGCCTGCCCGACGAGGTGAACATGCTGACAGGGGTCGACGGGGAGGAGGAGCCCAGGCGGATCCTGCCCGCCCGGGACGACTCCCTGCCCCTCTACGTTCAGGAGCAGGGGGCGCGGATCTCCCGGAACGGTGAACTCTTCGTGGTGCAGAGGAGCCGGGAGAAGCTTGGAGAGGCGCGCATCTTCGAAACCTCCCAGGTCGCTCTCTTCGGGAACGTCCAGGTCACCACTCAGGCCCTGCAGGAGATGTGCGTGCGAGGCATTCCGCTCTCCCTCTTCTCCACGGGGGGGTGGTTCTACGGTATGGCCGCGGGGATGACCCACAAGAACGTGGAACTGCGGTTGGCCCAGTACAGGGGCGCCTCGGACAGGGATGTCTCCCGGCGGTTGGCCTCCGCCATGATCGCCGCCAAGATCGAAAACTGCCGCACCTTCCTGATGAGAAACCACCCGAGTCTGCCCGATGAAAATGCCGCCGAACTCAAGGGCCTGGCGGATTCGGCCCGAGCGGAACCGGAGCCGGAGTCCCTCCTGGGCGTGGAGGGGATGGCCGCCCGAATCTACTTCTCCGCCTTCTCCGGAATGTTCAAGGGGAGCAACGGGTGGGGCTTCGACTTCCAGGGCCGGAACCGCCGCCCCCCACGAGACCCGGTCAACGCCATGCTCTCCTACGCCTACTCCCTTCTGGCCAAGGACCTGACCGTGGCCGCCTTGCTGGTGGGGTTCGACCCCTACCTGGGTTTCTTCCACCAGCCCCGTTACGGGCGGCCCTCCCTCGCCCTGGATCTGATGGAGGAGTTCCGTCCCCTGGTGGCCGATTCCGTGGTCCTCAACGTGGTCAACAACAACATCTTGGCCCCGGAAGAGTTCCTCTGCCGCGGGAGCTCGGCCTCCATGACGCCGGAGGCCCGAAAGAAGTTTCTCTCCGCCTACGAACGGCGCATGGACACGCTCATCACCCACCCCCTCTTCGGGTACAAGATCAGCTACCGCCGGGTCTTGGAGGTTCAGTGCCGCCTCCTGGGGCGGACGCTCTCGGGGGAGCTGAAGGAGTACCCGGCCTTTCGAACGAGATGAGAACCCTCTACGTGGTGACCTACGACATCTGTGACGAGAAGAGACTCCGGGCGGTCTTCAAACTCATGCGCGGCTACGGGGACCACATGCAGTATTCGGTCTTCCGGTGCGAACTCTCGGAGTTGGAACGGGTGGAGCTTGTGGCGAAACTCTCCGAGAGGATCAACCACAACGACGATCAAGTCCTCTTCTTCCCCCTGGGCCCGGCGGGGGGAATTCGGGAGGGAGAGGTCACGGCGGTGGGGAAGGCCTACGCTCCGGCGGAGCATGGGGCCGTGGTGATCTGAACTCTTTGACAATTGGAGAAAGTCTTTGCGAGAGGCGAGGTGGCGGCGGAATCCCGGGAGCCTCTCGAACCGCTCCGGAGGCCTCTTTCGCTTCGCGGCGGAGGCCTTTGGAGAGACGGGGTTGACTTTTTTCTCGGAGTGCTCGAAAATAGAGTTCAAGAGCGCGACGGGGAGAGACCCCGCGCGGGCGACATTTCCACGTCTGAAAAGACGTGGCCCCATTGAAGCATTAACGTACTTCGTGATTAAAGTGCATAGCTCTTTTATTTCCACGTCTGAAAAGACGTGGCCCCATTGAAGCCATTCACGGGGATCCTCACCGTGTCCCCAATAAGGTAATTTCCACGTCTGAAAAGACGTGGCCCCATTGAAGCTAAAACGGCATATAGTATTAGTACCTTACGATAAGGAGATTTCCACGTCTGAAAAGACGTGGCCCCATTGAAGCCGGGACGGTGACCGCCTCCCAGGAGGCCGCTGGTTAATTTCCACGTCTGAAAAGACGTGGCCCCATTGAAGCCCTTGGAGCGCCTGCGCGTAGGCCTGGAGCGCCTGCCATTTCCACGTCTGAAAAGACGTGGCCCCATTGAAGCTGAAAAATAATTTACGAAAGTTTCCAGGAAGTGTTGATTTCCACGTCTGAAAAGACGTGGCCCCATTGAAGCATTGCTTCTCCTTTCCGGGGTTAACTTTCTCCCCTCATTTCCACGTCTGAAAAGACGTGGCCCCATTGAAGCCAGGAGGATGTCCTGATCGGAATGTGGTACGACAATGCAATTTCCACGTCTGAAAAGACGTGGCCCCATTGAAGCACCCCGTACTCTGCCGCGTACACTCGCCGGCGCCGTGATTTCCACGTCTGAAAAGACGTGGCCCCATTGAAGCCTGATTGGGTTCCGTCCCCACCAGGAGGCAATCAGCATTTCCACGTCTGAAAAGACGTGGCCCCATTGAAGCTGCAATATCCATGGTGATGCTGTCGTTCTCGGTCATATTTCCACGTCTGAAAAGACGTGGCCCCATTGAAGCGCGCCATAATCCATTGTATCAATTCTCTGCATACTTATTTCCACGTCTGAAAAGACGTGGCCCCATTGAAGCGACGGCGCCTCTCCCGAAGCGTCTCGATCCTCTTACATTTCCACGTCTGAAAAGACGTGGCCCCATTGAAGCCCCTCAAGAGACAAGCCCCATGACAAGCGGTAAGGGGAATTTCCACGTCTGAAAAGACGTGGCCCCATTGAAGCTCTAGGGCGGATGCGGCATCCAGGTCTCCGCCCTCGGCATTTCCACGTCTGAAAAGACGTGGCCCCATTGAAGCCTGTCTGTCGCCACCTGCACAATCGAGCCGAGATCCAATTTCCACGTCTGAAAAGACGTGGCCCCATTGAAGCAAACAGATTCAGGCCCTTGGGGGGAACGTCAAGAAGATTTCCACGTCTGAAAAGACGTGGCCCCATTGAAGCTTTGCTGGTTTTCTCGACAATTGTCGGTCTGTTTGGCATTTCCACGTCTGAAAAGACGTGGCCCCATTGAAGCAAGACGGCGACGAGGAAGAGTTCAAAAGCTTTTCTATTTCCACGTCTGAAAAGACGTGGCCCCATTGAAGCGATGGAATGAGACGCGTTTCCCTCTTCGGCCGTGAAATTTCCACGTCTGAAAAGACGTGGCCCCATTGAAGCTGCAACCCGAGGAGGAGAAGAATGTCGAGAGCAGAAATTTCCACGTCTGAAAAGACGTGGCCCCATTGAAGCCGTCGGGAGCCGCCAGAAACCCGAAGTCCCGCCGGAATTTCCAAGCTGAAAAGAGTGGCCCCATTGAAGCGGCCTGTCATGTTGATCCGTTTCATTTTCTCCTCCGGATTTCCAAGCTGAAAAGAGTGGCCCCATTGAAGCTGCTCTGGGTCCGGAGTGACGATTGCAGTTGTCCCCACGCATGTGGGGGTGAATCGACCCCCTTAGATCGCAGCCTCCTGGAATTTCCGCGCAGAAAAGACGTGGACCCATGAAAGCCAAGAAACGAAGGAGACGTTTCTCTTAACAGTCGCCTTTTTCACGTCCAAAAGAGGAGGGGTTCAAAATGTTTACATCCCTCCTCTCCTGTACAACTTTAGCCGCACCAACGGTTTTACGAAAATCCTGTGAGAACACTTTTATTTTTATTTCCCTTGACATCTTTCCCATTCTTTCCTATATTTATAGTCCGGCTGTTACCCTGGCCGCCGTCGTCGAGGGTAACTGATACCCAGGAAGGATCGGCGGGAAATCCTTCGGTGGCATTCATTCTGTTTTGGGTGTCGCCAGGGGGCGCTCATGAGTGAGCGCCCCTGTTTTTTTTCTAAAGAACTTCCCTCTCCGCGTCTGATCACTCTTTTGATAGTCCACACTCTACGGTGTGCACAGCTCGCCGTTTCCCGAGCAACCACAATAAGCCTCATCTGAGAGTCGTCATTTTCTGTCCCCTTGACATTTCTTCTGAATTTTCCTATATTATAAGTGCTTGATACCCTGGCCGCCGTCGATTAGGGCCAAGCAGGGGAAGGATCGGCGGGAAATCCTTCGGGGGCACTTCGGTGAGAGGTTGGGTGCCCCCACTTTTTTTATCTCTTTTTCTAAAGAAGTTTTCCCCTTCGAACCTTATCCATCTGTTGAAAGCCAACATTGTCCCGTGTGTACAACTCTCTATCCTCCCGGACGGTTACTGTGTACTCCTCTCTTTTTGCCTCGTTTTCAACAGGGCCGAAAAGACATAGCCCCTCTGGGCAGGCCTCTCCGTCTCCTGAGGATCAACCCTTCGGGATCTCTGATTTTTCTGTGGATTCTCCAGAGCCCCTTTCTCCTGATCCGAAAATGAGAGGAGAACCCTCCCGGTCTGGATGAAGGTGTACTATAATAGTCAGAAGTTGAATCGGCCTTGGGGAACCCCTGAGGGCTGAAGGGAGGAGAGGATGAGGCGGCGGGAAGAGTGGGGGAGGAAGAGGAGAGAGTGATTACCGCCACCACCGGAACCGCTCCCAGCGGAACCGCTACTAGCGGAACCGCCACCGCCGCAACAGCTATCTCCTCGAAGGTCAGGAGAGGCTCTCCGGAGAGGGCGGAGTTCGCCTTCATCGTGGCCAGCTACAACGGCGCCCGCTACCTCTCTCGCTGCGCGCGGTCGATCCGGGAGAAGGTCGGGGAGGGACGCTACGTTCTGGTCGTCATGGACGACGCCTCTACCGACGCCGATGTCGGCGAGGCGCTGGAGAGGCTCCGGAGGCGCGAGGAC
>Ga0208826_1002968_pt1 | contig 12122 bp, 23 predicted proteins | sample AD_UKC115_MetaG_FD_184451 | JGI IMG/M metagenome (GOLD analysis project Ga0208826, IMG submission 184451) | Active sludge microbial communities of municipal wastewater-treating anaerobic digesters from Hong Kong - AD_UKC115_MetaG (SPAdes)... | ecosystem: Engineered > Bioreactor > Anaerobic >... | reverse complement strand
ATCGAGAAGACTCGAAATTTCCTGGTCTGTAAGCGAGTCTGCAGGCAAAACTGCCTTAATTTCTGCAACAGTTGCTAACATGGTAGCCTCGAAAAAAATTTAGAGATTGGTAAAGTGCAGAATAGATTTTGGATTGTAAACAATGGGCACAAGTGATTCGTAAATACGTCCCCACAGATCCTTTGATTTCTGCAGAATCTCTGTTTCAACCGTTAAATCCTGTGCAATAATAAGCTCATACTGGGAATTTGAACGTCCACCAGTGAACATACCATGATTCTTTGGAACCCAATTGGTAACCCGAACATTGCTAACCATATTTTTCACCATGTCAATTTCTGGGGTTCCGCCGGTCCACAGGGAGATAGCCAGTTCAGTATACTGGGCAGGATTAATGGTCCATTCAAACGGTCCATAGATCTCATTGGACATCATGGTCTCAATTGCAGCAGCAGTTGCCTTTGCAAAGTTACCTGGGGTCTCGGTATTGTAATCATCATTAATATCTTCACCGGCAGACCGGAGCAGACCTCTAAGTTCATATGACCTACCATCTTTGGTAATACCATCAATGACCATCTTGTTTTCAAGATTGACAACCTGGTAAGTGGCTGCATTTGAATTGACAGTTGTGAGCGGGTAATTTCCACGCTGTGCAGATGCCAGATCCCGGCGGCCAATACGGAATTCCTTCTGAATGAGCGGAATGGCGATGTGGTCACGTCCGAAGTTTACTGCATCTTCTGCAAGGTCAACAAACTGATAGCTGATGAGAGCTTCAGTCATCTCTTCTGTCTTATCATAACTCCACTGCTGAACACCAATACCACCGATTGGACCACGAACAGGAAGCATGGACCGGCATATATTCTGTTTCCGGGCTTCTGAAATAGCATCAGACCGGATTGCACGGTACCACTCGACTGGAACTTTAGGCATTTCTTTTTCCTCCTTAGATCAGGGCCAGAACCGGAACCTGTTTGACTTCTGCAGTTGCATCCATGGTTTCCTGACACCGGGCAACCGGAATAATTCCTGGTGCTTCAACGGTCAGCAGAATGTAACCTGCTACAGTTGCATCACTGGTCGTATACGAGATACGCATGGTATCATTCGGAATTGTATAGGGATCAACGTTTGCAAAGTAAATTGCGGTTGCATCTGCCGATTTAATGACAGTTCCCTTTATGTAAGCCCCGGCAGTGATATTTCCTGCAGTGGTGTCATCAAGGACCAGATCAACAAATCCCTTGGCTGCAAGGCTGGCTCCATCGATAAATCCGTCTGCATCTCCTGATGCAAGGCTGGAAAGGACACCAACATCAATGGTTGCTGACTCGGCTTCAGTAGTAACAAGAACTCCGGCATTCGTAACACGGATGCCCTTTGGGATCAGGACTGCGGTATCGAATTCTGTTGCCTTCTTGGTAAATGGAATCATGACGGTTATACCAAGTTTGCTGAAGAATCCTGGGATTACCTCTCCACCACCCCATGAGAAGAGCAGATCACCCATACGAGCACGGGTTCCTCTGGTCAGCCAGAGCATCGGGAAGGTGTTTGCACCCTGCAGAATCGGGACCGGGACATTCTCTCCGAATGCTGTCTGGGGGGTCTCCGGACGCATGGATCCGTAATCAAGTGGGGCTGCCGGATTGGCAAGGTATGACTGTTCATAGCCACAGATACCAATGATTGGTAAGAGACCATTTGAACGGACTACACCAAAGTCATCTGAACCATCATCCTTTACCGGTGACAGAACATGACCAGGCTTAACACCTGTTTCACGGGTAAACCCCTCAGTCCAGGTAATGGACTCAACGGCACCAATGATCAGTTTATTCTTTGGTTTTACAAGTGGTGCGAATGACATTTTTACACTCTCCAGTTACCCTGGCCATCGGGTATTCCCACGGTCAGTTTTGTGTAATCATCAGCAAATTCTTCTGGAACGCTAATATACCGTGGTTCTGCGCGTGATGCAGTCACCGATTTCAGAAGGTTGAATTCCTGCTCAATCATGCCGGAAGTCTTGTTATCGAAGAAATTGTCTTCCAGTTTGATGCTTTTGGAGGCAGCAAAGGTCTTGTAATCGTTAATTACAGTATTACGCTTGGTTTCCTCGATTGCCTGACTCATCTTGCTGGCAATGAGCTTGTCGATGTCCTCTTCGGTCTTGATTCCGGTTTTGAGGGATTCAAGGTCATCCTTGGAAGCGTAGATTGCATCCTCGGATTTATCTTCAGTTTTTGTAATCGAATCAACAGATGCCTGAAGGGTTTTGATCGCTTCTGCCTGCTGCTTTACAAGTTCAGAGAGGTCGGTAATCTGTTTGTCTTTTGAAGCAACCAGTTCCGAAAACTCCTTTTTGATGGTTTCCTGGCTGTCGGTGATCTTCTGATCGAGACCGGCAAGGAACTTCTCTTCGTCTTTATCAGTCATATTTACATCCTCGAAGGAATTGGTCAACATGAAGCGTGAAGATTTAGAGGCTGCTACAGCCTTAAATTGGGCGCTGCTCCACGCCGGATCGGCTACTAATGTGAGAGATTTGTTTTTGTAATTGACTACAAATCCATCTGCATGCTGATCCCCCTGCCCATACACCGACCATGCTTTGAGATCTCCAGATTTGATACGGGATTCAGCCGCCTTATCATTTATGGCAACTTTAGCATAAATGGCGTTGTCGGAAATCCAGGCATCCGAAACGGCGCCAATTTCGTGCCGTTTGGAGTCAAGGAGGTCGCAGGCGTGGTCGGGGTCGCGGCAGAGCCGGACTACTGATTGCTTCAAGGTTGCAATGGTGTTCGGAACTTCGGAGGGGGGAATGCCCCATCCATTGGCGTTTAGAGTTCCGATGGGCATTACAAGACCTTCAAGAATCATGGTATTAAATTTATTGGTATTATATTTAAAGTGTTGTGGAAATCAGAGCCTGTCGCGTATTGCTTTTGGCAATTAGACTGTGCCTGTCGGGTATACAATGTCCAATTTTAAAAATATTGGAAAATTATATGCGATTGGGTTTACCGGGTATACCACCTGCAATAAAAAAATGAGTTTAACGGTTAGTAGTAAAAACGACCATACCCCCCCTTTTCTGATTTTAACGATTATCCTGGCTCTAATTTCAAACCGGTAGTATTAATATATCCTACTCATATACACTATAGTGTAGTAAGTCACACTAGAGCTTACTACAGTGGTGTAAAGTATGGGAATACGATATCTATTGAAGACTGATAATCATCTGGATAAGGTCTTCTGGGTATGCTCAGGTTCGGTATATATTAGTATATACCGTTCCATGGATTCGGATTATAGAATGCACTACCATAATGTAGATAGTGGTTTTTCGTTAACCGAATCAATGCCTCTTGAAAAGGCACTGAGGGAATCTAACCGGATCTTAGGGGCGATCAGTGATGAAAACCGTTAATTACCTGGTATTAATGGTCTCTTGTATCTTGGCTTTCTTTAGTTTCGCGATCAGTTATGAAGCATTAAGAAACCTGGCTGCATCGGAGGGTATTAATCCCTCTGCTCTGTTCCCTCTGATCATTGACGGGGTTATTATCCTGGCTTTAATCTGGCGTCTCTATGGAAATAACCGGGATGAATCTCGAATAGTAATGGGTATCTATGTGATCCTTAGTATCGCTTTGAATGCGGTTTCTCATGGGTCTATCCTGGGTGCTATCATGGCTGCTGTAGCTCCTATCTCATTATTCGTATGTTCAGAAGTGGCTGCATCTATGCTACATATGAAGGAAAAGAAAGGACAGTTAAGGGACGAAAAGGGACGTTTTATAAAGGTGGAATAAATGGCAACTAATAACTTAAATATACTATATAAGGTTCAATCTGATATTAAGAACCTGGAGAAAGAACTTGAACAGATGAAAGATCAAGAGAAAGAACTCATTAACCGGGTTCTTTCTTCCGGGTCTACTGAAAACAGATACTACCGGCTTATCAGTAAAGTAAGAGCGGGTAATCGTGTTGTTCAGGTTCATCTGTTAAAAGAAAAGTATCCAGAAGTAGCTCCTAAGGTAATTACTGAGGCCGTTAAAGTGACTGACCTTAAAAAATACCTGGGTGATGAATTGATCAGTGATATCAGCATAAAGCAGGCTGATACCGTCAGATACCTTGTAGAGAAAAAAGAAGTTTCTCCGGTGATGATTGTATGACCTTAATCTACTCCGGCAGTTTAAAGACCAAAAAAGCGCTTAAGAGCGAAGGGATAGGGAAATACCTATCTTTCTCTGACCCTTCCCTTTTCGGTCAGAAAAAACACCCCTTACAAGGTGATGCGATCGTATTGGACCATCCGAAGAGGTCTAAGTTTGCACAAGTTTGGACTGATGCTGATGGTATCCTGGTTAAGGTGGCTTAAATGAGTCGTGAATTGTTTAATGGTCTCTGGCTTACTGAACACAGAAAATCAGGAAAGATGATAGATAAAGACTCTATCATGTTTTCTCATCCTCCTTTCTGTCAGTCTCGTAATGTTGGGGTCTGCAGTCGGTGTTATAGTAAGAAACTATCAGGTTATCGTCCATTCCTGGCTGGTAAACAGATACAAAATACTCAGATACTTTCCTCTCCTGGGTTTGAACCTTGCAAGCTGAATACTATTGATAATACTATTCGGTGGGGCTCGTTCGGTGAGTTGACTGATCCTGTGATGTATCGAAACATAAACCGGATGGCTGAATATAATCCGCACTTGCTGCACTTGCTCTGGACTAAACGGAATGGTATTGTTAAGTCATACCATAAAGCGAAGAACCTTAAGCTTGTCTGGTCTGCTACTAAGATGGACGTGCAAAAACCATTCGTACCTGACGGGTATGATATCGGCTTCTTCGTGTATACGGATGAATCGAAAATTCCTAAAACCTGGTCAGACGGGCATAAAATGCGAAATGTAATGATTTGTAATAAAGAATGTAGTAAATGCAAATTCTGCTACTCTACTTATCTTGGTGGTGTGGTGGCTGAGGTTGTAAGATGACTTATGAATATTGGGTCAGTTTCCTGGTGATACTGCTTATCCTGGTGGTATTACTCTACAACTAAATTTTTCAGTGGTGTTTAAAATGGTATATCTAACAAAAAAACAAGAATCGGATGCAATAAGAAAACTGTTTAAATCAGATCCTTCCCTGGCCAAATATAAACTGAAACAAAATAAGCATGGCCGTGGAACTGCTGCCAATTGGATAGAAGTCACCATTGTTTATCCAGATGGTCTCTTTAATGATAGTAATCTAGAATGGGAAGAATCGCGTCGTATACAATGGCTTATTCAGGTGGCTGTTGGTCGTGGCCATTTAAAAGATGATATCATGACCGATTACTTTGAAGTGAATATCTTAACCTGGTTTATGAGTGCTTCTGAATATGATAAGCGATATAACTGGAGAAAACAATTATGAATTCTATTCCCGCTGCTGTTTATGATGACCTGGTAAAAAAATACGGTATTAATCCGGATGTCTGTATTAAAGAACCTGCTGATATTTTACAGATTAAACAAGTTGCATATCTAACCAAAAAGAAACAAGAACATATGATTGTAATATCCCTGGATGCCGGATCAAACGTTATTAAATCAAGGATTATAACCGTGGGATTACTTAACCATTCCCTGGTTCATCCTCGTGAAATATTCAGGGATGCTATATCAGATAATGCTCACTCGATCATATGTGTGCATAATCATCCTTCGGGTAACCTGGATCCTTCCTCAGCTGATATTGGTGTGACCAAACAATTGAAAGAGGCTGGTGATATCATAGGAATCAATCTCCTGGACCATATTATAGTATCAAAACTTGGAATTCAATCTCTCAGGGGGCTTGGTTACGTATGAAGATGAAATGTTCTGTATGCGGTGGATGGATAGATCCCAAATATGGTTTTATCTATTACTACAAAACAAAGAAAAACGGTGAACGATCAAAAAGAAAAACCTATGAACATATAGGCTGTTCTGACGTTCTCCAATAACTTACCTATCTTTTTTTCTGGAACAACCAACTAACCGGACATACGGCAGTGAAGCGGCAGAGTGAGGGCGGATGCCCGAACCAAGTGGAACGCAGCCCGATGGATAGAGGGTCGAGCGAACGGACGGATGTCCGGAGCAAGCGTAACGGACGGATGTCCGGGCCCGCCGGGCAAAAAACAAAAACGTGCTTGTCGCGTATTGGCATAAAGTTCTGCGCTGTAAACTATACAAAATTATCCGGGCCTGATTTCAAATTTCACTAAACCCAAAGCGTCCTATGCCCGGAGCATGTCGCGTATACACAAGGCTGGTCCAGCCCAAAAATGTGCAAAATTATGTAATCCCGATTTCATCTGTGCCCTGATTACATAATCCGGACATGGGGTTTATAAGGGAGAATACTCCCTTACAGGGGGGTTATAGGTAACCCCAGTTTCATCCGGACCCCAAGGTCCGTAATAAAATTGATTTCATCCTCATATACCTCAAGATGATCCTTGAGGAATGAGATCTGGTCCTGCAGTTCCTCATATGTAAGGCCATTGTAATGGCCATACAGGCGCCAGCATTCCGGACTATCGATTTCCAGCCGGAAATCTTTAGGCACCCGTCTCCGGACGGTGTGAAAGTTACAGGTTCTGTAATGCCTGGCCATCATCACCACCCAAAAAAGCAATTTTATACCTGGTCATTCTTACCATTCCTGTTCTTTGCACGCCGAATCAGTTCATTATCAACATCTATGAATGTCAGATCATCGGTTTTCGGATCTGCAGCAATATCCCGCAGTTGTTTGTCAGTATACTTTGAGTAATCGACGGGCAGGTATTTGACATCTCTTCCAGGTATGAGGTCTAGTATCTCTTTTTCCCTGCGCTTGGATGGATACTTCTTCAGGAACTGGACTATCTCCTCCGGAGATGGTCTGGGACCAAATCCCATTTCTGCTAGTAATATGGAAGCGCTTGTTTTGTAAGACCTGATAATCATGGTCCTGTCACATGCTCCATCTCTATCCAAATATTCGACAGTATGTTTATCTCCGTGGTCAAATACTTCATACCCACCTGGGTAAGTATCTGGGAAGTAACCATGCTTTTTACTTCTGCCATTAATTACCATTTCAATCGGTTCTGGACCCGATTGACTCTTTTTTCTAGTCATTTAGCACCTTTACTGTGAATGTTCTGGTAGCGGGATCGCAGGACCATAAAAGAGTATCGCCCCGTTCCACACCCATTTGCTTAGCAAGCTTGTGCGGAATTGACGTGCGCACCCCAGATCCTGTAAATTTCGTTACTGTGGTAGTGACTACCATACATAATAATCAGTGTAATACATTATAATCATATGCCCTGGTTCGATTGCAAAAAGCGCATTGGTATTACCAGGTATTACAAAAAGTGTACACATCCGGTCATTTGCGTACACTTCGATTTTTTGTGTGTACACTTTTTTGGCAATCGGAGGCCAATGCTTTGAGCACTGGGTAAAATGTGTACACTTCCAAAATCGTAAATGTACGCATTTGTCAAGCGGTATGACCCGGTATGACCATAGTTTTATTATCTATCGGGTCAATCTATTAATGGCGCACCAGTAACATGGTCGCCAAACCCTACAAACACCACTGTAGTAAGAATCAAGTCCGGACCGCCATTTCCGGACTCTAATTTATCCTCTGTTGTAAACCTGTGCCAAATAGGCACGTCTCCTAACGCTTTGGGGGGAGTTGAACTCCCTCCTCAATAGTTCGATTTTGATACCGACCAATCCAGACGATATCTATCGTTTTCACTATTGTATCTAACAGCTTATATATGGTTTATATAGAACTGACAAAAAGAAGCAATTTACTTGGTATCTAACTTTAGATACCATGGTCCTAACAAATTAAGGGCTCAAAATTTTTTTCTTAGGTACTGATCTTAGTATACTATACTAATACTATATATGTACTGATCAGCTTAGTACTATCATACTTTACTTAGATCCAATCCCTTATATTGGTTTTTACAATAATGAATCATTACAAAATCTTCACACCAAGGCATCTGTCACTATCTCAATTTCATGTAATGAATACTTTACATGATCAATAGCGACCTTCTATGAAGGTGTTACAACCCCATTAGAAACCCCCGAAGATCAACCCATACCAAACTATAGATAAGTACCAAAAACTCAAAAATAGATACTACCAGTGAAGGCTCAAGGGTAAATCCCCTTCAGTCTAATCTCACTAGTATCCCGAAATGCCGGATGATGTAATCGCAACCATCCCAAATTCCGCTTCATATTATCCATAACCAAACCCTCTTTGACAATCCACCGGTTCCCACTTCTAATCACCACTTGGCTCTTCGGATACCAAATGGAAGCTTTATAAACACCTTTATAGAAGTCTTCTTCCAGGTAGATATTTAACAGCCATGCCTTCTCGGTCTCTCTCAACACATCAGCCATGATCCCAACCTGGCCAAATGTCTTATTCCGGTAAGCCCGGTCCCAACCATCATCAGATTTACTTGATTTATCTTCACTTTTCTTTCGCGACTTCTGTTTATACTCATCCCAAGTATACGTTTTGTAATGCCCGGTTGATTTGGTAGCATTACCAATCCTTGAACCTTTATCACCGGTCTTATACCGGTTCTTATTAATCCCGGTAATCCCATACTTAACTGTCAGTTTTTCGGCCATGGCAATTGCAGCCTTGGCTTCTCCTTCTGTAGCCCCACCTTGGGCCAGAGCATACAACTTCTCAATCCTGTCCTTTATCTCTGCCTTACTCGACACTTTCATCATCAAAAGACCCATTGTCCATTCCTTCGATAATACCTTTCAAAGCAGCCAACTGTCCCTTTGTTAACATCTTATCATCCCAGGTAGCAAATACATTATCGGACAACCGTTTCTCCAGATACTGGATCCTGCTATACAGCCATTCCTTAAAAATAAATTCATTCATCTTCAATCACCAGATCATCTGTTTCCACTTCCAATGGCATACCCCAGTCAATTAAATGAATTCCTTCAGTTCTGTTTACAAATATTTTCGCTGTGCAGTCGCTACATAACCTTGCGTAATTGATATCACTGGTAAACACATTCTGAAATGCCCAATAATACTTCTTGCCTTCGTGCATTACATAAACCCGCTTCATTGTCTAAACCTCAAAATACCACATACACACATTCCAATTAAACATGCTGCCATGAGATCCCGTGTGGTAAACACTGGATCTGCTAACAGGTAAATCCCAATAAGTAGCATTACCCAAAGTATTCTTTCCATTTACGCTCCAGATCCGCTTCATCAATATCACCTGATAACAGGTAATCGATCAGATTAACCATCTGCAAAGTTTTCCGCAAATCACCAATGCATCTGGCAAATATACGTTCAGTTTCATTACCAAAACATCCATTTATTTTTACTTCAATATCATCTGCAATCCTGGCCATGGCATACTGTTCATGGCTAAAATATCCACCGCTCATTTATATCCCCATACTCCTCTACAGTTCTTACATCCAAAACATGGTTTTATACCCTTCAATTCTGGATATATACCCTCAACCACTCCATGCTCAAATACATGAATATCTTCGGTTGCATTACAATACGGACACTTCAATTGTTCATATCGTTGACATTTATTAATTGCAATCCGGTCACAGTTATTCCACAAAGCACAATCCTTCTTTTTGCATATTTCCATTACAAAACCTTGGCATGCATTTTCGATCATGGTATTAACCTGCACCCATCAACCCAATCCCCTTCGGGACAATTTGAACATTTTTCAATTTTAGCTCCCCATGCCATGCAGTATTCTTTCTGACAATGAATCACTCCGGATGAAAAACTCTTCTTACCCGGATAATGGATGGGCCGCGACATAAATGGGCATATTTTCTCTTCCATCATTCCTTTACCTCCGGTTTGCGAAGGGTGACATCACGAAATCCTCTCTGCAATAGTGCAATTTGCATATCTTTTTGATCTAAAACCAATTTTACCAGTTCCGCAGGTTCTGTTCCAAGCGGGCCATGCGTTTCTATGGCAATTTCGGATAAATCTAGTGCATTGACAACATCCTCAAGTAAATTCCTCAATCGATTAACGTCATCAGATTCGTGGCGTTCTCCGCAAAACGGACAGGGGTTTAATTCATTGGTCATGGTAACACCACAATTCCTGTAATATCCGGACAATAAGTATGCTCCAAGAATTTCTTTGCATTTATAGGATACATCAATTTCATTTGAACAATCTTTTTTGTAATCGCAATTTCCAAGAACTGGAAATATCGTTCATATGTATCAAATGCATTCATTATTTCGCGTCTTTCGTATGGTTCCCAATGGAGACTGTTTACAATTTCTCTAAGATTCACTAAATTCACCTGCTGGTTTATACCTATTAATAGTGGTCTTTGATAGACTTAAATCCTTCGCTGCATCGTCTACACTGGCAGTTGGAAAATTTAAACAAGCAAATTCACCATATAATAGTTTTGCTTGTTTATCATATTCTTTTGCAGCTTCTAAAACATTTTCGAATAATCCATATTCTTTTTTACCTACTCTTACTCTCCATTTGCCCGCCTTGGCATGCCATGTTACGCCTTTATAACCAGATTTGCTATTTTTGCTTATGGACCTATTATATTGGTTTTCGGCATTATTGCAAATACGTAAGTTTGAAATACGATTATCCAAAGTATCATGGTTTATATGATCAACCATTTTGCCTTTTGGGGCATCTACAATATCTCTACTCATCAAAATAATTTTATTACCATCTCTTCTTGCTGCCCTGTATTCATTACAACTTTTAAATGCATGCCATTCAAATTGATTTAAATAATCAAAATATACCGAATCTACTATTGCAAATTTTTCTTTTGTAAGTTCAATTTGTTTTGTAGAACCATCTATATTTGGATTTATAGGTCTTTTAATTAAATTTTTTCTATTTTCATTAATTAACCATTCTGAATAACATTTTCTACTACAAAATCGCTTATCAGATTTTAAATGTGAATAAAATATTTCACCACAATGCAAACATTTGGTCTCTTTTCCAGTTTTTCTTCCAATATCAGCACATTCACGTGAACAATATTTGCCCCTTCCATCTTTTATACGTGTTTTTGTTGTGACAAAATCTTTATCACAAATTAAACATTTTTCAATTATCTTGGCACCTTTCCAGTTTGGGTGGTTTTCACCAGACATTGTTTCTTTTCTACCAATTCCAGCACATTTTCTACTACAATATTTAGCAGTTCCTGCTTTAACTCTATTATTTGCAGCAAAAAATGATTTGCCACAAATTTTGCATATGCATCTTACTTCTGGCATATTATAAATTGTTAAACTTACTGTTATAAATAGTATTTCATAATTTAGTTGGAATACGTTCTGCTATCATACGTTCACCGGACTAATCCATTTAATCTTAAAGTCACGTTCTTCAATTAACTCACCATCATCGATTGCGTCCTGCATTATTCTGCGCGCGGCTTTTTCTGAAATTGCCATTTCTGAACGGAAAGCCATAAGCAGATCAGTTTTTTTGATTCTACCATTTACCATGAGATTTTGAACCCTATCTGCATACAGAATAAAATTTTTGATATCAAGATACTTTGGTTCTGCCCTGAACAAATACTTGTCTCTACGCCATTGTTTGGCAATTTTGGGCGTGTTGTAGGTCAAAAACGATACAATATCTGGATGAAGTATCCGGATTGCTTCAATAAAATCCTTTGTTGGGAATTCCATCAATATACATGGATTTTACTCCATATATAATAATCTCCTAGGTATCTATAAATACTACCGGGTCATACTATAGGATATGGTAACCTTGACAGAGTATCTTCAAGCCAAAATGGAACTATGGGAAGATGAGTTTAACAAGGCAAAGATCAAGGGAGACAATGTAGATATCAGATATTGCCAGGCAAAGTTTCAGACATACTGTTCACTGCTTGCAGATGTAAAACTAAACAAATTTGAGGGATTATAATGGATTGGGAAATTGAATTTTCAATTAACCTGAAAGTATCGAAATACGAACTAG
>Ga0208826_1002959_pt1 | contig 12147 bp, 11 predicted proteins | sample AD_UKC115_MetaG_FD_184451 | JGI IMG/M metagenome (GOLD analysis project Ga0208826, IMG submission 184451) | Active sludge microbial communities of municipal wastewater-treating anaerobic digesters from Hong Kong - AD_UKC115_MetaG (SPAdes)... | ecosystem: Engineered > Bioreactor > Anaerobic >... | reverse complement strand
GGCTTGCCTGCCGACCGGATAATCAAAACAGGTTCGCCTATGTTCGAGGTACTTAACCACTACATGCCTAAAATAAAGGCATCGGATGTACTCGAAAGGCTTAATCTGCAGAAAGAAAAATTCTTTTTGGTATCGGCACACCGCGAGGAGAATATAAACAGCGAGAAGAATTTTAATGGACTAATACAATCGCTAAATATAATTGCCGAACAGTACGGTTTTCCAATTATTGTTAGCACCCATCCCCGCACCCGGAAGATGATTGAGGCCAAAAAGGTTGAAGTACGCAAGGAGGTTGTATTTTTGAAACCCCTTGGCTTTAACGACTATAACGCTCTTCAAATGAATGCCTACGCTGTGCTATCGGATAGCGGTACAATCTCGGAGGAATCGAGCATACTAAACTTCAGGGCGCTGAATATCCGTGAGGCGCATGAGCGGCCCGAGGCCATGGAGGAGGCCTCAGTGATGATGGTTGGTCTCAATCCCGAACGCATTATTCAAGGACTGGCTCAGCTGCGGAAACAAAAAATCGGCACCGAGCGTAACTTCCGCCCGGTAGCCGATTACTCAATACCTAACGTATCCGATAAGGTGGTTAGGATTATACTAAGCTATACCGATTATGTGAAACGTGTTGTTTGGAGCGAATAATGTAACCATAGAATGTTACACAGAGTTATTCGATGTTCCCACAGTGTTCCCCTGTGTATTATTTTGTAAAACATTCTCAAAAAAACGGATAGCTCAGCGCAACCCTCACCAAACGACCCGCAGCATTACTTAAAAAAAAGATTTCTAATTGGGTACCAACTCTATATTCTTTAATGTATCCTCATGTCCATGGTAGTATCCAGCCATCCTAGTTTTAGATGATTGATGGTAATGCTTATCTCTCTGTATTAAAGCCCTACAATACCGATTAACCTGGATATTTCAAAACCTGGAACATCTGTACAGACTAAGTTCTTTGTGCTTCAGCTGTATTAGACCCCACTTTACAATATTCTTTACCCGCTGGGACAGCAACTCTTTGGTCCATTCAAAGTAATTATTAGTCCAGCGCTGTGGATGAACGGTAATCATAATCTGATTGGGGAGTTTGTTATTCTGAGCAGCTTTTATAATGTCGTTGGTGGTTTTAAAAACCAATCCTTCTTTTACCCAGCGCTCCTGCTGCGGCATCTTGTCGCGTACGGAGTACTTATAGCCATTCCAACAACGCCCGGTATCGGTTAAGTAGAAAAAGTCGTTAAAATCAATATCAAAGTATGGCTCACCCAAAAGTCCGAGCTGCTTATAGTCGTACTTCTTCCAGATATCCTTATTGTCGAACCCCGATTGGGGGCTCCCATGCATACAAATTGTGGAAACTGGATATATTTTACGAAAAGTCCCCAAATTTTCACAAAACTCATTGTAGGCATAATCAATTAATTCTTCTTTTCTTCTTTCGTTTAACTTTTCACGTTTAACATTTAACCTTAAACTAGCGGTATCCATGGTTTCGTAATGGTAACCAACCTCGTGCCCCAAACTAGCAATTTGCTTAATGATTTCAACATCAAAACTTTCAGGCACCATTCTGAAATAGTAGCTGCCTTTAATGCCTAACTCATGCTCCAGCCTGGCGGTAGCCAAGGAGTTTTGGGGTTTTTGGTCCACATCATGGCGGAGGATTATTGTATAGTCGGAGTGCGACTCCAAGTCGCGCCCCGACTGTTGCAGCATATACTCCTCAAAAGTAATAAAAGAAAAACCCTGTGCTTGCAGGGCTTGGAGTAGGATGCGGTATGTTTTTTGGGTGAAGTCCATTACTTAAAATTATACTGATAATCCGGATCCTCCTTCATTATCTTGGCGCTGGCGGGGTAATTCTCGATAAACCAGACTAGAAAGGCGGTAACGTCAATTTTATTGGAGAGTAATTTTTGCCTTTTAATTAACCATTTGGAAGACAGATCATTCGATTTTATCCATTCTAATGCAGTCTTAAATCCCATTTCAATATCATCAGTTCTAAAACCTAAACCATAGTTTACTTCTTGATCTATAAGATAACCTCTTTTAGTTTTTTGTATATTAATCCAAGGGATACCTAGAACACCTGCTTCTGAAGCAGTAGTCGTACCCTCGCCAATATAAATAGAACTATAAGCCAATATATGATGATAATCTACAGGATGAATTTTTAATTTATACTTACTAAATTCTTCCCCTATTTCTTTTTCAGTCATAGAAATAAATACATTAGCATATTTTTCTAGTTCAGTAATATAAAATAATATATTCTCCTTAAAATCTACAACATATGATTTTAGACCAATATCATGCATTGCTTTTAAAGCGGAGAACCTCATTAAAATAATTTTTTTGTCGTTATTAATTCCTAAACGGTTTAAAACAGCCTCACTTGCTTTAAAATAATTTGGATGTAAATATGCTAGTTCTTTGTATCCAGCAAAAGCAATATGTTTCTTCTTATTAACTTTCTCATAAAAACAATCTGGGGTAAGAATATAATTACAGAAAAAAGAAGAAATTTTCAAATTATGTACAGCAGTTTCGGTATCTGCCCATGAAACTAGAGGAACGCGATAAAAAAAGCAAGAAAACCCTATTACCGGAGAAGTTGGAGAAAAAACAATATCTGGTTTGAACTTTTTAAAGACCGAATAAGATCTAAGCAAATATGAAAAAGCAAATTTTATCTTACTCTTATTAAATTCAGATTGATTCGTAACAACGAAATATTCGAAACCAAAACTTTTAATAATGTCTTCTATTATATTTTCTTTTTCATGAACAATAAAAGCACATTTATGCCCTTTCTTTGTCAATATCTCTGCTACATTACGAACAATGTAGGGATGAGGGGGGTGAAACACCGCAAATAGTACATTCATTTGATTTTTCTTATTAATTTTGCTGGGACACCTGCTACAACAGAATAAGGTTCTACATTCTTTGTTACAACACTACCGGCGCCAATTAATGCTCCTTTTCCAATTATTACATTTGGCAAAATTATTGTGCCTGCACCAATCCAACAATCATCTTCTAAAAAAACAAACCCTTTTATCGGTTCAATTATTTCTGTTAACATAGACCAATTGGCGTCTGATGATAAAATCAAAGTAACCCTAGGACCTATAGCAACCCTATCACCAATATATAAGTTACAACCATATTCTGATATTATACTAGCAACTATCAAATCTGTTCCAATATAGACTTTGTCTCCAATGTTAAAACCACACAACCTCAATGCTTTAACACGAATATTGTTATTTGGGAAATGTTGAGCCAATATTTTCCCAAACTTAATCTTAATCCGCGCAAAGAGTCCTCTCTTTTTATCTTTTTCTATATTTGAGTAAGCCATCTTTTAATTTAATTGCTAATTTTCCTAAATACATAATAGTTGGGTTATAAACATATTGATATCTACCAAAGCAAACCAACTCGCCCCCAAATTTCAATTTATAATCCCTAACTCCATAGGGAATATTGGGTTTACCTGCACCCCCAAAATCGAATTGTTTATAGCCATTCTCGCCTCCCCATTTCAATATACTCCACACTAGAATATCATTTGGTCTATATTCTAAATAATTATCATCAGCTCCAGCATACCAATCGTAAATTAATCCATTATAGCAAAGCACAAGCCTAACTCCTATCAGAGCGCTGCCTTTATATGCTCCAAAAATTTTAATATAGCCTTTAGGATTAAGGCTTTTTATTACATTTAAGAAAAACCTTTTATGAGGCAAAGGCAACCTAACTCTTTTGTAAACAACTCCTAAAAGGCTATAAATCGAATCTATTTGATACTCAACACTCTCAGAAAGGAGTCTGACTTCTAATTCCTTCTGGCCTTTTGTAATACTCTTTTTTCGGTCTCTCGTCATTGCATCCCATAACTCTTGCTCTGATTTTTCTAAATCTATCAAGATATCAAGGTGATCCTCATAATCAAACCCATTATTAACAAAAACATGCCTATAATTAGACATATTCCAGATGTTGCGGAATTCTATATAAACAACCTCTTTTTTTAAATTCTCTTTTATTCCTTTAAGAAGAAAATCTAATGCTGCATCTCTGTTGTCAATATCTAACGCAAGTAATGGCCCTCCAATTATGATTGCTCGTGAGGTTAATCTTTTTCCGATGAAACCCCCATTAAAAAGGATTATACCCGAAACCAACCCAAGCATTTTCTTACCATCATAAACACAAAAAACAAAGGGTTTGCTAGCACTATCATTCAATTGGGACAAAAAGAATTCCTGTGACTGAAAAATATTTGCATGAAAGTTTTCTTGCAAAAAATTGTTCCAATGTTCTCCTGCTATACCAACTTCAAACCTATAATTCATTTTATTTACTATCAATATTTCATTTGCCAGATACTTCCTTGTATAAGGAAATAATTCGTTTCGCAATAGAAACAGAGTCAAGGCCAAGCTCTGCAATTCTGTTTCGTCCTTTTGTTTCTCCGTATTTCTCGCTAAATGCTAACGCCAATAAAAGTTTACTTTTTAGATCTAAAGGATCAAAGGTGGTTAAATAGCAACCCTCAATATTTTCAATGATCCGCGCCACATCTCCTACATTTGTAACAACAATGGGCTTATTGCACGCCATTGACTCTTTAATCACATTTGGAGATCCCTCCCATAAACTTGTAAGCACTACAATATCTGCAGCATTTATCCAGCACGGAACCTCTTCGGGTTTAACCCCAATTAAACAGTGAACATGTGGCAAGTCACTACCCATTAAACGCAACGCAGAATCAAGTAATTGATAATTTTTTGCTTCTATATTTGGATTTGCTGCAAATAAAATATGTTTGTCCTCGCTTGCCCAATTAAGATTTTTACGGCATTCATGCTTATTCTGTGGCCGAAATACATCTAAGTTTACGCCATTTGGGACAACCTCAACGTTTTTCATTTTTAAGGTTTTGCGCATATCATCAGATTTTACAATTATGCGCTTCCAGTTGAACAGCCAACCAAAAATTTTAATTGCACTTTTCATCATAAAACTGGCTTTTACATCGGATCCCATTAAAGAAACCAAAAGCGGTTGGGCACCAGATACACTAGCCAAAAATGCGGAAAAAGAGTAATGTGCATGAACAACATCATAATTTGTTTTACGCATTGCTCTTCTGAGTGGTTTTATATTTTTTAGATAACCACTAATACCCTTCCCTTTTACAAGAAAATAATCAATGCTTACATCCTGCCTTTTAAGCGAAATAGCCTGATTATACACAACAGGTTTTACAGCTCCAGTATTGCCGCTTGAGACAAAAAGAATTTTCATTAATTTTATTTAAAAAAAGAGAAAACTAACATCAAAGATTCTATGTTCTACGAAAAATGAAAAAAAACATTTTATTACATTATTCTTATTGAGTTTGAAAAATCCAATAATGAAAACATGCAAGTCTATATCTTTTTAAAACCAAAGTCTCACCTTGAAAATTTTAATAACTATCTTAAAACTTATTTAGTTAATTCAATCTAAAAAATTGTTTATACGCTCAATGTATGATTTGTAATATAAGTTTTCAAGCATCCAATTATAACCATTTAATCCAATTTTTCTTGCTTCTTCTGGATTTTTGATTAAATATTCATAAGCACTAACCATTGTTCCAATTTCCCCTGGATTTGAGAATACAACATGTACTTTGTGTTGGAAGTAATGCTTCATATCACCTACTCTGGTTACAACTACAGGTTTTTTTAAGGAGAAATATTCTCCTAACTTTGTAGGGAAACCTGCTTCCGCAAAAACTCCAGAGGGTCTGGTTAATGCTAATATTTGGCATTTTGATAAAAGAACGGACACCTCATTTTGTGGTAGAAACCCCTTAAATGTTATGGTATTGATACTTATTTTATGTTGTAATGCAAATTCTTTCAAACCTGGTAATAGCGATTTACCTGTTATTACATCTCCAATGATTAACAAGTGGGTATTTTGGTGTTTTTTATTTAAAACACCAAAACTTAAAATCAAATCGTATATCCCATCCTTTACTGTTGGCGTACCAACATAACCAATTGTAATAGTATTTTGTTTAAAGACTTCCATATTGCTGCTATCGGTAAATAAGGATGGATCAATAAGATTGGGAATTTTTAATATTTTTTTCTCTTGGTCAAATTTACTTTGAATAAAATTTCTTAAATACTCAGAAAAAACAATGAACTTATCTGCAAATCTATAAAGGTAATCAGCGTTAAATTTGAAAATATACCATTTAATTTTTTTAAATTTCCAAATTGGTAGACTTGGTTTGCTATAATACTCAGAAATAATAACTATAAGTTCTTTTTTAAAAATATACTTAAAACCAAGTAGTATAGGAAAATTAATTGATATAGGATTGTAAACTACAATTGTATCAACTTTTCTTATAAACAATCTTTTAAATAGATTGTAATGCAACATAAAAAGACCCAATAAACTATCTGCAGCCTTCCCTAAAATATTCTTTGGACGGTTAATAAAACCAAGGTGGGTAAAGGCGATGCCATTAATATTTCCTTTTTTAACTTTATTGTCTTTAATTGAACTACTATCTCCTGTTGGAATTAAAACTTCGATTGAGTTACCAGTTTCGCTAATGCAATATGTAAAAAAACGAAGGAAATTAGCACTAGCTCTGCCATAGGGGAAACTGTTAGTTATTAATATTATTATCTTTGGTTTTGATGTCATTATTATGTTTATTTATTATAAATAGAAAGTGTTTAGTATATACACAGAAACTGATTGCATCAATGAATTATGCGCAACTATAAAGTGATTAATTCGTTACAATTCTTTTTCTGCTGTTATCTTCAGTTCATTGTAAACTAAGGATATCCGTATTTCGCGTGCCAACAGGGATGTAAATCATAGTGTTTTTCACTTAACCCTTTATTTGTGAACTAAGTATAAGAATCACTTCAGAAAAAAATAAAAATAGAAGTATATGCAACTCACTATTTCTTGAATTTTTAAAAAAAAATCAAAAACATGTATGCTATTTATGCAACATGGAGATATCAATTAACTATTTTATCTTTTAAAAATATACATCAACAAGCATAGTCAAAGAATGGATCTAACAATGCTGTATAATTTTTATCGGAGTTAGAATTATAACCTACACCTTATTATATATTAAGCTTTACTAAAATAATCTAATTAGGCTATAAACTTTCAACCGAAGTCTTATTTTTTATCATACTTGCTATGTCATCGTAATTAATTAAATGGTAAATTCGCTTTCAATCCATTTCTTTCTCAAAATGAAATATACGAAGAATACAAGAGTGCAAGAAGTAATGAGTTATTCAAAAGGTTATATGAAAATAACGATAATATAATTGCAATCAATAAAATTTGTTTTGATAATACTTATCCGAAAAGTATTTATCGAATACTAAGCAAAAGAATATGCCATAGTAAAATATTGACGATTGACTCATGGTGGCAAAAGCCCATAAAAAGGTTAAAAATCCAAAGAATGAACCCCAGTATCCAGTATTCTTTGCGGTTCTATGCAACCGCCTTACCAGTAAAAACCAAAATCCATAAAGGAAAAAACACCCTACAACACCGTAATAAACCAAATGTGAAAGGTATCCAACATGAATATGGGAACTACCAACAGCTTGTGATGCTTCCCTAATATCCTCGGTTAATCCTCCCACCCCAAAAAGTGGATTTTGTGGAAAAAATCTAAGGAAAGTGTCGATTGCCTTATACCTTGTTGTCTCAGTAATATCACCTTCGCTTAAAAGACGCTCCTCATACCATTCTGTAAAATCATATCCTAAATACCTAAGCATAAATCCAATTACTACAATGGAAACAATAAAAACAGCAATGTACTTTAGCCGCTGCTTGCCCTTTAGCTTGTTTGAAAAACCCATTTGAAACGCAAGTATCAAAAATCCAACCATTATAAACCTTGTGTTTGATAAAAACGCTGCAATCCCTCCGGCAATTAAAAAAATTATAAACCGCTGATTTGTATAAAGTAAATACCCTATAAGAACCGATAGTAGGGGAATAAAGCTTAAACCCATTGCTAACGGTTCAATAAAACCATAAATTGACGCTCGCCTAAACCTATACAGTGATTCCGGATCCTGATCCCATGTGGGTTCTCCCTCTTGAAAATAGTCTGTGGCATTAAAAAAGGAATTATCGAAAACCTGAATAATTGAAACAACTGCAGATACAATAACTGTAATTTTAATTACTAGTATACAGTTTCTAATAAACCTATCGGAAAAATGGCTATTATAAATAACTATTACTGTAAGAAATATAGAAAAGTGCAGTATGTAGTGGTAAATTTGTGTTAAAAAGTGCCTATTGCCTCCAAATACGTAAATTGAAACTGCCCTATACACAGCAAATGCAAGTAGGAACTTTGCAAATGTTGGAAAAATTAAATTGTAATTTTTTATTGCTATAAAAACTAGGCCATAGCCCAAAAACAAAAAGGTTAAAAAAATGCTTAATGTTTTGGGCAATCTTAACCATACTACATAAATGTAGGCAAGTATTGGCGAAAAAAGAATGGTAAAAAAAATGGTGCTATTTAATTTGTTTAATTTAATCATTTTTGTATGAGTATATCTTTTTCCACATCTTTGCCCTCTCCTCTACTGTTAGTATTCTTTTTGCTAAGTCAATATTATGCTCTACCCAATCTTGAGGTAAGGGATTTACGAACTCCTCGTAAGTTATGCCCTCCAGTTCATTTACATGGTTAACCTTAAAGCCCTGATGGTCCATCCAGTTGTAGTTATTCTGGTTTAAATACACTTTTATTCCTGAACAAATACAATAGTTAATAACATAAAGACTAGTTTGCATCTCCGCATGGCTAATATAGATATCGACAGATGCTAGCAACTTATTATACTCATCTATTGGCAGTAGCTCTAAGTGGGGAATAAACCTTACGCCAAATATTTCGTTGCCTTTTTTTATAACATCCTTTTTATAGCTCTCATCGCCATAGCTTAGCGGACAAATTATTTCTATGTTTTTATCCTTGAATTTTTCTAAATATTTAAATGTAATAAAATGATTATTATGAGAAAAAGCGCTGTGTGCAACCATAATTCTTTTTATATTATTGGTCTTTTTCTCTTTGAAAATCTCTTTATATTTTGTAAAATCATCATTCATATAAGTTGCTTGAATGAGATTTTTTCCAATATTATAAAACTTCTTTGTTTTCTGATAATCCTCCTCAGAGAGAGCAACTATGTACCCTAAGGATGCCATAGCCTTACATTGAATACTAAAGAAGTAACGTCGAATAGCATTGTGATTCCTTACATCCGCACTCATTGGTAACCCCCACAGAACCTGTACAATATTTTTTTTCTGATTACGATTTAAAAAAAAGTGAATAAAAAACCAAAACAAAAGAGGACGTCTGTACAAAGACTGATTGGAATGAATTACAATTTTATTTTTAGCAGAGTGCCTTGTTAGGAGGAACATTAACCTTAAATTCGATTTTATAAAGTAAAAGCCCTCATGCATTAACTCTTCCTTAAATAATTTTTGGTATAAACTCGGTAAATCCTTTTTATCCCTTTTGCTACTTCTTAGCCAGAAAAAATGTTCGTCCTTACCCCCATTATTTGTTAACTCAGAATATTTCAAAATACTCTTCGCCATTGAAGGAACATGATGAATTACATTGGCCATTAACAAATGAAATATCATATTTGTTGTTTTATATTCAATTTATAATGTTTCATTTAACAGAACAGCAAACAAAAGATAAACTAAACAAAATGAGATTGTGTTAATTTCAATTCCATTATTTGAGTATCATTACCTCGTCTTTCAACCATGTAAAAATTAAAAGATTCATATAATTTTTTTGCTGTTTCATTTTCAATACTAACCTCTAATCTAATTATTTCCATACCTAATGAGACTGTATACTTAATTGTTTCGCTAATCAAAACCTTACTTAACCCTTTTCCTCTATATTCCTTTAATAAGCATACAGAGGATATGTATGCCTCTTTTGTTTGAAAATTATTTGTGTAAATTGCAACCAATCCAATAATTTTTTCATCACTATTTATTGTTACGAAGTTTGCATTATTAAATAATTTCTTACAATAATCCTCTATATTAACTCTACTAGATAATTTAGGAACAAAATCTTTATCACAAAGTTGGTGTATCTTAATTAATTCTGTTAAATTTATATTGTTAAGTTTAATCAAAAACATAATACCTATTTTAGATTAAAACATATCTATTAAGCATTCTATTAATTTTCTCTGGTTCATTAAACATCATGACGTCAATAATTGAAAGACCTGGAATAAACGATGTTTTATACTGATTGTAAGGGTTAAGTATAATATTTTGAAATGAAATGTTAATTTTTTGGTCAATAAATTTATCTCTATTAAAGAATTGTATTCCACCAGGTAAATTTATATATTCGCTTGCTTTTAGTGCTTTGCATATATTTAATGCCCACTCATCTGGTTTGTTGGCTTGTTCAATTTGTAAGTTTAATTCAGAATAAATAGAATAGTTAAAATTAATTTGTAAATAGATGCAAACCTCTGCTAGGCATGTTACATCGAGATTTACAATACTATCATATTTTTTTTGAAATATTTTGTCTAGTAATGTCATTACATTTTTATAGTAAGGTGCCTTTTTTTTATAATGCTCCAACTGTCTAATGATCTTGTTCGTCCAGTCTTCATCATTATTAATTCTTATATCTTTAATTAAGGTTTCTCGAGTATGTTTCTTTAAAGGAACTGAAATATACTGCCAACCTTCCTGTGGCTTCAAGATTCTATTCCTTTCTATCCATCCATGCCTAATATATTGTACACTATCAAAAACTATCCATTTATCTGTATGCTTTATTAATGAGAAATATCCCAAGTATGGGAAAAAGTATGGCTGCATTATACCAAGTTTCATTTTCTAATAATATTTATTATTGATTGAACTATATCTATACTTAGTTCAGGATAAATGGGTAGGCATATAACTCTTTCTGCCATTTTTCTGGCCACAGGTAAATTGGCGGGTTCTGCCGAGTCAATGCCCTTGTACATGGAGAACTCACTGATTAGTGGATAAAAGTATCGGCGTCCGTATATATTATTTTTCCTGAGCTTTTCATACAGCTCGTCGCGGCTCATGCCGTATAAATGCTCATCTACTAAAATTGGGAAATATGCATAGTTGGGTTCCGTTTTTTCGGGTTCAGACAGGCAGGAAATACCGCTGATACCCTTAAGGCTTTGCCTGTACATTTCTGCTACTGCCTTTCTTTTTTCAATGTTCTCAGGGTGATGCTTCAGCTGCACCAATCCTAGAGCTGCCTGTACCTCATTCATTTTGGAGTTGATTCCCGGGGCAACCACGGTAGTTTCATTCACAAACCCGAAGTTTTTTAAGTTGTCAACTCGCTTTTTTGTGGCTTCGTCGTGGCTAATAATAGCCCCTCCCTCCAGCGTGTTGAATACTTTGGTGGCGTGAAAGCTTAAAATGGAAAGATCACCATAGCTGCATATACTTTGTCCGTTGTACCTTGCTCCAAATGTATGGGCTGCATCATATATCACCCTTAAGCCGTAAGTATCGGCAATTGCCTTTATTTTTTCCACCCCGCAGGGGTTGCCGTAGACGTGAACCGGCATAATGGCCGTAGTTTTCGAGGTGATTGCGGCCTCTATTCTGTCAGGATCGATGTTGCAAAATTCCGGTTCTATATCCACAAAAACGGGTTTTATGTTGTTCCACCATAAACTATGGGTTGTTGCCACGAAGCTAAAGGGTGTGGTGATAACCTCCCCTGTAATTCGTAGAGCCTGCAGGGCTGTTACCAGCGCAAGTGTTCCGTTTGCAAACAGCGAAACATAGGGCACACCCAAAAATTCGGACAGCTCTTTCTCCAGCTGCTGGTGAAAAGGACCGTTGTTGGTTAGAATCCCACTTTCCCAGATTTGCTCAAGGTAGGGGATGAACTCCTGCAGGTCGGGCAGTGAGGGCTTGGTTACGTATATTGGACGATCCATACTTCTGCTGGTATATTTTTAACGTTACGCA
>Ga0208826_1002956_pt1 | contig 12148 bp, 8 predicted proteins | sample AD_UKC115_MetaG_FD_184451 | JGI IMG/M metagenome (GOLD analysis project Ga0208826, IMG submission 184451) | Active sludge microbial communities of municipal wastewater-treating anaerobic digesters from Hong Kong - AD_UKC115_MetaG (SPAdes)... | ecosystem: Engineered > Bioreactor > Anaerobic >... | reverse complement strand
AAGAGTTTGACAATCCGGGCTTGCCTCAATATAGTAGAATGTATCTTCCTTTGTGTCTGCAACACTGTTTTCTTCACCTCACCGTCCGGGAGGAGCCGGAGAGACGGCCGAGAGGGATGAGCGCCGGTTATCGGCGGAGGAGAGAGGCATGGCTCGCTCTACCGAGGGCGACACCGGGCGCCTTCGGAGAGACGGTTACGGAGGATTGTTCGTTTTGAGATCCAGGTTGGGGGTGGGGCTGAACTGAAGGAGAGGAGACAAGAAGAGTGAAGATCATCGACAACATCAATTCCTTGCTGGGTGACGATCTGAAGGCTTCTATCCATCCCAAGGCAAAGGTTAAGATCGCGGCATCGTGTTTTTCAATTTATGCCTATGAAGCTTTAAAGTCAGAACTCTCAAAGATTGAATCGTTGGAATTCATCTTCACGGCACCGACCTTTGTTCCTAACGAAGTCACCGATAAACTTAGAAAAGAACGCCGAGAGTTTTTCATCCCCAAAGCCAACCGGGAACGCAGCCTCTATGGCTCTGAATTTGAAATCCAACTTCGCAATAAGCTTACCCAGCGTGCCATTGCCCGCGAGTGCGCCGAATGGATGCGTCGTAAAGCCAAATTCCGTTCAAACAAAACGAAATCTTCTATGCAACAGTTTGCCTGCATTCAAGGGCCGGAGCAGGAAGCGGCATATATGCCCTTACATGGTTTTACCGCCGTGGATCTGGGGTATCAGCGGGGTGACGCTGTTTCCAACATTGTTAACCGGGTAGACGAGACGGCCTTTACGTCGACATACCTTCAGCTTTTTGACCAGATCTGGAGTGACCCGACAAAGCTTGAAGATGTGACCGACGCAATCTGTGATCATATCGAGTCGGTCTATCAGGAAAATTCTCCGGAACGCATATATTTCCTGATTCTCTACAATATTTTCAGCGATTTTCTCGATGATATCGACGAAGACGTCCTGCCAAACGACCGCACGGGTTATCAGGACACACTGATCTGGAAAAAGCTCTTCAACTTTCAACGTGATGCCGCCATAGGCATTATTAACAAGCTGGAAACCTACAACGGGTGCATCCTGGCCGACAGCGTCGGTCTTGGTAAAACCTTCACGGCCCTAGCCGTTGTGAAATATTACGAACTGCGCAACCGTTCGGTGCTTGTTCTGTGCCCCAAGAAGCTCGCGGACAACTGGCTGAACTACAACAACAACCTGAAGACCAACATCTTCTCCAGGGATCGCTTCAATTATGACGTTCTGTGCCACACCGACCTGTCCCGCACCTCGGGAGAGTCGTTCGGCATTCCCCTGAACCGAGTGAACTGGGGAAATTATGACCTGGTTGTTATCGATGAATCCCATAATTTTCGCAACAACGACGCCGTTAAGGACAGGGAAACCCGCTATCAGAAATTGATGAACCAGGTCATCCGCCAGGGCGTTAAAACCAAGGTTCTCATGCTGTCCGCCACTCCGGTCAATAACCGTTTCAACGATCTGCGCAACCAACTCGCGTTGGCTTACGAAGGCGACTCCGAGAATCTCAGCAAGAAGCTTCGCACGGGCAGGTCGGTGGAAGAGATCTTCCGCAACGCCCAAATGGTTTTCAACCACTGGACAAAATTGGCGCCCGAGGAGCGGACGGTGCGGGCTATTCTGGACTCCCTTGATTTTGACTTCTTTGAACTGCTTGACAGCGTCACCATTGCCCGTTCGAGAAAGCACATCCAAACCTTCTATGACACCAGTGAAATCGGCCAGTTTCCCGAGCGCCTTAAACCCCTGTCATTCCATTCGCCATTGACCAGGCGCACCGATGTCATGAGTTTTAACGAGATCTTCGAGCGGCTATCGTTGCTCAAGCTCGCTGTCTATGCGCCGATCAGTTATATCCTTCCCAGCCGGCTCAGAAAATATGAGGACTTGTATGACACACAGGCCAAGGGCGGCAGTGTGCGATTTAGCCAGCTAGACAGAGAGCGGAGTCTGCAGGCATTGATGACGACCAATCTTCTCAAGCGCCTGGAAAGCTCGGTGGAGGCTTTTCGGCTCACTCTGAAGAGCCTTCAAGAGAAGCATGCCCGTACCCTGGATAAAATCGAAACCTACCTAATTACAGGCACGGGTGGCAGTGTCTCCGACTGGACCGATAGCCTGGCTAACCTCGAAGCCGAGGAGGACGATATCCCGGTTTCTGATGAAGCCGAGATCGGCGGCAAGGTGAAGATAAGCCTTGCCGACATGGACCTTCCTTCGTGGGAACATGATCTGAAGGTTGATCTGGAAATCATTAACACCTTGCTGGAGTCTATGGCAAAAGTCACCCCCGAGGACGACGCCAAGCTGCAACACCTGAAAGCCCTGATACTTGACAAGGTTCATAATCCTATCAACGACGGCAACAGAAAAGTCCTTGTTTTTACGGCCTTTGCGGATACGGCGAACTACCTCTATAACAACCTGGCGGAAGCCCTGCTCTCAACACAGGGGCTGCACACCGGAAAAGTCACCGGCAAGGATGCCCCGAAATCCACCCTCAGAAAGAATTATGATTTCCAGTCTCTGTTGACGCTGTTCTCTCCTCGTGCCAAGGAGAAGGCTCAGGTGTTGCCACGGGAACCGGCGGAAGTTGACCTGATGATCGGTACCGATTGTATCGCCGAAGGGCAGAACCTTCAGGACTGCGACTACATGGTTAACTATGACATCCACTGGAACCCGGTCCGTATCCTTCAGCGGTTCGGCCGGATCGACCGTATCGGCTCCGTCAACAAGGCCATCCAGCTGGTCAACTACTGGCCCGATATTTCGTTGGATGAATATATCAACCTCAAGGAACGGGTCGAAAACAAGATGGTCCTTGCCGACGTGACGGCTACGGGGGACGACAACGTCCTAACCGCAAAGAGCAGTGAGATTTCCTATCGAAAAGAGCAACTCCGGCGCTTGCAGGAAGAGGTGATCGAAATGGAAGACCTGAAAACGGGTGTGTCCATAACCGATCTTGGCCTTAACGACTTTCGGATGGATCTGCTGAACTATGTCAAAGCAAACGGCGATCTTGCCAACGTGCCCAACGGTATGCACGCGGTTGTCCCTGCCCAGCCCGCAATGGGACTGCACCCCGGTGTCATCTTCGCCTTGCGCAACCGGAACAATGCGGTCAACATCAACCAACAGAACCGGCTCCACCCTTACTACATGGTCTATATCTCCAACGAGGGTCAGGTGATCGCCAACCACACCGAGGTTAAAACACTGCTAGACCTTGTGCGATCCAGCTGCAAGGGGCAAGCGGAGCCCCTTCAGGCGGTCTGTCGACTGTTCAATCAGCAGACCGATGAAGGCCGCGATATGAAGGTTTGTTCCGACCTTTTGAGCGCCGCGATCCGTGCGATGATCGATGCCAAGGAGGAGAAGGATCTGGATAGCCTCTTCTCCGGCGGCAGAACCACCGCTCTGGTGAACACCATCGCCGGGCTCGATGACTTTGAGCTCGTCGCCTTCTTGGTAATTCTGAAGGATAAAGGATGAAGGCGGAATGAAAGACTTGAAGATTAGAACCAAGGAATTTGCCCTTCGGATTATCCGACTTTATTCCGCCTTGCCGAAAAGCACTGAGGCTCAAGTGATTGGAAAGCAGTTGTTGCGGTCAGGCACATCGGTCGGGGCGCACTACCGGGAAGTGACTCGCGCTCGTTCCGATGCAGAGTTCATCAGCGAGATAGAAGGTGGCGTACAGGCACTTGAAGAAAGCTGCTACTGGATGGAATTGCTGGCTGAAGCTGGGATTGCTCCAGAATCTAAGCTCGCAGAGTTAATGGATGAGGCAAGCCAGCTCACGGCTGTTTTGATAACCCGCTCCAAAAAGGCTAAAGAAAAGAAAGATGGTCGCCCATGAATTCATCCTTCATCCCTCATCCTTCATCCTTCCTGTTCGACTATCCAAAGAACGCCGCCTTCGGACGCGTGCTGCCCAAGAACAAAATCTACGAGCACGGAAGCCCCAGTGCTGCCGTCAGACAGCTGTTTGTCCGGCAGGTGGAACAGATCGTCTGGCAATACAAGCTTGCTTCGGAGACAGTCAAACTGAAGGCATCAAAGGCAGTGTCTGAAATCCAGATCTTCAGCGTTACTCTCAAGGGTGACGAACTCAAACCCGAGGTGCTGCGTTGTATCGACCTGGCCATCCCCTTTCCGATCGTTTTTGAGCTTCGCTTCAACGGGAAAGTAAAACCTGTCGCCGCCTTTAAGCGGCCGAGTGAAGCGGATGCCAGCAAGTGGGTCATAGGCGAATATTTCGATGGGAATTGGGTGTCCGCTGATATACAACGCAAACCCCTGCCGATGGTTTTCGACCTCGAGGCTCTCTACGGCCATTTGCTGATGCCCCTGATGCCGTACCCGGCACGGCCGGGCGAAGACCTGCAGAAGCGGGTGGAACGGATGGAGCTCATTCGCCTCAAGCAGCGGGAGCTGGAGCGTTGCGAGGCACGGCTCCGCAAAGAAAAGCAATTCAACCGTAAGGTCGCGATCAACGCGGAGCTGAGGGCTTTGAAGCAGGAGCTTCAAAGCCTGAAGGATGAGGGATGAAGTATGAAGGATGAAAAAGACCTCAAGATCAGAACCAAGTTCTTTGCGCTACGCATAGTGAAAATGTACGCACAACTGCCGAAAACAACCGAAGCGCAAGTAATGGGGAAACAGGTTCTCAGGTCAGGAACCTCAGTTGGGGCCAATTATCGCGAAGCCCACAGGAGTCGAAGTGATGCAGAGTTTGTCGCCAAAATTGGCGATTGCCTGAAAGAGCTGGATGAGACTGAATACTGGCTAGAGTTGCTTGTGGAAAGCGAAATAGTCACGAGTGCAAAAATGGCAGACTTGCTTGATGAAACCAACCAGCTCATAGCCATTTTAACGACCATCGCAAAGAACACGAAAAAGCGAATCATGAAGGGTGAATTATGAACAAACTCAAGATGCATTCCCCGAATTTGACACAGGAAAATATCCGTAAACTGGCTGAGTTGTTCCCGAATTGTGTAACGGAAATAAAGGATGAAGGCGGAATTATGAAGGATGAAAATCGTAGTTCATCCTTCAACCCTCATAATTCATCCTTACGATATGCCCTCGACTTCGATTTGCTCCGCCAAGAACTTTCGGGGCATATCGTCGAAGGCCCGCAGGAGCGCTACCACCTCGACTGGCCAGGGAAACGGGAGGCGCTGCTGGCCGCCAACGCGCCCATCGCCAAGACCCTGCGCCCCTGCCGGGAAGAGAGCGTCGATTTCGATACCACGAAGAATCTGTTTATCGAGGGCGATAACCTGGATGCCCTCAAGCTCCTCCAGGAGACCTACCTCGGCAAGGTCAAGATGATTTACATCGACCCGCCGTACAACACGGGTAACGACTTTATCTACCAAGATGATTTTGCCGAGAACGCAGAGGAATTTCTGAAAAGGTCGAATCAGAAAGATGACGAGGGCAATCGGCTGATCGCGAATACGGAGGCCAATGGGCGGTTCCACTCGGATTGGCTTTCGATGATGTATCCGCGTTTGAAACTAGCCAGAAATTTTTTGAGTGAAAATGGTGTCATTTGTATCTCGATTGACGATATTGAGAAGGCAAATCTTAGAAAACTTTTGGACGAGGTTTTCGGAGCTGAAAACTTTCTCGCCGAAATGGTTGTCTTGACCGGAGCAAATCAATCTGGTGAAGGTGTAAAAATACAAACAAACACGGAATACTGTGTGATTTATTGTCGGGACAACAATTATGTAACCATTAACCGTGTTGATAAGGTTGATGAGAGCCTTCGAAATCTCAATGATGCTCCGACTCCACTGGAGACAAGACCCGATATGGGCTACACGATTTATTACAACCCTAATACAAATGATTTAACGGCCCTGCATGACTACGACAAAGACAGAATCCATGAGAACGTCGTTGAGAAAGTTTATAAAGATGATCCAAATCTGATTGCGGCTGGCTATGTTCCAATTCGGCCAGGATTCCGAAGCAACAAACTTCATCGCTGGCGCTGGGGGATTGACACTTTCTTCGCACGGATTGATGAGATTGTTATTGAAAGTGCTCGGAATGGTAATTATGTGCCGAAGTTTAAACAAAGTGGTTTCAATGCGCCTAAAAACATTCTTCAGTATGGCAGTGGCACAACCGAAGTAAGTAGCCTTTTTGATGGAAACAAGGTGTTTGACTTTCCGAAAAGTCAACGCCTCATATCGCGTCTTATAGATATTTGCTCAAGTAGCGACTCCATTGTGATGGACTTTTTCGCAGGGTCAGGATCAACTGCTGATGCTGTCATGCAGTTTAATAAAGAAGACGGTGGAAACCGCAAATTCATTATGGTCCAGCTTCCCGAACCGTGCGACGAAAAGTCTGAGGCCTTCAAGGCAGGCTACAAAACCATCGCCGAGATCAGCAAGGAACGCATCCGCCGGGCTGGCAAGAAAATCAAGGATGAATTAGGAAGGATGAAGGATGAAGAAACGACAAAAGGCGAAAGGCTGAAGGCGGAACAAAACCTTTTTGGCGATTCCGACATTCATCCTTCATCCCTCATCCTTCCAAAGATTCATCCTTCATCCTTGGATGTCGGCTTCCGCGTCCTCAAGGTCGATTCATCCAACATGGCCGACGTCTACTACACGCCGGACGCCATCGAGCAAGGTCAGCTGAAGATGTTCACCGACAACATCAAGTCGGACCGCAGGCCCGAGGACCTTCTCTTCCAGGTCTTGCTGGACTGGGGCGTGGATTTGACTCTGCCAATTTCCAAGAAAATTGTCAGAGTCAAAAAGGATGAAGGCGGAAGGATGAAGGATGAAGGAAAGGCACAAAGCGGGAAGCGAAAGGATGAACAACAGCTCGATTCAGATATTCATCCTTCATCCCTCATCCTTCATAATTCCAAGGATTCATCCTTCATCCCTCAACCTCCATCCTTTCAAGAGTTCGAAGTCTACATCGTAGACGAGAACGCCCTTGTCGCCTGCTTCGATGCCGGCGTGAACGAGGAGTTGGTCAAGGAGCTGGCCCTGTTCAAGCCTCTGCGGGTTGTGTTCCGCGATACCGGTTTTGCCTCGGACGCCGTCAAGATCAACGCGGAGCAGATCTTCAAACAGATGTCTCCTCATACGGAGGTGCGCTCGATATGAATCCGCAGATTACGCAGATGGACGCAGATTTATCAAGGAGAGATGAACAGACTTACGCTGTTATCGGCGCGGCAATGGCGGTTCATTCCGAGCTGGGGAATGGCTTTCTGGAGGCGGTATATCAGGAGGCCCTGGAGATTGAGTTTCAGGCAAGACGCATTCCTTATGAGCGGGAAAAGGAACTGCCGGTTTTGTATCAAGGGAAACGGCTAAAGACGTTCTATAAAGCTGATTTTGTTTGTTTTGGTTCTGTGATCGTTGAGCTGAAAGCACTGGATCGTTTGTCTGGTATTGAAGAATCACAAGTCATCAATTGCCTCAAAGCCTCCGGCCTGCATAAAGCGTTGTTGCTCAACTTCGGAAGCAGAAGCCTCCAACACAAAAGAATGGTGCTTAATCTGCGTGAATCTGCGCAATCTGCGGAAAAATCCGGAGGTGACTCATGAACCGCGAAACACGCGAAAAACACGAAAAGGAGATGCCCGGCGGGGAAATCATTGTTTATCAAAGCGATGATGGGCGGATTAAACTGGATGTGCGGCTGGAGCAGGAGACGCTTTGGATGACGCAAAGCGACATGGCGCAGCTGTTTCAGTGTTCCGCAGACAACATCTCTTTGCATCTGCAAAATATCTATGCCGAGGGTGAACTCAGCCCCGTAGCAACTACCGAGGAATTCTCGGTAGTTCGCCTGGAAGGAACCCGGCAGGTGCGCCGCAAGCTGACTTTCTACAATTTGGACATGATTATCTCTGTTGGCTATCGGGTGAAAAGCCTGATTGCCACCCGTTTCCGCATCTGGGCCACCGAGCGTTTAAAAGAGTACATCGTCAAGGGCTTTACCATGGACGATGAGCGACTCAAACAGGCCGGCGGCGGCAGTTATTTCGACGAATTGCTGGCCCGAATCCGCGATATCCGTTCGTCGGAAAAGGTGTTTTGGCGCAAGGTGCTGGATATCTACGCCACCAGCGTTGATTACGATCCTAGAGCCGATGTTTCCAAAGAGTTCTTCAAAATCATCCAGAACAAGATGCACTGGGCAGCGCATGGACAGACGGCCGCCGAAGTGATCTTCAACCGGGCTGATGCTTCACAGCCCAACATGGGCATAACCAACTGGGCGGGTGGCCGCATCCGCAAGAACGAGTCGGAAATTGCTAAAAACTATCTGAACGCCGAAGAGTTGGATTTATTGAACCGCATCGTCACGCTCTATCTGGATTTTGCCGAGTTGCAGGCGGTCCAGCGCAAGACCATGACCATGCGCGACTGGATCGGCAAGCTGGACGATTTTCTCAAACTTTCCGGGCGCGATATTCTGACCCATGCGGGAAAGATCAGCCACGATGCGGCGTTGACCAAAGCACATGAAGAATACGAAAAGTTCCGCCTGAAGCAATTGGAAGAACCCACCGAGGTTGAAACGCACTTTATCGAAGCGGAACAGGAACTGAAGCAGATTGAATCCGCCAAAAAGAAAGGAAGAAAGAAGTCATGACACCAGCTCTCGCATCATTCTATCTAGCCCCTTTTTCGTACCTGTCGTGTGTTTCGTGGTTCAATCTTCTTTCTGTGTATTCCGTGGTTAAAAACTGGGGGCAGGCATGAAACTTAAATTTAAAATCCAGCCCTACCAGACGGCGGCGGTGGAATCCGTGGTCGACTGCTTTGCCGGGCAGGCGAACTCCTCGGGCCTTTCTTACAGAATCGACATGGGCATTGACAAAAAGCTGTTGGAAAAGGGACCGCTGGTGGTGGAAAAGGAGCTGACCGGCTTTAAGAACGCCGACACCCAGCTGACTGATGCCCAGCTGCTGACCAATATTCATGCCGTACAGCGGCGGCAGAATCTGTCCTTGTCGGACAAGCTCGTCTCCAGCGCCGGGTGCAGGGTCAACCTCGACGTGGAGATGGAGACCGGTACAGGGAAGACCTACTGCTACGTCAAGACACTCTTCGAGATGAACAAGCGCTACGGTTGGACCAAGTTCATCGTCGTGGTTCCCAGCATCGCCATCCGCGAGGGGGTTCTCAAATCCCTGGAGATAACCGCTGAACACTTCACCGAGAGCTACGGCAAGAAGGCCCGCTTCTTTGCCTACAACTCCAGGCAGCTCCACAACCTGGAAAGCTTCTCCTCCGACGCTGGGATCAACGTGATGGTCATCAATATTCAGGCGTTCAACGCCACGGGAAAGGACAACCGCCGCATCTACGACGAGCTGGACGACTTCCAGTCGCGCAGGCCCATCGATGTGATCAGCAGCAACCGCCCCATCCTGATCCTGGATGAGCCTCAGAAAATGGAGGGCAAGAAGACGCTGGAGGCGCTGGCAAAATTCAAGCCGCTGATGATCCTACGCTACTCGGCCACTCACAGGACCACGCACAACAAGGTCCACCGCCTCGACGCCCTGGATGCCTACAACCAAAAGTTGGTGAAAAAAATTGCGGTGCGCGGGATCGCCGTCAAGGGCCTGGCAGGCACCAACGCCTATCTCTACCTGGAATCCATCGAAATTTCCAAGAGGGCGCCGGTTGCCCGAATCGAGATGGAGGTACGTCAGGGCGGCGGCATCAAGCGGGTCGTCAAAGGCCTGGAACGAGGCAAAGACCTGTTCGTTGAGTCCAACGAGTTGGACCAGTACCGCGGCTTCGTCATCGCCCAGATCGACGCCAATCAAGACACTGTGGAGTTCACTAACGGCCTCGTTCTGAGCGCGGGTGATGCAACCGGCGACATCACGGAAACGGCTATCCGGCGGATTCAGATCCGGGAGGCCATCAAGGCTCACCTTGAGAAGGAGCAGGCTCTCTTCGCACAGGGCGTCAAGGTGTTGACCCTCTTTTTCATCGACGAAGTGGTCAAATACAGGGACTACGGCCAGGCCGATGAAAAGGGAGAGTACGCCAGGCTATTTGAGGAAGAGTACGAACGGCTTTTGAAGGATGAAGTAGGAAGGATGAAGGATGAAAGCGGAAACATTCATCCTTCATCCCTCAGCCTTCATAATTATTGGAATGAAATTCCCGTGGGCCGCACCCACAACGGCTACTTCTCTATCGACAAGAAGACGAAGAGGCTCACGGATCCGACCTCTAAGATGAGCGGTGAGGAGGCCGGGATCTCCGATGACGTGGACGCCTACGATCTGATCTTGAAGGACAAGGAGCGGTTGCTCTCCTTCGAGGAACCGGTCCGCTTCATCTTCTCCCACTCCGCCCTGCGGGAAGGGTGGGACAACCCCAACGTCTTCGTCATGTGCATGCTCAAGCACAGCGACAACACCATCTCGCGCCGCCAGGAGGTCGGCCGGGGACTCAGGATCAGCGTCAACCAGATCGGGGATCGCATGGACAACCCGGCAACGGTCCATGACGTGAATATCCTGACCGTTGTCGCCGGCGAGAGCTACAAGGATTTCGTCGCGAATCTTCAGCGTGAGATCGGCGACTCCCTCTCGGCGCGCCCCCGCAAGGCTGACGAGGCCTACTTCACCGGGAAGGTCATCACCACCGACACCGGGAAATTGGAAATTACCTCCTACCAAGCTAAAGACATTGAGTTCTACTTAATTCAAAATGGGTATGTGGATAGAAACCGTCAGATCATCGAGAAGTACCACGAGGCAAAAACCAACGGAACACTGTCCCCGCTTCCGCCCGAGCTCGCCCCCTATGGAGAGCAGATTTTCGGCCTGATCGACAGCGTCTTCAGCGAATCCCAGATTCCTCTTCCGGAGAACGCCCATAGGACAAAGAGCAACCCCCTCAACGCCAACTTCGAGAAAAAAGAGTTTCAGGCGCTCTGGAATCGGATCAACCGGAAAGCGGTCTACCGCGTGGAGTTCGATTCCAGTGAACTCATCCGAAACGGCATCCGGGCTCTGGACAAAGAGCTGCGGGTGACGCCGCTCACCTATACCATCCAGAGAGGAGAGCAAACCGCAAGAGCCACCTACGACCAACTGAAGAGCGGTCAAGCATTCGACATGAAAGAAACGAATACGGAGTACGGCGCCTCCGTTCATTCCATGGTCACCTATGACCTTCTCGGGAAGATCGCCGAGAAGACACAGCTGACGAGAAAGACCGTCGCCGAGATGTTGAGCGGCGTTCAGGCCAAGGTCTTCCAGCAATTCCATCAGAACCCGGAGCGGTTCATCGCCGAAAGCTCAAGGCTGATCAACGAGCAGAAGGCCACGGTCATCATCGAACGGTTGAGCTACGACACCATCGCCCAGACCCACGATATCGATATTTTCACCACAGGGCAAAGCAAGCAGGACTTTACCAAAGCCGGCGAGAAGCTGAAGAAACACATCTACGACTACGCGATCACAGACTCCAAAGTCGAACGGGAGTTTGTGAAAGAGCTGGACACCAGCGCGGAGGTGGTGGTTTACGCCAAGCTCCCCAGAGGCTTCCTGATTCCAACTCCCGTAGGCGACTACAACCCGGACTGGGCCATTTCCTTCAGGGAAGGTTCGGTCAAGCACATCTATTTCGTCGCCGAGACCAAAGGCTCCATGTCCAGCCTGGAACTGCGGGCCATCGAGCGGACCAAGATCGAATGCGCCCGCAGGTTCTTCGACGAGATCAACCGAAGGGTCGATCCCGAACAGGTGAGGTACGACGTGGTGGAAAGCTACGGAAAGCTGATGGAACTCGTCGCGGGAGAGAGACCATGAACGTTAAGAGCGCCGCTATCCAGGTTTTGAAAGAGGCGGGAGAGCCCCTTCACGCCAGGGAAATCGCCAAGAAGATCCTCGCTGAAGGTCTCTGGGAGAGCGCCGGCAAGACTCCGGACGCCACGGTCTCTGCCCGGCTCTACTCCGACATCAAGAGCAAAGGCGAGAAGTCGTCCTTCGTCAAGGTTGGCCCCCAGACCTTCGCCCTTCGAAGCTCTCCTGAGGAGCCGAACAACGGAGGGCGATCCCCAGC
>Ga0208826_1002951_pt1 | contig 12161 bp, 10 predicted proteins | sample AD_UKC115_MetaG_FD_184451 | JGI IMG/M metagenome (GOLD analysis project Ga0208826, IMG submission 184451) | Active sludge microbial communities of municipal wastewater-treating anaerobic digesters from Hong Kong - AD_UKC115_MetaG (SPAdes)... | ecosystem: Engineered > Bioreactor > Anaerobic >... | reverse complement strand
CGTCTCCGGCCGCATGATCCGTAGGCCGTCGAGTTCGCCCCCGCGGCAGAGGATTTCGGCAAATCGGGACAGCTCGTCGGCGTTGGAGACGGTGCTCGACGACGGCACCACACTGGTCAGGAACGCCGGGGTGTTGGTGAACGGAATTATCTGGTGCAGGGTTCCGCCGACCGCCAGCTTGAACGCCCGCGCAATCGGTGCGGGCAGCGGCTTTCCGGTGGGGTGGCTGAGCGCGACCAGCGGCAGATCTGCTTCTGCCACACCGTAGTTCGTCCACCGGAAGCCGAGCGGATCGAGGATCTCGGTGGCCAGGATCTCCCGGATATTGCGTCCCGTCGCCGCCAGTACGATCTCGCGCACCAGCGGCCCCCAGGTAACGCCGTGATAGATGTGGACCAACCCCGGCGGGTACACCGGGCGCATCCGGCCCAGCATCTCGCGGGCGTAGTCGCTGTCGTCCATCCGTTTGAGGTCCACCCGTGGTCCGGTGGCGAACGGGATGCCGGCGCTGTGCGTGATGACGTGGCGAATCGTGGTGCGTTCCTTGCCGTTCCCGGTGTAGGTGGGCAGGTAATCGCAGACCAGGTCGTCGAGAGCGAAGGCGCCCCGTTCGACCAGCATGTGCACGACGGTGGTCGAGATCGCCTTGGCCGCCGAGTACACGCAGTAGGGCGTCGTGGTGCGCACGGGCACCTTCTCCGCGTCGGTCGGGTCGGTGGGCGCATTCCCCCAGCCGTGTCCGATCGCCCGGTTGAGCACGGGAATTCCGTTGTGCCGCAAGCACACCTGGAGGGCGGGATGCATCCCGGCCGAGTACCAGTGCCGCACGGCCGCCCAGATCCGCTCGATCGCCGCCGGGTCGATGCCGGAGTGGTCCTCGTCGGCCACATCGGTCACGGCGTCCAGGTCGACGGGTACCCGGATCCGGCCGTCGGTCACGCCGTTACCCGGTGCAGCGTCGCCGACAGATGGTGCTGCAGCGCGTGCCCGACGGCGGCCATCCGCAGCGAGTACGTCAGCGTGTCGCCGTCGACACGGATCGTCCGGGCCACCGACATGACCTCCTTGGCCGATTCGGTGCGCCCGATCTCCGTGGACACCAGGTCCATCTGCAGCACTCGGCCGGCCCCGACATCCAGTGGCCCTTCCTGGATCTCGGTGATTCCGGTGGGATGAGCGAGCACCAGTTCGATGCGGTCGGGCGACGGTGCCCGCACGTACCCGGTCTCGGCGTGCAGGGCGCGGCCGTCATCGACCGCCCGGGTGCGCTGGGTGTACGTCAGGAATGGCTTGCCGACGTGGCCGAAGGTGACTTCCTCGGTGTAGCCGAACGGCGCGATCGTCGGGTACTCGCCGGTGCCCGCACCCGCCCAGGTGCCCAGCAGGGGCGCCAGCGCGGCCAGGTCGGGATGCAGCTCCACGCCGGTCACGGGATCACTCGCCGGTGAACTGCGGCGGCCGCTTCTCGAACATCGCCTTGATGCCCTCGCCCAGGTCCTTGGATGGCAGGAAGGCCGAGTTCCACGCCGCGACGTAGCGCAGACTGGCCGCGACCTGGGCGGTGCGCTGTTCGTCGAGGACGTCCTTGATGCCCTGCACCACCAGCGGTGGGTTGGCGGCGATCTCGGCCGCGGTGGCATGCGCCGCCGCCAAGGTAGCTTCCGGCGTCTCGTAGACGTCGTTGACCAGGCCGATTCGTGCCGCGCGTTCCGAATCTATGTCTTTGCCCGTCAGCGCCAATTCGCGCAGGTGGCCCTCCGACAGGATGAGCGGCAGGCGGGCCAGCGAGCCCACATCGGCGACGATCGCCAACTTCACCTCGCGCACCGAGAATTTGGCGTCGGCACTGGCGTACCGGATGTCGACGGCACTGATCAGGTCGACGCCGCCCCCGATGCACCAGCCGTGGACCGCCGCAATGGTGGGGGTCCGGCAATCGGCGACCGCCGTGATGGTGTGCTGCATGGTCTTCAGACGAGCGTGGAAGTCCGTGCGCGGCTTGGCGGTCGCGCCGTCGCCCATGACGGGACCGAGCGTGTCCCCCATGGCCGCGATGTCCAGGCCGTAGCTGAAGTTGCGGCCGGAGCCGGTCAGCACGATCGCGCGAACGTCCGGGTCGGCGTCCAGCTTCTCGAACACCTCGGGCAGTTCGGCCCAGAACGCCGGGCCCATCGCATTGCCCTTGCCCGGTCCGATCAGGGTCACGGTCGCGACGTGGTCGGCGGTCTCGACGGATACCGACTCGTACTCATCAGGCATGCAGGCGAGGTTACCCACCTGGCCGCGCCCGCCTGGCCTCAGGTCGGGCCCCGCTGTGACGACAGTCACATGACAACGTATGGTGTCAACGTTGTCGAAGACAAATGGGGGAGGCGGCCACGTGCACCACGACGGAGTTCTGAGAAGTTCCCTGCGGTTCCGGCTCGCCGCCCTGGCCCTTGCCTTCGGCATCGCGACCGGGCTGGGGCACGGGGTCGCATGGGCCGAGGGAGCTTCCGAAACAGATTCGGGCGCAGTACATTCCAGCCAGACCGACGCCGACACCGGAGCGAAGTCGGGAGCCGCGGACAAGGGCACCGATGCCGCGGCGTCCGGCCCGCAGGCTCCAGGTGCCCAGGACGCCGACCCCAAGGACCCCGCATCCCAGGCCCCTGACCCGAACGACGCCGACCCGAAGGACGCCGACCCAGCCGGCAGCGCCGAGTCCGACGAAGCGGATCCCAGTGCCGCCGAGGACCCGTCGACGACGTCCGATCCACAGGCGCAGGACGCTCCCGCCCCGTCGGAGCAACCCGCGGCCGACGTGGTGGTCACTGAGTCACCCGAGGCCCCGTCGACCACCGGCACCGACCAGGGAACCCCGGAAACCCCTGCCGCAGAAGCGAATCCGACGCCGACGTCAACCCCGGCACGCGACACCACACCGGCGGCGGAGGCGACCGTCGAACCGGCCGCCCACACCTCCGTTGCCGAGCCGGATACCTCGGCCGGATCCACCGTCCCGGCCGTGCACAGCCTCACCGTCAAGTCGACCGCAGAGCCCACGGCGAACACCGAGAACCTCGCCGTCACGACCGCCGCCGCGAAGTCCCTCGTCACCGTCACCACGCCGAGCGCGCCCCAGCCCCTGTCACCCATCGCCGAGTTGCTCGAGCTGCCCGGCCGCATCATCAACGCGGTGCTGGAGATCTTCGGCTTCACCACCTCGTCGGACGGCAACAAGACGCCCTTCACGCTGGCGCCCATCAACGACCTGATCTTCGCGGTGTTCCGCGGCGTGGAGTTGCTGCTGGGCTTCGATCGGACCCCGCCGGCCCAGCAGGTGGTCCCCACCGAGACCTACACCGGTCCCTTGACCGGCGAGACGCCCACGGTGGCCCAATTCCTCAATGCCGCGGCCGCCGCATACGTGCTCGGCGGTGTTCCGGGTGGATTGGTGCCGTTCACGGTGAACGGGTTCCAGATGCAGTCCACCAACCTGTTCTCCGGCATGTCGGCCAAGGTGTGGGTGACGCCGCAGCGGCAGATCATCATCGCCTACCAGGGCACAACGGGCGGAACGAACCTGCTGTTCAATCCGCTGATCGCGATCAGCCAGCTGCTCGCCGACATGCAGGTCATCTTCACCAACACCACGCCCTGGGCGTTCTACGACGCGCTGGACTTCGCCCGCCGGGTGCAGGCCGAGGCGGCCGAGCAGGGCTACGGCGACGACCGCATCTTCGTCACCGGCCATTCGCTCGGCGGCTGGGAGGCCGAGTTCGTCGCCCAGCAGACCGGCCTGGACGGCATCGGCTTCGAGAGCCCCGGCCTGAACACCGTCGTCGCGGGCAACGGCAGAGGCTCCGGATTCGTCAACATCGAGACCTACGGCGACGTGGCCGCCTACCTGTCCACCGACCTGCCCGGCCTGCAGCCGTTCATGCCGGAATACGTGCCCGACGGCGGCAGCAAGCCGCACTACGGGTCCATCGTGATGATCGGCGATCCGACCGCGGTGAATCCGCTGTACAACTCGTCGCCGCTGTGGGGCAAGGGCCTGCTCGGCAGCCTCATCTTCATGATCGACTTCCTGGGCAACTTCCTCGAGCACCATCTGCCGGGGATGCAGGCCTACAACCTGGACGTGACGCCCGATCCGGGTGTGGTCACCTGGCTGGGGGTTCCGACGGGTCCGGTCAACGACGGCTGGGGCGAGTTCACCATCGCCGAATTGCTGGCCGCGGCGTCCGACGCGAAGGTGCTGGTCCGGGCGTAACAACCCCTTTGGATCTGCTCTGCGTCCACTGCGACAAACTGCGAGAGGGCCTCGCAGCCACCGCTGAACAGATCGCCTATCGCACCTTCATCCGGCCCAGAACCTGCTTCAGCGGCGCGTCCGGCGCGCCCTTGCAGAGGATGCCCGCCAGCGCCGACAGCAGGAACGCCTGGCTCTCGGGTGCGCCCTGCCCCTGCTTGCTGGTGATCTCGCCGACCACCTTGATCCGGTCGCTGTCGCTGAGCGTGACGAACTCGGCGCAGGTGATGTCGGGCGAGAGCGGTTCAGTGGTCATCGCAACCTGGCCGGCCGTGGTGCGCGCACATCCACTCAGCACCGCCGCCACCACCAGCGTTGCGACGGCGGCTCGTTTCACGCGTACCTGGCTCATGAGAGTCCGTTTCCTTCTCTACTGGCGATCCAGTCGGTGGCGAATGACAGGAATGCGTCGTTCTCGTGGGGCGCGCCGATGGTCACACGGACCCCGTCGCTACCGTACGGGCGAACCAGGATGCGGGCATCGGCGGCCTGCTCGACGAAGCCCGCGGTGTGCTCGGGGCCCAGCGGCAACCAGACGAAGTTGGCCTGCGAATCGGGCAGCCGATAACCCGCCGACCGCAGGGCCGCGCTGACCCGGACCCGCTCGGCGACCACCGCGTCGGTGCGGGCCAGCAGTTCGTCGGAGGCGTTGACCGACGCGATGGCGGCGGCCTGCGCCAGGCTGCTCGCGGTGAACGGCACGTACACCTTGCCCAGTGCGGTGATGACATCCGGATCACCCACGGCATAGCCGACGCGCGCGCCGGCCAGTCCGTAGGCCTTCGAGAACGTGCGCAGGACAACCACATTCGGGTGCTCGCGGGCCAGGGTGATGCTGTCGGGCAACAGCCCGTCGCGGATGTACTCGACGTAGGCCTCGTCGATGCAGACGACGACATCTTCGGGAACGGCCCGCACGAAGGCGGCCAGGTCGTCGGGGGGCACCACCGTCGAGGTCGGATTGTTGGGGTTGCAGACGAAGATCAGCCGGGTGCGATCGGTCACGGCGGCCAGCATCGCCGGCAGGTCGTGGGTGTGGTCGCGCAGCGGGACGGGCACCGGGGTGGCACCGGCGACGCGCACCTGCAGCGGGTAGACCTCGAAGGCCCGCCAGCCGAACATCACCTCATCGCCGACCGATGCGGTGATCTGGATCAGCTGCTGGCACAGGCTGACCGAACCGCAGCCGGCGGCGATGTGCTCCGGTGCCACATCTACATGCTTGGCCAACTGTTCCCTGAGTTCGACATACCCGTTGTCCGGATAGCGGTTGAGGGTGTCGGTGGCCGCCTCGATGGCCGCCCGCACACTGGGCAGCGGACCGTCGACGGTTTCGTTACTGGCCAGCTTGATCGCGCCGGGCACCGTCTTGCCGGGCGTATAGGCCGGTAGATCAGCCATCAGCGGGCGCAGGCGGGCGGTCATTTGGCCAGCATAAGTGAGGCTGTGTACGCTGTGCCCTCGGCGGTTCCGGTACCGGTTCGGTTATCCGGTAACCTCTACGAAGCTCGAGGAGGCGTGCCAGAGCGGCCGAATGGGACTCACTGCTAATGAGTTGTCCCCCTTAAAGGGGACCGGAGGTTCAAATCCTCTCGCCTCCGCCAGATAACTGAAGACGTACCACCCAGCGCCCGTAGCTCAACGGATAGAGCATCTGACTACGGATCAGAAGGTTAGGGGTTCGAATCCCTTCGGGCGCACCAACTACCGCGAATACACGCCGAACGTGAGCCACGTGACCACGGCATCGCGGTTGAACTGCTCGGGAATCGGCGGCAGCAGCGCGAACGCCACGGCCAGCACGATCGCCGGCACCGGAATGCTCACGACGCCGTCATCGGAGCGCGGTGGCCGGTCCTGACACAACGCCAGCGCCGCGCTCGAGATCAACCAGCCGGTGCCGAAGATGCACAGCCAGCGGGCCCAGTCCGCACCGATCGCCAGTGTCACGACAATGCTGGCGACGAGGAACCCGAGCGTCGCTGTCCGGACCGGGGGGCGCAGCCGGCGCGCCAGGTCGATCGAGTTCACCCGACTCCACCGGACCAGCCAGCACCAGGTGAGCGCCACCAGGATCACGGTGAAGAGGCCCGTCGTGGCGATGATCTTGGCGTTACCGCCCACTTCGTCGTACACATGGTGCAGCGCGGTCGGGATCGTGTCCCCCATGTACTCGCGGAAATGGCCGATATCCGGGGAACCGGCGACCTCCGCCGGCGCCGATCGGCTGAATGCATCCACCTGTTCCTGCGACACGTGTCCGAAGGCGCCGATGAATGCCGTGGCCAACGCCGGTGGGACGAAGAGCAGACCGCTGGCCCGAATCTGTTCTCGCCGATCCGAAATCGTCACCGCCGCAACGATCATCGCGAACGGAACGTAGTAGAAGAAGATTCCTTCGTGCACGAAGGCCACCGCGGCGAACGCCAACCCGCCGCCGGCCGCGACCAGCAGCGGTCGCCCGGCGCGCACGAGGCCGACGGCGGTCGCGATCAGCACGACGATCCCGAGTTGGTCGGGTCGCTGCTGATACACGAGTTGGTGCACCAGGAACGGGCTCGAGGCGACCAGCAGCGCGGTGAGGACCGCCTCCCGCGACCCTGCCCGGACGAGCAGTTCCAGGAGCACGGCGACGGCGATCAGGGGAACGATCCACATGACGGCCATCGCGGCGGAGATCTGGGCGTACGACGGATCGCCGCCGGTCACGGCTCGCAGAACCGATCCCGCGAACCCGCGCCGCACGAATCCGTCCTGGTAGTTGACCAACCAGTACGTTGCCGAGTAGGCCGCGGGCCGGGTCAGCAGGAGCACCGGCAGGATCTGGATTGCGATCAGGCCGGCCAGCAGCAGCCGCGCCCAAAGGGGACTGATTCTTAGCTCAAATGTTCCGAGATTTCGCTTTGCCGCTGGTGCAGACATTGCAACAGGATGACACAGTATTCGCTGAATTTCACAACCAGCGACAAATTCGGTATTACTTGGTGCCCGCGGTGATCAGGTCCGAGAGGAATGGCGGCAACAGTGGCCGGTCCACCCGATGTTGCTCGCCGACGGTGAACCCGGCCCCTTCGAACAGCGCGCGCATGGCCCGCGGCGACGGGCTGTGTGCCGGTCCGAGCCCATCGACCGAGAGCCGGGACAGCAGCTCCGGCGGGCTCAGGGTCGCGACCACCGCGAGGCCGCCCGGGACGAGCACCCGGTGGAAGTCCCGCAGCGCCGCCGGCTGGTCGAAGAAGTGGAAGGCGGACGTGGTCACCACGGCATCCAGCGACGCGTCGTCGAACGGTAACTGCTCGGCCGGCCCGCGCAGCCACTGCACGGCGGCGGAGCGCTCCTTGGCCTCTTCCAGCATGCCCTCGGACATGTCCACCCCGTACACCTGTGCGGGCTCGAGCTCACGCTGGATCCGATCGGCCAGAATGCCTGTGCCACAAGCAATGTCGGCAACCCGCTGCGATTTGTGTTCACGCAGCATCGTGATCACCTCGGTCTGGGCGGGCCGGTAGACCCATTGCTGCAGGAACCGCAGATCGTAGGCCGGGGCAGCGACGCTCCAGAACTTGGTGACGACGTCGTTGAAGTTGCGGCGGGGGACGGGCGCCATTGCGGCCATACGGCCCAAGCTACCGATCCAAACGGACCGGGACGGCTTCGGTCTGTTAACGAATGTGCATCAGCAGATGGTCAGTCCGCCGTCGACGGCGATCGTCTGACCCACCACATATCCGCCGGCCCGCGAGGCCAGCCACACCGCGGTGGCGGCCAGCTCGACCGGCTCGCCGGTGCGGCCCAGCACCACGCGCGGCATCTGCGAATCCAGATAGCCGGGCTTGTACTCGTCGGTCATCTCCGACAGGAAGAAGCCGGGCGCCAAGGCGTTGACGCGGATCCCCTTGCGCCCACCCCACTGCTGCGCCAGATCCCGGGTCAGCCCGATGACACCGGCCTTCGATGCGGCGTAGGCGGCCTGCGGCAGCGCGGCGGTGGTCAGGCCCAGGATGCTGGCGATGTTGATGATCGAGCTGCCCGGCTGCATCACCCGCGCGCAGGCCTGCGCCATCCAGTAGGAGCCCTCGAGGTTGACGTCGATGACCTTGCGGAACTCCTCGGGTGTCTCGCGGGTGGCGGGGACCGCGGTGCCGATGCCGGCGTTGTTGATCAGGATGTCCACCCGCCCGAAGGTCTCGACGGTGGCGTCCACCAGCGCCTGGCACTGGTCCGGGTCGGCGACGTCGGTCTGCACCGTCAGCGCGCGCCGGCCGGCGCCTTCGACGAGGGCGGCGGTGTCCGCCATCTTGTCGACGCGGCGGGCGCCGAGCGCGACGTCGGCGCCGGCCTCGGCGAAAGCCTGCGCGAAGGCCACCCCGAGACCCGACGATGCACCGGTGACGATGGCGACCTTGCCGTCGAGGGAGAACAGGTCGAGAAGGGTCATCTGCATATTTCCTCGCTCCTCCGCGGGGCTAGCGCCCCGCATCGTCGACTCGGCCAACGGGACTCCTCAGTACTTGGCGGGCAATGGCGTGCTTGTGCACCTCGGTGGGGCCGTCGTAGAGCCTGAAGGCGCGGATGTCGGAGAAGATCATGCCGACGGGTGTCTCCTCGGAGATGCCGATGCCGCCGAGGATCTGGACGCAGCGGTCGGCGACCTTGAACAGCTCCTCGGACACGTAGGCCTTCACCATCGAACTCTCATGGCGGCCCTTGGCACCTGAGTCGAGCTTCCAGCAGGCCCACCAGATGGCCAGCCGGCACTGCTGTAGCGCGATCTCGTTGTCGGCGATCATGAAGCCGACGCCTTGGTGCTCGCCGATCGGCTTGCCGAAACCTGTTCTGGTGCGGGCGTGTTCGACGGCGATCGACTGTGCGCGCGACGCCGCGCCCAGCCACCGCATGCAATGGGTCAGCCGCGCCGGGGCCAGTCGCAGCTGGGCGTACCGCAGCGCCTGGCCGACGTCGCCGACCACCGCCGACGCCGGCAGGGTCAGATCGTCGAACCGGACGACGCCGTGGCCCTCGACGTAGTTGCGGTCCATGGTGTTCATCACGCGTTCGATCTCGATGCCGGGGGTGTCGCCCTCGCAGAGGAACAGCGTGGGGCCGTCGGCCCCGAACTCGTTGGGCGCCACCCGGGCCATCACGATCCAGGTGCGCGCGCCGTGGGCGCCGGTGATCAACCACTTCCGGCCGTTGATGACATAGTCCGTGCCGTCAAAGACGGCGGTGGTGTTCAGCTGATTCGGGTCCGACCCGGCACCGCCGGGTTCGGTCATCGCGAACACCGACCGCTGGCGGCCATTGATCACCGGCACCAGGAATTGTTCCGTCTGACCGTCATTCGCGATCTTCGACAGCAGGAACATGTTGCCCTCGTCGGGGGCTGCGCAGTTCAGCGCGATCGGACCGAGGGTGGACCAGCCGGCGGCCTCGAACAGGACGGCCTGTTCGACGTGGGACGGTTCGCGGCCGCCGAATCTGCGCGGCGCCTGGAAGGTCAGCAGTCCGGCCTCGCGGGCCAGGCCGACCAGTTCGGTGCGCAGCTCCTCGTCGGGGCCGTGCCGGGTCAGCCGCGGGTCGGTCTCATACGGCACGACTTTGTCGTTGACGAAGGCGCGGATCTGGTCCGCCAGAGCCTTTGTCTCCGAAGGAATTTCGAAGTCGATCACACTTCTCCCTCGATCATGGCGTGGGCTCGCTCGAAGAGCCGGACGGTCGCCGCGTGCAGGTGGTCACCGATCTCCTTGGGCGCCTGGCCGGCCGCGGCGCGGGCGTTGCTGCCCTCGAGGATGATGCCCAGCTTGAAGCAGGCCAGTACCCCGTACCAGGTGATGTTCGACAGATCCCGGGTGCTGTTCTGCGAGTATCGCTCGATCAGATCCGTTGTGGAGCAGAGGCCTTCGGCGTCCATCAGCGGATTACCCAGAACGCTGTCCCGGCCCGGGCGGGGCCAGGTGGCCAGCATCCAGCCGAGATCCAGCAGCGGATCGCCGATGGTGCTCATCTCCCAGTCGACGATGGCCGCCAGTTCGGGCCCGGTGCGGGAGAACATGACGTTGGCGCCGTGATAGTCACCGTGCATGATGCCCGGTGTCCAACGGGCCGGCCGGTTCTCGTCGAGCCAGTCGGCCACGCCCTTGACGTCGCCGATGTCGGGCCCGGGGTAGTTCGGGAACGCCGAGTATCCGTCGAGCTCGGAAAGCCACCGGGGCACTTGGCGTTCCAGGAAGCCATCGGGCTTGCCGTAGCCGGACAGCCCCACGGCGACATGGTCGACGGCGCCCAGCCGGGCCAGTGCGTCGGCCATCGACACTCCCATGCCGAACTGGATCGCCGGGTCGGACGCATGGGGTTCGGGCAGGCCCTCGCCGGCGTTGAAGCCGTCCACGGGCTCCATCAAATAGAAGACGGCGTCGCCGAGGATCGCGGTGTCCTCGCACACCGCGATCAGGCGCGGATGCGGCACGTCGGTGTCGGCCAGGGCGGCCAGCACCTGCGTCTCGCGCAGGATCACCTTGTTGCTGACCGGCCGCAGATGCGCGGGTCCGCGCCGGAACACGTACGGTCGCCCGGAGCGCTCGAACCGCTGCATGATGTTCTGGGTGCCGCCGCTGATGGGAGCGACGTTCTCCAGCGGCCCGTCACCGAGGCCCTGTTCGGTCATCCAGGCGGCAACGCCGGCAAGATCCTCCACAGTCGCACAACCTACCGGTTGGTTGGTCATGCGCGTAGTCGAGGTCGCTTCAGTCGTCCTCGGCCAGGCGCCGCCGCGACCCGATGGCATCCAGAATGCTCCAGCTCACCAGCGTGCCCAGCGCGATCGAGAACACCGCGCCGACCGTCTTGGACAGTGCCTCGATGTCATGGGAGCCGCTGGACACCACCGCGGACAACGACTCGAAGCCCAGCGCGCCGGGCACCAGCGCCCAGAACGCCGCCAACAGCATGACCATGGCCGTCGGCGCGGTCCGCAGCCGGGACGCGACGATCGCGAACGGCAGCACCAGCGCCGCACCGAGCGCCCCGGCGTGCGCGGAACTGAGGAACAGTCCGCCCACCCGTTGGCCGATCAGTGCGACGCCGATCGCGGCGGTCAGCCAGAGCAGGGAGCCCGGCGGCGCGGACAGGAACAGATAGAGACCGACACCGGCGACGACGATCGCGGCGTAGAACGCCCAGGGCCCGAGCTGCGCGCTGGGTGCCTGCGGCGGAATCCGGCCCGCGACGGCGATCCCCAGCGAGACGCCGAACACCAGCAGCATCATCTGCACGGCACCGTGGATCAGCCGGCTGGACCCCGCGATGATCGACGAACTGGCCAGCTCCATCGCCCCCACCGTCAACGCCATCCCCGGCAGCAGGGCCACCAGGGCGGGGGCGATGACGCGCAGCAGGCCGTCGTTGGCGGCGTCGGCGACGAACCACGTCGCCAGCACCGTCACCGCCGTCGCCGCCAGCGTCGGCGCAATGGCGTTGAGCGACGGAAACTGTTCGGCGGCAACCAGAATCACGCCGACCACGGCCCCGAGCAGGGCGTGGCCCCACAGCGAGGCCCAGGTCGGGTTCATGATCATCCCGAAACCCAGGGTGGTGATGACGTACCCGAGAATGCGCACCCAGGCCGGGAAGCGCGGCGGCATCCGGCGGGCCCGGGCCAGCTCCTGCAGCGCGCTGGTGGGTGTGATCGCGCCCGCTTCGATGAGCCGGGTGATGTGGTCCACCCGATCGGCGATGTTGAGCTGATCGGTCGTCCGGCCCGTGACGTCGACCTCGAACGCGCTGGTGCCCACCTGGATCAGCAGCACGGTCGGCAGCGCGACCACCCGGACCGGCGCGGTGGTGTACGCCTGCGCGGCCTTGTGCA
>Ga0208826_1002949_pt1 | contig 12180 bp, 9 predicted proteins | sample AD_UKC115_MetaG_FD_184451 | JGI IMG/M metagenome (GOLD analysis project Ga0208826, IMG submission 184451) | Active sludge microbial communities of municipal wastewater-treating anaerobic digesters from Hong Kong - AD_UKC115_MetaG (SPAdes)... | ecosystem: Engineered > Bioreactor > Anaerobic >... | reverse complement strand
GTAAACCATGGCTAAGAAAGTTGTTTTTGGCGATGATGCCAGACAGAAGATTCTGAAGGGCGTGGAAGTTCTTTCCGCCGCCGTTAAAGCCACCCTCGGCCCCCAGGGTCGTAACGTGGTCATCGAGAAGAAGTTCGGTTCCCCCACCATCACGAAGGACGGGGTCACCGTTGCGAAAGAGATAGAGCTGAAGGACACCTTGGAGAACGTCGGCGCCCAGATGGTCCGGGAAGTCGCCTCCAAGACCTCTGACGTAGCCGGAGACGGGACCACCACCGCCACCGTTCTGGCCGAGAAGATCTACCGCGAGGGCCTCAAGTATGTCAGCTCCGGGGCCAACGCAACCCTCGTCAAGAAGGGTATCGATGGAGCCGTCGAGAAGGTCGTCGAGAGCCTTAAGACAATGAAGCGTGACGTCAAGGGCACCATGATCGCCCAGGTCGGTTCCATCTCCGCCAACAACGACATGGAGATCGGCAAGATCATCGCCGACGCCATGGACAAAGTCGGCAAAGACGGCGTCATCACCGTGGAAGAGGCCAAATCCCTGGAAACCACTCTCGAGTTCGTCGAAGGGATGCAGTTTGACCGCGGTTACATCTCCCCCTACTTCATCACCGACCCCGACAGGATGGAGTGCGTTGTCGAGAATCCCTTCATCCTCCTCTACGAAAAGAAGATCTCCTCCCTGAGGGATATGCTTCCCCTCCTGGAGCAGGTTGCCAAATCCGGCAAGCCCTTGCTCATCATCGCCGAGGATGTAGAGGGTGAGGCCCTGGCCACCTTGGTTGTCAACAAACTGCGTGGCACCCTGAGCGTTTCCGCCGTAAAGGCTCCTGGTTTTGGCGAGAGACGGAAGGCCATGCTCGAGGATATCGCCATCCTCACCGGCGGTCGTTTGATCTCCGAGGACATCGGCGTCAAGCTTGAGAACGTCGGCGTCGATTGGTTGGGACAGGCTAAAAAGGTTCATATCGATAAGGACAACACCACCATCATCGAAGGCTTCGGCCAGGATTCCGACATTAAGGCCCGGATCAAACAGATCCGGACCCAGATCGAAGAGACCTCCTCCGATTACGACCGTGAGAAGCTTCAGGAGAGGTTGGCCAAGCTCGCCGGCGGAGTCGCCGTCATCAAGGTCGGTGCCGCTACCGAAACCGAGCTGAAAGAGAAGAAAGCCCGGGTCGAGGACGCTATGCACGCCACCAAGGCCGCAGTCGAAGAGGGAATCGTCCCCGGTGGAGGAGTCGCTCTGCTCCGCTCCGAGAAGGCTCTCGAGAACGTCAAGTTCGAGGGAGACATGCAGTTGGGTCTGCAGATCATCCGCGAGGCTCTCAAAGAGCCTCTCCGCATGATCGCCGAGAACGCCGGTCAGGAAGGCAGCCTCGTCGTCGCCAAGGTTCGTGAGCTCAAGAACAACGACGAAGGCTTCGACGCCTTGAAAGAAGAGTACACCAACATGGTGGAGAGCGGAATCATCGACCCCACGAAGGTCGTCAGAACCGCTCTGCAGAACGCCGCTTCCGTGGCTGGCATGATGCTCACCACCGAATGCGTCATCTCCGAGATCCCCGAGGAGAAAGAGAAGGCCATGCCCGGCGCCGGCGCGCCTGGAATGGATATGTACTAAGAGAAAAAAAGTCTCTGAAAATAGAGCGGGCCGGGAAACCGGCCCGCTTTTTTTATTCCCCTCCCCTTTTCTACGAAAAGAGGGCTTATGAGGGACGCCGATGCCGGTTCGTTGTGATCTTCCTGAAGGCCCCCTCGTTCAGGTTTCAAAAGCACTCCCTCTCAGGAAGATTCTGCAAGACCCTCTGGGGAGAGCCCCCCTGCAAGACCCACGGTTCCGCCGGACTGGTCCTGAAGAGATCCTCGAATTCCTAGGAACAACCGACTTAAAAAGCAAAAGGGGCGGGGCGTCTCCGCCCCGCCCCTTTCCAGCGGTTTTCCGGTAAGAGAAAGCCTCTTATCTTTAACCCTTCACGCTCGAGGGAAGCTCCAAACCGTAGCCCTTCCTCTTATCCTCTCTCTTGAGGAGGAAGGCGAAGACCAGGGCCAAGAGCCCGAAGCCCATGAAAACGGCCATGGGAAGGGTATAGTTATAGACGACTTGCTCGGTCCCTCCCGGAAGGGGGGTCCTGGAAACAACGCAGAAACGGTCGAGAATCCAGCCGATCAAGGCCGGAACGCCCATCAAGCCCCAGTTCTGAATGTAAAAGATCAGGGCGAAGGCCGTACCCAGCTGTTTATCTGGAATCAGCTTGGGCACCGAAGGCCACATGGCGGAGGGAACGAGGGAGAAGGCCACGCCCAAGAGGAGCATGAGAAGGAGGGCGAAGATCCAGTTGTTGATCGCCGGAAGGGCGAACAAGAGGTGAACAACGATCAGAAGGGAGGATCCCAGGAACATGATCGAGGTGGCCTTCCCTTTCTTATCGACCATACGGCCGAAGAAGGGGGTCATGAAGATGTTCCCGAGGGGAAGAAGGCTGGGGATCAAGCCTGCCAGAGTGGGCTTGACGTTGTACTTCTGAACCATGAGGTCCACGGCGTACTTCACGAAGGGGAATACCGCAGAGTAGAAGAGCACGCAGAGCATAGCGATATACCAGAACCCCAGATTTTTGAGGATCAACTTGATGTCGGAGATACGGAAAGAGTCCTCTTTCTTCTCCTCTTCGCCCGCCAGGCCTGCCTCGGAAACTTCAAGCTTCTTGTCCATGAAGCTGTAAACGATGAAGCAGATCAGCCCGATGCAGAGCATGATCAGGGCCATGAGAATCGGGGCCGAAACGTTCTTGAAGGCGGCGGCGATGGGCGCACTGACCATCATGGCGAGGGCGGTACCGATTCTGGCCGTGGCCAACTGCATTCCCATGGCCAGAGCCATCTCCTTCCCCTTGAACCACCTGACGATGGCCTTGGAAACCGTGATCCCCGCTACCTCCGCACCAACTCCGAAAACCGCATAGCCGATGGCGGCCAGCATCACTTGAGTCTTCCATCCGAAAAGGGTTGCGTTGGGAGGAAAGGTCGTGCTGATGGCAAAGTATTTGAGGCTGGCCCCAACCACCATGACCGCGGCGGAGGCGATGCCGGTGAAGCGGACTCCCATCTTGTCCAGAATGATTCCCCCGATGATCAGCATCAGGAGGAAGACGTTAAACCACCCGTAGGCACTGGTAAAGAAGCCGTATTCACTGCTACTCCATCCACGTTGAGTCTCCAACATTGGCTTCAACGGGGCCATGACATCGTTGAGAAAGTAGCCGCAGAGCATGGTTATGGAAACAATGCTCAACGCGGTCCATCTCGCCGTCGCAGACTCACGCAGGGATTGTTTAATCCTTTCCACCATTTCGTTAACCCTCACTTCTAGATTTTGTGTTCACTCTCACTCACGTTCTTATGTTCAAACTCTCTCGACGGAATCGCCCCGTGTTCCAAGCCGAAGGAAGAGAAGATCCCAGGGAAGAGCAGAAAACCAGTTTACCATAGGAGAGGATCGGGGACAAAGGGGTGAAGGAGTTTCTTCTTCTCTCCCGAGGATTCCCAAGAAGAGGAAACACCAACGTCGAGAGAAGAGGATGACGACCCAACCAAGAAGCAGCAGAAAAGGACTCTCCACTTATTCTCCTCTGTTGGGTTGGAGGAGTGTTTTCGGGTATACTTGGTAAAAGGCTTTTTCGGGAGGTGACAGTGGACTACAAGGTTGAGAAGACTCCCCACCGTGTCGATGTCCTCTGGGAAGGGAACACGTTGAAAGAGGAGGAGATCGTCCTCTTCCTCAACCGTTTCTCCCCCTACCGTCGAGGCGAAGAGGAGACCATGGAGGAGTACCTTGAGAACGCTCCCGACTTTATCCCCTGTAACCGCGCCTCCGACGGTTCCTTCTTCCTCCTCTCCCTCTCTTCCATCCTCTACCTGAGAGAGAAGGTAACCGTCAACGAGGAAGGTTCCACAAAGATGAGGCTCCACTTCGGGGAGGAGATCTCCCTGGAGGTTGAACAGGTTCAGCCCCTCCCTCATGGACGAACCCGTCCCTTAGATATCCTCAACACTCCCAGCCGCTTTCTCTCCTTTCTCTACGGGGGCAGACGCCTCTTCACCAACCGTTCGAGAATCCGCTGGGCCGATCCCCTCTGAAGGGTCGAACAAGGAGACCACCATGGGCTACATTGAGAAACTTTTGGATTATCTGGAACAGATAGGCGGGGAGCGGGTCTTTTTCCCGGTGGACGAACTCCCCTTCGCGGAAAAAGGGGGTCAACGGCTTCCCCTGGGGAAGAAGGTCCTCTCTCCTGAAGAGAGGGGCGTCGTAGAACGGGAGATTCTCTCCCTCTCCCAGGGCCATGAACGCTTCACGCTCAAGGAGAGGCCCTATCTCTTCTACCGAAGGGAGAAGGGGTTGGAGATTCTCAGGAGCCATCCCCAAGACCCCGCCGTAAGCCCTCAACGAGTCCCTCCCAGAGAGGATCCTCTCCCCCGGACCGTCGAGGCTTCCCCCCAGAGCGTTTCTCCATCGACCTCTTCCCCTGTGGGGGGCGACGAAGAGAGAAAGGGAGGGGCGGAGCCCTCTTTCCGTCTTCTTCCCCTCTTCCATGAGATGCTCAAGAGGAAGGCGTCGGATCTTCACCTTTCCACCCTCTGCCCCCCCTACCTCCGGGTCGACGGGGACATGGCCTCCCTGGAAAGGCCCCCCTTCACGGAAGAAGAGCTCATGGCGGGGGTTGAAGAGTTCACCCCCCAGCGGAACCTCAAGGAGCTCGCAGAGACCAACGATACGGACTTCGCCGTTGAGCTTATTGAGGGCCACCGCTTTCGTGCCAACCTCTTCAGGGACAGGAAGGGGCTCTGCGCTGTTTTCAGGCACATTCCCTCGAAGATTCTGACCCCTGAAGAGATCAAACTCCCATCGGTGATCCTCGACCTCTGCCTCTTCCCTAAGGGGCTGGTTCTTGTCACCGGTCCAACGGGAAGCGGAAAGTCCACCACCCTCGCCTCCATGATCCACTGGATCAACCAACGGGAGAAGAAGCACATCATCACCGTGGAGGACCCCATCGAGTTTGTTCATGAGAACGAGCTCTCTCTGGTCAACCAGAGGGAGGTTCAAGTCCATACGGCCTCGTTCAAGAGAGCCCTGAAGGCGGCCCTGAGGGAGGATCCAGACATCATTCTGGTCGGGGAGATGCGTGACCTGGAGACTATTGCCATCGCCATCGAGATGGCCGTTACGGGTCACCTTGTCTTCGGCACGCTCCATACATCGACGGCCATCGGAACCGTGGACAGGATCATCGACCAGTTCCCCTCGGGCCAGCAGGCGCAGATACGAACCATGCTCGCCGACGCCCTGATCGGAGTCGTCTCCCAGATGCTCTGCAAGAAAGAGGGGGGAGGCAGGGTCGGAGCCTACGAGGTTCTCGTCGTGAACCCCGCCGTCTCCAACTGCATCAGAGAGGGAAAGAACTTTCAGATCGCCACTCTGATGCAGACCGGAAAGAGCATGGGAATGCGTTCCATGAACGACTCCCTCCAGGAGCTTGTGGAAAGCACCCTTATCTCTCCCGACGAGGCCCTCAACAAGGCTCTGGACAAGGAGAACCTCAAGAGATCCCTGGCGGCGAAAAAGTTTATTCCCGCCCCCTAAGGCTTAGGAGCGCCTCTCCCAGACCCCGTCGACCTTCCCGATGTAGAGGCGGTGGTAGTCTTCCTGAGGGTAGAGGGGAAGGATCTCCTCCATGCCGAAGTTTCTGGGGTCCAGGTCTTGAAAGTAGATCTTGCGGCACTCCAGAACCAAACGGGCCTCTTCGAAGGCCACTCCCCCTCTCGGTGTCTCCAAGGGGGTCAGGCCCGCCCCTTCGCTCTTGTTCTCATCCCTTCCCGAGTGGGTGCCGCAGTACTCGAGCATGGGCCGGTACTCTTCCCGGAAAAAGGAGAGGGTGAAGAGGTCGAAACGGTCCATCAGGGTCCTGGTGTAGCGCTGAGGACGAAGGAAGACAAAGACCACCTTCTGGTTCCAGAGGACGCCGAAACCGCCCCAAGAGGCGGTCATCGGGTTAAAATCCCCGGGCTTTCCAGGTGTGATGAGCATCCACTCCTGCCCAACCATTCGAAAGGGATTGCCGCTCATCTTCTCCGCAGGAACCTCACGAAAGAGTTTTTCCATGGTTCACCTCTCCCTTGATGGTAGCACGGGAGAGGGGGTTCTCCCTAGAGGGGGAAGGAGATTCACCCTCCTCCTCCGGCATGTTCCCTCCCCCTTCGAAGGATTTTCTCTCTTAGTCAAACCCTGGAGGAGGAAACCGGTAAGGAGCGGCCTCTCACTCTCCTCTCCGGTCACTCCCCGGAAGAACTCCCTGGGGTAGATGGATCGCCGACAGGAAGAAGAATCGTCAGAGTCGTCCCCTCCCCCCACCGGGAGGCCACATCAATCCACCCCCCATGGCGGCGGACGATGGTCCGAGAAGAGGACAATCCGAGCCCACTCCCTCCCCTCTTGGTCGTGAAGTAGGGGTCAAAAATCCTTCCCAGATTCTCCTGGGGGATTCCACTCCCTTGGTCTGTAAAACCGATCTGCAGGTAGGGTTTTCCTCCTTCCCCGTCGGCGTTGAAGGTGACTCTCCTGGCCGAAACGAAAAGGTCCCCCCCTTCGGGCATAGCCTGAAGGGCGTTGATCGTCAGGTTCTGAAAGACCTGAGCGATCTCCCCTTCATCGATTTTAATCGGAGGAAGGTCCGGCTCGATCTCGAAAGCCGTCCGCACAGGGCTCCCGTTCAGCGCGAAGAGGACAGTTTCCTGAAGGATCTTTTCGATCGCCTGGAGCTTTCGTTTCGGAGAGGTCGGCCCAGGAAACTCCCGGAGCTTCTGAACCATCTCCCGTCCGCGCAAGACCGCTCTCTCAGCCTGGTCCAGCCTCTCCATGCTCTTTTCAGAGATTCCGGAGCCACTTTTCTTCACCAGCGAGATATTCCCTAAGAGAGTCGTCAGGATGTTGTTGAAATCGTGGATGTGCTCGTCAACAAAGGTTTGAAGACTCCTTTCGTCCTCCCGATCCGAAATACCGACAAGTGAGTCGAGTGGTTTCAGCACCATAACCGCACCGGTCACCTCTCCTACCCCTTCTAGAAGCGGAAAGAAGAGGATCCTCAGGGGAACGGGCTCTTTTCCTTCTCTCCTGAGGAGATACTCTCCCGCACCCTCTACCCTCTTCGCGATGGCCCTTTCCAGGGGGTGCTCTTGGAACGTTTCCCCGCAGAGCCCGGAGAGAGGGGCTTTTTCCACTAGTCTCAAGCCTAAAGCCTGTTCATCTTCCCGGAAGAGCAGACTCTGGGCGTTCTTGTTGAGGTACTCGATCCTCCCAGAGGCATCGACCACAACCATGGGCAAGGCAAAGGCTTCCGCATAAGCCACCTGACGTCTCACCTTGGCACGAAGGTTCTCCTCCCAGCGGACACGCTGAAGTGCAACCTCTACGGTTCTCTCCAAATCCCTCTCGTAAAAGGGTTTCATAAGATAGCCGAAGGGAGAGGTCTTCTGGGCTCTTCGGAAAATTTCATCGTCATCGTTGGCGGTGATATAGACCACAGGGAAGAATCTCCTCTCCAAAAGCCTTTCGGCCGTCTCTACCCCATCCTCCCCGTCCTGAAGGTCCATGTCCATGAGGACTAGGTCGGGCTGTTTCTCCAGGGCCAGAGAGAACCCTTCGTTGGAGCACCCGGTGTTTCCAACCACATCGTAGCCGTAGTGGCGTAAAACCGATTCGATCTGGGCACCCACGACTCTCTCCCCTTCGATGATCAGGATTCTCCCCTTTTCAGCCCTTCCCGAAACCTTTTCACAACCTCTACAAAGACGATCCATCGTTTCCTCTCCTCCAGACAAGGTCTAGACTTTAAAAGGCTACCAATCTGGCCCTTCCCACATCCTTTCCTTCCGCAAGTCGTTTGAGACGACAGAACTCTTACCTGTTCCTTTAAAAAAGTTTCAAGCTCTCACTCCCGGGGAGAGAAGCTCAGAGATTAACATCTCGGCTGACAGTAACGTCGGTTTATCACCGATCTTTCTGGATTCTTCAGAATGTCTCTGCTATGCTTTCGAGTATGAAGAGATCCTTCCACGTTGCCACAAGGAGAGGGTTCCAAGGCAAGGGGAGCTCTTCGGGAGTTCTCTTCGTTTCTCCACAATTTTCATAGCTAATAGGAACCGTTTCCTTGTTATGATATGTTCACGCCGACCTTTCTACGAGGAGGGCCCTGAATGATCAATGCGGGTCAAAAGCACTCTTTTCCCCTGGATTCCGCCATCGGGACGAACCCTCAGGGTAAACCTCAAGAAACGACAAATCCTCCTTTATCGGAACCCAATCTTTCTTCTCTTTTTTATCACCTCCGCATAAAAAGAGTATGAATATACTTTTGTTAAATGTCAATAGTTAATTTACAATTGTGATGACAAAATCTATATTGATCGACATAGCTGTCGCCAAAAGGCTCAAGTCCGCCAGAATCAGGCTCAACCTGAGCATTAAGCATATCAGCGAGGCGACGGGATTCTCCTATGGGATGATCTATTTTTCCGAGAGCGGTCGCAACTCCGTCTCTACCGCCTACCTCTCATACCTCTCCTCCTTGGGGATCAACGTGGACTGGATCCTCACGGGAGAGGGCCACATGTTCTCCCGGAAGGAGGAAGAGACCGGCAAGGAGCGGCCTCTCACTCTCCTCTCCCAGGGCTCCTTCACCACGGGAGGCATCGGTCAAGGGGTCATGGAAACGGTCGTCCTCTCTTCCTCTCTTCTGGAAGGCCTGGTCTCCCCTTTTCTCTTCAGTGTTGAAGACCGTTCCATGGTTCCCCTCATCTCTCCCGGCGACCGTTTGTTGATCGATGGAGATCCCAAGATCGCCGACCTTCCCCTCCAAGAGGAGAGGCTCTACCTTGTGAGGCAACCAGAGAAGGAGAAGGTTTTCCCCCGTTATATCAAGAGGCTTGAAGGCCCTCTCCTCTTCTTCTACCCCCTGAACATCGCCGAGTTTGAACCCTTAACCCTCTCCCCTCAGGAGACCCCCCTCTCCAAGTTTATCCTCGGAAGGGTTGCGGGCCTCTTCCGAACGTTTCCCGCCCCCTAACCAAGGTCCGACGAAAAGGCAGGCCTTCCTTCACAGGATCAAGAGGGGCCACGTTTCCCACCCCGTCTCTCACCGCCTCTTCGGCTTCTCTCCTTCCACAACGGCTCTGTTACGCCCCTCCCGTTTGGCCCTGTAGAGACAATCGTCCCCCTTGTCGATCAGAGAAGCCGCCGTATCACCGGGAGCGTAGAGGGCAACCCCCAAGCTTATGGTGACGGAGACACCGCTGGCCTCTTTCGATTCCCCCTCCACGGCCCGCCGGATTCTCTCGGCCACCGCCCCCGCCTTCTCCAAGGGTGTTCTGGGGAGAACGGCGAGAAACTCCTCTCCCCCGTAGCGACCAAGGATGTCCGTCTTCCTGAGCGCCTTTTTCAAAAGCCCGGCAACAGATTCCAAGACCTTGTCGCCCACACCGTGGCCATAGGTGTCGTTCACATCCTTGAAATGGTCGATATCTCCCATGATCACCGAGAGGGGCTCCTGATAACGTACCCCTCTGCCGATCTCCTCTTCCAGTCGCTCAAAGATATGCCTATGGTTGAAGAGCTTCGTCAAACCGTCCCGAATCGACCTCTCCTGCAACTCCCGGTTCAACCGTTCCAGGTCCACCTGCGCCCTCTTCAAGAGGGTGATGTCCTTCATGACCCAGAGGTAGTAGACCCCCTCACGGGATTCGATCACCTCCCCTGAGAGCAGAGCCATGAGCCTCTCCTCCTTCGCCGTCTTCAGGGGAACCTCAAGGTTCCTGATCCCTCTCTGCGACCGAACCCTTCGTCTCAGCATCACCTCCCGCCCCTTGCTGTCGATGAAGCCCAAGCTCGAAGCGGTAAACCCGACAACCTCTTCCCTCTTGAAGCCCATGACGCGCAGGAAGCTCTTGTTAACATCGACGATGGTTCCGTCCTCGATCTCCGAAACAACCATAAGGGTCGGGTTGAGGTGAAAGAGGCGAGAGAACCGTTCCTGGGATATCCGCAGGAGCCTCTCCGCCTCGACCCTCTCGGTCATGTCCCGGCTGACGCAGAAGAGAACCTTTTGATCACTCCAGCGGCCCTGGACAAACTTTGTTTCCACCGGGATTTCGCTCCCTCCCCTCTCCTGAAGAGGAAAGTGAAGGATCTGTTCCTCACCCCGAAGGATCTTGTTCAACTGCCTCTGAACCTTCTCCCGTACCCCCGGTGGGTGGAGGAGGGTGGCCGATTGCCCTTTCAACTCCCTCTCCTGATAGCCCAACCTCTCCTCCAGGGCCCGGTTGACGACGATAATCTTCAGCTCCGAGTCAAGGATGAAGAGAAAATCGTTGACCGTATCGAAGAAGGACCTGAGGTTCTCTTCACTTTCCTGAACAAGCCTCTCCGCCTCTTTCCTCTCGGTAATATCACGGGAGAAGCCAACGGTTCCCAGAATTTTCCTCTTTTCACCAAAGACAGGGGCCTTGTAAACCTCCACCCACTCTTGTTCCTGAGAAACTCCGCGGTTCCTCTCCTCTAAGAAGAGCTTCTTTCCGCTCCTCATCACCTTCATGTCTTCGCGACGAAGTTTTTGGGCCAACTCTTTGGGAAAAAAATCAAATTCCGTCAGACCCACGAGCTCCTCCCTCTTCTTTTGAACACTCTCCAGAAAAGTTGAGTTCGCCCCCTCGAATCTCCCCTCCTTGTCTTTCATCCAAACCGCAAAGGGGAGGTTGTCCAACAGAGCCTGTTGCTGAGCCTGGAGCTTCATCAAAGCCCTCTCCGCCGTCTTTCGCCGGGTTATCTGCCGGACAATGATGAGAACTCTCCCCCCGGAGAAGGGAACAAAGCGTGCCTCAAAGCTCTCTTCGCTCCCGGAGAGGAGAACGGAAAACTCAAATTCCTGAGGGGCTCTCTTCTCCAAGGTCTTTCTCAAGACCCGGGCCAAGCCGTCGGAGATCGAAGGGGGAAAGAGTTTTGACACAGATTTCCCCTGGACTCCTTCGTGGAGAATGAGGAGGGGCGCCTTCTCCCCGGCCTGAAAATCAAGAACCTTTCCCTCTCCGTCGAGAAGAAGGAGAAGGTCCGGGAAGGCGTTTAAGATCTTCCTCAACTCCTCGGAAGAGCGGTCCCTGGTCTCTTGCCACCGCCTCTCCCGGTCGATATCCGTAAAGGTTGCCATAAAACGGCGAACCTTGAGAAGGCCGCCTGCGAAGAGGACTCCCCTGACGACCAGCCACCGGTACTCTCCACCTTTACAGAGAAGTCTCTGCTCCGAATGGAAGAGTCCCTCCTCCTTCCGGTTCAAGAACTGGTTCCACTCCCTCTCGACCCGTTCTCTCTCCTCCGGGTGAACCCTGCTCCACCACTCTTCGCAACTTGATCCTATCTCTTCGGGACCATACCCTAAGAGCCTTTTCCAGGCTTCAGAATAGAAGACCTCTCCGCTCTCCAGGTCCCAATCGAGAACACCCTCCTCGACTTCCAGGTCTCTCTTCTTCGGCTCCTTTTCCTTCTGCGGCTTGTGCCCCATAGGTCTGCCCCCTTTCTTCGCGGCTCTGACCTATTTTGCCACGCCCTACTGGGGGTTAGCAAGTGTTCCGAAAAAGATCAAGGGGTCCCGACCCTGGTGAGGATCCAATCCGAGAGTGTCTCCAGGAAACCTGGAAGGAAAACCTTTTCCAAGGAAGGGTACTCCGAAGGGCTTCCCGTCTTCGCCTGAAGGAAGAGATGGTTCCCTCCCGGAATCACCCGTATGGTCACATCCCCGTTTCCTCCCCTCTTGAAGGCCTCTCGGAGGGGAGAAACGTTTTGCTCCGGAGAAACTTGGAGATCTAGGGCCCCATAGAGGGCGAGAACCGGACACTTCACCCTCTCATGGGCCTGAGCGGGATCGTAAGAGAGAAAGAACCGGGTCCAAGGCGAACGGAGTGTTGCAAGCTGGAGAGCGGCGTAGGAGTTCACGAAAGCCTCGGTGTCAGAAACACTTCTTCGCTCTTCTGGTCCCATGGTCTTGAGGCTTTCCCGGATTCCCTCCTTCACCGTTCTTTCAAGCTCCTCCGCTCCCCCTGGGGAGTTGAGCAGGACGTAGACCC
>Ga0208826_1002947_pt1 | contig 12185 bp, 11 predicted proteins | sample AD_UKC115_MetaG_FD_184451 | JGI IMG/M metagenome (GOLD analysis project Ga0208826, IMG submission 184451) | Active sludge microbial communities of municipal wastewater-treating anaerobic digesters from Hong Kong - AD_UKC115_MetaG (SPAdes)... | ecosystem: Engineered > Bioreactor > Anaerobic >... | reverse complement strand
CATAGAGATAATACTGTCCGTTCAACAAACGGAGCTCGGTTCCTTTCTTTCGAAATTTTAATGCCCAATCCGGATGTTTAGCCATAGTGTGATGATTTTTGATTTTAATTGTTCGTTCTATTACGTAAATACGTAATTGCAAAATTATAAAAAAATTGCCATATACAAACATATATAGCAACTTTTTTAATTCAATTACGTATAAATTGTGAAGTTAGGGTTTAATATTTTAGGTAATTGTTTGAGGGTTCTATCCTCAAATTGATATTCAACATAGTTTATTTTATCTAAACAATCTAAAATGTATTGTTGTGTGAAAGTGCCTCTGAGCTTGCCAGTGAGTAATAAATCTTTCTTAAAGTATTGCCAGATATGGAATAGAATTTTGTAGGCGAGCATACAAACAAAAACATGTCCTCTGGTTCTTTTTTCTTTTCTCAAATGAATAGGTCTTATCTCTTCCAAACCTGTTTTGACGTTGTTTTATTCAACCTCATTTTGCTTAAACCTTAGTAACAAAACAAATCCTCCAAAAAAGTTAACCTTATTAAAAACTGAACAAAATAAAAAAAGCGGGAAAGATTAAAATAGAAAATAATCCAATAAGGTGACAAAATTGTAAGCTGGAGGAAACATTCCCTGTTATGAAGGTTAAAGATTCTCGATAAAGTTTTTTATGATAAATATTTGTTTAGCAAAATGTTTGATTTTATCAGCAGTTAAAATCAGAAGATTTTATTTTTTATGCAAGGTAGCCAAGAGGCTACGCCGAAAAATGGGATACCGAGATTTTTTCTTCATTCGCTCGAACCTCATAACTCGCACCTCAAAACTCGGAATTCCTTAACTCTTCTTTGATCATTTTTTAAATTAGTCGATTAAGCACCCCACTCACCGATTCTCCAAAGTTCGTCATCAGTGAAAGAAATATTTTTAATTGCTTCAATATTATCTTGTAATTGATTAACAGAACTTGCTCCAACAATGACAGAATTAACTTCAGGCAATCTCAAACACCACGCTAAAGCCATTTGAGCAAGTGTTTGACCTCTTTGTTGAGCAATGATAGTTAATTCCTTTACTTTAGCAATCACCTCGGGTGTAATCTGACTTTTTTGTAAGAACCCATATGGACTGGCTGCTCTTGACTTTTCAGGTATACCATTCAAATATTTATCAGTTAAAATTCCCTGTGCTAAAGGAGAAAAAGCAATAAATCCTACGCCATTTTGCTTCAGAATAGGAAACATATTAAACTCAACGTTACGACTAAAAATATTATATCTATCCTGATAAATCAAGCAAGGTGTTCCATTGGCACGTAAAATTTGAAAAGCTTCTTTTGCCTTCTCAACAGGATATTTTGAAATACCCACATAAAGAGCTTTGCCTTGTTTTACCATATCGCTCAATGCTCCCATCGTTTCCTCAAGAGGCGTATTCGGATCGTAACGATGCGAATAGAAAATATCAACGTATTCAAGTCCCATTCGCTTCAGACTTTGATGAAGACTCGCAATCATATATTTTCTGGAGCCGCCATCACCATAAGGACCCGGCCACATTTCATGACCAGCCTTTGTACTGATAATCATTTCATCGCGATATGAAGAAAAATTTTCTTTCAGGATTTTCCCGAAATTTTTCTCAGCACTTCCAGGAGGATAACCATAATTATTTGCTAAATCGAAATGAGTTATTCCATGATCAAAAGCAAATTTTATCATTTTTTCAGCTTCCTGGAAATCGTCCATATCCCCAAAATTGTGCCATAAACCTAAAGAAATGGTTGGTAATTGTAGCCCACTTTTTCCACAAAACCGATAACCTACGGAATGAATATATCGGTCAGGATTGGGAGTATAAAGAGGATCTGTCATAGTTTTGTTTTTCTTTTAAATTGATTTTAAAATTCAACTTCGGGTGCTTTTTCTGTTCCAGCTTCTGCTTCAAAATAAGGTTTCTTTTCAAAACCAAATAACGCAGCAATAATTGATTTTGGGAAACGCCGGATAGATGCATTGTAATTTCGAGCCATCTCGTTGAAGCGATTTCGTTCCACTGCAATCCTGTTTTCTGTTCCTTCCAACTGTGCTTGCAATTCAATGAAGTTCTGATTGGCTTTTAAATCTGGATAATTCTCAGCAATCATTAATAATCTGCCCAAAGCCGCACTTAGTTCTCCTTGTGCTTGTTGAAACTGTTGAAGTTTTTCAGGCGTTAATGAATTAGCATCAACAGTAATTTGAGTTGCTTTAGCACGAGCTTGTACTACTTCCTCTAATGTTCCTCTTTCGTGAGCAGCATAACCTTTAACCGTTGCAACAAGATTAGGGATTAAATCTGCTCGACGCTGGTACTGATTTTCTACATTCGACCATTGACTTAAAACAGCTTCTTCAGAAGAGACCAAACTGTTGTACATAGAAACACCCCATAAGACGAGTGCTGCTACAATAATTAAAATAATAACAACATTCTTTTTCATAAAATAATTTTTTTATTTGTTTTTGATCAATTTTCAATTGTTTTTTATCTAAATTTACCAGCCACTGGTAGCACCACCGCCACCTGACATACCTCCGCCGAAACTTCCTCCACCAAAACCTCCACCACCACTAAAAATTCCTCCGGGAATAGAACCCGCAATAATGGTATTTCGTGAATGGGTCAAACGAGGAAGTCGTCGATTTTGATTTTCTTCGTAACCACAATAAAGACAATGATACGTAATACGTTCTGTTCCAGGATGTAAATAAGTAGGCGATACAATAATTTTCTTATCTTTTAAAATAAATGCTTTTGTTCCACATTTGGGGCATTTAGTATAAGCACTTGGTTTATCCAGTAAAAAGATAGCTTCATTTTTACAATTATCACATACAAAAACATCATAATCTATTGAATGAAGTTGTTCTTCAAAACACTGAGATAATTTCAAATAAGCATCATCATCTTTCTCGGATAAAATATGCATTTGACCACCACACACTTTACAAGGAATTGGTTCTTTTCTGATTTTTCGCATTTTTATATTTGCATAAATAGCTGCAGGTAAAGTTGTTAAAGGAATAGGTATCAGCAATAACAAAAAAATTGGTTGTGAAAAAATAAGAATACCTATAAAACCTATTATAAGAGGTAACACTGACATTAAGGAAATGATTCCTTTCTTTTCATTTTTAATGGCAACGTAACGAGCAATGTTAGTCTTTAGTTTTGCATTCTTTCTAATTTTACGAATGGAACTTTCTATCCACAACCAAGTAATTGATATTAATACTAAATAAACAATTAAAGCCATTGGTAAAATTTCATTCCAATGAACAGGTTCGACAATTTTTTCAGGAACAGGTTCATGAAGAATAATAGAATTTATTTCTTTTATTGCAGCTAAAAAACCCGCATCATAATTTCCTTTTTTGAATTCAGGAATCATCGTTTGCACCTGGATACGTTTACAAATGGCATCCGGCAAAATTCCTTCCAGTCCATATCCTGTTTCGAAAGTAACTTTTTGTTGGTCCAAAACAAATAATATCAATAAGCCGTTGTCTTGTTTTGCTTTTCCAACCCCCCATTCATTAAAAAGCTGCGTAGCAAATGATTTTATTTCTTCACCCCCAATTGAATTTACAACTACTACTGCAATTTCTGCTCCTGTTTTTCTTTCAAGTGAATCCAAAATATTATTAATAGCATAAACAGTTTCGTCTTTCAGAATTTTGTCAGGATTACTCACATAGTTGTGTTGGTCCAGAGTTTTAGGATTAGGAATTGTTTTTAAAGTATATTCGTTAGCCGAAACCATTCCCATTAAACAGATAACAACGAAAAAGACAAACAATTTTTTCATTATTAAACGAAATTTTTATACGAAATTAATACGTAGATGAAAGAAGTGTTATCTCATAAATTAATGTTGAATAAGGAGGAATTTGTCCAGAGCCATCTTTCCCATAAGCTAATGAACTAGGGATATAAAAAATATAAGTTCCACCTCCATTCATTTTAGTAATTCCTTCTATCCATCCTTGAATGGCATTCGACAAATAATATTCATACATACCTCTTTCAAATAAAGTACTATCAATTAAATAACCTTTATATTGTACAGATACCCAACTATATGGATTTGGACGACGATCGTATCCCTGGTGAATCACTTTATAACAAAGTCCGCTTTGGGTACACACAAAACCTGAGTCAGATTTATGAGCTTGCAACCATTGTTCATTTAAAATTTTCCAGTCAGCATATTTTTCTTCTTCACAGGAAAAAAGAAAAAAAAGAGCTACCAAACAAAGAGGAAAAACAAGTTTTTTCATATCATTTTTATTCTTAAAAATACTCAAATTTCTAGATTTTTGTGTAATTTAAAATCTGGTAAATCAACGTATTTGAATTTACATCAACATCAAAACAAAAGATGTTAAATTGAATTTCTTCAAAAGTTTTTTATTTAAATATAGTAATATCCTTGAAAATTTTCTGTCTCCTTTATAGTATTCTTATAAAAGACAATAAAAAAGTAAATTATTTTTTTATTTCAAAAGTGTTTACCGCTGTAAATTAACAACATACAAATTTATTATACAAATATGAGGCAAATTTAAGGTAAACAATAATAAAAATTAGAAAATTGATTTACAAAAATATGAATGATTTTTCAATAAACATTATAAGAACCATGAAAAAATTGAAAGGTAAGTTGGAATGAGTTTTTTTGAATTCTACCATATTAAATTTTTTTCCATTTTAGCACCTGACAAACACCTAAATAAATATTAAAACGATAAAAGTTATACCAAGTTGCTTCCTAATTATAAAGAACAATTCTTGTCTTTGCTCAAAAAAATAAACTAACTTTGAAAAACTTTTCGGAGTAAATCCATACATTGTTTCCTTGATTGGAAACACAATTGCTGAAGTGGATATTGCATCGCTGCAACTGATTGTCCATCTGTTGCCCAAGCCGAACTCGGCTTTTGGTCAAACGGAGCACTTGTCGGCTCAGTTGACGCATCTGTTGTAATACACTATCGGGCACAAAACTGCCTTTGATTAAATCTTTCTGAAGACATTCTGCTATCCACTGCGCATTCTTTATATCACTTTTTCGACCAGGCAACTGTTTGATAAAATAAGGATTGGCCAGTTTTACCGAAAAATCTGATTGAAGAACCTGCTATATCGGTATCCAATAAATACTGGTACTCTCCATCGTTAGATTTCCACAACCTTCCTCTACCAATGCAATTACGCAAGGCTATCAGATTAGGGGTGAGGGTACCGTAACGTTTTTCTAAAATTTTTTTGCCTTCTTCATCCAAAATACAAGCAAATATGCTATTTTTGTGAACGTCAAGGGCACATACTTTTTCCATAAAATTACCGGAATTAAATTGTTAAACAATTAGTTTATTTCATTGGTTATTAAAAAACCAACTTACAAAGGTAACATTTGTGCTCGCAAGCACGGTACGGTAAGCCTTTAAAATTTTGTGCCTTGATTTTTATTTTCACACGTTTGGAAATACATAGATTTTCATGTATTTTTGTATTAAAATAGCAGGCAGGTTTGTCGCTTTTTTAAAAAAGAGGAAAGTCCGGGCAACACAGGGCACCATACTTCTTAACGGGAAGCTATCTGCAAAGGTAGAGGAACATAACAGAAAATAACCGCCTCATTCTAATGAGGTAAGGGTGAAAAGGTGAGGTAAGAGCTCACCGGTATAAATGGTGACAATTATAGCCGTATGTCTTATGGGTTGCAAGATCGAATATACCGACGTATATAGGGTGGCTCGTCCGATGTCGGGGGGTAGATCGCTTAAAACAAATGGTGACATTTGTTTCAGATAAATGACAAACACTTTGAATAAAGTACAGAACCCGGCTTACAAGCCTGCTATTTTTTTATTACCTTTTTATTTTGATGAAGTTCAAGAATCTCTTCGTTGCATTTTGTATAAATTTTTATCAAAAAAATTCATCAAACTTTGGAAATAACAGGACAAGCCCAAAATACCAACAACATAAGTATATACATTCACAGAAGTGACTACTTAAATCTTCAATATTTTAATGGTTTTGTTGAAGTTTACTCACCAGATTATTACAATAAAGCCATTGAACATTTTTACAGGTGATCCTGAATAGTTTAGAAATGAAATGAAAATGGATACCACTCATAAACTTATTACAGGAAATACAAATAAGAATGCCTCTATATTGATATACTATTAATGAGCAAATGCAAGCATAACATTATGGCAAACTCTTCTTTTAGCTGGTGGAGAGCATGGTTAAACGAAAATCCTGACAAATGTGTAAGAGCTCCAAAAAAATGGTATGTAAATGAGGCAAGGAATAAATTTGCTTGCGAAATTACCTTACCTGATTGCGATATTTATGTGGGAAACAAAATTGCAGTTCGTCCAGGCGGAAAAGTTCAAAAAGGAAAAAACTCCGGACAACCGGTAACCATGCTGACTTTTTACCGCGGCACCATTGAACACACTTCTGCTTACATTCGCTGTTCACTGTTCGAAAAATACGGCAATTACGACGAAAGTTTAAAAATTGTTTCGGACTGGAAATGGTATCTCGAAGTGATTGGATGGCATAATGCCGGCGTTTGCTTCACGCCCTTGTATGTTTCCTGTTTCGATACCGGCGGCATCAGCAGTGTAAACAAGACATTGGACAAAGCCGAACGAAGAAAGGTGTTGGAAACCATCTTGCCTCCACGCATTTTGGCTGATTACGATTTGTACGGTTTCGATATCGACCAAATGGAACGGTTGAAAAAATATCCGTTTCTGTATCGCTGTGTCTGGTTCGTGGAAAGAGTACTGTTCAAATTTGAAAAATGGAAAATAAAATATTGCAGTTGGAAAAAAGCAAGAAAATGAAGATTGACAAAATCTCAGGACAAATAGTGCAACAAATTCTCTTCGCCCACTATGTTCTTAAAAAATGAAAATAGAATCATCCACAATTATTTTATTCCTCTACAACAAGAGATTCCATAATTTTTTTAATATTTGCCATGTTTTTCAATCGGTGCATTCCTCTAATGGTTAGGAGGCCAGTTTCTCAATCTGATAATAGCAGTTCGATTCTGCTACGCACTACAATTTTTAAACAGTGTTTAAATGCCGCTTAAAAAGAATTAAAAATTTCCTTCCTTTTTTGGTGAAAAACACTTTATTTTCAAAATAAAGTTTTACATTCGTATTCAATTCAATACAAGAAGCAAAATTACTATAGAAATATGATTATTGTCAATATAAAAAATGGATTGGGAAATCAAATGTTTCAATATACATTTGGAAAGGTGATTGAATGGAAATACCAAACACAAGTCTATTACGATTTATTGAGAGATGATATTTCTACCCCTTTACATACAGATTTGGATGCATTCAATATTGAACCAATTCTTGAAGCTGAGCCACAATGGAGAATCCCCTTTTTACCCTTTTCAGTAAGACAGTTCAGAGATAACAAACAATATATTCATTACATTTATTATAAGCTAAGACGTACATTCCAGCCAAACAAACTGATAACTGAACGTTACCCCAGTAAATATGTAAAGTTATTTGATAAAATTGATTTAAATAAAAAATATTATTTTTTTACTCTTTATTTTGTGGATGAGAACATTTTATTTGAATTTAATATTCAGAATAACAAAAAGAATAAATCGCTTATTTAATAAATGGCAAAAATAGCAATAATTATTCCTTATTTTGGTAAATGGCCTGAATGGATGCAATTGTACCTTTATTCATGCAGTAAAAATGAATTCATTGACTGGTATTTTTTTACCGATTGTGAAAAAGTGGATGTAATATATAAAAACCTCTATTTTATATATTTGAGTTTTGAGGAGTATTGCTATAATGTAAGCAAAAAACTCGAAATTGATTTCAAACCTATGCCAGCTTACAAACTTTGCGATTTAAGACCTTTTTACGGTTATATTCATCAAGATATTTTAAAAGAATATGATTTTTGGGGATTTGCTGATGTTGATGTGTTATGGGGAAATATAAAAGATTTTTATTCAGACAATTTGCTTTCTAAATATGACGTTTTTTCAACCCATAATGACCGATTAAGTGGACATTTTTGTATTTTACGAAATGACTTGAGATACACTAATTTGTGTTTTAAAATAAAAGATTGGCATACAAAATTGGAAAGTGAACAAAACTTTGCTCTGGATGAAGGAGAATTTAGCCGATTAATTTTCCCTCAATCAAAAATTATTGGCAAATTTTATCGACAAATAATGATGAAATGGATGGGATGGAAGTTGGCTTGGGAAACGTATTACACTTTTTTCCCTTTTTTCCATGCTGTTTTTCAGTTTAAAAAACGAAAATTATATTTTAAAGAACAGCACACAACCCCGATTTTAAGTAATGACGGGACATTGTATAAATACGAAGCTGAAAACTGGTTTTATGAAAACGGAAAAATTACCAATGATCGAACAAAGAAAGAGTATATTTATCTTCATTTTATGATTTTTAAAAAAAATAATTTCAGAAATGATTATTTCTGGAAAGAGGATTTTTACCATCTAAAAAACAGTGATTTTACAAAAAAAATAATAATCAATAAACAAGGATTTAATACCTTAGAAACAAAATGATAAACAAATTAAAATTTTATAAAAAGAAATTTACACCGTGGTACAGAAATGACTATAAAAAATTTCTTTCGCTCAATTTTCATAATAATGATTTTGAGATAAAAGACAATTTCCCCTGCATAAAAGATAAATTTCTTCCAAATGGTGAAATTACAAGTGGGCATTATTTCCTTCAGGATATTTATATGGCACGTGAAATATATAAAGCCCATCCTGTAAAACATGTTGACATTGGTTCGAGAATTGATGGCTTCATTGCTCATCTTGCTGTTTTTAGAGAAGTAGAAGTGTTTGATATACGATCTTTGAATATTTCAGATAAGAACATAATATTTACGCAAGCCGATTTAACAAAAGTAGATGAAAAATTCATGGAATACACAGATTCGATTTCCTGTTTACATACCCTCGAACATTTTGGATTAGGTAGATATGGAGATGAAATTGATCCAGAAGGTCATTTAAAAGGATTTGAAGTTATTACATATATATTAAAACCATCAGGAAAATTTTACTTTTCTGTTCCAATAGGAAAAAACAGGATAGAATTCAATGCTCACCGTGTATTTTCATTGTCCTATTTACTTTCATGGGTAACTAAAAGATATGAAATTGTAAAATTTAGTTATATTGATGATAATAATTATTTTATTACCAGCATTTTAGATTATTTATGGTTATTTCGGTATTTGCTATGCCATTTCTTCGTTTCATTAAAGAAGTAAAAAGAAGAAAATGAATACAATATTTTCAGTAATAATTCCTATTTATAACAGTGAAAACTATATAGAAAAATGTCTTAATTCAGTTTTATTTCAAGACATGAACAATTATGAAATTTTATGTGTCAATGATGGTTCGACGGACAGAAGTTTACAAATACTTAACAAATATGCACAAAATGATTCCAGAATAAAAATAATTAATACACAAAATAAAGGAACTAGCCATGCAAGAAATGAGGGAATAAAACAATCAAAAGGCGATTATCTCCTATTTTTAGATAGTGACGATTATTTTTATTACAGTTCTGCTTTTTCCAACCTGTATAAAATAATTCAACAATCTTCTCAAGAAGTAGAATGTATTTATTTCCCTGGTGGTTGTGAAACTCCAACTTGGTCAGGACAAGAAAAATATCAATCTCAAAAATTTCAAACAGGATGGGAATGTTTATTAGAACATTGCAATAAGAAAAAAATACTAGTTTTTGGTTCAGTCTATGTTCAATGTTATAAGAAATCAGTATTGATTGATAATAATATTTTTTTTGAAGAAAATTTACTTTATGCTGAGGACAGACTATTTGTAATTAAATATTTTTTTTATTGTAAATATACTGTTGTCTTCCCTGACCCAATATATTGTTATGTCGTTCATGAAAATTCTGTTATGACTACTAAGAATCCTGAAAGAAGAATAATTGATAATTTATTATTCTCTGAACTTGCCTATTCTTTTATTTTCCAGCATAATTTAAAAGATAAAGCAATTAAAAAATATATTAATGGCTTTTATATTAGTGCTGTGGCAGAAAAGTATAAATATTCCAAAAAAATTAATATTAACAAAAAAATTTTATTTAATACAAGTGTCAATTTTAAAAAATTGTTTCAATCCATATTGATTACTATTCATCCTACATTATATATTAAATATAAGTATATTGCTAACTTTATTTTAGAAAAAATTAATATATTTAAACGATAAATTGTTTAAAGTCGTTTTTTCAAAATTCAATAATATAGCAAAATTTCGTATGATTAGGCCATTTTTAATATGTTTAACTCCAGTGAGAAATGAAGCATGGGTTTTACCGGCTTTTTTAAAAACGACCAGTTTGTGGGCTGATTATATTATCATAGCTGATCAACATTCGACTGACGGAAGTAGAGAAATAGCATCGTCGTACCCAAAAGTTATTTTGGTAGATAACGATAATCTTGATTTTAACGAAGCTGAAAGGCAAAGTTTGCTCATTAACAAAGCGAGAAAAATAGCAGGCGACAAAATTTTATTTGGATTAGATGCAGATGAAATTTTATCGGCTAATTTTATGGAAACAAATGATTGGCAAAAAATTTTGAATTCGAAGTCTGGAGATGTGTTTTGGTTCAAATGGGCAGAAATCAGACCAGATAAAAAAACTTACTGGGAATCAAAAACTGTTTATTTCCCATGGGTCTTTCATGATGATGGCAAAGAACCGCATAAAAATTACGTTCGTAATATGCACAGTATGCGAATTCCTTATCCACTTGACGAAAAACAAATGTATTATGTAAATGATTTTAGAGTTTTACATTTGTCTTATTTGAATTCTGCTCGTATGAGAGCAAAATCGCGTTTCTATCAATTCGTAGATTGGTCGCTCAATAAACGGAGCATTGTGTCTCTAAGTAGGCAATATTCTCCTTACACAATAAAAGAAGAACCGGTACATGATTTACCTGCGAATTTTATTTATTCTGAAAATAAATTCGGTTTTAATTTATTTGACTTAGTGGATACAATTTCTGAAAAATTTTGGTTTGATGAATATATTATTAAAAGGTTACCCAATTATTCAACCAAAGAAATAAATAAACTCAATATATGGGAAGATGAATTTATTAACAATAATCATTTAACAGATAATAGAAATTTAATCAATAAATTACTTCATTCCTATTTAACACATACCCAGAGACATAAACGAAATATCGTCATAAAAGCAATCGACAAATTACTGAAAAAAATTCATTATTAATGTTTTCCGTCATCATTCCATTATACAACAAAGCGCCCTACATCGAAAAAGCCTTGCAATCGGTTTTGCAGCAGACTTTTCGGAATTTTGAAATTATCGTGGTGGATGATGGTTCAACGGATAATGGAGCAGAAATTGTAAAAAAAGTATTTTCTACGGATTATTTAACTGCCCATCAACTGCAAATTCCGCTCAAGGGATTTCAACTGATTTCTCAGCCCAATCAGGGTGTTTCCACCGCTCGCAATAACGGTGCAAAACAGGCTAAAGAAAATTATCTTGCCTTTCTCGATGCTGATGACGAATGGCATCCCGAGTATTTGGCGAAAATGAAGCAGTTGATAGAGCAGTTTCCTGATGCCGGACTGTGGGCAAGCAACTATTATATCGTCAAAAATGGTCGAAACCGGCAGGCTACCGTTGGTGTGGAAAAAGATTTCAGCAAAGGCATTATCAATTATTTTCAGGTCTATGCCAAAACTTTGTGTATGCCCATTTGGACGGGAGCTGCCATTGTTTCAAAAAAAGTTTTTGAAGAAGAACACGGATTTAAACCGCAACTCAAGTTGGGCGAAGATTTCGATTTGTGGGTACGCATTGCCATAAAACACCCTGTAGCTTTTCTGAATGAGCCGCTGGCTTATTATCATCAGGATGTGGAACAAAAAAACAGAGGCGTTGTTGATAATAAAATCTACGAACCTGCTACACATTATATCTTTAATTTACAATTTCTTGAACAAGCTGAGAAAGAAAATGCCGACT
>Ga0208826_1002945_pt1 | contig 12188 bp, 8 predicted proteins | sample AD_UKC115_MetaG_FD_184451 | JGI IMG/M metagenome (GOLD analysis project Ga0208826, IMG submission 184451) | Active sludge microbial communities of municipal wastewater-treating anaerobic digesters from Hong Kong - AD_UKC115_MetaG (SPAdes)... | ecosystem: Engineered > Bioreactor > Anaerobic >... | reverse complement strand
TCCTTGGTGATGACGCAGGCTGTGACGCCCCCGGGGAGCGGTTTGTCCACCAGCCAGGAATCCCCGCTTAAGGCGTCGTAGACTCCCAGGGCGAAAGCGGCGGTTCTGCGGAACTTCAGCCGCAGGGAGTTCTTGACCAGGTACCAGAGGGCTTCCAGGGAGAGGAAGAGGAGGAAGAAGAGCCACTGGGTCCTCCCCGAGACCTTCCGGGCGGAGTAGATTCGGTTGCGGATCATGAAGTACTCGGGCCGCTTTCTGAGGGGGCGCCGGCCCCGGGAGGAGGCGGAGACGGAGTGACGGATGGTCACGTGGGGATAGAAATAGGCTTGGTACCCGCTCAACCCGGCGCGGCGGCAGAGGTCGACATCTTCGTAGTAGGCGAAGAAGTTCTCGTCGAAGAGCCCGATCCGGTCGAAAACCTCACTCCTGACCATCAGGGCGCATCCGGTCAGCGCGTCGACCCTGACCGGGGAGGGGAACTCCCGGACCCGTCGGTTGTGGAAGGGGTCACGGCTCCGTCCCAGGGGGCCGAGAATCCCGCTGCCGGTGGACCAGATCCTCCCGGGATCGTCGTCGTAGACGATCAGGGGGGCGACCAGTCCGGCCCGGGGGTTCTCCCGCAGGAAGCCCCGGAGCTCGGCCAGACAGCTCTGGCCGAAGACCACGTCGTTGTTGAGGAGGAAGAGGAGATCCGCTCCCCCCCGCCGGGCCTCCCGGATGCCGAAGTTCATCCCTCCTCCGTAGCCTAGGTTCTTCCCGGTTCGCGTCAGTTTGACCCCCGCCGACGAAGCCTCGGCGGGTAAGGAGTAATCCTGGGTGTCGCTGTTGTCGATCACCAGAAGGAGGTAAGATTCCGGCGCCCCCTCCCAACGGAGGATCGATTCGAGACACCTGCGCGTGTAAGAGGCCTCGCCGTAGTGGAGGACCAGAACCGTTGTCAGGGGCTCAGACATAGTCGCCCTCCCGGATTCTCCGCAAGAGAAGGTTCAGGGCTTCGGGCCGGTTTCGGAGGAGGCGACGGGCGGAGAGCCTTCGCGCGGGGAGGGCGGCGATTCCCGCGAGGGAGCCCCAGAGGAAGGCCAGGAAGGAGAGGGGGCGGCGGACCGTCCCCGCCCAGAGAAGACCCCTCCGGCGGGCGATGGGCCAGCCGTTCTTCAAGATCGTGAGCGCCGGAACGTAGGCCCCGACGACGCGGAAGTAGTTCCTGCCGATGAGGTAGAATTTGCTGGGCCGGATCCGGTCCGCCGTGAAGGAGCGACGGTGGCGGCACAGGGGGCGGTGGAGCAGACCCGCCCGCAGGCCTTGCAGGTTGGCCCGGAAGCAGCACTCCACATCCTCGTAGAAGCTGACCAAGCTCTCGTCGAGAAAACTTCCCGCCGTCGACAGCCCCTTGACCGCTTCGGTCCGGAAGAGGGCGGCGGCGAAGCAGGGGCCGAAGAGGGGTCCGTCGACGCCGTTCTCGTCGAGAACCTCGCCGTGGCCACGGTCGTAGACGTGGAGGTCCGGGGAGATTCCTATGCCCAGGGAGTCCACGACCTCTTGGGAGCCGTAGGCGACGATGGCGCTCTGGACGAAGTCGTACCCCCGATCCTCGGCGAACCCCAGCAGGGAGTCGAGCCACTCTTCGCGCAACTCCACGTCGTTGTTGACCAGGGCGATGTACTCCGGGTGGAGCCGAAGGGCGGCCTCGATGCCGATGTTGTTGGCCCTGGCGTAGCCGGAGTTCTCGTTCAGGAAGAGTACCTCCGCCTCCGGGTGCCTCTCGACGATCTCCTGGGCGGAGCGGTCGCTGGAGTGGTTGTCCACGACGAGGAGGCGGAGGTTCCGGTGGCGTTGGGCCAGGATGGAGTCGACGCAGGGCCCCAGGACGGCGGCGCCGTTGTAGTTGACCACAACGAAAACCACGAGACTATCCATGGGAGAGCGCCTCTTCCATCACCCTCTCGATCCGGCGGACGTAGTGGGAGGGGTTGTACCTGGCCAGGGCCCTCCTCCGGGCGTTGACGCCGATCCGCTCCAACAGAGCCCGGTCTTTGGCCAGCGCGAGAATCCGGCGGGCCAGGGCGGCGGGGTCTCCCTTGGGTACGATGAAGCCCGTCTCCCCCTCTTCGAGAATCTCCCCGATCGATCCGGTCTCGTAGGAGACCACGGTTTTGCCGAAGGCCATCGCCTCGGTGACCACCATGCCGAAGGGCTCGTCGTAGAGGGAGACCAGGCAGACCACGTGGGCCTGACGGTAGACCGGCGTCGGGTCCTCCAGAAAACCGGTGAAGGTCACCAAGTTTTCGAGGCGGAGCCGTCGAACCCTCTGCCGGAGGGAGGCTTCGTAGCGGGCGTCCATGGCCCCTCCGGCCACGATGAACCGCACCCGGCGCGTCTCTCTCGCGACCAGGGCGGCGGCGGAGAGAAAGTCCTGGGTCCCTTTGTGGCGGGAGAGAACGCCCAGGTAGGCCACCACCAGTTCCTCCTCTTCGCCGGGGAAGCGCGGCTCCTCCTGGGAGGCGGCGGCGAAGATTTCCGGGCGGAGTGGGGGGGGCACTGTGACCATCCGCTCCTGGAGCTCTCGAGAGGGGGCCAACTCCTCCCGGGCCCTCTCGGAGAGGACGACGATTCTGTCGGCCAAGGACGACAGGCTTTCAAGCCCCTCCGACCCTCGCCGTAGGAGGTTTCTCAGCGGGAAGAGGACCGTCGCCAAAGCCCTACGAAGAGGGTTGGCGATACAGGGGAAGGGGTGGAGAATCTCGTGGATGAGCCAGACCGCCGGGATCCCTGCCCTTTGGGCGGCCAGCAAGGGGGTGACGTTGACGATGGAGTTCGCCACTACCAGGCCAATCTTCTGATCCTCCATGAGAGAGGCGAGCTCCCGGAGCGCCTCTTCTTGAGAGGCCGCGAACCTTGCCAGGAGGCGACCGGTCTTGGGCCCTGGGAACAAGAAGCCCCCGAAGAGATCGAAGGGGAGAAGGTGGGTCTCGATTCCCGCGGCCCTGGCCAATATGTTGACTCTGCCCTCCCGGTTGCTGAGCAAGAGCGGCTTGAAGCGGTGCCTGTCGACCTTACCGGCGATGGTGAGCAGGACGAACTCCGCTCCCGCCACCAGCCTCTCCGACGCCAGGTGGTTGCAGAACAGGACGTTCACGACCGGTTGCAGCGCAGTGTCAGGTGCCATTCGCCTCTCTGAGGGCCGCCGGAGCCCGAACAGGTTTTCAGGCCGAAGGCCGACCCTCCTTGTTCGTTTCCAGGGGATACCGCCCCTAGGATAGCAGAAAAGCGGCGGATGAGACAAGGCCGCCCGGGGGCCTGGGGCTCCAGATGCGCTTCCGGTGGGCCCCCTCCCTCTCCGCCCCTCGGGGAGGAAAAAAAGGTGGTATACTGAAAAACCGCTCCGGTGGCCGCCGGAAACGGGAAGGAGGATGTGAAATGGTTGAGACGCTCTCGTCAAAAAAGGCTCCGCCCTCGGCGGCGGGCAGGAACCTGAAAGCCGTCTTCCCGGGCAAGTATATCCAGGGGGAGGGGGCCCTGGGCGAACTGCCGGCTCTGATCGGGTTGCTGGGGAGGAAGGGGCTGATCCTCGCCTCCCCCTCCGCGAAGAGGGAGTACCTCTCCGGTTACGCCTCCCAGACCCTTTCCCTGGAGGAGTTTCGGGGGGAGTGTTGCGAGAGGGAGATCGGTCGTTTGACGGAGATCGTCCGCCGGGAGAGCGTGGACGTCCTTGTCGGAATGGGCGGCGGGAAGGCCGTGGACACGGCGAAGATCACCGCTGACAGGGCGGGGATCCCGGTGCTGATCGTTCCCACCATCGCCTCCACCGACGCCCCCTGTAGCGGTTGCGCCGTGATCTACACCGAGGAGGGGGTCTTCCAAACGGTCTCCTACCAGAGGATGAACCCCCAGGTGGTGTTGGTGGACACGGGGGTGATCGCCGCGGCCCCCACCCGTTTTCTGGTGGCCGGTATGGGCGACGCCTTGGCGACCTGGTTCGAAGCCCGATCCTGTGAACGCACCCAATCGGCGAACGAGTGCGGTGGATACTCCACCCTCACGGGGTTGACCCTGGCCAGGCTCTGTTACGACACGCTCCTGCGCTACGGTCCCGACGCGAAGAGGGCCAACCAGCGGAAGATCGTCACGTCGGCACTGAACCACATCGTGGAGGCCAACATCCTGTTGAGCGGGATCGGCTTCGAAAGTTCGGGCCTCGCGGCGGCGCACTCGGTTCACAACGGTCTGACCGCGCTGGAGGAGACCCACTCCTACTACCATGGGGAAAAGGTGGCCTTCGGACTTCTCACGGGGCTTCACCTCACCGACGCCCCTCCCGAGGAGATCACCGATGTCTACGGTTTCTGCGAAGGGATCGGTTTGCCCACGACCCTCTCCGGGATCGGCGTCGACGCCGCCGACAGGGAGAGGCTGGCAAGAGCGGCTCAGAAGGCCTGTGCTCCCCAGGAGGGGATCCACCACGAGGCGGGGGCGATGACTCCTGAGAAGGTTTTAAGCGCCATGATCGCCGCCGACGCCATGGGGTGTGACAGAGAGGCGCGGCACGGGGCTTGACACTCCTTGGCCGATGTCGTAAAAAACGATATGGAAAAGATCGAAATCGTCAAAAATGAAGTGGTTCATACCCTGTCGCTCCAAGCGCTCTGCGGGACGCTGTCACTGCCCAAGGTGATCGGCCGCTCTTACAAGAAGATCGCCGAACACATGGCCCGCCGGGGGATCGAGATGGCCGGTGCCCCCTATGTCCTCTACAGGGGTGTGGAGTGGGAGGATCTCAACAACCAGGGGAAGCTGAAGATGCTGATCCAGCTCTTTACCAAAAAGTGGAACCTGGAGATCGGTTTCCCCCTCAAAGAGGCCGGGAAGGGGAACCAGGGGTTCCAGGAGGGGACGATTCCCGCGGGGGAGTACCTTCAGATCCTCCACCGAGGCTCCTACAGGAGGGTGGGGGAGAGCTACAAGCTCCTTTGGGCCTACGCGTTGGGGGAGAAGCTGAACCTGGGACCGGAATCGATCGAGTTCTACCTGAACGATCCGTGCGTCACCCCTGAGGGAGAGCTTCAGACCCTGATTCTGATCCCCTTACAGGGGAGAGGGGAGTAGGACTGCCGAAAGCGCCGGTCTTTCCCGGCGCCCGGTCGGGGAGAGCGCAAGCCCCTGAAGCAGGGGCTTGCGCTCCTTCTCAGATCTTCTGTTTGATCTGCTCGATCTTGAAGACTTCCAGAGAGTCTCCGGCCTTGATGTCCGAGTAGTTCTCCAGGCGGATACCGCACTCCTGGCCCTCTTTCACGCTCTCCACCTCCTGGGTGTAGTGGTGGAGGGTCTGGATCTTGCCGGTATGGACGACGATGCCGTTGCGGACGATCCGGACTTGGCCGTCCTTCTCGACTTTCCCTTCCGAGACGTAACAACCGGCGACACTGCCGACTCTGGGAACCTTGAAGACCTTGCGGACATCCACGGTGCCGAGGAAGTGCTCCTTCTCGATGGGTTTGAGAATCCCTTCCAGGGATTGTTTGATGTCCTCGATGAGCTGGTAGATGATGGAGTAGTAGCGGATCTCCACCTGCTCCTCTTTGGCCTGTTCCCGGGTTCTCTTGGAGGGGCGGACGTTGTAGGCGATGATGATGGCGTTGGTCGTGGAAGCCAAGAGGATGTCGCTCTCGGTGATGGGACCGGCGGCCTTGTGGATGATCTGGAGGGTGACATCGGGGTGCTGGATCTTGGCCAGGCTGTCCTCGATGGCCTCCATGGAGCCCTGAACGTCGGTCTTGAGGATCAGGGGAAGCTTCTGGACCTCTTTCTCCTTGATCCTGTCGAAGAGGTCGTTGAGGGAGAGGCGTCCTGCGGTCTTGTTCCTCTTCTCATCGACGGCCATCTGCTTCCTCAGCAGGGAGATCTGCTGGGCCTTCTCGATGGTGTTCACCACCTGGAAGGAGTCTCCGGCGGCGGGAACCTCCTCGAAGCCGCTGACCTCGACGGGCGTCACCATCTTCGCCTCCTTGAGGCGTTTGCCCTTGTCGTCGAAGAGGGCACGAACCCGTCCGGCGGTGCTTCCGGAGATGAAGGCGTCCCCGAGGGAGAGAACCCCCTCCTGAATCAGGACCGAGGCGATGGGACCCCTCTGGGGGTCGAGCTGGGCCTCCAGGATCGTTCCCTTGGCGGGAATCCTGGGGTTGCCCTTGAATTCGTGAACCTCTGCGACCAGGAGGATCATGTCCAGGAGGTCCTCTATGCCGATGCCTTTCTTCGCGGAGACGGGCACACAGACGGCGTCCCCGCCGTACTCCTCGACGACGATCCCGTACTGGACGAGCTCCTGTTTGACCTTGAGAAGGTTGACGTCCGGCTTGTCGATCTTGTTGATGGCGACGATGATGGGAACGCCGGCGGACTTGGCGTGGTTGATGGCCTCGATGGTCTGAGGCTTGACCCCGTCGTCGGCGGCGACGACCAGGATGACCAGGTCGGTGACGTTGGCGCCCCGGAGCCGGAGCTTCGTGAACGCTTCGTGACCGGGGGTGTCGATGAAGACGATGGGCTTGTTCTTGAAGAGGATCTTGGAGGCTCCGATGTGCTGGGTGATCCCTCCGTGTTCCTTGGCGGCCACGTGGGTGTGGCGGATGGTGTCCAGAAGCGTGGTCTTCCCGTGGTCGACATGGCCCATGACGGTGACCACCGGGGGACGTTCGCAGAGGGACTCCTCTCCGCCCTGGGTCTCCTCTTCACGAACATCTTCGAGGACCTTGTCTTCGAAGCTGATGGACTTGCACTCCATCCCGAAGAGGTCGAGGATCATCTGGGCCTCTTCCAGGGAGAGGCTCTTGTTGACGGTGTAGAGAACCCCTTTGGCCAGGAGCTTCTGGAGAATGTCTTTCGCCTTGACGCCCATCTTCTCGGAGAGGTCCTTGATGGTCATCCCTTCGGAGATGGTGATGGTTCCCTCGCTCTTTCCCTTCTCGAAGAACTTCTTGTCCCGGCGCTTCCGGTCGATGTCCACCTCTTCCTTCGGGGCAGGGGCCTTCGGCTCGGTCTTGGGAGCGGTGTGAACCTTCTGCTGGGGAAGGGGGGGCCTCTTCTGATCACGGGAGGGGTGACGCTCTTCCGGCCTGTGCTGTTCGGCGGGCTTGCTCTCTTTGGCGGGAGTGGGAGCGGCGGGCCTTGGGGCCGGAGAGGCCGGGGCCTTCGCCTCCAGGGGCTTCTGTTCGACCTTCTGAGGAGCCGGCGGTTTCGGCGCGACGTGGGGAGCCTGAACCGGGGGTTTGACTTCGACCCTGGGGGAGGGCTTCGCCTCGACCTTCTCTTGAGGAGGGGGCACCGGCGCGGCGCTCTTGGGAGCCTCCGCTTTCGGAGGTTCCGGCTGGGGGGCCTTGACCTCCGGGGTGACCGCCTTCGGAGCCGCCTTCGGCTCAGGTTTGTCGATCTTCTCTTCCTTGGGGTGTTCCGGTGGAGGAGCGGAAATGACGGCGTGGGCCATTAACTCGATGTAGGAGACCACTTGGGCCTCCTCCTGGTCCGTGAGATTCTGAGAGGGGGAGTTTTTATCGATTCCCAGGTCGGCCAGAGCCTCCAGGATCTCTTTATTACTCTTGTCCAACTCTTTGGCAAGCAAGTAAATTCTTTTCGGCATTCTACTCCTCTTGTTGCAGATCGATATGCCAGCCCGTCAGTTTCGAGGCCAGCTTCACGTTGGCTCCCTGTCTTCCGATGGCGATGGCCAGTTGGTCTTTGGGGACGACCACGATGGCCTTCTTGTCCTTCGGGTTGGAGATCTTGACACGGGCGACCTTGGCGGGCGACATAGCGTTCCGAATATAGATTTCAGGGTCCTCTGACCAAATGACGACGTCTATCCTCTCGCCGCTCAGCTCGCGCGTGACGGCGAGAATCCTGTTCCCTTTCATTCCGATACAGGCTCCGACGGGGTCGACGTTCCGTTCTTTGGTGGAGACCGCAATTTTCGCTTTTTCCCCGGGCTCCCTGACGACGGCGTTCAACTCGATGGTGCCGTCCTGAAGCTCGGGAATCTCCATCATCAACAGTTTAATGAGAAACTCTCTCGAGGTCCGGGTGACATGGACCTGGGGGTCCTTGCCCTCCCGGAAGACCTTCTTGACCAGAGACTTCACATCCTGGTCCCTCTCCAACCTGTCTCCTTTGAGCCTGTCTTTCTGTGACAGAAGGGCTTCCGCCTTGTCCAGGGCGAGGACGACGTCGGCGCCTAAGAAGCGACGGACCCGGCCGGTGACGATCTCTCCGGTCTTGGGGAAATACTCTTTATAGATTCGATCCTTTTCCGCTGTGTTCAGCTTGTCGTAGATGATGCTCTTGGCGACGCTCGCCGAGATTCTTCCCAGGGTCTCCGCGGGGAGGCTGATGTCGATCTCCTCTCCAATTTTCACATCCGGGAGAATCTTTCTCGCCTGCTCCCAGGAGATCTCTTTCCCCGGATCTTGGACTTTCGCGACGACGGCCTTTTTGCTGAAAATCTTGATTTCCCCTTCGTTCCAATCGAAGAGGACGTGGACAACCTCGTCCTTTTTGAAGTAGTTCTGGGCGGCGGATTTCACCGCGTCCTCGATGGCGCGGAAGAAAACGGTTTCGTCGATTCCTTTCTCTTTGCTGACTTGTTCAATGATTTTAAGAAGTTCTTTCTCTTTCGCCATGTCCCGAACCTTCCACCGTATTGGAGAATACATTATAGACGAAAGCCTCGGGAAAAGCAAGGATAAGGGGGAAGGGAGGTCGTCAGAGCCAGCGCCGTTTTCCGTCCCGGTAAACCTCCTGTTTCCAGACCGCCCAACGGTGCTTCATGAACTCCAGGATGAGCCTGTTGGCCTCGTAGGCCTCCTGACGGCCCACGGAGGCGGTGCCGACGATGATGGTCGTCTCCCCCACCGGGACGGTTCCTTCCCGCTGGAAGATGAAGACACTCTCCAAGGGAACCCTGAGGGCGTCGAGAAACTCCTCCATCTGGGGGAGGGCCGAATCCCTGTCCACGTCGTATTCGAGATGGTCCACGGGTTTCTTCTCGTTTTCGTCACGGACAAAGCCGGTGAAGACGAGGGAGGCTCCCGCCGCCGGTGTCGAAAGGAAGGAGAGGACTCTCTGGGGGGATGGAACCTCAGAGCCGAAGAGAATCTCCCTTTTCATTCCTTCATCCTCCGGAGTAGAGGGGGTGCAGTGAGACCTTCTCCCCTTCCTGGATCGGCCCCTGAAGAGTTCGGCCCCTCAGGGCCAGATGGAAGGTCTCTCCTTGGAGGAGAGGGTGCTCTTGGAGGATCCGTCGGCGCAAACCTTCGGCGGTGGTCTCCGCTCCCTCCAGAACCAGGAGCTCTTCCCGGCAACCCGCGACCTCTTGCAGTTTTCCGAAGAAACGAACGGTCACCCTCATGGGAAGAGAGTATAACCCGGGGCAGGGGGGATGTAAAGGAGGGTTGGCACGAGTCTGTCCGGATGTGTTACAATAATCAGGTTCGATCTTATAAGGAGAGTGCGCCATGGCCCGAAAACTGCTGATTCGTGATCTGACCCTGAGGGATGGGCAACAGTCCCAGTTCGCCACCCGAATGAACCAGAACCAGGTGGACAGAGTCTTGCCCTTCTACAAGGAGGCCCGGTTCTACGCCATGGAGGTCTGGGGAGGAGCGGTTCCCGATTCCACCATGAGGTTTCTGAAGGAGAACCCCTGGGACCGCCTCACCAAGATCAAGAGCGCTATCGGGAACGTTTCCAAGCTGACCGCCCTCTCCCGGGGGAAGAACCTCTTCGGTTACAACCCTTACCCCGACGAGGTCATCGAAGGGTTCAACAAGAACGCCCTCGAGGCGGGAATCGATATCATGCGAATCTTCGACGCCCTCAACGATCTGACGAACATGGATTCCACCATCCGTTTCGTGAAGGCCAACAAGGGGCTCGCGGATTGCGCGGTCTGCTTCACCGTGGACTCCCACTTCACCTTCTCCGAGAAGGTGAAGAGGTTCCTCTCCGGGAAAGGAATCTTCCGGCCCCTGTTTACGGTGGACTACTTCGTCGACAAGGCGAAAGAGCTTGAGAGGAAGGGCGCGGACATGATCACCATCAAGGACATGGCCGGTCTCATCCCCCCGGAGGTGGCCGGTCCGATGATCGCCTCCCTGAAGAGGGAGGTCAAGGTCCCCATCGACTTCCACACCCACTGCACTCCGGGCTATGGCCTCGGTTCCGTCCTCATGGCCATGGTCAAAGGGGTGGACCTTGTGGACGCGGTGATCATGAACTTCGCCGGAGGACCCGCCGCGCCGGCCTACGAACTGATCCAGATCTTCGCCGACAAACTCGGCCTGGACACGGGGATCGACAAGGCCGCCGTGGGCGCCCTCAACCGTGAGCTCCGGGCGATTCGAAAAGAGCTCTCCTCCTTCGACCAGGTCAAGGTCTTCCCGCTGGAATGGGACCTCTCCCGCGACAAACTGCGCCCCGAGGCGGAGCGCCTCTTCGACAGGGCCATCGAGGCCGCCCAGAAGGACGATTACGAGACCACCACACGGCTGACCCAGGAGATCGAAGCCCTCTTCCGTTTCCCCGCCCCCAACGAGATCGTCAAGAGCGCCCAGATTCCCGGCGGGATGTACACCAACATGATGGCCCAGCTCTCACAGGCGAACCTGACCGACCTGGTCAACAAGGTGCTCCACACCGTTCCCGAGGTGAGGATGGATTGCGGCTGTCCGCCCCTGGTGACTCCCACCAGCCAGATCGTCGGCGTTCAGGCCGTCAACTGCGTCATCGACGAGGCCAACGACAAGCCCCGCTACACGAACTGCAGTCAGCAGTTCATCAACCTCGTGAAGGGCTCCTACGGGAAGACCCCGATACCGGTGGACCCCGACTTCCGGCTCAAGATCGCCGGCGTAAAGGAGGAGACCCCCTACGACCCCTCCAGCTACAAACCCCAGGAGAACCCGCTCCTTCCGGAGTCCGGGAACCTTCCTCTCGCCAAAGACGAGAGGGACCAGCTTCTCCTGGAACTCTTCCCCACCGTGGCCCTCTCGTTTCTCAAGGAGATCCGGGCGAAAGAGTACGCCCAGAGCGTCTTGAAGGCGGAGGAGGCGGAGGAGAAGAAGGCGCTGGAGGCGCAGGCCTCTTTCCTGAAGGGCCTGGCGGCGAACCCCTATGACCCCTCTCTCCCGGAGACGATCCTCTCTTGAAGAATCGAACGACAGTAGTATAATCGTACTACAAAAACTACGATCTTCGACAGGATCGGCTGGAGGATGGCATGAAGAAAGGTCTGGCGTTTCTTCTCATGGGAGTCATGGCGTTGGCGTCCGTGGGGTGCGGGAAAAAGGCGGGTTCCTCTCCACAGGAGAAACCTCGGGCGGTGATCACCCTCGGCGCCTATACGGTTCCTAAAGAGGCTTATCAGAAGGAGATTCTTCCCCTCTTCGCGAAGAAATGGAAGGCCCTCTCCGGGACGGAGGTCTCTTTCCGGGAGTCTTACCTGGCCTCCGGAGCCCAGTCCCGGGCCATCCTCTCCGGCTTCGAGGCAGATGTGGCCGCCCTCTCGGTTCCCGAAGACGTGGCGAGGCTGGAGAAGAACGGCCTCATCCAACCGGGCTGGAACGGTGCGCCCAGGAGGGGGATCGTCACGAGATCCGTGGTGGTCATCGTGACCAGACCCGGCAACCCCAAGGGAATCAAGGGGTGGAAAGACTTGACCAGGGCGGATGTAGATGTTCTCTACCCGAGCCCCAAGACCTCCGGTGGAGCCATGTGGATCGTCGACGCCATCTACGGCGCCGGCCTGAAGATGGCGGAACAGGAGACGGGGAAAGCCGATCCCGCCTACGCGAGGAAGTTCCTCAAGGATGTTCAGAGACGGGTGAAGGTGATGGATAAGTCGGGACGGGCTTCCGTGACGACCTTCGAAAACGGCGTAGGCGATGTTCTGCTCACCTACGAAAACGAAGCCCTGCTCCGGCAGATGGAGAAGAAGGACTTCCCCTTCATCGTTCCCGATGCCACCATGCTCATCGAGAACCCGGCGGCGATCGTCGACAAGAACGTCGATCGGCACAACAACAGGGAGGTGGTGAAGGCCTTCCTGGATTTCCTGTGGACCCCCGAAGCCCAGAGAGCCTACGCCCGTTACGGCTTCCGCCCTGTAGACCCGGAAGTGGAGAAGGAGTTTGCCTCCAAGTTCG
>Ga0208826_1002944_pt1 | contig 12194 bp, 7 predicted proteins | sample AD_UKC115_MetaG_FD_184451 | JGI IMG/M metagenome (GOLD analysis project Ga0208826, IMG submission 184451) | Active sludge microbial communities of municipal wastewater-treating anaerobic digesters from Hong Kong - AD_UKC115_MetaG (SPAdes)... | ecosystem: Engineered > Bioreactor > Anaerobic >... | reverse complement strand
AGCAACAAAAGAATACCTGATTTCATACTCTTCATAAGAGCCTCTCTGCGTCTGATATACACATTTTTTTCGAACATAACATTAGTTTTATATTGTTAATAATCAATTTTAACAAAGTTAAAAAAAAAGAGGGCACCGTTGAAGGTGTCCTCTAATTTTTGTTTTAGAAAAAGGTTACCATCCCTGATTTTGCGGAAAATCTACGCCTTTCAGGTCATATAGATTTTTTACTCCTGTAGGAATAGGGTCAAGATAATGTTTAGGCTCAGTCACAATTCTTAAAGAAATATTGCTGTACGGAACAATATACATATTTGCGTCTACAAGCAGACCTGTTGTCTGTGCCGGAACTTTTGCACCTTTAAATATGTCAGGCTTTACTACCGGATCAAGATAAGAAAGCTTTTTCCATCTGCGGAGATCCCAAGTACGGAATCCGTCTAAAGCTAACTCTATTCTTCTCTCTCTTCTTATTTCCCAAAGCAACGCACTAACACTTGCATCTTTCTTTGGGTCTGAAGGAATTTCTGCAATATTGAGAGAAGCAACTCCTCCTCTTGCACGCAATTTGTTAATCGTATTATCAACATCTGCCTGAGTTATGGTTCCCAGTTCGGCAGCTGCTTCTGCATAATTAAGATAAACTTCTGCAAGCCAAAAGATAGGAGCATTTGTATAATTCATGTTTATCTGAGTCAGATCATTGCCTGTGATAGAAGGATTATTGAATTTCTTAACCAGATACCCGGTCGAAGAAATTAATCCTCCAACAGGATTACCCTTATAAGCAAGAACATTACCTATCATATCAGCAAGGCGGGTATCTCTGTTAGCAAGAACACTGTTGATGTCTGTATCTCCAAGATATTGTGTGCTCGTCCCAATCGGGTTCCCATCCTTGCACAGATAAGACTCAACAAGATCTTTGGTAGGCCCGCTGATCGGAGTTGTAGAATTTAAATATGCTGTCAAACAATGCATAAAAGTACCCTTAACATAGTATTTATACAAAATCACTTCGGTATTGGCAGCAAGAGAGATGCTGGTATAAATATCCTTATAGTTTGTGCTGAGTTTGTAGTTCTGAGACATTACAGCATTTGCAGCATTCTTTGCTATTGTAAAGAGAGCATTGGCTCTTGTCAGATCATTATTGTGATACTTGGCAATAGAGCCTTCATACAAAGCCACTCTCGAGAGAAAAGCATTGGCAACATCTCTGTTTACAGTATTGGCTTCAGCAACTGCTTTTGTCCGTATATTCTGTGCGGCAAACTGAAGATCAGCCATAATATTATCGACAATAGTATTTCTGGCTGTTCTCGGAGTATATATTAAATCTGTCTGTGACTGATCGAGGAACTGGTCAATATAAGGAACATCCCCAAAACGTTTTATCAAATTAGCATATTCGAATGCACGGAAAAATCTTGCAATACCCTTGTAATGATTCTTTGCCTCATCTGTCATTGGTACCTTATCCACTCTTTCAAGCAGAAGATTGGCTTTTCTTATGTAAATATATGCATTGTTCCAATCTGTGCTGGATGCTGGTGCAGCTGTAGGAAATGTGTTAATTCCTGAGTGTAGTGCCTGATCATCAGAAAAAGTGGTCCAGTAAAAATCCCCATTTGTGGAGGAAGCGTTACCGTATCCAAAAAAACGATCATAAAATCCCCAAGCAAAAGTTTTAACATTACTTTCACTTGTCCAATAATTGTCATCAGTGAACTTAACTTTTGAACCACGTTCCAGATAATCTGAGCATGATGCCAAAAGAGTAACTCCCAGAGACAATAATACTATTTTAGTAAATAAATTTTTCATCGCATTAAAGTGTTATAATGAAACCTGTATGCCAAATGAGTATGTTCTGGTAAATGGCATTGTTCTTCCGTAATAAGCATTAAAAGAAGGAGAACCCGATGTTATTTCAGGATCAATTGGAAGATCTGTCTTTTTAAATTCAAACAAATTCTGACCACTAAGATAGATTCTGATTTTTTCAATTGATATTTTCTTTGTCAAATTGGCCGGAACTGTATAACCAATAGTTAAGTTTTTGAATCTCAAATAAGCAAGGTTGAGCAGGTATTTATCCTGAGGATAGAAATTTCTTCCTGTTGCAGCAGCAGCATTTGAAAGACCTGCCATATTCGATATTGTAGAAGCGCTTTCACTTCCGGCTGACGGATTAGGATAATATGCATCAGTATTTTCAGGAGTCCAGAAATCCATCTGATGTTGATACATTGTGCAGTTGGCAGAATTGTAAAGAGGTATCACCATGCTGCCTGTCCCCCACATATCTCTCTTACCCACACCCTGAAAATACATATCAATATCAAAACCTTTCCATCCGCCTCCAAGTCGTATTCCATACTGATACCTTGGGGTTGTATTACCTATTACTGTAAGATCCCCATGATCGTCCAGTGTCTGACTTCCACCTGTAATCTCGTTATCATCGTTTAGATTTGCATACTTAACATCACCCGGGCCGTAAACAAATGATCCGTTCTGAAGCTTTACCTGACTTGGAGAATTAGTGACATCAGCAGCATCTTTGAAGTATCCTGCATTTTTGAAACCCCAGATCTCGCCAATCTTTTTACCTTTATAATTTGTATACAGCATCTTTGAATCATTGCCTGTCCATTCAGTTATTTTACTCTGGTAGTCCGAAAGAGTAAGAGTCCCATAAAAGTATGCGTCATGTTTGAAATTGTGATTATAATTCAGCTCAACTTCCCATCCGGATGTTCTTAACGAGCCACTATTTTGAGAAGCAGCACCAACACCAAATGCTGCTGGCAATGTAGCACCTGGCGCAATCATGTTCTTGTTCTCTCGAATGAACCAATCAAAAGTTAACTGTAATTCATTTTTTAGAAATCCTAAGTCTAAGCCTGCATTTACAGTATTAATAGTCTCCCATTTGAGATTTTTTGAAACATTAGCGGGATTGTTAGTATAAACAGGTCTCAAGCCAGAAGAATTCAGCCAGTTTAAAGAAGAAGAGGTAGTCATAGTTGCAATAAATCTGTCAGCACCAACGTCTTGGTTGCCAATACTTCCATAAGAACCTCTGATCTTTGCGCTGCTTACAATGTCTTTTATGTTCTGCCACCATGGTTCTTCAGAAATACGGTATCCAACAGAGAATGAAGGGAAAAATGCCCACCTTGAGCCTGAAGGGAAATTTGACGAACCGTCATATCTGCCATTAAGTTCGAGCAAATATTTACCTTTATAATCATAATTTATTCTTCCAAAAATACCTGCAACTGCCCAGTCTGAATGATCCCCATCAACATATTGATCCCCTGTTGCGAGAGGAATTTCACCCTTATCCGGATCCATCAATGTCCTTCTCTGGCTGTTATGATAAATAAAATCACCATTCTCGAAGTTGACACCTGCAATAACCTTGACAGAGTGGTCTCCAAAAGACTCAGAGTAAGTAGCATAGGTGTTGGATGTTATTTGTGTGTACCTTCTTGAAGAATACTCAACCCTGTCTGTAGAACCAGTACCAAGTGTATTCATAACCAAAGGAGGATTAGCACCCCAGTAATCCCAGAGCTGTACAGTACCTCCGTGAACATAATTCAAACGGTTAGTTGTGCTGTAGGCAAACTCTGTCCTCAAATTCAATGTTTTGGCAAGTTTTATAGTTGCATTAACTCCTGAGTTGTTATATGTCTCTTTTTCAGAATTTTTTCTTGCTGCTGCAAGAAAGCCATGCGCACCTCTGAAATATCCTGTTATACCATTCTCGTCAGTATATCTTCCATAGGGCATATAAGCACCCCAACGCCACATTGTATAATAAGGATCCATGTATCCGATGTAAGGCTCTTTATAGGTGTAATTACGACCAATAATTTTGATTTCCAAATCAAGCCATTTATTGACGCTAGCATTTAAACCAACTGTCATATTGTACTTGTTTTTTGTATCGGTATTAATTTTCAATACCCCTTCCTGATAATTATAAGCACCCGAAGCATAAAAACTTAGCTTTTCAGTGCCACCAGAGACTTGCAAGTTTTGATTAATCTGAGGAATCCAGGATTGAAACATGACATCTACAGGGTCCCAAATTCTGAAGAAATTGACCCTGCCGTTTACAATGTCAAAATCCTCACCCTTTATCATTTGATCTCCTTCTCTATTGTCCTTGTATGTGCTTAACCACTTTTGGATGCCCGGTATAAGACTTGAAGCAGTCATTCCAAATATTTCCATACCAGTTCCTCCAAACCTTGAAAGTGCAGCATCAGTAGCTTGTATCTCAGCTACAGGATCTTTAGCAAATTCAGGAAGTAAGGTAGGCGTACTAAAGGCGTAATTGCTTGAATATGAGATAGTAAATTTGTCGCCTTTCTTTCCGGATTTTGTCTTTATCAGCATAACTCCAAAAGCAGCTCTTGCTCCATAAATAGACGTAGAAGCTGCATCTTTCAATACTGTTATCGACTCAATATCTTCTGGATTAATAAGATTTATGTTGTCAACAACGACGTTGTCCACAACAATAAGAGGAGAACCTCCGTTTTTATTTGTAGCGTTAATTGACCCCATACCACGGACATTAATAACAGGGGAGTTGTTTATTCCCCCATTTGAATAAGTAATGGTCAAACCGGGAACCACTCCCTGAAGGCCTTTGGCTACATCAACAATAGGCTTTCCTTGAAGAGCTTTTGATACATCAACTGTTGTAACAGAACCTGTAAGGTTCTCTTTCTTTTGAGTACCAAAACCCACAACAACTAACTCTCCCAACATAAAGGATTCTTCTTCAATCACAACATTGATGACTGAACGATTGTTGACCGGTATCTGCTGGGTTTTCATCCCAATTGCAGAAAACTGAAGAACTCCATTAGATGGAACAGAAATAGAATAGAAACCTTTTTCATCAGTATAGGTTCCGGTTGTTGTGCCACTAACAGTTACGGCAACACCAATTTGAGGAATTCCCTTGGTGTCAGTAACTATACCGGTAACCTTGATGTTCTGTGCCCAGATAGGACCTGCAAAAAGCAGGAGGGCAAAAACCAACAGTACTCTTCGTACCGACAGGTTTTCTTTTTTTGAAACATGCATAGTTTAATAATTTAGGTTATTGAAGTGAAATATTGTTAGAAAATAGAACTGTAAAATTCACTTACAAAGAGTAAATGAAACATTTAGAAATGTAGAGAAGAACTGTTTAAGATATTAACCAAATTTTAGTAAAAATACAAAAAAATAAATAAAATAAAAAGAGTGTCATATTAATATGACACTCTCACTTATAGCATTAAATGATGACCAAAAACAGTAACTCTAAATTATGTTTGACTTTTTATAATACTTGGCCTTACTTCTTGGAACTATCTCTCCTGAAAAAGTTTTTGTTTGTCCGTTGGAAGGAGTAATTATAACCTCTGCATAGTTAGTTCCCTTTCTGACCATTATTTCAACTCTGGCATTGATTTGAGAACCGGATATCTGCATAAGAACAGAGAGGTTACCTTTTTTATCTATCTTCTGCTCAAAACTATTGACCGTAGTTTTATTTGTATAATTGTTATTGCAGACTATACTCCCCTGTAAAAAAAGATACTGGCCTCCCTCGTAAGCAAGAAAATGCGAATTATCGGTATTAGTCTCCATTGTGCCGTCTTCTTTCTCATAACTGTCAGGGACAATTACAAAATCCTTGGATTCAATGGCAGCTTTCGCACTCTCAAAAAGAGCCAGAGCAGCAGCTTCTTTTTCTGCTTTGCTTTGAGAATATCCAATAGAAAATGCGACAATAGACAAAATCGATATCAGAAATAATCTTTTCATAATTAATTAATTTACCGTAAATTGACTCATCCTATAGGCCTGTGTCGTATATGTTCCATCTTTGCCATTAAAGTGCAAAATGTAATTTACCCCTTTAGCCATACTCATACCCGTAGCCTCATAAGGGCCTTTCGTTGTGGCTGTTTTATAATACTGGAGCTGTGTTCCGTTCTCATCAAACACAGTAAACACAAGAGATGACTCGGTACCACTCCATACTTTTATCCCCTGACGGTATAGTTTATAAGGCACATAGTCTGAAGCTTCTCCATAGTTAGCACTTGCTATATCAATATAAGTTACCACGTTGTTAATGGTCCTTTTGCCCTTTAAATATAGTTTGCCCATAGGAGTACCGTCTGCCTTGTGAAATAAATTGACAAATCTGATATAACAAACTGTATCAGCCCACGGATCCCCTGTTTGGTAATACTCCGGCTCCTGAACCATTAAAGGAGGTTTAGATGTATTGTAGACAAATGCACTCCATCTCCCTGCCGCAAGGTCAAAAGTGCCTTCATAGGTTAAAGCACGTGAAGTAACCTGAAGCAATTTTACAGAGTTTGTGCCAATAGGCAACACATGGTACTTTGAAGCACTGTTGGGAAAAATACTACCTAATGGAGTTGAAACTCTTGAAACTGTATCTCCATTGTAGACAAGCCATGCAACATTTGAAGAAGTTGAAGTTACCAATGGTAAATCGTAGACCAGTCTTACCTGAGCAAATCGAGACTGATCAATAGGTGTAGTCTCATATTTGATCTCGTTGGTTTCACATGAGACAAGCCCTATAACCATTAAAATTGAGATTAATGTAAATATTTTTTTCATTATCATTCCTTTTTTTGTCATTCTTAATTATTTGGAATACAGAACCACACCATTGAGGTATGATAATTATCTGCATCACCCGGAATAGGAGTAATCTTTTGAAGTGAAGGAAGATTCCACATGTACTCTGAATTATATCGAGGACGGAGTCTGTAACATGGTGATCCTAAATTGGCTGTAGCAAACTTTGATCTTCTGTTCTGAACATCTGCAGGAGGAAGGTAAAAACCCTTAAAAAGTCTTGAGGCATCACTGTCCTGTTTGTGATAAACTGTTGTAGAAGTCCATGAAACATCTGATTGAGGAATACCATTTGAACCTAACACAAGATCATAATGATATCGTCTGATATCATTCCAAATCTCATAACTCCAAGGGAATAGTGCAACATATTTTTGCATCATTATATGAGAAAGTGTAAAATTGCCGAGGGACATCCCATTTACAAAATTGCTTGCCAAATACTCGTTAGCCAAAGTGGTGAATCGAGCTGTTGTTATTTTATCTCCAATAACTGAAGTTTGCTTGTTTGAAGTGTTTTTAACAGGCGTACCCGCAACAATATAACTCCTTACAAAGTCCATATGTGCTGAAACACCAGCTTTGAAAGTCTCAAAAGCTTCAGCTTTTAGTCCCTTGCGGAATTGAGCCTCTGCCTTAACAAAGCATATTTCAGCATATGAGGTTAACGGCCATGGAGCATCATCTCTATATAGCCATCTTCCTGTTCCGGAAGTTGTGGCAGTCGGTGTAACAGTCAATCCCCAGAAATTACAATTTGATCCATATCCAGGTCTTGTCCCAATAAATTTGTATGTACCAAGTTTTATGGAGTTCTGATCAGCCGGCATGGTATCTTTAGTGCCAAGCAAAAGAATTGCGCGAGGATCAAGTGTCAATGTATCTGTGATATTCTGGTAAGGACTAAGGCCCTCAATAGAGCCGGCAGCGTTGTAGTTTGGAATTGTTCCTGTAAGAAGCTGCACAATATAGTCTGACTGTACCAGAACATTTGCAAGATTACCCCTTAAGACCCCAAAGAAATTGGATGTAGCGGAAACTCCAGTTGCTTCAAGCTTGATTTTAGGGTCATCTGCAGCACTTGTAAATGAGTTGTTTGCACAGGCGATTGCAGAGTCAAGATAATTGTTTCCTTTCATTGAAAGTGTAATATAATTTCTTGCAAGCACTGCATAGGCAAACTTTTTCCACTTTGCAGCATCTCCACCATATACAACATCATATTTAGATAATGTTGGATAGACTGTCTGATCAGTTTTCTCAAGTTCGGCAATTGCCATTCTTGCCCATTCTCTTACTTTTTTGTAAGCATATTCCTGATTGTCATAGTCATGTGAAAGAAGACCAGGGACAAAAGCATCATCTACAGGGATATCTCCATGTAATGAAGCAAGTATATGCCAGGAAAAGGCTTTTATTGCATAACCAATACCTGCAATTGTTGACTGATTCAAAGATTTGGCATCGTCTATCATATTTTCAAGGTTCATCCCCTGCAGCCAGTACACCATTCTCCAAGCCTCTCCACCTCCATCACTGGCTACAAGGTAAGAATGACTTCCACCAAATGTACTCGCGTATGTTGAAGTTCCTCCCATGTAACCAACTATGGGAGCCAAAGCCCTCAAGTCATAAGGAATCCCTTCATATGCTTCAAGAATAGGTGCTAGCCTCAGAGCAGGCTCAACCCAATCAGGGGAGTCAATATTTTTATTAACATCCAGCCAATCAGAACATGAAGAGATAAAACCAATTGCCAGAAGTACAGTAAAAGATAATAATATTTTTCTCATAGCTTTAATCCGTTAAAATGTTAGATTGATACCAAATGACATGCCTCTCGGAGCAGCTATTGCCATCATGTCAAACCCTACTCCACCGGTACCGCCGAGTGATGCGGAGTTGGAGTTACTTACTACGTCAATTCCTGAATAATTTGTGAATACAAAAAGGTCACTGCCCATAACATAGATTGAAGCAGCTGAAACAATCCCTTTTGTTACTCGCTCAAGCCATTTCCTATTAACATTGTAATTTAAACGAAGTTCCTGTACTCTCAAATAGTTAATGCCTTTTTCAATCCAATTGTAATCACCTCCTGCATATCCATACTGAAGATCTCCTAATTTAACTCCGATACTGTTAACTGTAGGGTTGGTGTCCTGTAAACCATCTTTCAACACTCCGTTAAACACAACCGGACCAGCCTCTCTCATCTTAACAGACTCTTTACTGTATCCTTGTTCCATCATCCAACGTTTAGTGCCATTAACTACCTGTGTGCCTAATTTTCCATCCAACAGTGCCGATAGTGAAAAACTCCTATATCTCACAGAGAGTGTAAGACCAAACATGAGGTCAGGCTCGCGGTCGCCAAGCACCGACCAAGTGCTTGATACAAGAGGAAGACCGGTAGAAGGATCTATCAGTACTTTTCCATCTTTATTGCGCTGAAAGTCCAAACCTGTAATTGAAGTAACAGGATAGCCGACTTTAATTCCGTTTCTCAAGTTTCCTGAATTCCAGGTATATGCATTATAGTACTCAGATACGTTTTCTGGAAGTTTAATGACATTACTCCAGTTCTTGGACATATTAAGTCCAAGATTCACTATCCAGTCACGGTTTTTTATAACATCACCTGCAACTCTCAACTCAACTCCACTGGTTCTGAATGTACCAACGTTCATGTTGTTAAGCACAAATCCAGTAGCATAACTCATTCTGAAACCGGTAATAATCTGATCTGCAGAATATGTATTGTAATAAGCAAAATCCACATCCATCCTGTTTCTGAATAGACGAGCTTCCAAACCTACTTCCCATGCAGTATTCATCTCGGGTTTAAGTTTCAAATTTGGCCCGGTAAAACCATATCTATATCCCCCAAATGATGCAGTAGATGCTTCAAGTGCAGGATATATGGAAAGTGGAGGAGCATCCTTACCGACTCTGGTAACAGAACCTCTCAACTTAACATAGCTGAAAGTCTCTGACATCGCTTTCATAAAAGGGAGTTCAGAAACGATAAAGCTAAGGTCAACAGCCGGATAAAAGTAGCTGTTGTCGTTTTGAGGGAGTGTAGAAGACCAGTCGTTACGCCCACGGACAGTTAAAAAGGCCATATTGTTCCAGCCAAATTCAAATGAACCGGACAAACCTTGAAGTCTTCTCTTTTGTCTTGATGTTAAATTTACAAGTGTGGTTTTATCACAGTTGTTAATTGATTGAAAATCTTTGACAAGAAATTTTTCACCATGAACAGAGAGGGTGTTTGTAAACTGTTCGAGTTGCGAATAAATAAATGTACCTGTTACAGTTAATTTTCCAAAATCCTTTTTATAGGAAGCTATAAGATTGACTGTAGGATTTGACTGGTAAACTCTCGACTGGTCATAAGAACCAGTGCCTGTGGCTGTTGAAGACCATTCTGGATGGCGAACTACTTCATATGTTGTATTAGCCACATCATAGCCAACCTGAGCTTTTAGAAGAAGGTCTTTAATAGGTGTGATATTTACCGCCATATTGGCAATAAAACGGGATCCCTCATCATAGTTTTTATTTTTGTAAAGGTCGAAGTACGGGTTAAGAATATCGACGTCAACATATCTGTTTGGATATCTGATACTGCCTGCATCATTGAGGTATACTCTCATGTCATCTGTAAGAGGCCAGGTAATTGCTCTTTGAAGAGGGCCACCGGTACCTTTAGAAACCTTGGTATTGGTTGTTTCCATAAACTGCAAACTAGACTCCACGTTAACCCAATTAGCAAGTTTGGCTGTACCGGCAAGAGAGATATTGTTTTTGGTGTATTTAGATGTAGGAACAATACCTGTCTGTGAAAGTGTTCCTGCAGAAACTCGTACAGTCATTGATTCATTTCCTGCATCAAAAGAGATATTGTGTTTTTGGCTTACACCTGTCTGGAAAAAGTTCTTGAGATTGTTATAGAGCTGTGTACCAGCAGGATATTCTGCTCCATATCTTCTTTGTGTGTAATAGTTTGTTACCCCATACATACCGTTGTCATACTTGGTCTGCTGTTCAGGATATCTGTATGCCTGAGAAAATGTAAAATTGTTGTTGTAAGTAACTTTACCCTTACCACTTCTCCCCTTTTTTGTGGTAATAATTATAGCACCATTAGAGGCATCACTGCCATAAAGAGCTGCGGCAGCGGCTCCCTTCAAAACTGTCATACTCTCTATTTCTTCAGGATTTAGGTCTGATCCACGGTTAGCAAAGTCAAGCTGTCTGTCACTTACTGTTTCCGAGCCGCTTGAGCCTTTTGCAAAAGAACCTACAGGATTAAAGGTAGAGTTGTTCATCGGGATACCATCAATAACATATAGAGGCTGGTTATTACCTGAAATGGAAGTTGCACTTCGAATAATAACACTACTAGAAGAGCCAGGCGTCCCACTTGAACTGGTAACTGAAACACCTGCAATACGACCCTGGAGAGCATTTACGAAATTTTCACGCCCAGATGCAGCTATTTCCTCTCCCCTGACACTTTGTACTGCTGCGCCGACAGCTCTTGCAGCTCTTTTAACTCCAAATTCGGCTGTTACAACCGCCTCCTCAAGTAAAACGGCATTATCTCGCAGTTCAACCTTAATAGAGGCTCTGCCTTTGATGGGAATAAGAACTTTTTCATACCCGATAGCAGAAACTTCGAGTATTCCATTTGACGGTGCAGTTATTGTGAATTTACCATCAAGGTCAGCAGCTTCACCGATTTTTGTCCCCTGAATCAAGACAGTTGCACCTGGAATAGGCTCTCCCTTAATGTCAGTAACTATACCGGTAACCTTGATGTTCTGTGCCCAGATAGGACCTGCTAAAAGCAGGAGGGCAAAGACCAACAGTACTCTTCGTACTGATAGGTTTTCTTTCTTTGAAACATGCATAGTTTAATAATTTAGGTTAGTAATTATAAGTTGTTAATTTTCTTTATTAACAACAATGGGCAAATTTAAAAATTTATGTAACATATCTTGCTAATTATTTGAAGAAATTATATTAAAATGCAATAATTATTATAGCAGCAAACAAATGGTAGATAACACCTTGATTCACAGAAAGATAACAAAATTATCACAACATGAAAAAAATAATTTATCTCAAAATTTTGAATTTAGCTTACAGTTTAAAACAAATAAAATCAGACAAGTTACAAATCTAAATAACATTTAAATTTTCACTTACAAATTCAACCTCTATAGGAATGTAGAAAATCCTTTCTCTAACTGAAGCGGAAAAATTGTTGTTTTCCATCATTCTCTGAGCATCTTTTTCAGTTGTAAACAACACTGCTTTTGGCCATTTTGCGGCTTTTTTATTAATTTTCTTAACCTCTCTTTTAGTAAAATTGTGGTGATCTCTAAAATTCAGTCTCTCAACTATCTTATAATCTGACAACAATTGATATTGAAAAGGTTTTGGATTTGCTACAGCAGTAATTAGTATCGCATATTTAGAATATA
>Ga0208826_1002941_pt1 | contig 12218 bp, 9 predicted proteins | sample AD_UKC115_MetaG_FD_184451 | JGI IMG/M metagenome (GOLD analysis project Ga0208826, IMG submission 184451) | Active sludge microbial communities of municipal wastewater-treating anaerobic digesters from Hong Kong - AD_UKC115_MetaG (SPAdes)... | ecosystem: Engineered > Bioreactor > Anaerobic >... | reverse complement strand
GCCTATAACAAGAGCAAGAAGGATATTGAAGCCGAAGCGAAGCGACTGGATGGTCAGGTAAAAGCACTGCAGGAAAAATACAAGACGCTGACCTCGGAGATCAACAAGCTCAATGCCAGCGTTATCAATACAGCTGCGACGGTAGATAGCATCAATGCGCACTTGAAGGATTCCGGCTTTGAAGGCTTCCGTCTCCGGGAGAAAGAGGGAGTCAAGGGCACCTACGAAGTCATCCGCGAGGATGGCAAGGTTGCCGACAAACTCAGCGAGGGTGAGAGGAATTTTATCGCGTTCCTGTATTTCTATCATTTGGTACGCGGCAGCCAAACCGAGACGGATTCCGGCAAAGACAAGATCGTGGTCATCGACGATCCGGTTTCCAGCATGGACTCCAGCGCATTGTTTATCGTCAGTGCTTTGGTACGGGAAATGCTGGGCGTATGCAGCAATAATGTCCGGCTCGAAGATCACGAATACAAGGGAAAGTACATCCAGCAGATATTTATCCTGACGCACAATGCCTTCTTCCACAGGGAGATAACATACAATCAGGTGAGCCATTACCGGTATGTCACTTTCTTTAAGGTAAACAAGAAGAACAACATCTCGTCCGTCGAGAAGTGTGTTATTGAGGCCACAAAGGTTTCGGAAAAAGACAGGAATTTCAATCCGGTTCAGAATTCTTATGCTGCGCTCTGGCGGGAATACGAAAAACTGGATGCACCGATTCCGCTGATGAACGTGATCCGGAGAATCCTTGAATACTATTTCTTGCAGCTTTGCGGGTTTGAAAGCAGCGTGCTCAGTAACACAGTGCTTGAAGCACTAAAGAAACAGATCATGGATGAGGCCGCCGGTGGAGTTCCTGATTACACGAAATACCATCTGGCTCAGGCTATGCTCTCTTACATAAATCGTTCGGACTCCTTTAATGACGGACTCCATTTCGTGGATGAGAGCATCGATTGTGATCAATATAGAAGTGTGTTCTATTCCATCTTTGATGTGATGAATCAGGGACAGCATTTCAGACACATGATGGAGGAAGCGGAATGAGAAACAAGGAAAACATAGAGGAGGCCAAGGATGGGTAAGGTAATAAGCAGGGTCTCCTTCGCAGATGCCCAGCGGAATGGTCTTATGAAGCCAGTTATTTATTGTGGCGATTTTGCTAAAGGAGAAGTGAAATCAATCAATTTAGAGCTGGCAAAAGAACTGGAAACACTCCGCCCGAATCGAAGAACGATGCAGCTGGAAGCCTGCTTCAATCGTGTGCTGGATAGCCTGCCGGATAATGTGGTGATAAAAGATTTTGACGTCATGTTTAATCCGGCCTACAAGGTAGATGTCTTGAAGATACTGGTCGCATCGTGCAAGCGGAAACCGTTTAGCGTTGTCTGGCCGGGAAAATATGAGGATGGGAAACTATTCTATGCGGAGGAAGGATACCCGGACTACAAGATGTTTGACATCAATAATTACGACGTGACATGCGTCATTTAGGAGGAAGGTCACATGAAATACTCTCAATTAATCAGCTTTAATCCGATAGAGGACGTCATCCAGCTTGTGACCGCTCTGTTTTTTGATAATAAAAGCGAGCATCAGGTGTCCAGAGAAACTGGTGTTCCACAGCGGACCATTCACGACCGAAAGATAAAAATCTTGGCGAAATTAAAAAGACTCATGAATGAATGAAGCTCTCGGCTCCCCCTCGCTGCATAAAGGCGAGGGGGAGCTATCCTTTGGAGATGATAGTAAAATAGGGACAATTAGTATTGTTCGTATGGTAATGTAGAACATGGCGAGTGCGGCACAACTCCGAGGAACACCTGAACATGACGTGGGGTCAAAACGTTTGCTGGTTTGATTGGGAAATGATTTTTTCAATAAGGAAAAAGTAATTATTTTTTTATGCTCACCATCTAAGATAACCCTATCGAATTAGCATTTTAAAACATGCCCTATCAGATTTTCGTCTTGACAACCGTTCGATTTTGAACTATAATTTTACGTGTTCAAAATCGAACACTAAGGTGCGTGAGGTAATTACATATGAAAAACAATTTTTGGAACATGCTCAAAGAAGTTGAAAGCGCCTATAATTTTCACCGCAGAAAAGTTATGAACAAATATTCTCTCTCGGCAATAGAAGTAGATGTTATGTTATTCCTTGCGAACAACGGCGGCCTTAATACGGCTGCCGATATTGTATCTGTACGAAAAATATCCAAATCTCACGTCTCACTGGCGACAGACGAGCTTTATAAAAAAGGGTACATTTGCAAAAAAGTAGACTCGGCGAATAGAAAGCGGATTTGTTTGTTTATTACTCCAAAGGCCGATGAGATAGTCCGTTATGGGCAAGAACAACAGGAAGAATTCATGAAAAAGATCGGTGACGGGTTTTCGGAAGATGAGAAAAGGCAGTTCTTCGACTCTTTTGATCGAATCATTGACAATGTCCGCCGCTTCTACAACGTGAAACCGAAAGAATCAACGGACTGATGGAAAGACAAAAGAAACGGAGGACAATTATGGAAAAGGCACATAATGAAGATAAGAGTTTCCTCGGTACAGAACCAATCAGGCCGCTTATGTTTCGCCTTTCTGTACCAGCAATTCTTGCCCAACTGATCAATGTTCTATACAACATTGTGGATCGTATCTACATCGGCCATATGCCAGAGGTTGGCGGGTTGGCGCTTACCGGTCTGGGCGTGTGCACACCGCTCATTATCATCGTGTCGGCTTTCGCCATGCTGGTTGCGATGGGAGGAGCGCCCAATGCTTCCATTGAGATGGGCAAAAAAAACGACGAGGGAGCCGAGCACATTATGGGCAGCTGCGTTGCCTTGCAGCTTGTAATCTCCGCTGTGCTTACCGCAGCCCTGCTAATTTGGAACCGACCCTTGCTTTTAATGTTTGGGGCCAGTGAAAACACCATCGGCTATGCATCCCAGTACATGAACATCTATGCGATTGGTACCGTCTTTGTACAATTAACCTTGGGCATGAATGCATTTATCACGGCGCAGGGTTATGCAAAAGTAAGCATGTACACGGTTTTGATCGGGGCAATCTGTAATATTATCCTTGACCCAATCATGATCTTCGGCATGAACATGGGGGTGCGCGGAGCAGCTCTGGCGACAATCATATCTCAAGGAATCAGTTGCGTGTGGGTAATTCATTTTCTCACTTCCCCAAAAAGCAGCATCAAGCTCCGGATGAAAAATATCAGATTTGACAATGTCCTTCTGTCCTGCGTAGCACTGGGTGCAGCTCCGTTTATAATGCAGGCAAGCGAAAGCATCATTTCTATCTGCTTCAATTCCTCCTTGCTGAAATATGGCGGAGATATTGCCGTGGGTGCCATGACGATTCTGAGCACTGTGATGCAGTTTGCCATGCTGCCGATGCAGGGTTTTGCGCAAGGTGCTCAGCCGATCTCCAGCTACAACTTTGGTGCTCACAATTCAGCTCGTGTCAAGCAGACCTTTCGACTGCTTTTGATCTGTTGCTGTACCTATTCCGTATTGCTGTGGGTTGCCGTGCAGATATTTCCGCAGGTTTTTGCCTCATTATTTACAAATGATACCGCAATGGTGGCGTATACTAAAAGTGCATTACGTATCTACGCCGGTGCCATGTTTATTATGGGCGTTCAGATAGCCTGCCAGATGACCTTTATCTCCCTCGGGAATGCCAAGACTTCAATTTTCGTAGCAGTATTCCGAAAATTTATCATGTTGGTCCCACTCATCTATCTTCTCCCCATGCTGCTACCTGATAAGACAGTAGCCGTGTATCTTGCCGAACCGATTTCAGATACTGCTGCGGTGATCTGTACTGGTATTGTGTTTGCGAAAGAATTCAGAAAAGCGATAAAAAAGTTGGATGAAGGCCCGCACGACAATTGAGATGAATCATGCCGACCTTCAATACTGAAAAAGGAACTGGACTTGGGCTGATCATTGCCAAGGGAGATATACAGCTATTAGATGGTGTTTTTTCACGCGGCGCAATTCGTTTGTTTCGATCAAATTAAAAAAAGCGCTACAAAAAAGCGTGAGTTTGGCGGGTCTATCTTCATGCCTGAATAAGCAATACCGTAACCCTTCAAGCTCACCAGTCTGGAGGGTTTCTATGTCTGCTCAATTTACCATGAATTTCAGGCGACCGCTATTAAGTAGCGGTCGAGCGTGATGCAACGGATCACAATCCGCTACACACCGCTTTTCTAACCGATAGCTCGTCAAAAAAACCTGTGCTTTTCAAGGAAACAGCGCGGGCAGCAGCACGAACCATCAGAGCAGATAAAATATGAAATAATTTACAGGAGCATACCTGTGGGCAACCGTGCTCACAAGTACGTTCCTGTTTTTTTGCTTGCAGTTATATCATGCTGCCGAGTTCCGTCGCTTATTTTTCATTTTCAGATTTCAACAATCACGAGATGGATGACAGACACTATGGCAAAATATCAGAAAATAACGGATTATCAAGCAAAATATCTCGATGTGAGCAAAGGGATCATCGACGTTTTGGAGAAAAACGACCGTCAGATGGAATACCTGCAGTATGACATCAAAGCCGAGCGATGCCGAATCGATTCCACCAGCGGAACTGTTACATATCTCCCCAGCCGAGAAGACTCATACGAACGGCTTCTGGAGGGAAACAAGCAGTTTCCCTCCGATGACGAAGATGTGGACGATGCCGCGATTAAGGCCGTGATGATCGAAAAAATGCTAACCTGCCTCAAGCGTCTCAGCCCGGAAAAACAGAAGTTGATTACCGCTCTGTTTTTTGATAATAAAAGCGAGCATCAGGTGTCCAGAGAAACTGGTGTTCCACAGCGGACCATTCACGACCGAAAGATAAAAATCTTGGCGAAATTAAAAAGACTCATGAATGAATGAAGCTCTCGGCTCCCCCTCGCTGCATAAAGGCGAGGGGGAGCTATCCTTTGGAGATGATAGTAAAATAGGGACAATTAGTATTGTTCGTATGGTAATGTAGAACATGGCGAGTGCGGCACAACTCCGAGGAACACCTGAACATGACGTGGGGTCAAAACGTTTGCTGGTTTGATTGGGAAATGATTTTTTCAATAAGGAAAAAGTAATTATTTTTTTATGCTCACCATCTAAGATAACCCTATCGAATTAGCATTTTAAAACATGCCCTATCAGATTTTCGTCTTGACAACCGTTCGATTTTGAACTATAATTTTACGTGTTCAAAATCGAACACTAAGGTGCGTGAGGTAATTACATATGAAAAACAATTTTTGGAACATGCTCAAAGAAGTTGAAAGCGCCTATAATTTTCACCGCAGAAAAGTTATGAACAAATATTCTCTCTCGGCAATAGAAGTAGATGTTATGTTATTCCTTGCGAACAACGGCGGCCTTAATACGGCTGCCGATATTGTATCTGTACGAAAAATATCCAAATCTCACGTCTCACTGGCGACAGACGAGCTTTATAAAAAAGGGTACATTTGCAAAAAAGTAGACTCGGCGAATAGAAAGCGGATTTGTTTGTTTATTACTCCAAAGGCCGATGAGATAGTCCGTTATGGGCAAGAACAACAGGAAGAATTCATGAAAAAGATCGGTGACGGGTTTTCGGAAGATGAGAAAAGGCAGTTCTTCGACTCTTTTGATCGAATCATTGACAATGTCCGCCGCTTCTACAACGTGAAACCGAAAGAATCAACGGACTGATGGAAAGACAAAAGAAACGGAGGACAATTATGGAAAAGGCACATAATGAAGATAAGAGTTTCCTCGGTACAGAACCAATCAGGCCGCTTATGTTTCGCCTTTCTGTACCAGCAATTCTTGCCCAACTGATCAATGTTCTATACAACATTGTGGATCGTATCTACATCGGCCATATGCCAGAGGTTGGCGGGTTGGCGCTTACCGGTCTGGGCGTGTGCACACCGCTCATTATCATCGTGTCGGCTTTCGCCATGCTGGTTGCGATGGGAGGAGCGCCCAATGCTTCCATTGAGATGGGCAAAAAAAACGACGAGGGAGCCGAGCACATTATGGGCAGCTGCGTTGCCTTGCAGCTTGTAATCTCCGCTGTGCTTACCGCAGCCCTGCTAATTTGGAACCGACCCTTGCTTTTAATGTTTGGGGCCAGTGAAAACACCATCGGCTATGCATCCCAGTACATGAACATCTATGCGATTGGTACCGTCTTTGTACAATTAACCTTGGGCATGAATGCATTTATCACGGCGCAGGGTTATGCAAAAGTAAGCATGTACACGGTTTTGATCGGGGCAATCTGTAATATTATCCTTGACCCAATCATGATCTTCGGCATGAACATGGGGGTGCGCGGAGCAGCTCTGGCGACAATCATATCTCAAGGAATCAGTTGCGTGTGGGTAATTCATTTTCTCACTTCCCCAAAAAGCAGCATCAAGCTCCGGATGAAAAATATCAGATTTGACAATGTCCTTCTGTCCTGCGTAGCACTGGGTGCAGCTCCGTTTATAATGCAGGCAAGCGAAAGCATCATTTCTATCTGCTTCAATTCCTCCTTGCTGAAATATGGCGGAGATATTGCCGTGGGTGCCATGACGATTCTGAGCACTGTGATGCAGTTTGCCATGCTGCCGATGCAGGGTTTTGCGCAAGGTGCTCAGCCGATCTCCAGCTACAACTTTGGTGCTCACAATTCAGCTCGTGTCAAGCAGACCTTTCGACTGCTTTTGATCTGTTGCTGTACCTATTCCGTATTGCTGTGGGTTGCCGTGCAGATATTTCCGCAGGTTTTTGCCTCATTATTTACAAATGATACCGCAATGGTGGCGTATACTAAAAGTGCATTACGTATCTACGCCGGTGCCATGTTTATTATGGGCGTTCAGATAGCCTGCCAGATGACCTTTATCTCCCTCGGGAATGCCAAGACTTCAATTTTCGTAGCAGTATTCCGAAAATTTATCATGTTGGTCCCACTCATCTATCTTCTCCCCATGCTGCTACCTGATAAGACAGTAGCCGTGTATCTTGCCGAACCGATTTCAGATACTGCTGCGGTGATCTGTACTGGTATTGTGTTTGCGAAAGAATTCAGAAAAGCGATAAAAAAGTTGGATGAAGGCCCGCACGACAATTGAGATGAATCATGCCGACCTTCAATACTGAAAAAGGAACTGGACTTGGGCTGATCATTGCCAAGGGAGATATACAGCTATTAGATGGTGTTTTTTCACGCGGCGCAATTCGTTTGTTTCGATCAAATTAAAAAAAGCGCTACAAAAAAGCGTGAGTTTGGCGGGTCTATCTTCATGCCTGAATAAGCAATACCGTAACCCTTCAAGCTCACCAGTCTGGAGGGTTTCTATGTCTGCTCAATTTACCATGAATTTCAGGCGACCGCTATTAAGTAGCGGTCGAGCGTGATGCAACGGATCACAATCCGCTACACACCGCTTTTCTAACCGATAGCTCGTCAAAAAAACCTGTGCTTTTCAAGGAAACAGCGCGGGCAGCAGCACGAACCATCAGAGCAGATAAAATATGAAATAATTTACAGGAGCATACCTGTGGGCAACCGTGCTCACAAGTACGTTCCTGTTTTTTTGCTTGCAGTTATATCATGCTGCCGAGTTCCGTCGCTTATTTTTCATTTTCAGATTTCAACAATCACGAGATGGATGACAGACACTATGGCAAAATATCAGAAAATAACGGATTATCAAGCAAAATATCTCGATGTGAGCAAAGGGATCATCGACGTTTTGGAGAAAAACGACCGTCAGATGGAATACCTGCAGTATGACATCAAAGCCGAGCGATGCCGAATCGATTCCACCAGCGGAACTGTTACATATCTCCCCAGCCGAGAAGACTCATACGAACGGCTTCTGGAGGGAAACAAGCAGTTTCCCTCCGATGACGAAGATGTGGACGATGCCGCGATTAAGGCCGTGATGATCGAAAAAATGCTAACCTGCCTTAACCACCTCAGCACGGAGGAACAGGAATTGATCACTGCTCTGTTTTTCAAAAGTAAAAGTGAGCATCAGGTGTCCAGAGAAGCTAGTATTCCGCAGCGGACCATTCATGACCGGAAGATAAAGATCCTGGCGAAATTGAAAAAGCTCATGGAAAAGTAAAATTTTTTCTGCTGGCCCCTTGCTCAACGTGGAAATAAGTGAGGGGGCCAGCTCCACAATTCCATAGACCCATATATATGCGGACTTATGACATCATCTCGGATTTTTCTTTGATTTCTCCCAAATATATTTGAGAATTCGACAGTAACGTTGTATAATACGAATATCCAAATTTAGGAGGATGCCTATGTCAGTTAGCTATAAAAAGCTGTGGAAACTGCTTATCGACCGTGATATAAAAAAGAAAGATCTGTGTGTTTCGGCCGGTATCAGCCCCTCCTCGCTTGCCAAGCTGGGGAAAAGCGAAAATGTCAATACGGATATTCTCGTGAAAATCTGCAACGCGTTAAATTGCGATGTGTCCGATATTATGGAGGTCAAGCCAGTATCCACAGAAAAGGAGGAATCCGAGAATGAAAAGCACAACTCCTAAGCTGCCCGGAAAGTTCTGCAGGGTGCTCTCCTTTATTCCCTGGATCAATTGGCTTTCCGTACTTTATATCGGAATCGTGAATACTAACGCACTGCATATTATTTGCGGAATTGTTTATGCGGTCATAACCTTCGCGGTTCCCTCTACGGCGCCGGTTTTTTGGATTGTGGGGATCATCCAATATATTTTCGCTTACCGGAGCATCAAAAAGCGGATGGCTTCGGCTGAGACGCTTCCCGTCAAGCCGCAGGAAAAGGCCAATATCCATTCCCCATCACCGACAGCCCCCGGCTTTTCCGACATGGTGCTGCCGGGGGAGCCGGAGAAAAAACAAGCCGTTCCCGCAAGGCCGCAGTATTCCGCTCCCACGGTCCGGGTTTCGATCCATGATCCGCATGAAAAGTTCTTTGCGGATATGAAAAGGTTTGCCCAGAAGGACGGGAAAGCAGTTCCCTTTGTTCCCTTCATGTCTTATTGGCCGACATATGAGAGTATGAACAAAAGCCAGCAGGCATGGTATTTCTATTGGCGCTCCCAGGTTCGCCAGGGAAATTACATCGACACAGATCTGTCGTACATTTTCGTACTGATCTACGAGCTGCTCAGCGGAACCGGATGGGAAACCCCGCGGGACGGCTATAAAAAGCTCACGCAAGTATGGAATGCCTACCGGGAAAGATTTCCCGCGCTGGACCGTTATCTGGCAGATTGGATATTTGACTTCGCCCGACAGCATGAACTTACAGACTTTTCCCTTTCAGAGCAGGAGAACCCTCACGCCTCGCCCTCGGCCAAAACGGATCTGATGATTGCCCAACATGCGTCCGAGGTTCCATTGAAGCTCTCTTTTTCTCTCATCGACGCGCTGTGCGACTATTCCATTGTCAGCAGCAAGTTCTATAAAGACGGCAATCAGGAACTGATGCGGGAGGCTATCCCTCGGGTTGTGGCTCTTGCCGACGCCGCACTTCAAAAGAAGACGGGAAAGGGCATCTTGGATACCTATGGTCCGACCCGAGCAAAAAAACAGGAGTACTATGCGTTTGCAAGCGCGGTATGCCCCCAGGCAAATCAAAAAATAGCCTTCACGGTCAAGGGCTATTCCGCTTATCCAAAACTGCGCGCTTACATCAACGAGCTGGTTCGCTACGGCGAAAACTCGCTGAGAAGCCTGTGCGGATGCCGGGGCCGTCTTCGCGGGATTACGCTGGACCCGGAAACCTCAAAACTGATCGACAGCTTTCTGGCAAAAGAGTACGGCAATCGGCAGAAAACCGATTCATCAGAGGAAAAGCCCGCGAAGGTGGTTCTTAATTTTGAAAGCATCAACACGCTGCGGGAAGAATCGGACGCCGTGCGGGAAGCACTTTCGGTGGAAGAACCGGAAGCCAAAGCAGAAAAGGCTTTACTGACCGATGTGAAAGAGGTCACCTCGATTTATCTGGCGCTGTCGCCTGAGACGCGAGGTCTTCTGAACCGCTTGCAGAAAAGCGCATGGGAGGCTCCTTCCCAGCCGGGAGACGAAGTTTTGATTCAGGAGATCAACCGGCAGTCGGAACGATATCTGGGGCGCGCGCTTCTGGTCGTGGAAAATTCCGATATTATCGCAGAGGACGATTACCGGGACGAACTCGCCTACATTTATGAAAATCCGCCCGCGATACCGGCGGAGGAAGCCCGGACAAAGTGCTTCGACGCATCTCTCCTGCCGGAAGAATTCCGTGGCTTTATGGAAGCGCTATCGCCGGAGCAGGAAAAGGCTCTATTCGCTGTGACCGCGTCCGTTGACTCGCAGCCGGAACTGGAAAAAATCGCAGAGGAAGCGCTGACCATGCCGCAGATTCTTCTGGACGACATTAATGCGGCGGCCATGCAATATCTGGGGGATATTCTGATTGATACCGCCGAGGAATCGCCGCATATTCTGGACGAATACGCGCCGGCTTTGAAAAAATCAATTGCTTAGGGGGAACGTTATCATGCAGACCGTAAAGATCAGCCGCCGGGAATCCGGCGCGCTTCTCAATTCTCTGATTGCCGGCGTCGTGCCGCGCGTCGGGCTTCGGCACATCGCTGTCGGACGGCAGAAAGAGGTAGGCGCCTTTTTACAGGATTTATCCACCATTGAGGACGGCGGCGCGTCGTTCCGTCTTGTGACCGGCCAGTACGGCAGCGGCAAAAGCTTCCTGCTGCAGATGATCCGCAATAACGCCATGGAACGGAATTTCGTTGTCGCGGACGCGGATCTTTCCCCGGAACGCAGGCTGACCGGCACGAAAGGACAGGGTCTTGCAACCTACCGGGAGCTGATGCAGCATCTTTCGATTCTGACCCGGCCGGAGGGCGGGGCACTGGAGGCGATTCTGCAGAAATGGATCAGTTCCCTGCAGGCGGCCGTCATTCAGGAAAGCGGCTTGCATCCCGGCGATCCGGGAATGGTTGACGCCGTCAGCGGCAAAATCGCGGCGGTCATGGCGGAGCTTTCCGAAATGGCCTATGGCTTTGCCTTTTCCACGGTGATCGAAGCCTACTGGCGCGGGATGAAAACCGGGCAGGAGGAACAGAAGCAGTCGGCGCTCCGCTGGCTGAGAGGCGAGTACACAACAAAAACGGAAGCGCGGCAGAACCTCTCGGTGGACTGCATCATCGACGACCAGAGCTGGTATGATTTTCTGAAGCTGTTCGCACTGTTTGCGGTAAAGGCGGGCTATCAGGGACTGCTCGTCTTTCTGGACGAGGGCGTCAACCTCTATAAGATTACCAATAAGCAGGCCAGAGACAGCAACTATGAAAAGATCCTGACGATTTTCAACGACACCATGCAGGGGAAAGCCCGGTATATCGGAGTCTTTATGAGCGGCACGCCGCAGTTTGTCTATGACGAACGCAGAGGCCTGTTCAATTACGAAGCTTTGCGCTCCCGCCTGGCGGATAACCAGTTCAGCGCAAACGGCTATACCGATTATTCCGGACCAGTGATCAAGCTGAACCAACTGACCCCCGAGGAAATCTATCTTCTGCTGGAACGCCTTTGCGAGCTTCATAGCTGCCATTACAATTATACCTGCCCGCTTGGGCAGCGGGAGCTTACCACGTTTCTGAATGCGGTCGTTTCCCGCATGGGAGCGGATCAGCTCCTGACGCCCCGCGAGGTGACAAGGGATTTTCTCGGCCTTTTGAATATCCTCCATCAGAATCCGGAGCTCAGCTTTGATACTTTGGTGAATGAGAAGGGCTTTTCCGTCCAGAGTGCCGAGCAAAACCCGGAAGAAGTGCCGGACAAAGAGGACGAGCTTTTCGCGGAATTTGACATATGAGCGGAACCGCGTTCGAGCGCTACGCGCCGTTTATACAGGAATACATTTACCGGAAACGCTGGACGGACCTGCGCGAGGTACAGACGGAGGCCTGCTCCGCAATCCTTGACACAGACGATCACGTTATTATTGCTTCCGGCACGGCGTCGGGCAAGACGGAAGCTGCTTTTTTCCCCATCCTGACCACTCTGTACCATCACCCGTCGAACTCCGTTGGCGTTCTGTATATCGGGCCGCTGAAAGCCCTGATCAACGATCAGTTCGAACGGCTGAGCGGTCTGTTGGAGGACAGCGGTATCCCTGTTTGGCCGTGGCA
>Ga0208826_1002938_pt1 | contig 12226 bp, 8 predicted proteins | sample AD_UKC115_MetaG_FD_184451 | JGI IMG/M metagenome (GOLD analysis project Ga0208826, IMG submission 184451) | Active sludge microbial communities of municipal wastewater-treating anaerobic digesters from Hong Kong - AD_UKC115_MetaG (SPAdes)... | ecosystem: Engineered > Bioreactor > Anaerobic >... | reverse complement strand
GACCACACAACCCCCACAAATTCAAAAAACATCTAAATCAACCACTCATCAAACAATGACATCTAAATCGCTCTGTAACTTTCAAAATCATGCCTTTAGACTTGTTCCCACGAACAGATATTTTCACGATTATTGCTCATCCTATTTTCACGTTCAAACCCCGAAAAGCCTTTATTTCAAAGCTTTTCTACACAATTACTTTCCAGTCCTTGACATCAACACCACACTCTCAACGTGGCACGAGTCAACAAGAAAAATACTCATGGTACGCGGGAACTTATCAACGGAACAGTGCCTGTTCGCACAAATGCCCTTAGGAACATATCCACGATTTTTAAGTCCGTCAGGAACATTTCTACGATATAAGAATTACGCCCCACTTGATTGAGGGGCGTTTAGGTGATAATCAAACTCACAACATTTTTACAATGATAGCATCGGGAAGAAAAACAAATTTGGCACTCTCTGCCCGACGCTGAAAACAACTTCTATCTCTGAAGCTTGTAGTAAGCTACTTTTCTTTAAATGACGCACGTGTTGACAGTTATCCGTCATAAAAGAATTATAGTTGAATTAATTCTTGAATCTTATCAACTAACTCTCCGACATTCTGCATCTTTGTAATGTCTTTCATTTCGAAGTGAATGCTAAATTCATCTTCGATTTCAGATATTAGAGTGATGTGGGTTAAACTGTCCCATTCATCTATGTCCTTTGAAGATGTGCCGTCATACAGCTCTATGCTATCATCATCAAAGACGCTTTGGAATACTGTAGTCAATTTGCTATAAATCTGTTCGCGGCTCATAAAAAATCCCTCCGTTTAATTATTTGACATTTCCATTGTTCCAAATTCGAGAATATATAGGTTCGCCGGTAATTAATTCTCTTGCAAAAGCTTCATATGTTTGACCATGAAAATGAGATACATCAGAAAAATCTTGTGTGTTGTGGCACAGTTGACATTCTATGAACTCAAAATCAATTATATCAAAATATTGACTTAGAATTCTTTTATAATCATCCATATCATAAGCAGCACGACTTTCCAGTTCGGTATAAAACCAGTCAACCCAAGGCGGCACAACAAATACCAGAGATATATTGTGATCTTTGCAATAATATGAGATATTAATCAGTTCGTCAATTTCTGTTTTACTGAGTTCAAATCCAGATAAATAACGGTTCCACATTCCATTAAACGTAGTAAGGAAGGAATCCTCTTTTGAGGTAAGGTTGTCCGACAAACTAATATCCTCGGCGATCTCGCCTTCTGTATCATCCGTTTTTTCATCTTTTTTCATTGAGATGATAAAATCTCTTAGATTGTCCACGCTAAACGCATATGTAAAAGGATTCTCAATTATTTTTTTCGTTGACTCGACACGGTTTTGCTGTAAAAGCTCGTTGAAATTATACCACCCCGAAACTATTATTATACTATCAACATGTTCTTGACTATTATCTAGGCACCATCTGATAAGATAATTCATTTCCGTTGCCATGGCGCCTGGATATGACATGTTTTTATAGTTTTTTCCAGTGTATGCATTCAGATCGTCAATATAGGCATCAAATGCTCCCATTCGAGAGTCGCCAATCAGAATTGCGTTATAATGACCATTTTTCCATTCAAGCATGTTTTCTATAAGCGGATGAGACTCTGCTGAGGTACTGTTGCTTTTGACCTGGAAGTACCCATGTGGATCATTTGCGAAGAAGATAACTAAATATATCATTGCCGGGAAAAGTATTATTGCAATAGACAAATATAACTTTCGCTTCATGTTTCATTCTCCTAAAACTGCATGTATGTAAAATCGCCACTGGTCCGATTCATCATAAAGAGCAATAATAAAACGAACAAAGCTAGAGATACATATTTAGTGATCTTTTTCCTTGAGAAAAACCAGGCATACACGTTTTTCCCTTTATACTGCAAATAATCAACGAGAAAGAAAGTAATAAATGATATGACTGTGATGGCAAAGTAAACTGTCGCACCAACCTGCTTATAGAATAGTATTCCAAGCTTTTTGATTATTGCCATACTAATAATCGGTCCGGAAAAAACGTTTTTAAGCATCTGAAAGGCTGATGCAATTGTTGTTGAGTTGAAAATAATATATCCAAAACAGATAACAATAAAAGTAAAAAATATAGATGCCGCTTTATTCCATCCTGTCTTTTCTTTCCTTTTCCTAAATACACTGATTGCATTAGCAGCAATGAGGATAACACCGTAATATAATCCCCATGCTACATAGGTGCCTCTTGCTCCGTGCCATAAGCCTGTAAACAGCCATACTACCAACAAAGCTATTGATGTAGGTAGAATTCTATTGAGCTTTTTATGACCACTTTTGCGCATTTTTGAACTCATGCGAGATATCAGTTTTGATCTAAGAACAGGATAAAAAAGATAATCTTTAAACCACAAGGATAGCGTGATATGCCATCTACGCCAAAATTCCTCAACGGATTCAGCAAAATAAGGGTGATTAAAGTTATCTTTCAGTTCAATACCAAAATATCTGGAGACGCCTCTGGCCATATCAATACATCCCGAAAAATCAGCATATATGTAAAATGCATATGCAACAGCGCCTGAAAATACGATAAGTCCATGGTAGTCTTGATAGTTTCCAAAAATCATATTTACATAAATGGCAATGTTATCTGCAATACACAGCTTCTTAAACAGACCCCATGCAAAAAGCATCAATCCATCTCGGCATCTTTTATATTCAATGTCCGGGGGATTGAACAGGGTTCCCTGAACATCATTATACCTGCTGATCGGACCATCTATAAGCTGGGGAAAATATGATGCAAACAAAAACAATTTCCAAAAATTTGTTTGAGCTCTATATTCCTTCCTATAAATATCAATTGCATATCCAATCATCATGAACGTGTAAAACGATATTCCAAGTGGAAGTATTATTGAGATAGCACTAAATGGTTTATGTGCTATGTTAGCTACAATTTCACCAAAGAAATTATAATACTTCGTTGCAAAGAGGATCCCAAGATTTAAAACAATGTCCAGCGTTATAATAATTCTGGATTTGAATTCTTGTGACTCCTTTCTCGTTTCAACTTTACCGTCATTTTGGTAGATTCTGTCAATTGATATAGTACAGAAATATGTTATTAAGCAGGTGGCCAAGAGAAAGATAATTCCCTTTGGCGCAGAAAACGCTATGAAAAGTAAAGAAGCGGCTAAAAGAACTATCCATCTCCATTTCTGTTTCACAACATCAAAGAGAAGTCCAGTGACTGCAAAGAACCCGAAAAAGAGGAATGAATTGAATACCATTTTCGGAATCCTCCATCAATTAACGTTGATTACATGGTTCTTAGGACTATAGTCTGCCGTGTTAATTTCCCACTGGGCATTTCCACCTGCATCTTCATACGTTTTCGTGAATCCGTGCAGTGCATAAAAATCTTTAACCATTCCATTCTTTGCAGTCGGGTAGTAGTGACCGACGACTGTATCGATATTACGTTTTTTACAGATGGAAATGAATTCATCCATCATGGCATATTCCATATCTCTTTTAAGAACACGGCAACTCATAATCCAGAGATCGATGTCCACTCTATTTCCCATCTGGTGTCCTATTACAACAGATACAACTCCATTGTCACCAAATCGGTCTTCAAGTCGGCCATAAAGATCAATATAATCAGGGTTTGCTGCAATTAACTCTATCTCGTCCTGCGTATAACGCCTTGTGGTAAGATTGAACTGATTGCTTTTGTTACTTAACTGGGAGATTCGCGCCATTAAAACTGGTTCAAACGGCATAATCGTTGCTTTCATATTGAGGCTAAGAAGATAGTCAGAGTAATTATCAAACTTCGCCTCCAATTGAGCTCTCTCTGCATTCTCCTTATACATCTGATTCCGTTTTGCATCATCCGCAGAAATGACCGTGGTTTCAAAAAAGCCTGATCTATCAAGTACCTTTATATAATCCTGTACCGAGCCGATATCAGGCGCCGATACTCCTGGTAGCTGTTCAGCAACAATATGTCTTTCTGCTGGATTATCATCCACAAAGACCAAACTTTCTGGTAGTAGTGAAAGTTCATTTGCAATTTGAACGAAATTCCTATCTTTTGGTTCCCAGTTTGCTTTTATTACAATCATGTCGTCAGGACCCAAAACACCATCTGGATGCTTAAGGCCTGCTAAAGCATTTTCTTCTTCATTTTTCGAATCAATGTTCAGGATCAGTCCTAATTGCTTATGTTCTTTAAGATATCTTTGGAATTCCAAATATGCTTGACCAACGGCTTCTTCTGGGCCGATCTCAATATTATCAACACCGTCATCTCCGATGATGCCACCCCAGAGAGTGTTGTCAAGATCAAGAACAAATCCCTTTTTATTCTTTCCAAATACTGATTTTATAATATTTGCAACATTGAATGACAGTGTTGGTATTGCCGCCAAACTCATAGCATATTTGTACATGTACCAGCACTGAAGATCAAACCATGCAGATAGACCATAATCTGATGAAATGTAATCAATATCACAGATATAGAAATTCTCATGTTTTTGTGCGTATTCCGACCATTTCTGATTTAAACGGTTTATGAAATTCACCTTACCGTGTATATCAGTTGCATCCTTGTTGCCAAGCAGACGATAGAAAGGCTTTTCAAAGTTGTTTTGAATAATTGGACAATGGAAATCAGAAAACAATTTATCCCACATTGCACTGAACTTTGAAATCTCGCTTTCGATCATCTTTTCAATCACTTCCGATGAGTCTGTCATTGTAGGATAGGAAGTGATATTTCGATTAGTTGTGAAAATATAAATAATGTCCGGATTAAATGCAACAAGTTTTTCTGGTGGGAACATGGAGTCCTGATAGTATTGATTATATTCTGACTCATAGAATTCTGGTTCGATTCCATAATTAAGTAAAAATAACTCAATACAGAGTTTTATATCGTTCGTCGTCGACCCACCCAAAATCGCTATTTTTTTATGAACACGTTTTACTCCGTCATTAGTCAATTGTTTCCTTAACTTTATCTTCTTTCCGATGATTGACTTTCCATCAAACGGAAACTCAAGTTCTTTCATCATTATTGCTTATGCCCTCCTTCTGTTCCCTGCCTACAGATAAACACAACTTCCTCGCCGCAAAGCGAGTCGACGACTGCTCGTCAGGGACACAGCCATTGTTTGTTTTCGATCTTGCAAAGACTGTCCCAACAAGTATGCATATTAACCTTATTATTATATACCAGCCAAACAGAAAAAGCAAGAAAAACCTGTGTCCAGTGTGTGAATTTAAGAATTGCAACTTTAATTGTCGCACCCATTCAAGAACAGTTTACCAAAGCTGCTAGCTTCATGCGCCGATAAGTAGTTAAGCTTTCGTCTCGGATAGTCGTTCATCCACCGTTCGATCCGCTTCACATCCTGCACTCGGAGCTTGCCAATATCAGTTCCCTTAGGCACGAAGCGGCGTATCAGGCAGTTACCGACCTCGTTGCTACCGCGCTCCCATGCGCTGTACGGATGCGCGTAGTATACGGTAGTGCGTGGATGTTTTACATACAACGATTTCTCTATTCCTGCCATGTTCAGGTTCTCGCACCCGTTGTCAAACGTAACCGACTGAAACACCTCTCGAAACCGTTTACTGCCCAACTTTCTTTCCAGATAATCAAACACTGCTTCCACGCATTCCTGCGACTTGCTTTTCAGCTTGAAAACCAACTCCAAATTATACTTTCGCTCCGTTAATACAAATAAGCAACTCCTTGTTCCGGACTTTCCGACCACCGTATCGCCTTCCCAATGCCCTTCTGTCATGCGCAGGGCGATCTCTTCGGGCCGTTCCTCAATACTTCTTCCGCGTGTGTTTGTCAAGGCAACTCGCCGATGCTGCGCCTGTTTTGTCGTTCGTCGCCTTTTTCGAGGCAAGTTATCCAGCTCTATTCCGGCAAACAGTCCTCTCTCAATATAGTGGTACAGCGTTTTTGTGCAAATACTCCCTTCATTACCCGTTTCTCTCCGGTATCTTGCTAACGCTGCATCGGGCGAGTAGTGTTCCTTCACAATCAACTGTGTTACTCTCGCTACTAGCGCATGATCGTGTCCGATCTTTAATCCTCGCCCTTTGTTGCTCGCTCGCTCATCATGTACACGCTGCCCTGCATCCGCGCAATACCGTTGAACGAATTGGTACTCGCTTGTCTGCTGCTGCACCGTCCCACGCTTTACCTCTCGCTCTATCGTTCGCTTACTGTAACCCAATTGCTGTGCAATCTCCGATTCACTTCTTCGCGCTCGAATCAAAGCCTCTATTTGATATCGTTCTTTTTCCCCGAGCTGTTTCCATTCCCTCTTGCTTGTGCTATTCTTTTCTTGACCCATTGTGTTCACCTCAGTTGCTTTGTTGTCTTGCAACTTCAGTGTAACTGTTTTGTTCCAATCGGTCTCCTTTTTTCCTTCACTTGCGACAATTCATTTTACAACTTACCTTTCATCCAATGAATCTTTAATCGCCATCACCGATGAAGCCAGCGCAGCGGAAGGTTTTTGTTCAAGTTTCAGGTATTCCTTAAGCTGAGGCTCATACAGTTGCAGGATGTCCTTTAGAATATCGAATTCCCAAAGGGGTTCCAGATTCTCGCCGACATCAGCTTTGTCCTCCAGATACTGTGGCAGGTCATCGACCCATCCGGATATAACAGGAGCACTCCATTTTGCACCGAGCCGGACCAGTAAGTCTTGGTAGGCATTATATGCTCCAGCAAGCCGATGTCGCCGGTCCAGTGTACGGTTGACCTGCCGCCTTTCGGTCCGATTGAGATACTTTTCTTCTTTGCAGAGGGTATGATACCGTTGATAGACAAAGCACTTGGTTCCTTCCTTTTTTATTACGTCCCCTAAGCATTCCCGGATGTGCCGCATGACACATTCTTCGGACATCATGATACTTGCTCCTGGGAAGGCGGCAGCCGCGGCATAGTGTAGTTGCTCATCCGGATCAATAAAGACCCTCTTTACTTTAGCTTTGTCGAGCCCGCTGAAGAACACGGCATAGGCTGATTCGCTGGATTCGCTCAACATATCTATCAACCGGATATGATCTCCATAGATTCCCAGCACAATCGGATACGCATTACTGTAGAAGCGTGAAACGAAGATGGCCAGTGACTCAGGTGTTTCCAATGGAGGCAGCTGTTCGATCTTCATTCGCAAACGTCGTCTCATAATGACGCCTACCGATGTCTTGGATGCAGGAACGCCATATTCTTTGCACACCTTTTCATACGTCTGAGTCAGGGTTCCTTCTGCAAGCAGATCGGATAGCCGATTGGTATAGCGGCAACCTTCCTCTGCAAAATCTATATCTTCGCTAAAGACCCGGCTGCAATCATCGCAGCGAAAGTACCGTTGATGAAAGACCAGATCGATTACTTTACGTTCACCGTTCTCGGAGGGGAGGATATCCTTGAACTTCCGAGGGCGGATTTTTGTTTCCGCTGTATTTGTTCCTTGGCAGTAAGGACAGACAGGTTTGGTTTTTGAAAAGTAAGATTTATGAACCGCATGATATACGAGGTCAGCAGTTTCTGGATCATCCGCCTCACTAACCACGACGAGCTCCGGGAGGCAAAGGGCAGCCGTCCGATCCGGTGATGCATAGACCTCTTGAAACAGTCGTTTCCCCATGAAGGGCCTCCTTTCGGGTATACACAGTCAATTATACCACCAACAAATGAACAATACAATCCTTTTTGGTAAATTTCTTTCCTTTACAACCATTAAATGTACAGCTCAAATTTATAGATATTTGTTTCGGAATTATACTGGGGATGCTGAGGGATAGTCTGCCCTTCTGCACCGCGCCAGGTGCAGGGAGCGAAGTATCGCAGCAAGCCATCAACGGGTGGGGCGTCTGTGCACAAGGCGTCTGCCTCTAACACCCGGCGATGGATCAGAAGAAACCAGAGTCAGCAGTACAGAGGCGGCTGACCGTACTGAGTCGGAGGAATCCAGCATGTACGGTCATAACGCAACAGCAAAGGCCAATTTCATAGACGGGTTTTCTCCGGCTCTCGACAGAGAAAAGGAGAAAATCAATGTCAAAAAGGAATCTGCTGCAGAGCAGCAACAATGCACAGTCTGAATCCACCTTCAGGCACAACACCAGCATCGGCGCAAATGGAGAAATCCTGTACGACGCACCGATCGAGATAAGGAATCAGGCTGATCTCGACAACTATGGCATCACGTGGAGTGATTGCCGGACGCTCAACTTCCACGGCAGTGAAAAGGTTACAGTGTACTTCTTTAAAACGGAAAATCGTGCCTTTGCCGAGTACCAGTGGAGCTATCTGGACACACAGCACTCTCGGGGATACGCCAGTGTCAGATGCATGATCCCTGGAAAGAGAAAAGCGTTCATCAAATGCCCGGACACCGTCTCCTGTGCAACCTGCCCTTACAAGGACACGAAGCAGGCCCCCATCATCAGCTGGGACGGACTCGTCGAAACTGGTTATGAGCCTGTCGGCAGCGCCCCTGTAGATGAGCAGGTCGGAGCAAAGCTGGAATACGAAGGCATCAGGGCTGTGATGGATGCAGAGGACATCCGCATTGCAAAAGCGTTCGAGATGAAAACACTGCAGGGTTATTCCGTCAGGGAAATCGCTGCGGAGTTAAAAATCTCAGAACCCCGCGTCTACCAGCTGATTGCCAGAGCCAAAGCGATCGGCAAGGAGTATCGCAAGAACAACGGATAAGGCAGAAAAAGGCGGCATCGGAACTGATCACTCCGGTGCCGCCTCTTTCTTTCTCTCCATCAGTAATCTTATAGCCACAACCTACCCGAAAAAGTTATCTTATTGACTCGTTTCCCTGAAAATAGTAATCCTGTTGACTCGTTTCTCAAAATAGTAATCTTATAGCCTCGACCCTACGTCTTGATATGTTCCCACGGTCATAAACATGGGGCCTCTGCCACCTCGGAGCGAAAAAGGTCGTGATGGCAGAAACCTCAGTATTTCAGGCTTTTTCAGCCCCTTTTTTTTCGTCATGTGTTAGTAAACAGACAGTCTCGACGTGTTCGGTATGTGGGAACATATCTACGATATTCAGTGTTTTTACCTGATAGAGTTCGTTAAGATCTTTAAGGTTTTGTACAAGTGATTGTGGATTGCAGGAAACGTATATTATATTCTGAAACTTCTTTCTTTGGAGGAACCGGATTACATCAGGATGAAGTCCTGCTCTTGGGGGGTCAAGTACAACATACTGTGGTTTTTCTTTTATGCTTTCAACGGCATCTTTAACATCCGAACATATAAACTCAACGTTTTGAATGTTATTGTCCAGTGCATTCTGTTTTGCTGCGGTGACAGCCTGAGGAACTATTTCTATGGAGTATACTTTTTTTGCTTTTTTTGAGAGCAAAAGCGATATGGTTCCCGTTCCACTGTAAAGATCGTATGCAATGGTGCATTCTTCCATTTTGTCCAGCACTATTCCGTATAGTTTTTCAGCTGCTCTGGTATTGGTCTGAAAAAAAGATCCTGTCGATATTTTGAATGAAAGATCTCCTATCTTGTCATGGAAGAGGTCCTGCCCGTACAGGGTTCTTGTGTTTTCCACGGCAAACATATTCGATCTGGTATCTGATCTGCTGTGGAGTATACCTTTTATGGTTCCTTCAAGCTTGAGTCCGGTAAGCAGCTGAGCCCATCTGTCCACGATATGGTCTTTTTCGTAATCTTTGTCGGTGGAAAGGTGTACAAGGAGTTCGTGAGTATGGGTTCCTTGTCTTACCGAAAGATGTCTGAGGTAGCCCTGATGTCTGAGAAAGTTTCTGAAGGTAAGGTTTTCAGACAGGAAGAACTCTCTTGAACAGCTTACAATCGTGTTAAAATCCTGCGGGGCTATCATACAGTCCGGGCCATAGTATACATCTATGAGTCTTTTTCTTCCTTTAAGGCCTATATTAAGGGGGCCGTCTTTATATTCGTTTCCGAAAGAGTACTCCATCTTGTTTCTGTAGTGGTATATATCGGGTGATGGGGTGATCCCATCGTATTTTTCTACCGTTATGTTGTTTTGTTCAAAGAGCTGAAGTACTGTTTTTTCCTTGGTTTCAAGCTGGAGTTGGTAGTCCGTGCCGAGAGTTTGGCATCCTCCGCATTTGTTAAAGGCCGAGCATACGTCCATGTTGTTCTCCTTTTATTGGTTTTTTTGGCAGTTCTACTTTATATTTATGTTCATAAGTATCATGCTTAGTTTTTTATTGTTCAGGTTTCCAAGAGCATAGATGTTGGGTCCAAGAACAGTCATACTGGTTATCTCAAAATCTCCGTCCATTTCAAAGACCTTTGGGTCGGTGAAAAGACTGTTTTTCATATCAACGGTATATATAAGGCCTGTTTTCTTACCTTTTATGATGCGGTAACCGTAAGCATAAACCGTTCCTCCGAGATTTGAAAAGCCCAAGAGGTTTTCTTCAAAATCGGGTATGTATTTGAATGAAAGTTTAAAGCCTTTTTCGTGATCTACCTCTACAATGTTGTGGGAGTTCTTTCTGAGTTCTTCCTTGGTTTCATAGAGTATATACTTTTTGTTTGAAAAGGTAATTATTCCTACAGGAAGGTTGTCTTTGTCATCACCGAAGGTGTTGGTCCATTTCTCTCTTCCGTAGAAATCAACCTTTATGGCGTAAACATCGTATTTGCCATATCCAAAGGATTTTGTGGCACCAGTTATAAGCAGTCCCTGGTCTGGGGTTACCTCACAGTCAACAGCCATCTCTATGTTTTTTCCGCCGAAGGTGCTCAGCCATATTCTTGTTCCGTCTTTTGCATATCTGGACACAAATATATCTGAAAGCTTGTTGTTCACATAATAATTTCCTATTATGGCATACCCGTTCTGGTCAACTTCTTTTATCTTTACTCCGTTGTCTCTTCCCAGATCACCGTAGTTTGACTCATACAGAACAGTTCCGTCGGGAAGGAACGATACAAGATATGCATCACCACTGTAACCTATAGAAGTGGTGTCACCGACAGCTGTTATGCTAAGAACCTCGGAGGCGTCTTTGGTTATAAGGACATCTTTGAAAAACTCTGTGCCTTTGCCTCCAAAAAGGAACTCTTTTTCAACTTCAAGGCTACTGGCGATCTGTGTAACCTTTGCCTGCCAGTTGTTGTCGTTGATTTCATATCCAGCAATATACATTGTGTTTTCATATGTTTTGATAGTATATCCATAATTCGAAAGAATGTTTGGAATATCTATATACTCTTTTTTTACTTCTTGTGGTGTAGCCGGCTTGGTCGGCTCTGTTTGTGGCATTTCTTTTATCGGTTCGATCGGAACGGTACTGCTTGTTGCCGGCTCTGTGGGTTTATCTTCTACTTTAGTTTCTGTAGCTACTGGAGTGTCTTCTACTTTTGTTTCTGTAGCTACGGGTGTGTCTTCTGTTTTTGGCTGTGGCTGTATATCCTGTTCAGGTGTTTTTTGTGTATCCGTGGGCTGCGGAGTGACTTTGACAGGCTGCTCAGGCTGCACGACGGGCTGAGGCTCTGTCTTTACGGGCTGAATCTCCTTTGGCTCATATTCTTTTGGAATTATAACTTTCGGCAGTGGTTTGTAGACCGGACTGTTTATAATAGCAGCATCCATCTTTTCATAGAATATTATGTATCTTGATACAAAGTCCTTTATTCCTGCTAAGATACCTTTTGCTCCATACTGGGGTTCAGAGATGAGCTGAACCGGATTAAGCGATGAGTATGCCCACAAAAGTCCACCTTGGGTATCAAAGGTCTTTATGTAATTTCCGGCCAGCATATAAGCTGTCGGATTGATAGGAATAAAGTAGTATATGTCTTCGTCAAACATATTTTCCTGTGTCCACTTCAGGTCGAAATCAAAAAAAGTAAGTCTGTTTTTACCGCTGATCATGGCAATTTTATCAAAAAATGGGTATATCTTTCTTTCCATGTCGATCTGGAAGATATACTTGTTCTTAAGGCCAAGCTTCATGTCAAGGGTGTAAAGGCCGTTTTTTCCCATTACGATGATTCTGTCCTGATAAGTTGAAAGCACCATATCACAAAGATCATCTTCGAACTCTTTCTGTATGACTTGCCCTTCCATCGGTTCATACATATAAACCTTTTTATCAGAAAGAATATAGAAAAAATC
>Ga0208826_1002936_pt1 | contig 12233 bp, 11 predicted proteins | sample AD_UKC115_MetaG_FD_184451 | JGI IMG/M metagenome (GOLD analysis project Ga0208826, IMG submission 184451) | Active sludge microbial communities of municipal wastewater-treating anaerobic digesters from Hong Kong - AD_UKC115_MetaG (SPAdes)... | ecosystem: Engineered > Bioreactor > Anaerobic >... | reverse complement strand
GAAGTCCAAATACGGGCTCACAGAAGAAATGAAAATAGCCAAAAAGCCCTGATTATCAGGGTTTTTCGGCTATTTTGCATAAAAATAAGGACGGCATCTTCGTATCAAAGATACCGTCCTTATTTGTGCTGTGACCAAAGCGTCAATACAATTTTATTTTTCGTAGGTCAGGGGTATTCAAATTCTCGTTAGGGTATGCATAATTTCATTGGGGTATTCAAATCGAAAAAACCGCCTAATGCTGGCGTTTTCCGCAGCTTTCACATTCCTGTGTGGGCGGTGGTGGATCGCACAAAAGATAAAAACGTGTTATAACCAAAAGGTCATGCACCTGGGATGTGGGTGTGGCCTCGCCAATAATGCAAAGTGTGACTATGAAACTAGCCAAAATCGGCTCAAATTTTGTAGCCAAACCTATGTGGAAAGACCTTTTTTCATAATCTCGGAACGACAAATGTGACTATAAAAATTATACAAAAAAGGTCCTCCAATAACGAGGACCTTTCGCGATTCATTCTATGTTCAAAAAATTCATATCATCTAAAAATCCCACAATCGCATCTGACAAAAGACAATATGATTCCTCATTATCTGTTTTCTTAATCCATCTAAAAAATTTCGGAAGTGTGAAAATAATACAAGCATAATAACAATTCATCCAAATATATAATTCATGATCTTTAATTTAATGAGGAAACAGTATTTCTGCTGCTATCCAAAGAACAACCAACAGGCCAAGTATAACAGAGAGCAGTGTCAGCAAAGATCTGTCTTTGTTTTTTATCATTGAGGTAGTTCCTAAAAAAAAGCCTATCACTCCTAAGCCGGCGATAGCTGGAGCTGGGAAAGGAATGCTGTAAGTAAAAAATTTTAAGATCATCATGACAATAAAAAGCAGAGTAAAACATGACGAATATTTTCCTGCTTTCGCTTTTGGCCAAAGCCGAATATTCACAATTCATCACCGCCTTTTTTGGATTTTTCACGCATGTATTTACTGCATCAACACATCTGCTGCTGCCATGCAGTGCTAGCGTGTCGGCAAAAAAGTAAACTGTTGCTTTTGTGTTTCTCCAAAACAGAATCCCCCTCTGTTTAGCCGAAATTCTCGGTCGTGCAATACATGGTCAAATCATAAAATAGCTGCTTTTTCTTAGCCTATATATATGTTTTGATCCCGCGAACTATCACTTTGGCGAATTTGGTCTAATTCAAACCACTGCGCTTGTAGGGATGGTTGTCTTAATGTGTTCTGCAGCCATCCAACTATATCGAAATCAATTTTCGTTGCTCCCGGCATCAAACATCCCCAAATATTGTTTTCACGTAGTTCCGGACCTTTGACGTATTGCGTTTTCCAGCGCTTTTTTAGCCCTTTCTAGCATAATCTTCCGGCATCTATCCTTTTCTTCTTCGGAAAGACTATTGAACAATAAAGGGTCAGCTCAATTTATAGAAAAATAGGATTCTGCTTTTGGCGATGGATATCTCATGTACGCTTTTCTTCCTTAATTTTATTTTTATACGTTTCTCTGCTGTGCAAGCATTAACCGAAGAATTATACTTCTGGATGCCCATCGATAATACTCAATATTTTATAAGAGAGGTTATCCTGCTGTTTGGATTGGTTAGAGATTCTTCTGTATTTATCGGCAATGTGTATATATGCCATTTATAGTGTGATCCGAACTCTGGGGTGGGAGAAAACAGCCGTGAGCGTTTGTGAACGCCTCGTCGATTCTCTGCAAGACAGGGTTCTGCTGTGCGGCTAATTGTTCTGCGGTGCTTGGAGCCTCTCCGCTAACAGTTCCTCTATCGCCTCGATCGCCATCTCGTCGTCCTTCTCCCAATATTTGTCCGGCATCGGGTAGAGCGTCCGAGGATTCGATGCGGTCGGGATCGTGACCTTTGGGGACGTATGGCTATCCATAAAACAAGCCTCCTATCGTTTGAGCATCAAAAAACTTTATTGTACGGCTATGAGTATCAAGGATCGTCTTGGCACTGGCGGCGGCGGTGCAGTAGGCGCGGGCTGGGCTGGCGGTTCCTTTGAAGGCGGATGAGCATCTCCGTGAGGAAGACTGAACTCCTCATCAATGGTGGAGCCCCCTCCGCGGTCAGTATCCGTTTCGCTCACGGACATATCGGCGGTCGTGGGCCTTCCTTCGTTTACCTCTCCGGAGGTAGGCCGTGGATGATCTCCCTCACTATTTCCTTCGCTTGATCCTCGTCCAGTCCCCTCTGCATCAGATCCGCCACCTGCTCGTTCAGTTCGTCCCCCTGCCGATCCAGAGTTTCCAGAAGAGTCCCCTTCCGGTACATTTCCGCGTACATTTTCGGAAGGCTTTCCCTCCAATACCTTTCCAGTTCCCGTCCCATTACTGGGAGCATTGCCAGTTGATGCGCCGTTAGAAGCTGCTGTTGCATGAGTAGGCTCTCCTTTCGCTTCGGTCGATTCGTTGATTGTTTCATCCGTATGGCCTTCGGAGTTATCGGAAGGCTGTTTGCTCCCGGTAGCTACCTATCTGTTCTCTTGCGCTTTTCGTTTCTCAGCCAGTTCTTCTAACGTTTTGATCGCCATTTCGTCCTCTATCTCCCAATACTCGTCCGGCATAGGATAGATCTTCCGAGGATTTGATGAGGATGAGATTTTGTCCTTTTGGGGCGTCATTGGAGTAGTGAGAATACCCATCAAAAAGTGCTCCTTTCTAATACAATGCCAACGCTGTAGTTCTTTTTGCATAACAAGTCGCTGATCACCAGGTGCAAGAATGGAGGATAATCAAAATTTCAGTTGCAGAAGAAAAGAGTAACGAGGATCTTGTAAACCTCATCAAGGAAATCATCAATATATGGAAGGAAACTTCCAATGTATTGACATATATTGAATATCCTATTGTTCGTCTTGGTTATTACATATGTAAACGACCTGCAATTGTTCTCTGTTATCAATCAATTAGCGATGATATCGGGACAAAGCTCACCAACGAGTATGGTGAATATGTTTTTGCTCACGAGTGCTTCACCAGCGGCTTGCCTGTTACCGTTCATATATGCTTTTGCATAACGCTCTTTAACTGGGACTGTTGTAGCGAAATATGGTGCTCTTAAAGAATACACACAGTCAAGAATGCAGGCAGATAGGGATTCATAATTGTAGTACCCAGTGGGTTCCAAATCGAGGTTTTTCTCGCAGAAATCAGCAAACTGCTCAGTAAAACTGTGCATCGGCCGCCTCCTTTCTCCTATAATCGCTCAGAGCATTATTTACGGTCTCCGCGCCGCTTCGCATCTTTGCGGATTTCCTCAAAGGAAGCCTCGTCAACCGTTCCCGACTCACGGAAAGTCGCCACGGCACTTGCCATGACCTTAAAGTTCAGTTTCGTGCCTTCGCTGTCGGAAAGGTAGTCAATCGCCCTGTCGGGGGCGATTCCATACCTCCTGGCGGTCCCGACCGCATCGATATTCGCGCCAAGGAAGACAAACTCCCAGCCATACCTTTCTTTTTGCCTTTCAATCAACGCTTTGACCTTTTCGGCAGTATATTCGCGGCTGGAGTTCTCCGCACCGTCGGTGATAATCACGAACATCACCTTTTCGGCGCGGAAATCCTCGGCGGTGTGCTCCTGCGCGTTACCGATTTTGTGAATCGTCCTGCCGATTGCATCAAGAAGCGCGGTCGATCCACCGACCCGATATTCTTTCTCAGTAATCGGGCTGACAGCCTTCATGTCAATACGGTCGTGGAGCAGTTCATAGTTGTTATCGAACAGCACCGTTGTGATGCAGCACTCGCCATCTACCGCCTTCTGTTTTGCGAGCATGGAATTGTACCCGCCGATGGTGTCGGCTTCCAGTCCGCCCATCGAGCCGCTTTTATCGAGTATAAATACCAGTTCCGTTAATCCATTTTTCATAGCCATGTCCTCCTCAAGTTTTATGATGGCTCAAGGATAACATTTTCTGAAAGGCATAGGTCGCTTCAGGAGCGACAAGTAAAATGTACTTTACCCCTTGATATTCTTTGCAATTTCCAGCAGCTTTTTGCCGCTTGTAAGTACCGCAAAGCCGATCGCTGCTGCTCCGCCGCCGATACCTTCCGCAATTTTCTTTGTCTTAGCTTTCCGATCTTCGTGTTTTGCATGGCATCTTACGCAATACTTTTCAGTATCGTCAGGGAGCTGCGTATAACAATCATTGCAGACATATATCAATTCTTGTCCACACTTGGAGCAGTAGGATTCCGCCTCTTTATATGTGATTTTCTTTTTATGAGCCTCACACGCTTCGTTAGCGCATCCCTTGATTTTTCCCATCAGTTATCCTCCTCTGAAACACCAAGATATAACACTTTATCCGACTCATTTAGTTGCCTATCAAAATTCTCCACATCAAGCCTCAGGTTGGCTCGGGATTTCCAGATTCCTTTTTCCGTACCACTATCGCCAATTTCACACTGAGCGAGTAATATCGCATTTTTTGATACTGTACATTCAATGAAACGCGAGTATTCATTTAGGACTGTGGACATTGCTTTTAGTTCGCCTTCATTGCAATATATTCCTGCCCTAAGCATCGTTGCCTGATGGATAAATGCAAATGATTGATTGATGCTATTCATCCTGCCGTCGATCAATTCGACGCTTTTGCCTTTCCCAATTTTATACTGTCCATCTGCTAGATATTTGATATCTGACTGCATAGTAAGGCCAAGTTGAAAGGTAGCCTCCGACAAAGCTTGCAAAGACTGAGCCATCAGTGCTTTTTTCATATCAGAGTTGTTTACATTTCTTGCTTCCAAGTATAGCGTTAGTCCACTGTAATAAAGGCCTATTCGATCATTCTGCTGACCCTGAATCACCTCTCGGACGCTGCAATCTATCTCTGCAATTTGATTGGCAATTTGCTGCACCTGTTCCTGTAAGGCCTTCATTTGAAGCGCATTAGCCATCTGAACCGGGTCTACGCCTTTCGCAAAAACCTCTTTTTTGATAGCGAGCTTATTGCCATAATGGCCGTTAGCTTCTCGTATCTGAGCGTACATCTTTCCATTATTCTCTGTTGTCAGTTTAATCTTACCCTTGTCAAGAGCGTCCAATGTGCTCGCTGTAGCATCAACAATATATCTAACGCCTTTCCTCGTCGCTTCCGTTGCCTGTGCAACAATAGGCGAAGCTTTTACAACCGCCCTATAAACATTCTCCAGCACGGTCTCTGAATTGGAAAGACTAATCTTCAGACCGTTTGCTAACAATTCCACGGGATAAGAGGCATCATACGGAGACAATACTTCTGATAACGGTTCCGCCAGATCCACATTCTGATTATTAGTAGTCACAGTATCATTCATTGCCGATTCTCCTTACACCCACAGGCTGGGATGAAGCTTACTTTTTTCGTTCTTCTTAATTATACCTAATTTCATTGCTTCTTGGGGTAATAACAAATCATTGACGCAATGTATATGACACGTTTTATTGCTCATCTGAGACGATACCCCATATTTCTTCGCTCAGGCGATAGAGCATTTGTTGGCGTGCTTCAATTGACTCTTTATTCCATACGCCCCATGCGGTCAGTTTTTTGTTTGTTCGTGTGATCGCAGTATCGGAACCTTGATCAACCAATCCCGAGATGGACTTTGTCAGATAAAACTTTGACTGTTGATAAGCGATGCTTTTGCTCGCATAATCATCGTTGTGAATGGACTTGTTAATGCTATTTTCCAATAAAGTAAGATTGCCAAGCCGATTAATCAATGAGCTATACTCTTCATCATTCACACCATAGGAAGTCTTGTCATAGCAGGTCTGGGGCATAATATGCTCTATTTCGACTCCAGAGTCCATGTATGTTGCAAGAATGCCGGTATCTGTTTTTCCTATTCGAAGCGAATCAATATACGCAGAAATTTTTGCCATAATAAATTTCACACGGTACTGCTGCAAACTGTTTAATCCTAGTTGCGAGAAAAACTGTTGGCCATTTACTTTCCAGGAATTAACGGTTGGAAGAATGCACTTTCTTTTAAAAGCATTCAAATCTTCCCATGTTTTAATATTTCGTATTTCGGGACACCAGCCAGCAAATGTGCGCTCGGTCGAGTTTGTAGTTATTCTGTTTATGACTGTGTAATATACAACAGACTCAACCATTTTCTTGAAATTTGAGAGCACAGGTGGTTCCATCTTTGAGGCTGAAAGCAACAACATGAGATGTAACTTATATTGCCGCCCTGCCAGCAATGGGATATTTGAAAGGTGAATATTTCCATTATCCATCTCTGTTGGCTTCAGGTAGGCAACATATCGATCCACGTTCGCCTTCATTTGTTGAACAAAATCGAAAGGCTTCTCTACAAAATGACATTGAGTATTATTACAGCTTAGCCAGTCATAAATCTGATCTTCACGCAAAATGCCATCTTTGATGTTGCTGACGTCGTAATTAGACATTATAAAATAGCGCAAAAAACGAAGAGGTTTTTCATCAATGCTTTCTAGCACAGTAGTAATCTCTTTCCATTTCATATTAAGCTCTTTGAATTTTGATCGATCTACCTGCCGGAAAATCATGTTTTTTAGCAAATCCATCGGATTCAATCCGACGCCGCGCTGGTTAATGGTTTCAAATATTTTAAGTGCATCTGTAATATCGAAGGTTTCAATCTGAATAAATTTCGTTTTCTGTAAAAGAAAAGAAGCAAATTTTTTCAAATCAGAAAAGTTAGGCATTTTCTCGGCAAAGTAGGTGATGATACTGTCAAACGCGCCAAAAAGCCGTTCACCAGAAGCTGATAGTTGCTTTGGAGCGGGCATTAAAGAATAAATCTGCTCCAAATAATTGCAAGCTTCTTCATACTGCAACTGAAGGTGGTATGAAGGGACAGTATCACCGTCATCGTTCATGATTGGGCTGTATATCAAATTATCCACCACTGCAGATGGTTCATTGTTTTCGTTATAGAGCTTGCGAAGGGCACAGAGAATAATGAAAAATGTGGTAATGCGTTGCTGACCATCTATCAGTTCAAAATGGTTACTAGTCTTATAGGTAACAACCGTACCTAAAAAGTAGTCTTTCTTGCGATCTTCCGAATAAGCATCGTTCAGATCAGAGAGCAATCGTTCGACTTGGGTTTGGTCCCACACATACTCTCGCTGGTAATCAGGTACAACATAATGATTCTGAAAGCAGGTATTGATCGTTAGGCTTGAAAAGCCAATTTGTATTTGTGTGTTTTCCATTTCCTTATGTCTCCTTATATAGTGTTGTGGCCGGATCAACTATTTTTATGTTAGGTTCCCTGACTTTTACTATTCTCCCGCCAAAATCCCAGCTCAATTTCTTTTGCTCAGAAGTTGGTATCCCAAGAAAGGGATACTAATCCCGCATATATGCGCTCATCGGCGCAGCTTTTTCAGGATTTGCCGCCATCCTAAAACTTTCAAAAATGTCCAAATCGTCACCCTCCCAACAGCGGCTGATCGTACTCGAACAGCACTTCGTTGATTTCAAAGACGTCGTACTTGCCATTTGCGATGAAATATTCCACGATAACATCGAATTTGGCGGCGTGGGAGAGAGCATAGCCTGCTCGCTTCAACAGGTCGTCGGTTTCATGGAGTGACAGTTCCAGTGCCACAGCGAGCGCAATCGCTGTACGCTTGCTTGGCATATAGCCTTTGCCACTCCTGATTTTAGAGAACAGCTTTCGGTCAAGGTTGGCGCGTTTATAGACCTCGACATCCGTCTTGCCCTTGGCGTCAATCAGCCGCAGGAGCGTCTGGGAGAATGGCTCATCAAGATTGCCGACCAAATCATCAAGCGGGGCAGGCGCGCCGACAGGAACGCGCATGTATTCAAAACAAGGCTCGTTGTATCTATGAACACGCTCATCCGCTTTGGATATAGCTTGTTCTGCATCAAGCTGTTTCCGCCGTTTGATTTCATGCGTGTCCACGTAATGCTCATCTATGTAGCTTTCGACTGCACCGAGCAGTTCGCGGCTTACCGTAAATGCCGATTTATCAAACACGACCAGTGTCACATCCATATCGTGGCCGATCAGAAAATCTTGAATTGCCGAAGCGGCCACTTGAAGGGCGTCGTCTTTGGGGTATCCGTAAATCCCGCTTGAAATCAGCGGGAACGCGATACTTTCGCATTTATTTTCGACGGCAAGCCGAAGCGACTTCATGTAGGCGGAACGCAGGAGCCTTTCGCTCTGCTCTGCATTCTGATATCGATAAATGGGTCCTGCCGCGTGGATGACAAATTTGGCGGGCAGGTCAAATCCCGGCGTAATAGCTGCCTCACCCGTCTTAATCGGGGAGAGTTTATCACAGGCAGCCTGGAGCTGTGCCGCTCCCGCTGCTTGGAATATAGCCCCGCAAACCCCGCCGCCCATTTGCAGGTCGGTATTGGCAGCGTTGACAATGGCGTCCACTTTCATTTTTGTGATGTCCTGACGGACGATCGTGAATGGCATCGCGAATTCCTCCTTGCTCCACCAATCTCTCAATAAAAATGGATACTGAACGCGCTTTAGAAATTAATCATTATCACTGACCGTACGAATAGCCAAGAACGCATTGCAAGGAAAAAACGTCGAGAAAACTTGTCAAAGCCGTCTTGCTGACTACTCAAGCGGCACACTTCCAATATTTTTCTATATTGCTATATTTCGTCGAGCTTAAACTTGTGTCGCGCTAAACCGCAGCACTGCACATAGACCCCATATTGTCCCAATTTGGCTTCTAACGAAGTATGGTCTTGGGGACAGTACTTTCCCAACTTGCCAATGCTAAAAAAATATTGTTCGATTAGATCTACCGTGACCATCTCTGAACACTGGCAATTCGGATAACCCGAGCAACCCAAAAAGAATTTCCCCTTATTTTTAATTAACTTGAGCGGCCTGCCGCACTTATGACAGTGCATATTGTTTGAGACATATGCTGCAAAGGTAGCGCCGTCGTTTTCGCTGCCTTGTTCTGAAGATAATGTGCCTTGGTCAACCGTCCTGTTCATCTCAAGAAAGCCGTACAATGAATTTGCCGTGTGCGTTCCGGCAAATCTTATAATAGGACGATATTTTGTCGGTAACACTATCCCTTCAGATTTGAAATTAGCGTTAGACAGTGGCTCGCCGAACCATACAATTTGTCTATCAAAAAGGGCGATCGGATTTGCTATGTATCTATTTTCAACGGCAAACTGCTTAAGTTCCCTCGGTAAAGTTAATTTTTCCTCGGCCCGAATTACAACCTTTACTCCGCTGTTTTTTGCTTGTTTCAAAGCGTTACATATTCTGCTTACAACTTGTTCAGCACAACTTATTTCAGCTGGAATGTCAATCAGAATCTCTTTTTTAGCATTAATAAGGTCTCTAATAAACGACTCGGTGCCGTCCTGAGCGTTTAGCCACTGGAAGCACGGATAAGTGGAATTCAAAAGCACGTCTGCAAACTTATTCCCTTCAATGCTTTGAGGCGTGTGCTTATAACGATTAATAAGCCTAGAAAACATAAGATTAGAGGATAAGTTCTTGTTCTCCATATATGAAACATTTGCCACCGCAATAAACTTACCTCTTGCTCGTGTCAGCGCAACATTGAAAAGTCTGTTGGCATAATTATTATTCGTTGATGTTAATAGCATCCCGGGATAACGCTGACGATAACAGTCAACCGCATCATAGACTATGACATCCTTCTCAGAGCCCTGAAACTGATGTACCGTCGCAGATGATATTGGGTGTAGTTTTGGGCACTGTTCAGCTGTGTCACGAGCCATTGCGTAAAGCAAACGGGATTGAGCATTATACGGTGAAATGATCCCTACATCGTGTTTATCTGCCGCTTGCAAAGCTAATCCAAACGCTATCAACGCACTTAGCGGATTCACTCGCGACGGATCAGCTGTCTGCGTGCATACCGACATCATTCCGCTTAAGTCTGCTATTCCGAGAGGCTGATCCAAAAGCGGAAGCGAATGCGTTATTGCTGACCGCTTGCTTTCCATATCATCGGCAGAATGAAGTAGGAAGTGGTACATATAAATATCCACAAAATCCGCTATACGTGGGTGCATACGATACTGTATATCAAGCAGGCAAAGCCATTCATGATTATTACCCTCTTCAACCGCGCTGGTGATCCCGCAATATTGAAAAATGTCGGCGTTTAGTGTTGAATCAGTGCTGTTTTGTACGATTGGGGGAAGCTGTGCAAAGTCCCCCATGCAAATAAAATGCTTGGATGCCAAGCTTGCCGCAAATACGATCTGTGGTATATAAGCCATACTCGCTTCATCAAAAATTACCGTGTCAAACTTACCTTCATAGATCGTTTTGTCCATAACTGCTTTTGATACCGTGGTTGCGACGAAAGAAGCCGAACGAACAGAAGCCTTCTCTTCCTCGGCAAGAAGAGAACGTATTTTTGTAAGCCGCTCACCAATTTCAACATAGCGCGGAGATGTTCTCGCAAGCTTCTTGCGTTCAGTTATGAGGTTCGTCCGCTCCTTCGATAGATCTAGATGATTATGTATTGCGAGATTAAAAGATGTAAGATACTCATGCTGCAAAAGATCCTTATTACGAGGGTACCCATAACGCACAAGCTTTCCGGCTCGTTTATTGCTGTCTAGCTTATCTACCCTCATAATTGCACCGTCAACGGAAACATTACTGTAAGAAAGCATAAGAACGCGATTTCGCTGTGAAATATGCTGTAGTGCTATTTTTGCCAATGTTTCGGTTTTACCTGTGCCGGGAGGCCCCCACACAAACGTGATCGGCTGAGAGAGTGCCAAACGGCAAGCATTTTCCTGCCCCTTTGTGATTTCCTTTCCATATTGAATCTTCTTAAATCCATCACACACCAAAGCTTGGACAATGGGCATATAAGCAAACTCTTTCAAATGGTTAAGACGCTCAATCAGAAAGTTTAATAGCTGCCAAGGTTCAGCGGAGAACTCAATAGAAGACACATCCTGGCCGAGAGAGGTTTCAGAAGCTATAATAAGCGTGAAATCCTCACAATCCATAATGTTTGCAGTGATGCCTTTTGTCCCTGACCAGAGCGTGATCTGCGTTCCATCCGGATAATTGGGTTCGGAATCAGCTTCAAAAGAATAGATGTAGTTGCCGCTTTTATTCTCAATCAGCTTGCCGTCGAAAATGCGCTGTCTTTTACCTCCGTTTTTTTTCAGAGAAACGATTTCCGCGACTAGCGTTTTTTCATACTGTTCGCAAAATACGTTTACGGTTGGAAATGGTCGAAGCATAACGGTTTCCCCTCCGTGAGATGTGGAATGTTCTTGCTCCTGCAGGCGGAGCTAAAATATTTACGCATCCATTGCAAGTATATTTTCTTCCTTATTGACACTCTGTGTGCCCCAATCTATGATAATTTTCATGGAAACACTGCCTATTTGACGGCATATGACAATATGGGCGGCGGAGCAAATGTCTGACGGATATAATACATATCCCGTATTTTTAAATCTTCTTGGCCAAGACGTAAAAAGAAGTTATGCCGGTGGATGGGCATTTGTTCAAAGCAAATTTTTTTGGAATATGCAACCGCGAGAACCCTTATTACTATATATTTACAAGAATAGACCCAAATCATAGGAAAAACAAGAATAAAGCCAATATATAAAAAGTGTCGAGACATTAGTACACCAGCAAAAATATTTTGTTGAAAATGATAGGCACCGACTACGGAATTTCTTTGTCCCACAAATATGAAACGATCCCCATTCTTACCGCACAGATTCTTCGAGAGTTCGTGTTACAGGTCATCGATTATAGTAGTGAAGTAGTCGATGGGAACGCACACAGCGCATCCGCATAATCTACAATGGCATAGGCGAACTGGAACTTCTGGGACAAAGTAAGGTCATAACAGCCAAACGCAAATAATCCGACAAAACCCCATCGCCATGTGTTGAGTTTCATCGGTTGCGATTATTCGTTATTGGGAGAGGGCACATCATAATATCTGATTCGACCTCTAGCTTTTATTTGTAATTATCGGTCACACGGTTATCCGCACCCCGCCGAGAAAGCAGACCGATAGTTTTTCTTGGGGTGTGACTTCAATCCGCCCCAACACTCTTAGCAATAGTACATAGTCAAACTGCTTTATAAGACCTACTTCATCTAAAAGGCGGCTGAGTTCTGCGGCGCGATAGTGCAGAAGAATATCATCGGTGGTATCTGC
>Ga0208826_1002934_pt1 | contig 12234 bp, 8 predicted proteins | sample AD_UKC115_MetaG_FD_184451 | JGI IMG/M metagenome (GOLD analysis project Ga0208826, IMG submission 184451) | Active sludge microbial communities of municipal wastewater-treating anaerobic digesters from Hong Kong - AD_UKC115_MetaG (SPAdes)... | ecosystem: Engineered > Bioreactor > Anaerobic >... | reverse complement strand
CTACCTGGACCATTGGCCGCCGCCGATGATGACTGACGACGGTCCGGTGCTGCGGGGGCTCAATGTGCACCCGCGGCTCGGCGCTGGCGAATCGATACGGGCAATGCAAATGCGCGTCATCCAGGGCTTTGAGGCGGCCATCGACATCGCGGAAGGCCGCAATCTGGCCATCGTCACCCATGCCGGGCCCATCGCGGTGATGATCGCGTACTGGCACCGCGAGGCGTTGCGCCGCGGCATCACGCCATCGCCTGGCTGCGGCGAAGTGGTGCTGCTTGGCGAGGCCGACGGCTACCAGCGCGCCAGTATCGTCAGTGCCGAGGCGGTCGCTGCCTGAGCCAGGGCGATGCTCGCTGCAGCGAGCTGCCAACATCAACGCAGCAGTGGCTTTTCGCTGCATGTGGCTGTTTGACTGGGCTCGAACGCCTAAACCGTGCTATCTCGACTTTTGCTCTTTTTGGTTGTTTAGCCCTTTACTGACGGGCATTTACGCGGAAAGCTGCTGCTTCAGAGCGGACTGCGATCGGGTACAATCTCACCGCTTCAGACACGGGATTTCGTGACCACGCCCGCTACGGTGCGTGCGTAACAGCGAAGTCCCGTTTTTCACGTCTGGCGCGACCTTTTGCAGTTATCGCGACCAAGGTGACCGGAGTTCGGCAAATGCTGCCTGAACGCCGCCGTCACCCCACTAAACGAACCGATTGCCGCCACTCACGTTGCCGCGGCAGTCTCAGCACACGAACCGAACATGAACACCACGCCCGCTCCGAGCTCCGCCTCGCTGATTTCCCCAGGCACGCCCGCCATCCTCGCACTGGCTGATGGCACAGTGTTTCGGGGCCGATCGATCGGCGCAGCCGGGCAGGCCACTGCCGAGGCGGTGTTCAACACGTCACTCACCGGCTATCAGGAGATCCTCACCGATCCGTCCTATGCCGGGCAGTTTGTCACGCTGACCTACCCGCACATCGGCAACGTTGGCGTCAACCGCGAGGACGTCGAATCGCACAAGGTATTTGCCTCGGGCCTCATCATCCGCGACCTGCCCGCCGTGGTGTCCAACTTCCGCGCTGAGCAATCGCTCGATGGGTACCTTCGTGATGCTGGTGTGGTGGGCATCGCCGACATCGACACCCGCAAGCTCACCCGCATCCTGCGCGACAAGGGCGCACAGAACGGTTGCATCATGGCTGGCGATATCGATGAGCAAACGGCCATCGCCGCAGCCAAAGCCGCGCCTAGCATGGCCGGGCAGGACCTCGCCAAGGTGGTGAGCTGCACGGCGCCCTACGACTGGACGCAATCCACCTGGGCGCTTGGCAGCGGCTACGCCACGCGCACGGAGGCGAAGTTCCACGTGGTCTCTTACGACTACGGCGTCAAGCACAACATCCTGCGCATGCTCGCCGAGCGCGGCTGCAAGCTCACCGTGGTGCCAGCGCAAACGCCAGCGAAAGACGTGCTGGCCATGCAGCCGAACGGCGTGTTCCTGTCCAACGGCCCCGGCGACCCCGAGCCTTGTGACTACGCCATCACGGCCATCAAGGAAATCGTCGCCAGCGGCACCCCGACGTTCGGCATCTGCCTGGGGCACCAGCTGCTCACGCTCGCGAGCGGCGGTAAAACGATGAAGATGAAGACCGGCCATCACGGCGCCAACCATCCGGTCAAGGATCTCGACGACGGCCGCGTGCTGATCACCAGCCAGAACCATGGCTTTGCGGGTGATCCGGCGAGCCTGCCCGGTAATGTACGTGTCACCCACGTCAGCCTGTTCGACGGCACGCTGCAAGGCATCGCGCGCACCGACCAGCCGGCCTTCAGCTTTCAGGGGCATCCCGAAGCGAGCCCCGGCCCGCACGACGTGGCTTACCTGTTTGACCGCTTTATCGACCTGATGAAAGCGGCGTAGTCGCATGGCAGTCCACAAAACGCGGCGCTTGCTGCTGGTCCGCCACGGCGAAACCGACTGGAACGCGGAAGGCCGCATTCAAGGCATGCTCGACGTGCCGCTGAACGCGCTCGGTCTGGCGCAGGCGCGCGTGGTCGGCAGCGAACTGGCGCGCAGCGTTGATGTTGCGGCGGTCATTTCGAGCGACCTTGTACGCACGCGCGAGACGGCAAAACCACTAATCGAAGCGACCGGATTTGATGTCACGTTCGACGCCCGCATTCGTGAGCGTCATTTCGGTGTGCTGCAGGGCAAAACCTACGCCGAGTGGCGGGTGACCGACGCCGAAGGCATGGCGCGCTACCACGCGGGCGATCCCGACTATGGCCCGGAAGGCGGCGAGACCGCGCGCGGCTTTCTCGAACGTTGCGTCAATGCGATCACCGACATGGTCACTGCCTGCGACGAAAAGACGCTGATTCTGGTGACGCACGGCGGGGTAGTCAGCTCGATGTACCGCCACTCGCAGGGGCTCGGTTTTCACAGCGAGCGCACCTGGAGCGTGCCCAACGCGTCGATCAGCGAGTGGCGCGTCGAATACCGCGATGACGCGCCGGTCTTCTATTGCGAACGCATCGGGGACGAGCGCCATTGGCTTCGCCAGGACGAAAGACGAAGGACGAATGACGAAACGGCCGATGTCATTGGACAAGGGTAACTAACAGGGAAATTACGACTGCCGATCGATGTAAGCCCCGCTTTGCGTCATTCGTCATTCGTCATTCGTCCTTGAACGACGTCACTCATGCCAAAACGCACAGACATCCAAAGCATCCTCATCATCGGCGCCGGCCCGATCATCATTGGTCAGGCCTGCGAGTTCGATTACTCCGGCGCGCAAGCCTGCAAGGCGTTGCGTGAAGAGGGCTACAAGGTCATCCTGGTCAACAGCAACCCGGCGACCATCATGACCGACCCCGAGATGGCCGATGTCACCTACATCGAGCCAATCACCGCGGCTGTGGTTGAACGCATCATCGCGAAGGAAAAGCCCGACGCGTTGCTGCCCACGATGGGCGGCCAGACGGCCCTCAACACGGCGATGGAGCTCTCGAAGAACGGCGCGCTCAAGCGCCACAACGTTGAGCTGATCGGCGCCAATGAGCACGCCATCGAGAAGGCCGAGGATCGCCTCAAGTTCAAGGATGCGATGACCAAGATCGGTCTCGGGTCGGCGCGGTCGGCCATTGCGCACACGCTGGACGAAGCGCTCGCCGCACAAAAGGCCGTGGGCTTCCCGGCCGTGATTCGCCCGAGCTTTACGCTCGGTGGCACCGGCGGCGGCATCGCCTACAACCACGAAGAATTCGTCACCATCTGCAAAAACGGCCTAGAGCTGTCGCCCACCAACGAGCTGCTCATCGAAGAGTCGCTGCTCGGCTGGAAAGAGTTCGAGATGGAAGTGGTGCGCGACAAGAAGGACAACTGCATCATCATCTGCTCGATTGAAAACCTCGATCCGATGGGCGTGCACACCGGTGACTCGATCACCGTGGCGCCGGCGCAAACGCTGACCGACAAGGAATACCAGATCATGCGCAACGCCAGCATCGCGGTGCTGCGCGAGATCGGTGTCGATACCGGTGGCTCCAACGTGCAGTTCTCGATCAACCCGAAAGACGGGCGTATGATCGTCATTGAGATGAATCCGCGCGTGTCACGTTCGTCGGCGCTGGCGTCGAAGGCGACCGGCTTCCCGATTGCCAAGGTCGCCGCCAAGCTTGCAGTGGGCTACACCCTCGACGAGCTGAAAAACGAGATCACCGGCGGTGCGACGCCTGCATCCTTCGAGCCGAGCATCGACTATGTGGTCACCAAGGTGCCGCGCTTTGCATTTGAAAAGTTCAAGGAAGCCGATCCGCATCTCACCACGCAGATGAAGAGCGTCGGCGAAGTGATGGCGATTGGCCGCACCTTCCAGGAGTCGCTGCAGAAGGCGCTGCGCGGTCTCGAAGTGGGCGTGGATGGCTTCAACCTGAAGTCGGTCGATGCCGACAAGATCAGCGAACAACTGTCGAATCCGACGCCGGACCGCCTCTGGTACGTGGCCGACGCGTTCGGCGTGGGCATGAGTGTTGAGGAAGTTTTCGAAGATACGTCGATTGATCCGTGGTTCCTCACCCAGATCAAGGAAATCGTCGACCTCGAACTGGCCATTGAAAAGCGCTCGCTGGAGTCGCTCAGCAAGGATGAGCTGCGTCTGCTCAAGCGCAAGGGCTTCTCGGATCGTCGCCTGGCCTACCTGCTGAAAACCAGCCAGGATGCCGTTCGCGCCGTGCGGCATGCACACGGCGTGCGCCCTGTCTACAAGCGCGTTGACACCTGCGCCGCAGAGTTTGCGACGAAGACGGCCTACATGTACTCAACCTACGAAGACGAGTGCGAAGCGCAGCCGACCGACAGGAAAAAGATCATGGTGCTCGGCGGCGGCCCGAACCGGATTGGTCAGGGCATCGAGTTTGATTACTGCTGCGTGCACGCCGCGATGGCGATGCGTGAGGACGGCTACGAGACCATCATGGTCAACTGCAACCCGGAGACAGTGTCGACCGACTACGACACCTCGGATCGCCTCTACTTCGAGCCGGTCACGCTGGAGGACGTGCTCGAAATCGTGCATGTTGAGAAGCCGGTCGGTGTGATCGTGCAGTACGGCGGCCAGACGCCGCTCAAGCTGGCGCGTGACCTCGAACGCTGCGGCGTGCCCATCATCGGCACCACGCCGGACGCGATCGACGTGGCCGAAGACCGCGAACGCTTCCAGAAACTGCTGCAGGACATCGGCCTCAAGCAGCCGCCAAACCGCACCGCGCGTGACGAAGCGAGCGCGCTGCGCCTCGCCGACGAGATTGGCTATCCGCTGGTGGTGCGCCCGAGCTATGTGCTGGGTGGCCGCGCGATGGAGATCGTGCACGCGCCGGAAGACCTTGAGCGTTACATGCGCGAAGCCGTGAAGGTGTCGAACGATTCGCCGGTGCTGCTCGACCGCTATTTGAATGACGCCATTGAAGTGGACGTTGATGCACTCGCCGATGGCACCGATGTCGTGCTCGGCGGCATCATGGAACACATTGAGCAGGCGGGCGTACACTCGGGCGATTCGGCGTGCTCGCTGCCGCCTTATTCGCTGTCGAACGCGTTGCAGGACGAGCTGCGACGGCAGACAGTCGCGATGGCGAAAGCGCTCAACGTCGTTGGCCTGATGAACGTGCAGTTCGCCGTCAAGGAAGAAGCGGGCAAGGACGTCGTCTACGTGCTGGAAGTGAATCCGCGTGCGTCGCGCACCGTGCCGTTTGTGTCGAAGGCAACCGGCCGCCCGCTGGCCAAGATTGCTGCGCGCTGCATGGCGGGTCAGTCGCTTGCCGCGCAAGGCATCGTCGGCGAAGCGCTACCGCCGTATTTCTCGGTGAAGGAAGCGGTATTCCCGTTCAACAAGTTCCCCGGTGTCGATACCATCCTCGGCCCCGAGATGAAATCGACCGGTGAAGTGATGGGCGTCGGCTACAGCTTTGCCGAGGCGTTCGAAAAGTCGCAGTTGGCCGCAGGCACGCGCTTGCCGACCTCGGGACGCGTGTTTCTCTCGGTAAAGAATGGCGACAAACCGAAAGTGGCCGAAGTCGCGCGCATCCTGCACGAAGTGGGCTTCAAACTGGTGGCCACCAAGGGCACCAGCGCTGCCATTGCCGCGGCTGGCGTGCCAGTGGAGACGGTGAAGAAGGTGCAGGAAGGCCGCCCGAACATCGTCGACACCATCAAGGACGGACAGATCGCGCTGGTCATCAACACGGTCGAAGAAAAGCGCGGCGCGGTGGCGGACAGTTCTTACATTCGTCGCGCGGCGCTGCAGGCACGGCTGCCGATTTACACCACAATTGCGGGCGCCAAGGCGGCGGCGATGGGCATCCAGGATGGCCCGGAATTGACGCCCTATCCGCTACAGACACTCCTGAAAGAAGTTGTAGTACAGTAACTCCGTTAACGATCTTTAGCCCGCCGGGAGCGACCGGCGGGCTTTGTTTTTGGTAGAAGAAAAATGTCTCAAATCCCCCTGACCAAACGTGGCGCCGAACTCCTCAAGGCCGAACTGCATCGTCTGAAGACGGTGGACCGTATTGAAACCTCGCACGCCATCGCCGAGGCACGCGCGCAGGGCGACATCAGTGAAAACGCTGAATACGAAGCCGCAAAAGAAAAGCAGTCGTTCATCGAAGGTCGCATCCTCGACATCGAAGGCAAGCTCGGCAACGCACAGATCATTGACCCGACCACGCTGAATGCAGAAGGCCGTGTGGTGTTCGGTGCGACCGTCGAATACGAAGACCTCGAAAGCGAGAAGAAGTCGACCTATCAAATCGTCGGTGAAGACGAAGCAGATTTCAAGACCGGCAAGATTTCGGTCGGCTCGCCGCTCGCTCGCGCCCTGATCGGCAAAACGGCGGGCGACGTGGTTGAAGTGCAGGCGCCGGGTGGCGCCCGCGAAGTAGAGATCGTTTCGGTCCGCTATTGCTAAGTCTTTGTCAAAACTCGTTCGAACTTGGACGCGACACAAGACCACCCGTGCATCGTGAATGGCTTGAAAATCGTGCCGTAGCTATTTCTGCAATAAAGATTCGATGACAACCTTTTGGTTCTGCGCATATTCGCGGTCACGAATATGGTGCTAGACGTATTAATACCGCGCGTGGCAGGTCCCTTGGTCGAGTCTGACGAAGTTCACTCTGTCATGAGGAGGTGAGTCGGTGCCACAGATAGTTGTCGCGATCATCTTGGCCGTGCTTCTGGTAGTGCTCGTAGCCGAGGTACTGTCGTTCGCCTTTCAGGTTTTGATACTCAGCGTCTCCGTTATCGTCCCTTCGGTTGTAGTGGGTGCGCTAACGACGGGATACCTTTTGCGGCAGCGTCTCAAAGTGCTTAATTCTTCAAGAGCAATGTCTGCTCTAACGATGCTCGACTTGAGCCAAACTGTTCCCACGCGAAGAATCTCTGCGGACACTGTCGCATCGTTCGCTGCATCCGCTGTTTATGCAAAGTTGTCATTCCTGTCCACTGTCGTTGGCGGCGCAGTTGTTTTGGCCGCACTCACCTACACAAACAATGACTTTTGGAAATTGAAATTTTTTGAGTGGCGCCTTTCGAAGGAGAGCGCCGTCATGTGGGTTACAGCGCTAGCGCTTATCGAACTGTACCTTTTGTGGTCATTCTTTTCGGATGTGTTCGAAAAGCACTGGCTGGGCAAAATCCAAGGATACGCTCAACATGCAATTGCCGCAGGAGTTGGCCGAGAGGACGCATTGGACTGCCTGCAGAGCGAGATTGTGCAACTCACGGCCAGCCTATCTGTGGCTGGAATAACGACCAAGGTCGATTACTACGCTTCGTTGCGGGCTCTATGTAAGGGCGGCAGCCGACTGGTTTGCTTTACGGATGCAGAAGCGATCTTGTTGCAGCAAATTGCAGTCGTGAGGAAAATTTCTGCGGAATTCTCGATTCGCAGTCAAAAAGCGACGGCGATATCCGACCGGATTGCGTCTTTGCGGAAAACGCTAGACGATATCGGCGACCAGGAATTGGCGGGAGTCATTGAGAAGTTGGAAACAGCATGGTTCGGTATCGCGAATTTCGCAACTGTCGGAAATTGGGTACAGTTCGATTCGGGCGCGGACATGTTGATTGCGGAAATCGACGCGATCAACCAAATTCTGCAAGACCAAGGCGGGAGACGTGCGACAAATGGCGACGACCAAGAGACCTTTTCTGATCCCTACGCAGTGCTTGGCCTAGCGGCCTGTGCATCAGAGCGCGACGTAAAGGCCGCTTATAAGAGTAAGCGGTCCTACTTCCATCCGGACAAGGGCAACGTAACTGACGATACCGAGTTCAAACGCGTGCTGGCTGCCTACAAGCAGATAGCCTTAGAGCGAGGATTTTGAGGAGCGGTAAGAATGAACAACAAATCTGCAGTTGTGCCACCCGCGGTACGTGCTGCGCTTTCCAGAACCGATAGCAAGCTGGACAAGCTGATCAGTAGTCTCGAGAGAACTAATCCGGGCTTGCGTAGTCGCGTCAGCGGTGAGATGACAGTTTACCTATTGCTCGATTGCTCCGGGAGTATGGCTGGCAGTATTGAAGCGGCGCGAGTTGGCGCAGTAGATTTTGCAATTCAAGCTGCCTCAGATGGTTATGCTGTCGGCGCGGTACAGTTTTCGGATTCAGCTAGCGCGTTGTTTGAACCGACGCATGATTGCGACCGAGTACGAAGCGAGTTGCGGCGCTTACGGTCAGGCGGTGGGACCAATATGGCGGAAGCAATTGAACTCGCGACGCGATTGCTGTCGCCAAAGCAGGGCGAACGAGCCATAGTGTTAGTTACAGACGGTGAGCCTAATGATCGAACATCCACATTGCGGGCTGCGCGCGAAGCCGCCGCTTTGGACATTCATATTCTCGCCGTTGCAATTTCAGGAGCCGATATGAGTTTCCTCAGAACACTGACTACGCGTGAAAATCTTGTCGTGCCAGCTTCGCGCGAAGAGATCGCAAACGGCATAAGGCGGGCGTCTACATTGCTGCTCGCGCACAAGCGCTGAGATGCTTGTCGTCGAATTCGCAAACTCAACATGACCTGATACCAAGCGGATGGACAACGCTCATATGCGTTCAGTTCGCGGAACTAGTAGGTCCGTGTGGACAAACTGCCGTCGAGTTGCGCCTTGAAAAATGCGCAATTGTTGGCGCACTGAACGGGGCAGTCGGCGCTAATGTGCCAAGCGCTGAATTTTGCAATCGATTTTGAGTTGTATTGGCCGTACTTCATCTATTGCTGTTGCCTGTTAGGTGTGTTCGCTCGTACGCTGTGGTTCATGGGGCGGTCAAAAGACTCGTTGGAAGCGCTGGTCGAGAACGTCGCACAACTACTTCGTCGGTCGATCTTGCGTATGGTCGTCAAAGCGCTGTCCGTTTGGCTAATCGGAGGCTCAATCGTGTTCGCTTTCGGTGCCTGGCTGTGTAAGATGCTCTAGGCATCCGGACGAGAATTGTGCCGATGGAAGTCTTGCGAGTTTACGTGCAGACTTTGAACTCTCTGAGTCAAGTCTTCTTTTCGCTTGGCCTGTTGCTCGCGATTCTCGGCTTCATTGTTCTGGGTCGCGAGCCGAAGCAAGTTGCCAAGTGTTTTGCGGTTTATTTTTGCGCGCTGTTTGCCCCTCAATTGCTGCTCGCAACTGCGGTCTTAATATTCAAAGCAGTAACGCGGTAAGGTACTCTTAGTATGCGCACTACGAAGATTTTCGCGATATACATATTGCTCTGCGTCACGGTTGGCGTGGTCGCTAAGTCTCGCGGTCGTACCGGCCTGGGCTGGGCAGTTCTGGCGCTATTCATCACTCCGGTAATGGCGGGTGCGTTGATCTTGCTGCTTAGACAGGGTACCGGACCCAAATCCCCCTGGCGTTAGCGTCGTGGCGTTCCGGTTGCGAGCTTGTGGCCGCGCTACTGGATTCTTGGGCTGAACATGCTGCCCGCATGTCAGCTATTGACATGCAGAGATTGAGCGAACGACAATATTCCAACTACGTGGCCGTACGGACGCTGGGACGCCAGCAGCTGCCAGCGAAACATAACTTTATCTCTACCGGGGAGCTAACACATGGCGGAATATCACAGGTGCCCTAGCTGCGGAAATACTGAACGCGGCGCTACGCTTTATCAGTGTTCGTGTGGCAAGATTTCTTGTCATACCGAAACGCTTTTCAGCGGATCCGGTTGCGGCCGACAAAGGTGTCCTGGATGCGGTGCTGAGCGCAAGTCTGGCGGGTTGTTCTCAAGTTCCAATTACACTATTTTGGGAACCATCCGCTAGCCACGCTGCGCGAGTTTCCTAGACCGCAAGCAACTCCACCTCAAACACCAGCGTCGCGTTGGGCGGAATGACGCCGCCGGCACCGCGGGCGCCGTAACCAAGCTCCGGCGGGATCACCAGAACGCGGGTACCGCCGACTTTCATCCCCTGCACACCTTCGTCCCAGCCCTTGATGACATGGCCAGCGCCGAGCGGAAAGTCGAACGGGTCGCTGCGGTCTTTGCTGGAGTCAAACTTGGCGCCGCGATTGCCGGGCGCGGCATCGCTGAACAGCCAGCCGGTGTAGTGCACGGTGACGTGGGCGCCCTGCGTGGCCTCGGCGCCAGTGCCGGGTGTGGTGTCGTCGTATTGCAGGCCTGAGGCTGTGGTTTGCATGATTCTTTTCGCGTTGAAGTTGACTTGGATCAGGAGCGTAACAGCCCGCCGTTGCTGCCGCAGCGGAATGCCGTCACCGTGTGTCGCCAGCGCGCGGTGTGATCTGTCGCCAGCGGGCGGAGTGATCTGTCGCCAGCGAGCGACGGCTTCATCTGCCATGCCTATAATCGCCAGCAATGTTTGCCCGGTGCATCGCCGGGTGGCATCGGCGCGGGATTTCGCGGGCCAAGTGCTGGAGGACGCGGGCGCTCTGCCGCAAGGCAGACACCGGCGAAGAACCTGGTACGGAAGCCGTGCCGCGGGGACACTACCACTCATTAAAAGAGGAGTTTGACCACATGTCGGCTACCAACTGGCTCATCATTTCGCTCGTCTGCGGACTGGCGGCCGTTCTTTATGGCGTCGTATCCATCAAATGGATCATCGGCCTGTCTGCGGGCAATGCGCGCATGCAGGAAATCGCCGGTGCCATTCAGGCCGGTGCCAAGGCGTATCTGGCGCGGCAATACCGCACCATCACCATCATCGGCATCATTCTCGCTGTCGTGATCGGCGTTTTCCTTGATGGCAAAACTGCGCTTGGCTTCGTCCTCGGTGCGGTTCTTTCCGGGGCAGCCGGTTTCATCGGCATGAACGTGTCAGTACGCTCGAACGTGCGTACTGCTGAAGCCGCCCGCTCTGGCATCAACGCGGCACTGGCCGTTGCCTTCCGCGGTGGTGCCATTACCGGCATGCTGGTGGTCGGTCTGGGCCTGCTGGGTGTAGCCGGGTTCTACTGGTTCCTGATCGGTACCGCGCCGCACAGCGCCAACCCGATGAAGGAAGGTCTGCACTCGCTGATGTCGCCGCTGATCGGCTTCGCCTTCGGCTCATCGCTGATCTCGATCTTTGCGCGTCTGGGTGGCGGCATCTTCACCAAGGGCGCGGACGTTGGCGCTGACCTCGTGGGCAAGGTCGAAGCCGGTATTCCGGAGGACGACCCCCGCAACCCGGCCGTGATCGCCGACAACGTCGGTGACAACGTCGGTGACTGCGCCGGAATGGCTGCCGACCTGTTCGAGACCTACGCGGTGACGATCATCGCCACCATGCTGCTTGGTGCGCTGCTGATGAAGGCCAACGCGGGCGCCGCAGCGGTGTATCCGCTGGCGCTTGGCGGCGTGTCGATCATCGCATCGATCATCGGCTGCTACTTTGTGAAGTACAGCGGTACCGGCAAGATCATGAATGCCCTCTACAAGGGCCTGATCGTCGCGGCGATTCTTTCGCTGGGCGCGTTCTTCTTCGTTACGCAGACTGTGTTCGCCGGCGTTGAAGGCGTCAACACGATGAAGCTATTCGGCGCCTGCGTCGTCGGCATCGTGCTGACTGGTGCGCTGGTGATGATCACCGAGTACTACACCGCGACCGAGTACGCTCCCGTCCGTCACGTCGCGCAGGCATCCACGACTGGCCACGCGACCAACATCATCGCCGGCATCGGCATCTCGATGAAGTCCACGGGCTACCCGGTGGTTGCGGTGTGTATTGCCATCCTCGCCGCCTACTGGCTGGCGGGTCTCTATGGCATCGCGGTTGCTGCAACGGCCATGCTGTCGATGGCGGGTATCGTCGTCGCGCTCGATGCCTACGGCCCGATCACCGACAACGCCGGCGGTATCGCCGAGATGTCGGAACTGCCGCCGGAAGTGCGTAACGTCACCGATCCCCTCGACGCCGTCGGCAATACCACCAAAGCCGTGACCAAGGGCTACGCCATCGGCTCGGCTGGCCTTGCCGCGCTGGTGCTCTTCGCGGACTACACGCACGGCCTCGAAAGCAAGGGCCTCAACATTTCGTTCGACCTGTCGAACCACATGGTGATCGTGGGCCTGTTCATCGGCGGCCTGATCCCCTACCTGTTCGGTGCCATGGCGATGGAGGCCGTCGGCCGCGCCGCCGGCAGCGTGGTCGAAGAGGTGCGCCGCCAGTTCCGCGAGATCAAGGGCATCATGGAAGGCAAGGCCAAGCCCGAATACGGCAAGGCCGTGGACATGCTCACCGGCGC
>Ga0208826_1002933_pt1 | contig 12235 bp, 11 predicted proteins | sample AD_UKC115_MetaG_FD_184451 | JGI IMG/M metagenome (GOLD analysis project Ga0208826, IMG submission 184451) | Active sludge microbial communities of municipal wastewater-treating anaerobic digesters from Hong Kong - AD_UKC115_MetaG (SPAdes)... | ecosystem: Engineered > Bioreactor > Anaerobic >... | reverse complement strand
ACGGTTCCGCTCCCAATATCGGTCGTTGTACTCATATAGGTTTCTATTAGGTAATAGCCCTGCAGCAGATAGAGCGGCTCCGCGGCGGTGCGGTTATATTCCTTCAATGCCCGGTAAAAGGCAGGCGACTGCAACAGATAGACCCGGATACAATTCACGTGCAGCGCCCCGATATAGCCGAACCACCGCAGGTATTCCTCCTCCGTAATGCCGAATTCATTTGGGAAACTGCCGGGCTTCCCGGCACCCATATCCACGCCAATCAGGTAAAACGGTTCCCAGTTCCCATCCCGGTAGATCTCGATCTTCTTACCGGAGGTACGGGTGAAATAGGAGAGCTCCGGATAGCCGAAGGCCGCCGGGAAACCGTATCCCGCCAGCAGGGCAAGCAGCAACAGCGCTGCGAAAAAAACGGCCGTCACACGAAGAATAAGCGTTTTCAAAGGGGAGCCTCCTAACCGCTAAACATATCCAGCTTACCGATATTTTGGTCCATCCATCGCCCGCGCTCCACCACATACGCCATGAGCTTTTCGTATTCCTCCTCCAAGGTGCCGCGCCCGCGGTCATACAGAGTCTTTTCCTCCGAACAGTACCAGCGCGTATAATTGCGCTCGAGGCTACCGCCCAGATAGTCCCGGCAGGCGGCGATATAGGAGAGCAGGTACTCCTCCGAAAAATAGGTTTTGCGCAGCTCCCGGTAGCGCAGCTGGCAAAGCCGCGTGAAGACGTGAGATCTGCACAGGCAATAGTAGATCATGCTTTTCGGTATCCCGATGGTGTCGCAGGGGATCTCCCGGCCGATGATATTGTTCATCGCGCCATCAAAATCCCAGACCGGTCCAATATGCACGACGCCGTCCAGATCGAAGTAAAGGAAGGTTGAAAGCGAACCGGCGTCATAATTCTGAAAAAACTCGTTGATCAGAAAATAATCCACGAACGACTCGACATCGATTCGCTCCATCCAAGCGATGCTCTCCGGATCCGTGTCGATGTCCATCAGCGACTTCTCACATGCCGTGAGTACGGATTCGATATAATGGATCTGCTCCGGGTCCATCCCGAGAAAATTTGGATAGCACAGATCATAGTCGAAAAGGCTGGTCTCGGTGGACATCGGCCGCTCGATCTGGTAGTGATCGTAAGTGTTGTTGATCTGCACAAGCGCCGCATTCTCCGTCCGGTTCGGGTCGAACTCTGTCAGATCGATGTGCTTTTTGTCCACCCGGATCCGCTCGATGATGGTATAGAGGCCCAGATATTCCGTTTTGCCGTCCTCACCCCTTAGGAACATCTCGCATAAGCGGGCGTCCGGCGCGTTGCCCATGATAGCGTCCGAGATCTGGTAGAGCATATAATTGCGGATCTGGGTGCGGTCAATATAGCTGCCGTTGACCGTGTAGGAATCCCCCTCCGCCATCCCGCAAAGGGACTGCTCGTTGCCGCTCCAGTCCGAATTTACGAGTTTGACGGCATATTGCTTCTTGGGGAAGAAGCGCGAGCTGTGCCCACGAGCGCCGACGATCGCCACACTCTCCACCGCGGGCGAATCCTGCAGCGTGTTTCTCCCGCCACCATCATAGAGGAAGAAACGGCACGGAATCTTCCCTCCGCTCTCCCCCTCTCCGCCGGAGATGGCCTGACCCTCCGTGTCGATCAGGAGGAGCGGCAGGTAACTCGAAAACGTCTCCGCATTCGGGATACCCCCCGTCTCCTCCGGCTCCTTCGGATAGGTGAGATGCTGCCCGGCCCGGGCCGTGTTCCCTCCGGGGGAAGCGGGAGGCATCGCGGCGGCGGCCAGAAGCAGAATCGCCGCCAGCAGCAAAGATACGGTTTTTCTCATCCCGTCACTCCTGAATCTCGCTGTTCTGCAGCACGAGGTTGACGTAACTGACGCCCTCTTTATCGTATAAAAGCGCAAGCAGCCCGTCCAGTTTCTTTTTTGCCCGGCTGTCGCGCAGGTCGTAGATCAGCTCCGCCGAGTCCGGCGTCGTATTGACGACCTGAAGCCGGCTGCCCGGATAGGTTTTAAAGACTTCTGTCTCCGTATCCTCCCTGCGCTCCAGCGTGCTGCGCACGACGAGCAGGTAGCGGCTGTCCTTCCGGATCCTGCCGAAGACGAGCAGCAGAAGAAACACCAGCGCCGTCGCCGTGAGGGCGACCACGTACTGCGCAACTCCGCAGCAGATCCCCACCATGATGCACCAGAAGATATGTACGGCGTCCTGCGGATCCTTGATCGCGGTGCGGAAGCGGATGATCGAGAGCGCGCCCACCATGCCGAGCGAGAGGGCGATGTTGCTGCTGATAACCGCCATGATCGCCGCCGTGATCGCGGACATCGCAATCAGCGAGACGGCGAAGCGCCGCGAGAAGGTTACCCGCGTGGCGGAAAAATAGTAGGCGATATAGATGACGATACCGACCGCAACCGCCACGCCGACGCGGACCGTGACGTCGAAGAAATCGAGCTCCCCCTGCTGGAGAAGGTTATCCAGAATGTACTGTTTCATGGTTCCGCTCCGTTTCGTGCGCTTTATATTTTCAGGAAACCCGGATCCGGCCCGGCAGACAGGCTCCGACTCCTATTTGCGGAATCCGCAGGCCGGTTCCCGGCTTTCTGTCTATTTATTTTCAGTAAACCGTGATCCGGTTCGGCAGGCGCGAAATCCCGTATTTGCTGCAGGACTCCTGTGCGCCGAGGAGATCCGCAAGCAGGCCTTGGATGTAATCCGGCAGATAGCCGCTGAATTTGACCTCCATCACCCAGACGTCCGCCTCCGTGGCCGGGCAGAGCCGCGGCGTGGAAAACAGATCCGGGCCGCTCTCCTCCACGCGGATATCGCTGTCGAACGTGATGCGCGTATTGCACAGCGGCACCGCAAAGGCCATTCGCCGGTACTGGACGATGGCCTCGGGGCGCCACATCTCCTTTTCCATGCGGCAGTAGAGCTGCACCGCCTCGGGCTGCGGCAGCTCCAGCAGCGGGCGGTAATTTCCCTGCTGCACCGCCTCGGCCTGCGCCCTGGTCAGCGGCAGGGAGCATTTCGACCGCGCGTCGCCTTCCCGGTGTTTGATCTCCATCTTCGCCAAGCCGAGTTCCGGCGGGTAGACTCGCAGGCGGATCTTATCCCGGCAGCAGATGCCGTCCTCCCTCTCGGTGCAGCAGCGGTTATCCGGCGTGTCGTAATACAGCGACCGGATCAGGTATCCGCGGCCCCCGGCATTGTGCGGGTCCTGCGGCAGCACCGCCGACAGCTTTCCAATAAGCGCCCCGGCCTGCACGGTGGTGAGCAGATATTTATTTTCCGTTCGTTTTATAAACATGGCTACTCTTCCTGCCGCGGAGCGGCGCTCTCCGGCTCCAGCCGCTCAATCTTCACCGTAAAACACGCCGGGAACTCCGTATTTTCGTCGGGATCCCCCGGCCAATTCCCGCCGACGGCGAGATTCATGATGAGGTACATCGGCTCGTCGGGAACATGGGACTCCGTGCGGAAAACCTCCTCGCCGTCGAGCGTCCAGATCAGCAGATCCTTCTGCCACGAGAGGCCAACCGTATACTGCCGTGGCATCCCGTTTTCAAAATTATAAATGAAATAGGCTTTTTTCTGTATGCCGCTAAAATAGTGAAGCACGCCCGAATAGCAGTCCGGCTCGGTACCGACGTGCTCATAGATATCGATCTCCGGGAGCGCCGTCCCCGCCGTGCTCAGCATCCAAATTGCGGGAAAGAGGCCCGCCCCCTCCGGAACCGTGACCGTAAACGAGAATTCCCCGTAAAGAAAACCCTGCGTCGATTCCGCCATACCGGAGGCATAGCCTTCCCCCTTGCGCTTTGCCGTGAGCACGACGGTATCGCCGCCCGAAAAGGAGACCTGCTCCTTTTCGTAGACGCTCAGCTCGTTGTTGTTATGCTCGGCGCTGCTGACCGCCGCGAAGCCGTCCGTCAGGGAAGGCGCCATGGCCTCGGAGGATGCCGCGCCGGTATCCTCCGTCTCGGGGGAAACCCCTTCCCGGGAATCGGCCGTTTCAAAAATATCCGCCTGTGGTTTCATGGCCGACACGCGCTGCCGGTATGTAAAAATCACCATCTGCAAAATCATCGCCCCCGTCAGGCAGAATGCGGCCCCGACTGCGGCAATGCGGATGATCCGTATCCCTCTCATGCCCATTTCTCCCCTTTTTTCGGAACCTATGGCGGCATCCTCATCCAGTTCGCGGAGGCCGTACCGGGCCTTTGCTCAAGCAGTTTCCATAATCTTCCAAATAAAAGGAAAAATCAAGGGGTAACCTGTCGTGCTCCGCGCGGCACGCAAAAAAATAAACCGCCGCGGGGGAGGAGGGAGCTTGCCGTCTCTCCGGCGGTGAAATTTCCGTATCCGCACAGGCGAGGCGGGAACACATAAAAATCCGCGGCATCCCGCAGCCCCGCCGTCCGCGGCTTTGCGCGCGGCACGCAAAAAAATACCCGCGTCCCATCCGAAACGGACGGAACACGGGTATGGATTCATTTTGTCCGACGCAAAAGGCCCGCCTGAGGCAAACCTTACGCGTTCATCCTGCGAACCGCCTCGTAGACGGCCACGGACATCGCGACGGTCGCGCCGACCATCGGATTGTTGCCCATGCCGACGAGGCCCATCATCTCGACGTGCGCCGGCACGGAGGAGGAGCCCGCGAACTGCGCATCGCTGTGCATGCGGCCCATCGAGTCGGTCATGCCGTAGGAGGCGGGGCCGGCGGCCACGTTATCCGGATGGAGAGTGCGCCCGGTGCCGCCGCCCGAGGCCACGGAGAAATACTTCTTCCCGTTCTCGACGCACCATTTCTTGTAGGTGCCGGCGACGAGGTGCTGGAAGCGGACCGGGTTTGTGGAGTTGCCGGTGATCGAGATATCGACGTGCTCATGCTTCATGATGGCGACACCTTCATTGACGTCGTTTGCGCCGTAGCAGCGGATGGCCGCGCGCTCGCCCTCGGAGAACGGAACTTCGCGCACGACGGTCAGCTCACCCGTGGTGAAATCATAATCCGTCTGGACGTAGGTAAAGCCGTTGACGCGGGAAATGATATAGGCGGCGTCCTTGCCGAGCCCATTCAGGATCACGCGGATCGGGGTCTTGCGCGCCTTGTTGGCGTTGCGGGCAATGCCGATGGCGCCCTCCGCGGCCGCGAAAGACTCGTGCCCGGCCAGAAAGGCGAAGCACTTGGTCTCCTCGCTCAGCAGCATGGCGCCGAGGTTGCCGTGGCCGAGGCCGACGCCGCGCTGCTCGGCAACGGAGCCGGGGATGCAGAAGGCCTGAAGTCCCTCACCGAGGCAGACGGCCGCTTCCGCGGCGGATTTGATCTGTTTTTTGATGCCGATGGCGGCGCCGAGGGTGTAGGCCCAGACCGCGTTGTCGAACGCGATCGGCTGCACGCCCTTGACGATTGCCTCCGGGTCGACGCCGGCCTCCCTGACCAGCGCCGCGGCTTCCTCAAGGGAAGCAAACCCGTATTTTTCGAGGCAGGCCGTGATCTTGGGCAATCTTCTTTCTTTTCCTTCAAACTCTGCCATTTATCTTAAGACCATCCTTTCCACTCAGATTGTCGGGGGCCCCGGCGGCGCGGATTTCCGCAGGCTGCGGGGCCGTCTTCCCGAGGCTGCCCGGCGTTATTCCTCGCGCGGGTCGATGTATTTCACCGCGTCGGCGTAGCGGCCGTAGGTGCCGGTCTCCTTCTCGAGCGCGGCGGCGGGATCCGTGCCGTGGCGGATATCCTCCATCATCTTGCCGAGGCGGACAAATTTGTAGCCGATGACCTCGTCGTTCTTATCGAGCGCAAGGGAGGTGATGTAGCCTTCGGTCAGGTCGAGGTAGCGCACGCCCTTGGCGCCGGTGCTGTAAATGGTGCCGATGGCGGAGCGGAGCCCCTTACCGAGATCCTCAAGCCCGGCGCCGATCGGCAGGCCGCCCTCGGAAAAGGCGGTCTGGCTGCGGCCGTAGACGAGCTGCAAAAAGATCTCGCGCATGGCCACGTTGATGGCGTCGCAGACGAGGTCGGTATTCAGAGCCTCCAGAATGGTCTTTCCGGGCAGGATTTCGCCGGCCATGGCCGCGGAATGAGTCATGCCGGTGCAGCCGATCGTCTCAACCAGCGCCTCCTGGATCACGCCGTCCTTTACATTCAGCGTGAGCTTGCACGCCCCCTGCTGAGGCGCGCAGGTCCCGACGCCGTGCGACAGGCCGGAGATATCGGTGATCTGGGTGGATTTCACCCATCTGCCTTCCTCCGGGATCGGTGCCGGGCCGTGGTTCGGGCCCTTGGTCACGCTGCACATTCTTTCCACATCTTTCGAACAGTTCATGCGGCAGCTCCTTTCCTCTCTATGATAAATATTATAATAGGCAATGAGAGCGGGCTTTCGGAAAAACGGACGTTTTGCAAACTTTCCGTCAAACCCGCCTAAATTATATAAGAAATCAAACGTTAAATCAATGTGGAGTATTTCCAAATAATCGCCCTCTTCTACGGAAAATTCCGTTGAAAACGATCGCCGGCCGCAAAAACGGCAAACAGATTTAACAGACCGTTCATTGACTTGCAAATATCTTAAGAATAAAATAAGAAAATAGAATATTAGGCATTTCTTTCGGGTGGAAAAAACGGCCGCCCAGGATAAGGAGAAAACATGAGTTTACTTGAAAAGATTTTCGGCAATTACTCCCAGAAAGAGCTCAAACGCATCGACCCCGTCGTCAAAAAGGTTCTCGACCTCGAGGAGACTTATAAAGCCATGAGCGAAGCCGAGCTCAAGGGGCAGACCGCTCTGTTCCGCGCGCGGTGGGAAAAGGGCGAATCCCTCGACAGCCTGCTGCCGGAGGCCTTCGCCGCCTGCCGGGAGGCCTGCGACCGCGTGCTTGGGATGCGCCCGTTCCCGGTGCAGCTCGTCGGCGGCGTCGTGCTCCATCAGGGCCGCATCGCCGAGATGAAGACCGGCGAGGGCAAGACGCTCGTCGCCACGCTGCCGGCCTACCTCAACGGCCTGACCGGCGAGGGCGTGCACATCGTCACGGTCAACGACTACCTCGCCAAGCGCGACAGCGAATGGATGGGCAAGGTCTACAACTACCTCGGCCTCACCGTCGGGCTCGTCACGCACGACGTGGAGACCGGCAGCCGCAGGGATGCTTACGCCTGTGATATCACCTACGGCACCAACAACGAATTCGGCTTCGACTACCTGCGCGACAACATGGTCACCTATAAGGAAAACCGCGTTCAGCGCGGCTTCCGCTACGCCATTGTGGACGAGGTGGACTCCATCCTCATCGACGAGGCGCGCACCCCGCTCATCATCTCCGGCCGCGGCGAAAAATCCACCGACCTTTACGAGAAGGCCGACCGCTTCGCCTGCACGCTCAAGGCCATCCGCGTGAAGGAGGAGAACGAGAAGGAGGAGCGCGACGACATCGACGCGGATTATATCGTCGACGAAAAGGCCCGCACCGCCACCCTGACCCCGAGAGGCGTCGCCAAGGCGGAGGGGGCCTTCGGGCTCGAAAACTTCAATGATCCGGACAACATGACGCTCGTCCACCACATCAGCCAGGCGATCAAGGCGCACGGCGTGATGCAGCGCGACGTGGACTATGTGGTCAAGGACGGCGAGGTCATCATCGTCGACGAATTCACCGGCCGCCTGATGTTCGGACGCCGGTACAACGAGGGCCTCCATCAGGCCATCGAGGCGAAGGAGGGCGTCACTGTCGCCCACGAGAACCGCACCCTCGCCACCATCACCTTCCAGAACTATTTCCGCATGTACGATAAACTCTCCGGCATGACGGGCACGGCCCTGACCGAGGAGGCCGAGTTCCGCGAGATCTACGGCCTCGACGTGATCGAGATCCCGACCAACAAGCCGATCGTCCGCGAAGACGCCCCGGACGTGGTCTACAAGACCGAGCGCGGCAAGTTTAGCGCGGTCATCGACGAGATCGCCGACGCGCACGAAAAAGGCCAGCCGGTGCTGGTGGGCACGATCTCCATCGAGAAATCCGAGCTGCTGAGCGGCATGCTCAAGAAACGCGGCATCCAGCACAACGTGCTCAACGCGAAGCATCACGATAAGGAGGCCGAGATCGTCGCGCAGGCCGGCATGTACGGCGCGGTGACGATCGCAACCAATATGGCCGGACGCGGCACCGATATCGTGCTCGGCGGCAACGCGGAATACCTCGCCAAGGCCGATATGAGAAAGGCGGGCTACGAGGAGGAACTGATCAACGCCGCGGATGCCTTCTTTGAGACCGGCGCGGAGGATATCCTCGCCGCGCGGGGGCTCTTTCAGGAGCTTTACGAAAAACACAAGGAGGAAATCGCCGGGCAGGCCGAGCTCGTGAAGCAGGCCGGCGGCCTCTATATCATCGGCACCGAGCGGCATGAATCCCGCCGCATCGACAACCAGCTGCGCGGACGTTCCGGCCGTCAGGGCGACCCCGGCAAATCGCGCTTTTATATTTCGCTTGAGGACGACCTGATGCGGCTCTTCGGCGGCGAGCGGCTCCAGAATATGATGGACACGCTCGGCGTGGAAGAGGACATGCCGATCGAGAACCGGATGCTCGCGAGCTCCATCGAGAACGCGCAGAAGAAGGTGGAGAGCCGCAACTTCGGCATCCGCAAGAACGTGCTGCAGTTCGACGACGTCATGAACAAACAGCGCGAGATCATCTACGGACAGCGCTCCAAGGTGCTGGACGGCGAAGATCTCAAGGATTACGTCGCCCAGATGCGCGCGGAGAGCGTCTCCAAGACCGTCGGCACCTATCTTGCCGAGGGCAGCGTCCCGCAGGATTGGAACCTCGACGGCCTGCGCGACTACTACCTCGGATGGATGCTCTCCGACGGGGACCTGCGCTATCCGAAGGAGGAGCTTGCGAAGCTGACGAGGGCCGACATCGAAAAGGCGCTTTTGGACCGCATGGAGGAATACTACGCCGTCCGCGAGAAGATGTTCGGGCCGGAACTGATGCGCGAGCTTGAGCGCGTGGTGCTGCTGCGGAACGTCGACCTCAAGTGGATGGAACACATCGACGCGATGGAGGATCTCAAGCAGGGCATCTACCTGCGCGGCTACGGCCAGCATGACCCGGTCATCGAGTACCGCATGGAGGGCTTCGACATGTTCGACCAGATGGTCGACGCGATCCGCGAGGATACCGTCAAGATGCTGCTGACCGTCAAGGTCAAGGCGGGCGCCGCTCCCGAGCGCGAGCAGGTTGCGAAACCCGACATGGGCGTCGGCGGGGACGGCTCTTCTCCGGCCGCTCCGGTCAAAAAGAAGAAGGTCGGCCGCAACGACCCCTGCCCCTGCGGCTCCGGCAAAAAATATAAAAACTGCTGCGGCAGATAAGACGCGGATTTCGTCCCCCGCCCAAGGCGCCCGAAAAGGCCCGGCGGCGGGGGATTTGTCTTTTTGTAAAAAACGGGCCGCAGACAGGCGGCTTTTCTGCAAAATGCCCGGCGCGGCAGGAATCCTGAGGCGGAACTCGTACCGGACATTTGATTGTAAAAAGAACAGGCGGCCTTCCTCCGGGCGCCTTGGGCGGGGGGGATTCTCTTCGTTTTCCCGCCGGAGGGAATGGTTTTCGGCCGGATCTCCGGCCATGAATCTGAAAGACCGGGGTGGTTTATATGCCGACGCTCAATCTTGTTCTCGTCGAGCCGCAGATCCCGCAGAATACGGGCAACATCGCCCGCACCTGCGCGGTCACCGGCGCAAGGCTGCATCTGGTCGGGCCGATGGGCTTTCGGCTCGACGACGCGAAGATGAAGCGCTGCGGGCTCGACTACTGGGATCTGCTCGACGTGACCCTCTACGACGATCTCGCCGACTTCTTCGCAAAAAACGAAGGGCCCTTTTATTATTTCACCACGAAGGGCCTCTCCCGCCACAGCGACGTCCGCTACCCGGACGGCTGCTATCTCGTCTTTGGGCGGGAGGACGCCGGGCTGCCGGAGGAACTGCTCTTTCAAAATCCGGATACCGCCGTCCGCATCCCGATGCGCCCGACGCTGCGCAGCCTCAACCTCTCAAATTCGGTGGCGATCGCCGCCTACGAGGTGCTGCGCCAGTGGGATTACCCGGAGCTGCAGTGGAAAGGCTCGCTCCGGAAGTTTGATTGGGCAGAGGCCGGCCTCCGTCAGGACGCCATGGAGCTGCACGGCGGCAGGGAATAGGCCGAGCGCCGGATGCCCGCAAAAGGCGCCGCGCCGGGCCGTTTTCAGGGCCCAACCGGCTCCGGAAGAACCGCCCCGGGCGGCTTTTGCGGGCGGCGGGCCGGTTTCTCTTAAAAAGGAAGCCGCCGGAGCCGCCGTTTTTTTCCGTATTTGGGGGAGAGAAGCCTCCGTTTTTTATGAGTTCCGTTCCCCGGCGCCGGCGCGCTTTTCGCGGCGGAACGCCGGCCTCTCCCGAAATCCGAGAGCGTTTTGTATTCCAAAAACTCCGATCAGAAAGGCGGTCAGGGCCGTTATGGAAAGAATTCAGAAGATCGTCGGCGCGCTGCGCAGGGCCGTGCAGGATTACGACATGATCCATGCCGGAGACAGGATCGCGGTCGGCATCTCCGGCGGCAAGGATTCCCTCACGATGCTCGAGGCGCTCTGGATGCTGCGGGAGCACATCGGTCCGGATTTCGGCCTCGTCGCCCTCGCGCTGGATCCCCGCTTCGGCGGCGCCGATTCGGATTATTCGGCCGTGGAGGCGCACTGCCGGGAGCTCGGCGTGCCGCTCGACATCCGCCGCACCAATATCGGCACCATCATCTTCGAGACGCGGCAGGAGCACAACCCCTGCAGCCTCTGCTCCCGCATGCGCCGCGCGATGCTGCACGACGCCGCAAAAGAGGACGGCTGCAACAAGCTCGCCCTCGGCCACAACTTTGAGGACGCGGCCGAAACTTTCCTGATGAATCTGCTCGACGCGGGCAGGGCGGAGTGCTTCTCGCCGGTCACCTACATGAGCCGCAAGGACATCACGGTGATCCGGCCGCTCATCTACTGCCGGGAGGCGGATGTTCTCGCGACGGCGCAGAGCCTCGGCCTGCCGGTGATGCAGAGTGCCTGCCCGGCGAACAAGCACACCGAGCGCGAGCATGTGAAGCAGCTGATCCTGCGCCTCGAGGCGGAGGAGGGCTACGAGAGCGTCGCGCGGCGGATCGTCGGCGCCCTGCAGCGCGGCAGCATCTGCGGCTGGGGCCTCGAGCATCCGGAACCGGTTGTCTTCGAGGGAAGATGATTCCTCCGGAGCCGCCGGAGAGCTTTCCGGAAACCGCTTCCGCATGCGGCCGCCTAATATAATTAGGATATAAGAAAAACCGGCGTCCCGAAGGCGCCGGCTTTTTTGTTCTTTTGTTTTTACCGGCTGCACGGTGAGTGAATCCCATGAGCCGAGAGGGGTTTCTCTCTATGTTTTACCGGAAAGGCGGGCCCCATGCCCGGCAGGTAAATCCCGAACGCCCGGCCTATGGTAGGGCTTACATCTTTTTCATCACGCTGATTGCAACCGCGGTGAGCCCGACGCCCAGCATAATGAAGGCCGTGCCGGACTGAATCGCGCCCAGCGTGCTCAGCACCGTCACCGCGACGCCCATGCCGATCCCGATCCCGCGGAGCACCAGGTCGCAGATGCCGCCGAAATCCGTCACCTCGCCGTCGGCGAAACGGTCGGGTTCCCTCAAACCGTCCGTCTCATTTTTTCTCTCCTGCTCCCGGGCGCGGTATCCCCCGATCATCACCGACTCCTGCGGTGTCTCCTCCGGTTCGCCTTCGGCAAAGCGGCCCGATCCCTCCGGCAAATCCGTCTCCGGATCTTTGATCCAATCCGGCGTCATTTTTGGTTCCTGTCCCATGCGGCAGCCTCCTCTCATCCTCAAGCATCGTTCTTTCTTCCACGCCTACTTTATAATGTTTTTTCCGGAAAAACAATCCTCCAAAACTAAAATAAACGGAAAAAAACAAAAGCCTCCCAAAAGCCCCACTTTTTTCACGAAATCGGAGGATTCCCCCCGCAGCCGCCTTTTTGCGGGCGGAGAGCGGGCGGCTTTCTCCAAAAGCGTCTGGAAATGCTCCGCCTATCCCCACGCCCGCCGGAGATCTTTTTCCCTCCCCCGCAGGCAGGCGGGGGAAGAGGCCGTCTTCCGCCGGATGCCAATCATGGCGGAGACCGCAGATTCCACGGGAGAAT
>Ga0208826_1002931_pt1 | contig 12238 bp, 8 predicted proteins | sample AD_UKC115_MetaG_FD_184451 | JGI IMG/M metagenome (GOLD analysis project Ga0208826, IMG submission 184451) | Active sludge microbial communities of municipal wastewater-treating anaerobic digesters from Hong Kong - AD_UKC115_MetaG (SPAdes)... | ecosystem: Engineered > Bioreactor > Anaerobic >... | reverse complement strand
TAGCAGTTTTCAACGATGGATTAAGGCCTATAATGCCTGAGTATCTTGAAGGCAGAATGGACAAAAAGGCACTTGCAGCAACCAGTTTTGCATTGAGCTTCGGATTGGTTATAGGGTTTGGAATTCCAGTTTCAATAGCAGCAACCATAATCCTTATTCACTCTGTGCTTCTGGGAACAGATATAATAGGTACATGGTCTCCTTCCGGTAAAAAAGGAATGATAATAGCCGGTGTTGTCGGAGCATTGTATGGTCTTGGAATCATGGTAGGTCTGCAGGTTATAGTAGATGTTTTTGCCAAACTTCCTGTGAACTTCCTTTCAAATCTCGGAAAGGTTGGAGATCCTATAATAGCTGCGTTTGCAGTTTTTCCGGCAATAGTTGTAGGTTATCAGTACGGTGTTAAACACGGTCTTTTCACACTGGTAGTCTCTTTCATTGTGAGACAGATAGTTCAGTACTATGGAGTGTTTAAAGTAGGCACATCCAGTATAGCTCTCAACCCAGAAGGTATGGCACTGCTTGCAGGTATGATCATCATGATAATCTATGCCATGAGGGAAAAAGCCGAGCCGGATTCAAAGGGTATTGACTATAAAGGTCTATTTGGAGACAGGGTTTCAAGAATCAAGAAAAATATAGTATGGCTTTCTATAATGGGAGGACTTGTAGCCGCTGCAACAAGCTACGGAATACTTGCAGGCGATCCTATTTCTCTCAATCTTCTTAAAGACGGTAAAAACGCTGAAGCAGCCCTTACTGCTTTTGCCAGAGGTATAGGTTTTATTCCTTTAGTTGCAACAACCGCTCTTGCAACAGGGGTTTACGGTCCAGTCGGAATGACATTCGTATTTGTGGTGGGTATACTTACCAAAAATGCACTGCTTGCATTTATTCTGGGTGCAGCGGTAATCGTTCTTGAAGTATTTCTTTTGGGTGCCCTCGCCAAACTTTTGGATAAGTTCCCGGGCATGAGAAAAGCAGGGGACAACATAAGAACTGCTATGAGTAAAGTTCTTGAAGTAGCTCTTCTTGTCGGTGGTATGATAGCTGCAAACGCAATGGCTCCTAAACTGGGATTCTTTGTTGTAGTGGGTCTGTATGTACTTAATAAAGTTTCCAAAAAGCCAATTGTTGATATGGCGGTTGGACCTGTCGGAGCAATAATAGTTGGAATACTTATAAACATTCTTTCAGTAATAGGTCTTTATAAGGTATAAATGAAATGGAGGCTTTATGCCTCCATTTTTAAAATAAGGTGTGGCTATGGATAAAAGAGAAGAACTTATTTACAGCATATATAAAAAACAGCTCAGAGCCTTTGAGTTTTTGGGAACCACTATAGAAAAAATCAACCATGATGTTCCGGATATACTGGCAGAAAAAATGGAAAGATGGCAAAAAGTTTATCTTATGGGAGTAAAGAACAGCTCCGGGGTTAATGAGAGAGCCGTTAAAAAACTTTCCCAAGCCAACTTTATATTTAATACGCTGGACAAGATGTCCGACGGCGGACGTGCCGTTGATGTGAATCTGCGTAATCCGTTTTCCGCCGGCATAATGACCGGGTCTTCATCGGCAGGTGCGGTAAATGTTCTTTATGGAATAAACGATATTGCTCTGGCCACAGATGGAGGGGGATCGGTTTTGGGTCCGGCATTTTCCCTGAACCTTTTTTCCTGTCTTCTTAAAGGTCTTGGTTATCAGGCACAGTCTAAAAAAAAGTCTACCGACGGGATAGAATTTTCTGCGGGAACAGGATTGATTTCATATGATTACAGCATAATGAAAGAAGCAGTAAAAGTTTTGACCGGGGAGTATGGCTCTGATACTGGAAAAATTACCGTTGCAGTTCCATGTAACCTTACATCGCCTGACGGAAAAAATCATATGGAGCTTTTGTCAGGTGTGCTGGACGGTGTAGAAAATTTGGAAGTAAGAGAGTTTGAGTATCCTGATTTTATGGACAGGGAAAGCTCTATAAAAGCTATGAAAGTGATATTTGCCAATGCAGATGTTGTAGCGTGTGCCGAAGGTCCGGTTGATACTATGGGCATAGGTGACAGTGTGTATGGAAGTTTTTCGGATACCAAGGCAAGTCAGGCCAGATCCGGTAAAAATCTTCTCAGGATCGCCAACATGCTTAACTGCAGTGCTGTAGGCATTCCATGTGATGTTTTTTCAAAAGGGATTCTTCTGTGTGCTTCAAGCGGAGCAGCATGTTTTTCAAAACTTATCTCCCTTGCGGATCATACAGCCTATAAATTTATGCAAAGTAGTCTTGTGCAAGAGTACTTTCACAGATCTTTTCTGAGAAGACATAACGAATATACTTTCAAGGACGGTGACTGAAAATTTTAAAAGACGGATATACATATATGCACGAACATATGAAGCTTGATCTTTCAGGTATAAAAAAGGATGAAGATTGCAGACTTGACTGCTACGAACAAACCAGATCCGAAGTATCCGAGCTTAAGGAAAAAAATGTTTCAAATATAGTTGAAGTGACTAATATAGGTATGGGAAGAGACATCAGTTATGTAATAAAGCTGATGGAAGAGACAGGGATGAACTTTATTTTTTCAACCGGTTTTTATAAAGATCCTTTTCTTCCTCTGTATGTCAAGGACAAGAGTGAAAAAGAGCTTTGCGGAATAATGGAGGATGAGATACTTAGAGGCATAGAAGGAAGCGGAGTACACGCCGGGATAATAGGAGAGGTCGGAACATCACTTGATACAATTACCCCCTCCGAGCTCAAAGTTCTTAAAGCTGCCTGCATGGCTCATAATAACACAGGAGTGCCCATAACCACGCATACTACTCTTGGCACTATGGCTATTGAACAGATAAGTATATTCAAAGAGTACGGAGCTGATCTGAATAAGATAATAATAGGGCATACAGACTTAAAAGGAGACGCACAGTATATAAAAAAGATAATCAATCTGGGTCCTTACGTAGAGATAGACACAGTAGGAAAAGAAAACTACCTTAGTGATGAAAAACGTCTGGAAGTGGTTCATTATCTTTGCAGCCAGGGATATTCCGAAAGAATGGTGCTTTCAATGGACATAACAAGAAAGTCACATATGAAAGCTTTCGGTGGTAAGGGGTACAGTTATCTTCTTGATTTTTTCGTTCCGCAGCTCAGAAAGGCAGGAACCAAGGAGGAAGATATTCAGAATATGCTGAAAAACAATCCATTGAAGATTTTTGGGAGTGATGTGTTTTGATATTTAATACGTATCCTTTGGAATCCTTGACAGTTGAACAGGCAAAAGAGCTCCAGTTCAGGATGATAGAGTGCATAACCCACAACTTTACTGGAAAAGAGATATTAAACCGCGGCGATCTTGGGGTTGCTTTAGATATTAATATGCCCCATACCACCAAACAGGCCGAAAAAGCCATAAGTGATTTTTTTGATGTACAGTCGGCAATCCTTGTAAGAGGCGCAGGAACAGGAGCTATAAGATGGGCCATGATTTCCTGTCTTTCTCCTGCAGATACAGTGCTTATACATGACGCTCCGGTTTATCCTACTACAGACGTAACCATAAAAAACATGGGGCTTAAGGTCATATGTGCAGATTTTAATAAAATTGAGGACATAAAAGAAAAGGTGCAATGTAATCCCCAGATAAACGGGGTACTCATCCAGCATACACGCCAAAAGATAGATGACAGCTACAGTCTGCAGGAAGTTATCCGGTGTATAAAAAGCGAAAGGCCTGGGCTTACAGTTATTGTAGATGATAATTATGCTGTTATGAAAACTCCCAAAACTGGTGTACAGTGTGGAGCTGATCTTTCGGCTTTTTCAGCGTTCAAACTTCTTGGACCCGAGGGAGTAGGATGTATTACCGGTAAAAAGGAGTTTATAGATAAAATAAGGTCAATGAACTATTCGGGGGGCGGGCAGGTTCAGGGCCATGAAGCATTGGATGCTCTCAGCGGCATGATCTATGCCCCGGTAAGCTTGGCCATACAGGCCGAAGTAATCCAGGAAGTTTTTGAGTATATAAACTCCGGAAATATAAAAGGGGTAAAAAAAGCATATATTGCCAATGCACAATCTAAAGTGCTTTTGGTTGAATTCTACGAAGATATCGCAGCAAAGGTTCTTGTACTTGCTCAGGAGCTTGGGGCGATTCCAAATCCTGTAGGTTCAGAGTCAAAGTATGAGTTTTGTCCTCTTTTTTACAGAATTTCCGGTACATTCAGGCAGGCAGATCCTTCACTTGAAAAAAGGATGATAAGGATAAATCCTATGCGCAGCGGTGCCAAAACCATCATAAGAATACTTGAACAGTCGGTTTCTTCCGTAATGAGGGTGAGGTGACGCCATGTTCCTGGAAAAAACCATTAAAAGAAACCCGCAGCTTATACAGGCTGCTTTTGATCTTCACCAAAGCGGCCAGATATCGCCCGACACCTATCTAATAGATATCAACACTTTAGTTATTAATGCCCGTAAGATAAAAGATGAAGCTGATAAATGCGGAGTAAAGCTTTACTTTATGACCAAGCAGCTTGGAAGAAATCCTCTGATTGCATCAAGAATTTCAGAGATAGGCTATGAGGGAGCAGTTACAGTTGATTTCAGGGAAGCCCAAAACCTTATCGAAAATAACATAAAAATTGGAAATGTCGGACATCTTGTACAGATTCCCCACAATAGTATAAAAAAGATTCTTATGGCTGATCCTTTGATAGTTACGGTTTATTCATACCAGAAGATAAGAGAGATAGACGAGCAAGCCTGCGCTTTGGGAAAAGTACAAGATATAATGCTGCGGGTATATGACGACAAGGATGAGATATATCCTTCACAAAATGCCGGGTTCAGGCTTGAAGAGCTTTCAGGGCTTATAAATAGTATAAAAAAACTCAAAAATGTAAAACTTACCGGACTGACCTCTTTTCCCTGTTTTATATACGATGAAAAACAGAAAGATATTATGCCTACGCACAATGTGCTTACGCTGAAAAAAGCAGAGGAGATCTGTATTAGGAACGGTATTTCACTAACCCAGATAAATATGCCGTCCGTTACCTGTGTCCGCACAGTTCAAAAAATATCGGACATGGGAGGAACACATGGGGAACCGGGCCACGGGCTTACGGGAACTACGCCTATGCACAGGGACTTTGACCTTGAAGAGCTTCCTGCAATGGTTTATGTTTCTGAAGTATCACATAACTTTTCTGCAAGCGCATATATTTTCGGGGGAGGACATTACCGGCGTTCACATATGGAAAATGCCATAATAGGCAGCAGCTTAAGCGCAAGCGTGACGGATAAAGTCATAATGCCTGATCCGCAGAGCATAGACTATCATATACAGCTACAGCACAGCCATGAAGTCGGGCAGTGTGTGGTTATGTCTTTCAGGTCACAGATCTTTGTTACCAGAAGCAATGTCGCGGTTGTGGACTTATCCGGCGGCCAGACAAAGTTGTTGGGTGTCTATGACAGCCAGGGAAAAATAATCGGGAGATGATTTAATGGGAAAGTTTATAGTTATCGTGCTTGACAGCTTTGGGGTAGGCTTTATGGAGGATGTTCCAAGAGTAAGGCCTCAGGATACCGGTGCGAATACAGCTTTGCATATATTTGAAAAAGTAAAAGGCCTTAAACTCAGTGGACTTGAAAAACTCGGACTGATGAATACTCTGGATTATGAAACAGATATCATGAAAAAAAATCCACAGGCAGTATGGGGCAGGTCTGCGCTTATGCACTTCAATGCCGATACATTCTATGGGCATCAGGAGATAATGGGAACAAAACCAAGACATCCGGTCATGGAACCTTTTTCAAAATCAATCGAAGCGGTAAGTAATAAACTTATCCAAAAAGGTCACAGTGTAAGCTTCATAGGGAAAGGAAATCTTAGGGTGCTTTTGGTTGACGGTTGCGTAACGGTCGGTGATAATCTGGAAGCAGACGGCGGGCAGGCATACAACGTTACTGCGACTTTTGATAAAATACCGTTTGAAAAAGAAGCTGAAATTGCCAGAATAGTAAGGGATGAGGTTCATGTATCAAGAGTGATTGTTTTCGGAGGAAGGAATGTTCCGGTTGAAAAAATTATCGGAGCATATGAGATAAAAGATGGGATATATGCCGGAATAAATGCACCCGGATCCGGAGTATATGATGAAGGGTACTTTGTTCAGCATCTTGGCTATGGAATAGATTCACGTGTACAGATTCCCAGCCTGCTAGGAAAAAAAGGAATAAAAACGGTTTTGATAGGCAAAGTAGCTGATATTGTTGAAAACCCTTTTGGTGAAAGTATTCCGGGTGTTGATACCGCATATGTGATGGAAAAGACCATAGAAAAGGCAATGGAAATGGAAAATGGGTTTATATGTACTAATGTACAGGAAACAGATCTTGCCGGGCATAAAGAAGACAGCTTTCTATATGCTGACAGGCTCAGTGTTGCAGACAAATATATCAGCAGGCTTATGCCGCTACTTAATCCACAGGATATCATGGTAGTCATGGCAGATCATGGAAATGATCCGACAATAGGACATTCACACCATACAAGAGAAAATGTTCCGATACTGATATACAAAAAAGGAGTACAGAACATTTTTATTGGAGATCGTAAAACCCTTTCAGATATAGGAATGACTGTTGCTGATTACTTTGAAACAGAAAAACCTGAAAACGGGGAGTCCTTCCTGAAACTTTTATCAAAAAAAGAGGAGTGCTGAGTATGAAATCAATAGAGATAATCTTACAGAATGAAACCGGTCTCCATGCAAGGCCGGCATCGGAATTTGTTAAGCTTGCCAAGAGTTTCGAGGCCAAAATAACTTTGGTAAAGGGCGGAAAAGAATACAACGGCAAAAGCATTCTGAACGTTTTGGGAATGGGAGCTGGCAAAGGTACTCAAATAGAGCTCCGGGCAGAAGGAAAAGATGAAGAAGCTGCCTTGGAAAGATTAAGCACACTCATAAAGGCTTTTAGCGAGTAGGTGATAATATGAAGGCCACGGCAGTTTCACCTGGTATAGCCATAGGAAAAGTATTCCTTTTGAAAAAAATAGAAGTTGAAAGTCTTCAAAAATACTCCGACAGTATGGAAAAAGAACTCTCAATCCTTGAAAAGGCTCTTGAAAAAAGTGCTTTTGAGCTGCAAGAGCTTATAGAAACTTCCGGGGCGAAACTCGGAAAGGATGACGCAGAAATTTTTCAGGCCCATCTGATGATTTTGCAGGACGATGAGTTTGTTCAGACTGTCAGAGACCATATTGAATCTGAGAAACTCTGCGCAGCCTATGCTGTAATGAAAACAGCGGATGAGTTTTATATACAGTTTATGAATATAGAAGATGAGTACATACGTGAAAGAGCTGCCGATGTGAAGGATGTCGGAATGAGAGTGGTGAAAAGTATTCTTGGTACGGGAACGGGGCTTGAAGCTATGCCTGACGGATCTGTAATAGTTGCCCGTGAGCTTTCACCTTCGGACACAGCGTCTATGGACAGTCAAAAAGTCTGCGGCATAATAACAGAAGGCGGAGGCAGAACCTCTCACGCAGCCATAATAGCGAGGAATCTCGGAATTCCGGCCATCGTAGGTGCAGCAGGGATAACAGAACAGGTAGAAACAGGATCTTTCATAGTATTTGACGGTGAAAGTGGGGAGGTTTTTATCCGCCCGGATGAGAAGATTATACAAAGATATGAGAAAATAAAAATTTCCCGGGAGAACTATAAAAAACTGCTAATGCAGTTTAAAGATAAAAAAACTTTTACCATTGACAGTCACCAGGTTGAGCTTTATGCAAATATTGCTTCACAGAACGATACCTCCGCTGCACTCGAAAACGGTGCACAGGGAGTCGGACTGTTCCGAACAGAGTTTTTATATATGAACAGAGACAGTGAACCCTCTGAGGAAGAACAGCTTGAGGTATATAAAAAAGTACTTTTAAATATGAAATCAAAACCTGTCATAATAAGAACCCTTGATATAGGAGGAGATAAAGATGTCCCGTATCTCGGACTTGAAAAAGAGGACAATCCTTTTCTGGGTTTTCGCGCCATAAGAATCTGCCTTGAAAAAAAGGAGATGTTTAAAAAACAGCTCAGGGCGATACTCAGGGCGAGTGTTTTCGGAAGGGCAAGAATAATGTTTCCCATGATAAGCTGTCTTGAAGAACTAAGGGCTGCCAAGCAAATAGTAAGCGAATGTATGCAAGAGCTTGATAAAAAATCTATAGAATACGACCGTTCAATTCAGACCGGAATAATGATTGAAGTACCTTCGGCTGCTGTGATCTCGGATATTCTGGCTGAAGAATGCGATTTCTTCAGTATAGGTACAAACGATCTTATTCAGTATACAACGGCGGTTGACAGAATGAATCATAAAATATCGGAACTGTACAATCAGTATAATCCAGCAGTGTTAAGGCTTATAAAAACAGTTATAGAAAATGGGCACAAAAAAGGAATTGATGTGGGAATGTGCGGGGAAGCAGCCGGAGACGAGGTTATGGCTTATCTTCTCCTTGGACTTGGTCTCGATGAATTTTCAATGTCTCCCCCTTGTATACTCAATATTCGCCGTCTTTTCTCACTGGTCGGTATGAATGAAGCCCGAAACGATGCTCAAAAAGTTTTAGAAATGAAGGATGCCCAGGAGATTAAAAAATTTCTTGAAGAAAGAAATAAAAAAATTGCAGGAAAATAGAAAAATCTCACGGAAGTTCTTTCCGTGAGATCTTTTTATGGCAGGGGTACTAAAGGGAAAAGCTTTGGGCATTTTCCATTTCAGTAAACATATTAAAGTACCTTTTGTGGTTTTTCATAAGTTCAGCATGACTTCCTGCTTCTTCTATCCGGCCTTCGTTCAGTACAATTATCTGGTCGGCATCTTTTATCGTATTAAGCCTGTGGGCTATAACCACAACGGTTTTATTTGCAGTTACCTTTTTCAGAGCTTTTCTTATTTCGTGTTCATTGTCTGCATCAAGAGAAGCTGTAGCTTCATCAAGAAGAATCACCGGAGCATCCTTCAGAAGAGCACGTGCTATTGAAATCCTCTGCTTTTCTCCACCAGAAAGAGTGGATCCGCCTTCTCCTATAACTGTCTTGTATCCTTGATCCATCTGTAAAATGAAGTCATGACACCTTGAAAGTTTGGCTGCCTGAACAACCTCTTCATGTGTAGCTTGAGGATTGCCCAACTTAATATTATTCTCAACAGTATCGTTCAGCAGGTATACTTCTTGGAAGATCATACTTATATGCTTTAAAAGAGAGTCCGGATTTATATCTCTTATATCCTGCCCTCCTATAGTTATTTTTCCCTTGTTTGTATCCCAGAATCGTGCAATAAGACTTGTGATGGTTGTTTTTCCCGACCCTGACGGCCCTATAAGTGCAGTTGTCGTGCAGTGTGGGGAAGAAAAGCTTATATTTTTCAGTGTTCCTTCATCTTTTTCATATTCAAAGCTTACATCACTGAACTGTATATCGTAGTTTTTGAAGTCTGGTTCATCCGTCTTGTATCCGACGGCTTTTTCATTGTAAACATGTATCAGCTTATCACTTGCAAGCTTAAGATATCTTAGCATGGCATACTGGGTAGAAAAACCTCTTAAAATATTTGTTAATGCAATACTTATGACTATGAATGAAAAGTATTCGATCTTGCCTATTGAGCCAGTTATAAACTCAGATGTGGATATTATGAGCAGAACCGGAGAAAGAATATCCGTAATCATTTGAAATATCAATACGTAAGGAGCCATGGCTATTTCCGTGCGTATACTTTCTCTTTTTAGATCGTCAAAGGACTTTTCAAGTCTTTTAAACTTTTCTCCCGTAAGGTTGTGGGATTTAAAAACCTGTATTCCTTTCATATATTCGACCATTCTGGAAATAACATCATTCATGACCTCTTTTTTTACAGCACCGATCCTCGCCCCCTTTTTTGAGCCTAATATTATTATGGGAACGGCAGCCGCAACTACCATGAGTTGTATAAGTCCAAGCATGGGATTTATGAAAAAAGTTATTATAAGAAGATATACCGATAGTATAAGCGTTTTTATCAGATCGCTTGTAGTATGGGTTATAACCTGTTCAAAATCCTGAAGATCGTTGGTCATGATGTTTGAAATATTTCCTATACTGTTTTTGTTAAAGTAGCCAAGGTTAAGTGTCCTTAGATGATCACCCAGTGTTATTCTCATCTTTTCTATTACCCTTGCTCCTTGTTCCTGTATTCCGGTATATCCTATTCTGATAACGATATTTCTTACAATAAACGCAACCACCATAATCACAGTATATATAAGGATTTTTTCGTAGGAGAATTGATTCTTTATAAGATCGAGTATGACAAAAAACATCATCATATAGTTTACCATGTGGAAAAGAGAATCAAAAACCAGAAAGAAGATAGGTTTCCGCAGCTTATCAAACCCGCTTCCGGTAAGCTGTTTTATCTCACGTATCATCAGCACACCTCCTTTTCCAGAGTATCTGCATAATAGAGATTCCACAGATGCTTATACGTGCCGTTCTTTTGCATAAGCTGAGTATGTGTACCCGTCTCGCTTATCCTGCCTTCATCCATTACAACTATAAGATCTGAATTTTTTATGGTATAAAGCCTGTGTGCGATTATAACAGCTGTTTTATTTCTAAGCAGTTCTTTGAGAGCCTGCTGTATTTTGGATTCGTTTTCTATGTCCGAATAAGAGGTAACTTCGTCCAACACTATTACAGGCGAGTTTTTAAGTATAGCACGTGCTATTGAAATTCTTTGTTTTTCTCCGCCACTCAGCTTTATCCCGCCTTCGCCGAGCATGGTCTGATACCCCTGTGGAAGACCCATTATAAAATCATGTATCTGAGCTTTTTTAGCAGCCTGCATGACTTCTTTTTCGGTAGTTTCTTTTCCCATCCGGATATTTTCATATATACTGTCATGAAGCATAAAAACATCCTGGAAAACAAATGAAACATTATTCATAAGAGTTTTGTAAGGTATTTCACGTATATCGGTACCGCCGATACTTATACTTCCTTCATTTACATCCCAGAACCTTCCAAGAAGCTGCCCGACGGTAGTCTTACCAGATCCGGAAGGACCTACAAGCGCAATAGTTGAACCCTGACGTATCTTTAGAGAAAAGTCTTTTATAACGTACTTCTGTTCATACCTGAAAGACACATTGCTGTACTTTATATCTCCCTGAACCGGTTTTCCAAAGTCCAAAGCAGTATCTGGCTGCACAGGACTGTTCATTATATCCTTAATCTTTCCTGCTCCCTTAAGAAGCATGGCAAAGTTTCCGCCAAACTCAAGTATTGCCTTGAATGAAGAAAGAAAGTTGGAACACAGGAGAATAAAAAGTATATAAGTTGCTATATTTATACTATTATTAAGAAGCATTATCCCACCTATAGGAATTATAAAAAGAAGTCCGGAGTCAATAAGCGTTAGGAACAAAGAATAATATGGAACAGTATCATGAGTAATCTCAATCCAGTAGTCAGCATATTCCTTAGTTGTATCCTTATATGTTTTAAAAGATTTTGCCGAAAGATTGAAAGCCTTCATCACATTCATTGCACTTATATACTCCATAATAGTCGAGTTGAGTTTTTGCAGAAGCTTATGATACTTTTCCATTCTTTTCCCATAGCTCTTAAACATCCAGCTCTGAGAAAAGATTCCTATCAAAACCGGTATGAAAAGAACCAAAGCAAGCTTGTAATTAAGATAGATCATAAACCCAAGAAAAACAAGAGGAGCCGCTATGGCCGCAGCCATGTCCGGTATCTGGTGAGCTATGAAGTTTTCAAGCTTTTCTATATCCTCGTTTATAATACGCTTAAGAGAACCGGTTGTGTTTTTCTTAAAAAACCCCATATTCATACTTGAAATATGTTTTATAAGATTCATACGTATTTCGTAGAGTATGTTAAAAGCGGCAACGTGAGAGAAGATACCTGAACTAACAAAAAGAATGAGGCGTATCACAGCAAAAACAGCCGTAATTATGGCTAAGTTTTTAATTCTCTGATAATCCAGATTTTCTTTAAAAAGTTCCATTATCATGTTGTACATAAGAATGTACGGGACTATAGAAAGCACCATGCTTATTACACTGAGCAGAGCAGAAGTTATAAGCTTGTACCTATGCTTTCCCGCCTGATGCAGCAGAAATGAAAAATCACTTTCCTTTTT
>Ga0208826_1002927_pt1 | contig 12241 bp, 9 predicted proteins | sample AD_UKC115_MetaG_FD_184451 | JGI IMG/M metagenome (GOLD analysis project Ga0208826, IMG submission 184451) | Active sludge microbial communities of municipal wastewater-treating anaerobic digesters from Hong Kong - AD_UKC115_MetaG (SPAdes)... | ecosystem: Engineered > Bioreactor > Anaerobic >... | reverse complement strand
GATGATGTCGTCGATATCGGAACAGTCGCACACATACTCATTTTTCTTCAGGCTGGTACCCATAAAACCTTCTGTACGGTCGACATACAGTTTTTCATTGGCTACCACCACTTTGGTGGCAACGATGTTTTCGAAACTGCGAATTTCAGTTTTCCGCTCGCGCCCTTTGCTGTATTTACTCTTGAGGCGCAGAAACCAGTCGATGGTGAACGGAACAATATTTTCGATGTTATGGAGTACTTCGGCAATTTCTTCCTCAATAGCCAGCAGGTTATCCTGGGCTTTGTCTGAGTTAAACCTGAGGATACGGGCCATTTTGATCTCCATCAGGCGAAGAATATCGTCCGGGGTTACCTCGCGGTGAAGTTTGGGTTTCCACGGATCCAGGCGCCGGTCGATGTGGGCGACTGCTACATCCATGTTTTCCGCCTCTTCAAATTCGCGGTCTTTGTAGATCCGTTCTTCAATAAATATTTTTTCGAGCGAAGCAAAATGCCAGGCTTCTTCCAGTTCATTTTTCCGGATCTCCTGTTCCAGTTTAAGCAGTTGCAGGGTTGAATCGACCGATTTGCGCAGAATTTCGGAAACTCCAATAAAATGCGGCTTGTCGTTTTCGATAATACAGGAGTTGGGACTGATGGAGACTTCGCAGTCGCTGAATGCGTAAAGGGCATCGATGGTTTTGTCGGATGAGACCCCGGCAGCCAGGTGGACCAATATTTCCACATGGGCAGCCGTGTTGTCATCGATCTTTTTAATCTTGATTTTACCCTTTTCGTTGGCTTTTAAAATGGATTCGATAACTCCGGTGGTTGTTTTTCCATACGGGATTTCGGTAATCACCAGCGTTTTGTTATCTCTTTTTTCAATTTTAGCCCTCACTTTGACAGCGCCTCCGCGGACACCGTCGTTGTATTTCGAAACATCGACCGAGCCGCCGGTCGGGAAATCGGGATAGAGGACAAACTCCTGGCCCTGCAGGTAGGCTACCGAGGCGTCAATAATTTCGATGAAGTTGTGGGGGAGAATTTTGGAAGCCAGTCCAACGGCGATCCCTTCAACTCCCTGAGCCAGCAGCAGCGGAAATTTGACCGGCAGCGTCAACGGCTCACGTTTGCGGCCGTCGTAAGAAAGTTTCCATTCGGTAGTTTTGGGGTTAAAAAGTACTTCGTGTGCAAATTTCGACAGGCGAGCTTCGATGTAACGGGGCGCAGCAGCTCCGTCGCCGGTCAGGATATTTCCCCAGTTTCCCTGCATGTCGATCAGCAGCTCTTTTTGTCCCAGCTGCACCAGGGCATCGCCGATGGAGGCGTCGCCATGGGGATGGTACTGCATGGTCTGCCCGATGATGTTGGCCACCTTGTTGAAGCGGCCGTCGTCCATCTCGCGCATGGCATGCAAAATACGGCGCTGAACCGGTTTGAGTCCGTCGTTTACATAGGGAACGGCCCGTTCCAGAATGACATAGGAGGCGTAATCCAGAAACCAGTTCCGGTACATCCCCGACAGGTATTTGATTTCTTCTTTGGTCCCTTCAGGTTTATTTTCCTGGGGCTGTAAAATTTCTTCCGACATATATTCAGTCAAATGCAGGTTTAATTCCGGATCAGGCTACCTCGTCCTTTTCCACATACAGGTTATCGATGATAAAATCCTGCCGTTCGGGAGTGTTTTTTCCCATATAAAACTCCAGCATTTGGGCCATCGACTCGTGTTTTTTCATCTGAACCGGGTCGAGGCGGATGTCTGGGCCAATGAAGTTTTTGAATTCATCGGGGGAAATTTCGCCTAATCCTTTAAACCGGGTGATTTCAGGATTTCCTTTCAGCAGCTCTACGGCCTGTTGTTTTTCCTCTTCGGAATAGCAGTAGATGGTTTTTTTCTTGTTCCGTACGCGGAACAGGGGGGTTTGGAGGATGAACACATGCCCGCGCCGGATCAGTTCAGGAAAGAACTGCAGGAAAAAGGTAATCAGCAGCAGGCGGATGTGCATGCCGTCCACGTCGGCATCGGTGGCGATGATGACTTTGGCGTAGCGCAGGTCCTCGATGCTCTCTTCGATATTCAGTGCTGCCTGAAGCAGGTTAAACTCTTCGTTTTCGTAGACCACTTTTTTGGTGAGTCCGTAAGTGTTGAGCGGTTTTCCTTTGAGGCTGAAAACGGCCTGGGTATCCACGTCGCGCGATTTGGTGATCGAGCCGCTGGCCGAGTCTCCCTCGGTGATAAAAATGGAGGTTTCTTCGCGCCGCTCGGCATTCTCATTGAAGTGGACCCGGCAGTCGCGCAGCTTCCGGTTGTGCAGGTTGGCCTTTTTGGCCCGCTCCTTTGCCAGTTTTTTGATTCCGGAGATCGCTTTCCGCTCACGCTCCGATTCCTGGATCCGGCGGAGCAAAACTTCGGCAGTGTCGGGATTTTTATGGAGGTAATTGTCCAGCTCTTTCTGTACAAAGTTGGAGACGTGGGTTCGTACCGACGGGCCGTCGGGACCAATATCTTTCGAGCCGAGCTTGGTTTTGGTCTGCGACTCAAAAACCGGCTCTTCCACTTTGATGCTGATCGCCGCTACAATGGAGGCGCGGATATCGGTTGGGTCAAAATCTTTTTTGTAAAAATCGCGGATCGTTTTTACCAGCACCTCCCGGAAAGCCTGGAGGTGGGTTCCGCCCTGGCTGGTGTGCTGCCCGTTGACAAACGAATAGTAATCTTCGCCGTACTGGTTTCCGTGGGTGAGGGCAATCTCAATATCTTCGCCGTGCAGGTGGATGATCGGATAGAGCGGTTCGGCTTCCAGGTTTTCTTCCAGCAGGTCGCGCAGACCGTTACGGGAGTGAAACCGCTGCCCATTGTATTCGATAACCAAACCGGCATTGAGGAACGTGTAGTTCTTGATCATGTTTATCACATAATCGTTGATATACCGGTAGTTGCGGAAGATCGTTTCGTCGGGGTGGAAGATTACCTGGGTTCCGTTGGGCTGGTCAGTTGGCATAACCTCTTTTTCTTCCTGCTGGAGCCCTTTGCTGAAGAGCACCTCTTTTACCTGTCCGTCGCGGAAAGCTTTGATGATAAAACTGGACGAGAGGGCGTTCACAGCCTTGATCCCAACCCCGTTTAACCCGACCGATTTTTTGAAAACTTTGGAGTCGTACTTGGCGCCGGTGTTCATCTTACTGGCCACGTCCACCAGTTTCCCCAGCGGAATTCCGCGGCCGTAGTCGCGAACCATTACCTTCTCCTGATCGATGACCACTTCGATCTTTTTGCCGAAGCCCATCATAAACTCATCGATGGAGTTGTCCATCGCCTCCTTGAGCAGCACGTAAATTCCGTCGTCGGCGGCAGAACCGTCACCCAGTTTCCCGATGTACATTCCGGGGCGCTTTCTGATGTGTTCCTGCCATTCCAGCGTTCTGATGGTTGTTTCGTCGTACTGTGGAGTCATAATTTTCCGAATTTGTGACAAATATAGCGAAAACAACCGCGGAATCACGATTTTCGGGGTTGCAGTAACTAACAGGCACCAGTTGAAAAGTTGGCTGAAAAAAAATTGTCCCGGTATTGCGGTGTTTGGTAAGTGTCGCGGAGCCAGCTGGTTGGAGAAGTTAACAGGACAGGCTGCTGCTTTCCGGAAAATGGCGTTGCCGGCGGGTTGGTTTTTGACTTCAAAGAGTGGTTTGCGACGGGATAATTCCCATTTTCCGCATCAGCCAGGTGGCGTTCATGGTGCGGGTAACACCGGGTTTCAGCTGGTAATCGAATATCATTTGCTGCCCGCTGAGCGCTATCTCGAAACAGCAGTTGCGGATATTTTCGGGGAATTGTTGTTCCATGCCGGCCAGCTTCAGGTCGTGCGTGGCGATGATGGTTACCGAAGCCGTTTGTACCAGCTGTCTGACCAGCTCGCGCGATCCGTTCAGTTTATCTTCCGAGTTGGTTCCCTTGAGCATTTCGTCGAGGATCACCATCAGCTTTTCGCCGCTGCGCAACCTTTCGAGCAGCCCCGAAAGACGCTTCAGCTCGGCAAAGAAGTAGGACTCTTCCTTCAGCAACGAATCGGTGGTGCGCATGTTGGTAAACAAGGTTACCGGCGTAAATTTCATCGCCGAGGCACACACCGGCGCCCCCATGCGGGCGAGCAGCAGATTGACCCCAGCCGTGCGCAGGAAAGTACTTTTTCCGGCCATGTTGGCGCCCGTCACAATCAGTACCTTCGACCAGCCCTGCACCGAAAAATTGTTGTTTATCCGTTTCTCCGGACGGATGAGCGGATGGCCCATCCCGACCACTTCCAGGATGAAATCGTCGTCGGCGGGTTCCGGAAAGGAGAAGGCAGGGTGGTTGCCTGAAAAGTTGGCCAGGCTCACAAACGCGTCCATGGTTTCCACACTTTCCAGCCAGCCAGCCAGTTTTTCGCGGTTTTGAGCGTGCCATTTCCACAGCTGAAAAACACAGCGGAGATCCCATAAAAACAGGGAGTTTAACACCAGCCCAACCAGAATATTCTGACGATATTCGAACCGCGCCAGCCATTTCAGCAATTTGCCCACGGCTACTCCGGCCGGCTCGGGACGGATAACTTTCTGCCGCAGCGCTTCGGTCATTTCTGAAGTAAATGCCGACTTTTCAAGGATTTTAAGCAGTGAGAGGTATTTTTCAATCAGCTTCGACTTTTCGCCGAAAATCCGGTAAAATCCTGCGATCTCTTTTTTGAAGCTGAAAAGAAATCCCCACTGAATCAGTATAAAAAAGAGCAACAGCAGATGAGAACCACCCAGCAGCAGAGGAATTGCCGAAAGGAGGGTGAGCAGCGGCAACAGCCAGCCGGCAATTCGGAGCCAGCCGGCCTGTTTCAGTTTGAGCGGGGTTTCTGTCCAGGCGAGCAGGCTGCGGTGTTCATCAGCGCTTTCGCGGAGCAGGTTTCCTTCGGTACGAAAATTCAGCATCCAGCCGGGCATCCCCGAAAGTTCCCTGACGGCCTCCTGCCGCTGCCGGATCTCCCGCCCCGAAAGGGGAGGATTCAGCAGCCAGCCGGCCAGTAACCTGCCGCCGCTGTAAGTAGCGGTGCGGTTCAGAAACTGAAAAAGCGATCCTTCGCCAAACAGGTCCAGGTCGTAAGAAAACGGGTGGTTGATATCGAGAAATTCCCGTCCGTCAGGAAAATGGAGGTATTCAAACTGCAGGGCTTTCAGTTCGTCGTCGATAAGCTGTAGTAAAACGAGGTTGCGTTTCAACTGTTTTTCCAACCCGACATTCCATTTCACCAGCAGCAATAAAATGGCCAGAGAGGTAACTGCTGCGGCAGTTGCCCAAAACAGGTGACGGTGCAGCAGCCAGAACAGCACAAAAATGGCGGCAAAAGCGGCAAACCGGTACAACGCCAGTAAACGCACCAGCCGGGTTAGCCGTTTTTGTTCTTTTTCGGCCAGCTGCCGCTGTTCGCGGTAAAATTTTTCGGGAGAATTTTTCATTTAGAACCGGGTGCAGAAAACAGTCAGGAGAACATCCGTCCTGCCGGATAATCGTTCATCCTTTATAAATATTGGTATTTGTGCAAAATATGAACCGCCAGCAAAACGGTGGTCACAACGGTGATGGTTGTCAGAAACACCAGGGCGCCATTGGTGCGGCTGAGTTTTGTTTTGCCGATTTGCGGAAAGCGGGCCACAAAAAAGTGTGTCTCGACAAATATCAGAATCCGGAAGAACAACCAACCCAGCAGGATGCCGAGCAGCCAGCCGCCAACCACATCGAGCGGGAAATGGGCGCCGGTGTAGATGCGGCTCCACGAAACGATCAGCGCCCACCCCAGCAGGGTGAAAAAGCTCGCACGATTCCGGAACAGCGGAGCGGTGAAGGCAAACACAAAAAAGGAGTTGGCCGCGTGCGACGAAACGAACCCGTAAAGTCCTCCCTTTCGCAAAACAATATGCGCCAACTGTTGGGTGAGCGGGTCGTGTCCGGGCCGTAAACGCATGGTCAGATCTTTGATAAGCCCCGAAACCTGGTCGCTGACCACCACGCCCAGTACCATCAGCAGCAGGATTACCCAGGCTTTGTTGCGGTAATTCCGGATCACAACAGCAATCAGGATCAGGTAGAGCGGGAGCCAGGTCTCTTTGCGGGTGAAAAGCAGCATGGCCGTATCCCACCAGTCGGTGTACCTTCCGTTCAGGGAAAGGAACAGGTTACGGTCGAATTCGAGGATGTTCTGAAGCCACTGCATCTATTCCTGATTTAAAACAGACCAGATGATGTCTTTCAGCCGGATCACGTTGTGTCCGGTTACCGAAGAGAAAAAGAGATGCGGAATATCGGCCAGTTCCCGGCTGATCTCCTTCATCAGATCCTCGTCGAGCATGTCGGCCTTGCTGATTGCCACGAAACGCTGCTTGTCGAGCAGCTCCGGATTGTACTCTTCCAGCTCTTTCAGCAGGATGAAATACTCTTTCCGGTGATCTTTACTGTCGGCCGGAATCAAAAAGAGCAACATCGAATTGCGTTCAATATGCCGCAAAAACCGGATTCCCAACCCTTTTCCCAGATGGGCGCCTTCGATGATGCCCGGGATGTCGGCCATAACAAACGACTGGCTGTTCCGGTAGCTGACGATGCCCAGGTTGGGGACGAGGGTGGTAAAGGGGTAGTCGGCAATTTTGGGTTTAGCCGCCGAAACCGCCGCGAGCAGGGTCGATTTTCCGGCATTGGGAAAACCTACCAATCCCACGTCGGCCAGCACTTTGAGCTCCATGATAACCCATCCCTGGATGCCCGGTTCGCCGGGTTGTGCAAAACGGGGCGTTTGATGGGTTGCCGATTTGAAATGGGTGTTTCCCAATCCGCCGCGGCCCCCTTCCATCAATATTTTGGTTTCGCCGTCGTGGGTGATTTCGGTCAGAAATTCGCCGGTTTCAGCATCCCGCACCACTGTTCCCAGTGGTACCTCAATAACCTGATCTTCGCCGCTGGCGCCGAAGCTGCACTGCCGGCCGCCCGATTCGCCATGTCCGGCTTTGATATGTTTCTGAAACTTCAGGTGGAGTAGGGTCCACATGTGCGAATTACCCCTGAGGATGATGTGTCCGCCACGACCGCCGTCGCCGCCGTCGGGGCCACCTTTCGGGACAAATTTTTCGCGGCGCAGGTGTGCCGATCCAGGCCCGCCGTTACCCGACTGGCAAAATATCTTTACGTAGTCAACAAAATTGGTTTCTGCCATTCTTATTTAATGTATAATCAGCCGGTCAGTTTCTCCACCGCCTCACGGAGCCTGCCGGCTACCTCTTCGATGGTTCCCATTCCGTTGATGCCAAAATGTTTGTTTTGCGCGCCGTAGTATGCCACCAGTGGCTCGGTTTTTTGCGCATATACGCTGATGCGGTTTTCAATGATCGCCTGGTCCTGGTCATCGGAACGGCCCGATATTTTTCCACGGCCCAGCAAACGGTCGATCAGCTCTTTCCGTTCTACTTCGAGGCTCAACATTCCCGAAATCGGGGTCTTATTCTCTTCCAGCAAACGGTCGAGCGCCTGTGCCTGTTCTACGGTACGGGGAAATCCGTCAAAAACAAAGCCGTTGGCTTTACGATGGGCTTCCAGCTTGTTTTTTATCATCCCGATCACCAGCGAATCGGGAACCAGCTCCCCTTTATCGATAAACTTTTTTGCTTCGAGCCCCAGTGGGGTTTCGTCGGCAATTTCTTTACGCAGCAGCTCTCCTGTTGACAAGTGGATTAGTTGGTAGTTTTCGATTAAAAATTCGGCCTGTGTGCCTTTACCGGCTCCAGGAGGCCCGAACAATACAATGTTCAGCATAACTTATTTCATTTAAATGCCTTTGGCGCAATATCCGAGCTGCCTTCGTCAACCCTGAAAATCCGCAGATTTTCATTCCGGCACCTCTTTTGCCCCCGGATAAAACTTTTTCGCCTGCTTTAGTTAACCACCGAATAAATGTCGATGAGGTTTCTTCCCTGTCTTTCATAATCAAGCCCATATCCCACGATAAAATCATTGGGGATTTCCATTCCCACATAATCCAGTTTTATGGGTTTGATCACGGCGTCGGGTTTGAGCAGCAGCGTGGCAATTTTTACTTCGCGGGGGTTCATCGCCTGCAGCTGGGCAAGAATATTATCGATGGTAATCCCCGAGTCAACAATGTCTTCCAGAACAACCACCGTACGGCCGGCAATCTCTTCATTCAGCCCGATCAGCTGTTTCACCGATCCGGTAGTCTGGGTGCCATTGTAGGAAGCCATTTTCACGAACGTGATTTCAGTCTCCACCAGTTCAATTCGTTTAAACAGTTCGGTGGCAAACATAAAAGCGCCGTTGAGGACGCAGACGAACAGTGGGTTTTTCCCGGCCAGATCGCGGTTCATTTGATCGGCCATCTGTTCAACCACCGACACAATTTTTTCATAAGGAAGGTAAAGTCTGAACTCTTTGTCGTGAATTTTTATCTGCTTCATTTTTCAGTGATTGTTTTAAAATCGATTGATTTTACCTAAATACTCTGTAATTTCGCTCCAAAAATAAGGGTACAAAATAACAAAACTATTTACTGACAAAAAAATAAATCCTTCTGCATGACACCAAAAGTTAGCATTATCATGGGTAGTACCTCCGATCTGGGCGTAATGGAGATGGCTGCCAGAACGTTAGATGAATTTGAAGTGCCGTTTGAGATGAACGCGCTTTCGGCTCACCGCACGCCCGATGAGGTGGAAAAGTTTGCCCGTTCGGCCCAAAAACGAGGGATTAAAGTAATTATCGCAGGCGCCGGCATGGCGGCTCACCTGCCGGGCGTCATCGCCGCCATGACCCCCCTGCCGGTGATTGGTGTCCCCATCAAAGTCGGGCTCGAAGGGCTGGATTCCATCCTCTCCATTTTGCAGATGCCTCCCGGAATACCGGTGGCAACAGTAACCGTCAACGGAGCACAGAATGCCGCCATCCTGGCTCTGCAAATGATGGCCACCGGCGACCAGGAGCTGATGGATAAACTGGTCGTTTTCAAAGAGAAACTGAAGGATAAAATTGTGAAAGCCAACAATGAACTGGCGGCCGTAAAATTTAACTTCAAGACCAACTAATCCTTTTTCATATAAGATTTTTACGTAAATTGGAGAGGCGTATCCCGGTGGATGCGCTTCTCTTTTTTACTTTATGCGATTACCCCTGATAATACTGCTGTTGTCCATGTTCGGCCCCCTGACAAAAGCCGGAGCATTTGAAAACCGGCTGCCGGGTGCCCGGTCGGTAGCCTTGTCGCAGGCCGTGGTGGCGCTGCCCGGCATCGAAGGCCTCTTTCACAACCAGGCGGCGCTGTCCTTTCAGCAAAATTTTGCCGGAAGTCTGTTCTACGAATCCCGGTTTGGGCTGAAAGAGCTTTCGCTGATGGCTGCCGGACTGGCCTGGCCTGCCGGCGGCGGGGTTTTTGGCAGCAGTTTTACCCAATTTGGTACCGGCGCCTACCGCGAAAACAAAATCGGACTGGCTTATGCCAAAAGGTTGGGCAACCTGCTGGCGGCAAGCCTCCAGTTCGACTGGGTGCTTGAAACCCTCCCCGAAAACCGGCGTCCGCAGCAGGCGGTGACTTTTGAAGGCGGCCTGCTGATCGGCAATCCTGATAAGCTGCTGGCCGGGGTACACCTGTTTAACCCGCTGGGCGTTTCGCTGGAGACTCCTGCCGGAAAACGCCGTATTCCCGCTGCCATCCGGAGTGGGGTGACCTGGTTTACCAGCAAAAGTTTGTTGTGGTGCGCCGAAGTTCAAAAAACATCCTCTTTTCCTGCACTCTTTAAAGCCGGTCTCGAATTTTCACCTCTTAAAAGGATAAATTTTCGGGCCGGGATCTCCTCTCCTCCGTTTGCGGCCACTGCCGGCGTTGGTTTTTCGTTTGGCAGTTTCACCTTCGATCTGGGGTTCAGCCACCACGGCAACCTGGGGGTTTCGCCTTCCGCAAGTCTGCACTTTATCCCATGAAGTCTGCGCGATTAACATATCTGGTTCTGTTGCTGCTGCTTTTTGGGCAGGTACCGGTCTGGGCGCAAAATGCCGAAAGCAGTTTTCAAACTCTCGAAGACCTGCTGGAAGCGATTGCCGCCGACCGGGAAGAGGACGAAGATCTTTCGGAGTGGCTGGAAGAGTTGCAGGATCTTCATGAAAACCCGCTGAATATCAACTCGGCCGGTGCCGATGAGCTGTTGCGGATTCCTTTCCTGAACGAAATCCTGGTAAACCGGTTGCTGGAATACCGTCGGAAATATGGCACTATTTACTCTCTCCGCGAGCTGGCGGCCGTGGAAGGGTTCGACCGGCTGCTGCTGGAAAAGCTGACCTGGTTTGTTATCTGCGGCGAACCTTCGGAAACAGCTGCTGTCCGGCGCCGCCAGCCGGCAACCCAGCAACTGCTGGTGCGGGCGGCGCGTAACTATCCCCAAAGTGCCGGGTTTCTGCCAAAAAATGAAAAGCCGCCGGCTTTCGAGGGGAGTCCTGAAAAATTGTACACCCGCTACCAATACCGGCTTTCCGATAAATTTCAGATGGGTTTTACCGGAGAAAAAGATGCCGGCGAAAGTTTTCTGCGGAAATCCAACCCGGCAGGTTTCGATTTTTGGTCGGGGCACGTGGCCCTGCAGACACCGAAAATTCTCCGGCAGCTTCTGGTGGGAGACTTTGCCGCCCGCGCCGGACAGGGATTGGTGCTGTGGCAGGGTTTCACCACCGGCAAATCGGCCGACGTGCTGCAGGTTTCCAAAAATCTGGCCGATGTGCGCCCGTACACGTCAACGGATGAAAACCGGTTTTTCAGGGGAGTGGCTGCCAGCCTCCATTTTCAGCATTTCCGGTTACACCTGTTTGCCTCTTCCAAAAAAATGGATGCCAACCGGGAAACCGCTCCCGACAGCAGTATCACCTTTTCAAGCCTTCAAACCTCGGGATACCACCGTACTGCTTCGGAGATTGAAGATGAAAGGAGTGTGCGTCACAGCGCCACCGGTCTGATCCTCACCTTTTCCTCCGGACAGGTTAAAGTTGGAAGTACCCTCTTCTACGAACGGTTTGCATTTCCGCTGCAGCGCAGTGGACAGTTGTACCAGAAATTTCAGTTCAGCGGCCGCGAAAACCTGAATGGCAGTATTGACTACCGCTGGATAGAAGGGAAGTACCAGTTGTTTGGTGAAGCGGCAGTTTCCAGGTCGGGCGGAGTGGCGCTGCTGCAGGGCGCCGAAGCACGCCTGCACGACCAGCTCAGCTTTACCGCGCTGCTGAGACATTTCGCCAAAAATTACCACACCAACTGGGGCAGTGCGTTTGCCGAAAACGAAAAAGTAATCAACGAAACCGGGTTTTACACCGGAATCCGTCTTCTTCCCTTACAGCGGGTTACCCTTTCGGCCTATGCCGACTGGTACCGTTCGCCATGGATCGGCTACACCACCGCCGCTCCCTCGCAGGGCGCCGATCTGTTGGTGCAGGCCGACTTTCGCCTCTCGCCGGCCCTCTCGGGGTATTTGCGTTTCAAAAACGAAACCAAAGAGGGGAAAGAGAAGAGCGACAACCGTTATCTCAACGAAACACTCAACCGCTCGCAGGTACGGTTTCATTTTCGTTACGAACCGGAAGGACCGTTCTATTTGCGTTCGCGCATTGAAACGGTAACCCTGCGCCGGCCCGCCCGCGAAAAAGGAATTCTGTTTTACCAGGATGTGGGCTGGGCGCCACAAAACCCGCCCCTTTCCGCGTCGCTGCGGGTGGCACTGTTTTTTACCGACAGCTACAACTCCCGGATTTATGCTTATGAAAATGACCTGCTTTACTCCTTTTTCGTCCCGGCATTTTTTGGTGAGGGCCTCCGCAGTTACCTGAATCTGCACTACCGTTTTTCAAAAAAAACCGACGGTTGGTTCAAGATCGGCCACACCCGGTATTTCGACCGGGAAACCATCAGTTCAGGTTATACGGAGATTGCAGGCCATTCCAGGGGCGAATTGAAAATTGAACTTCGATACCGTTTTTAGCAGGTTATTTTGTTACTTTGCCGCAAAATCATTTATCATGGCACTAACTGGTTATGAAGATATTCGCCCGTACAACGATACTGAGGTGGGCGAAAAAATCGGGCTGCTGCTCGCCGATCCGGTTTTCGATCGCGTACTAAAGGCCCTCCTCCGTGATCCCGAGAGAGTTACGGCAGCAAGAGAACATCTCGCCGGAATACAAACGGTCCATCAAC
>Ga0208826_1002926_pt1 | contig 12250 bp, 9 predicted proteins | sample AD_UKC115_MetaG_FD_184451 | JGI IMG/M metagenome (GOLD analysis project Ga0208826, IMG submission 184451) | Active sludge microbial communities of municipal wastewater-treating anaerobic digesters from Hong Kong - AD_UKC115_MetaG (SPAdes)... | ecosystem: Engineered > Bioreactor > Anaerobic >... | reverse complement strand
TGAAGGGCAGAGCCGGCGAATCGAGGTCGAGAGCGTCCAATTCGACGATGGTCGCCCCGGGTACCGAGGCCAGCGACGGCATCACGGCGTCGACGGCGGCCGAGGTCGTCAGTACGACGGTCGGGGTGCAGTCCTTGAGAACGGCGGTGGCGCGCTCGTCGTGCACGCCCATCATCGGAACCGACAGGGGCACCGCGACGAATCCGGCCTGCAGGGCGCCCAGGAAGCCGACGATGTACTCCAAGCTCTGCGGGGCCAGGATGGCCGCGCGGTCGCCGACCTTGCCCAGCTTGCGCAACTCGCCGGCAACCACCTGCACGCGATTGTGGAGCTGCGCCCACGTCAACGATTCAGCAAACCCGTTCGGGTCGACGTCGTAGTCGATGAACGTATACGAGATGTCATCGGGCTGTTGTTCGGCTCGTTCCGCCAGAACGTCGATTATCGACTTAGACACCACAGGACCACTAACCCCTTCGCTCACGAACGTGCGTGTACCAGGTGCATCACGCATGTCTGTCCGGACTGACCCACCGCGGAGACTAACACCCGGCAATCAGGTCATGTTCAGTTTGGATCGAAGACCCAGTTATCCGCAACTCCCGAGTAACTTATGGCGGACAACTGACACTTCCGAACATGCTGGCAAATCGGCCCGGGGAAACCGATCGTTTACCTCCGTAACATTTCTGAGCTGAGGACCCGCTCCGGTGAGAGCACTCAGCTAACCTTCAGCAAGGCGTTGCGAAATACGCTCCTCGATGTCGTTGACCAACTCCGGCAAATGGTCCGTGAGGTAGAAGTGATGCCCCGGGAACTCCCGTAACACGCACTCGGCGGTGGTGCGCTCGGCCCACGGCTGAACCTTCTCCCGGGTGGCCACCGGATCGTCGTCGCCGAAGTACGCGTAGATGGGGCACGACACCGTGGCGTCGGGACCGCACTCGTACTTGCTGATCGACATCAGACCGCGCAGCGTCGGGAGGATGCGTGCGGCGAACTCCTCGTTCTCCAGGAATTCGGGATTGACGCCCATCATCTGGCTGGCGGCGTCCAGCAGACCGCGATCGGTGTCGGGGATGTAGTCGAACCCGACGCGACCCGGTGAGGCGATCGCCGACAGGAACAGCGCCCCGATCCCGTGACCGGCCTCGTCGAGGCGGCGGGCCACCTCGAAGGACACCAGTCCGCCCATGCTGTGCCCGAAGAACGCGATGTTCCGCGAGTCGTCGCCGATCGGCGGGAGCTTGCGGCACACCTCGTCCGCGAGTTCGGAGATGGTGGTGAACGACGACAGGTCGTGCGTTCCCCCCTTGCCGGGGTATTGGACGGCGACACGCTTGACATCCGTGGTGAACGTCTTGGCGAACGGCGCGTAGAAACTCGGGGAGCCACCCGCGTGCGGAAAGATGTAGAGCGTCGTTGGACCGTTCACGCCGGTCACCTTATCGTGTGAACGTTCGGCTCGCCGCGTGCGCCTCCGTCCGTGGCCGGTGCGTCAGCCCGCGATGGATTTGGACACCGCGAACGGCGCCCCGAACTCCCCGATCGGCTCGAATCCGCTGCGTCGCGCCCGCGCCACACCGGCCCGGATCAGCGCCGCCGTACCGACGAAACCGGCCTGGTCGGTCATCACGAACGGGGTCAGCAGCCGGTTGTGCACGAAGCCGATCGCCACGCCGCTCTCGGGGATGGCCCAGCCCAGTGAACCGCCCAGGCCGACGTGGCCGAAACCGGGCAGCACGCCGGGGATCGGCAAGCCGTGATAGCCGAGGTGGAACGACAGCGGCATCCCGACACTGCGGTCGGGCGTGAGGTCGGGGCGGCCGATCAGACCCGCGGTGAGCTCGCGGGACAGGAACTGGGTGCCGTTCATCCGGCCGCCGTTGGCCAGTGCCCCGTACATCCGGGCCAGGCCGCGTGCCGTGGCGACGCCGTTGGCGGCCGGGATCTCGCTGTCGAGCAGCGGGACGTTGCCCTGCACGACGGCCTTCATGCCGGGGAAGTACAGGGCACCGAACCCGGCCGTCAGCGGATGCAGCGCCGCCCGCGGCGCGATGATGTTGAACAACGGGTTCGGAATGTTCAGCTGTGGGTGGATGATCTGCGCGGGTCGGGTGGCCGAGTCGGGCCCCGGACGGCCGAGGTGCAGGCCGTCGGTGTTCAGCGGTTCGGCAACCTCCTCCCGGATCAGTTGCCGCATCCCCTTGCCGGTGACCGCTCGGGCCAGACCCGAGACGAGCCAGCCGTAGGTGAGCGCGTGATACGCGGGCTTCCCGCGCTGCCGGGACACCGGGGCGGCGGCGATGCGCTCCTCCATGAGGCGGTGGTCCAGCAGCTCGGACTTGCGCACCCCGTTGAGATGCGCCAGGCCGGCCCGGTGCCGCAGCATCTCACGCACGGTGATGTCGGCCTTGCCGTTGGCACCGAACTCGGTCCAGTACTCGGCGATCGGGGCGTCGTAGTCGATCAGGCCCCGGTCGGCGAGGCGATGGATCACCGTCGCTGCCACACCCTTGGTCGCCGAGAACACCATGGCGCCGGTGTCCTCGGACCAGTGCACGCGACCCCGCCGGTCCGACCATCCGGTCCAGACGTCGACGACGGGTTCGCCGTCCAGGTAGACCGCGAGCGCACCGCCACCGAATCGCGGGTGCGGGAACATCGCGGCGAATGCGCGTACGGCACAGGCGAAGTTCGGGTCCGCCGCGCCCTGCACGCCCTTCGGGAGCGCCTCGCTGCGCTGCCGGTCGGTAACGTCGGTCACACTCCGGAATCTACACCGGTGCCATGAGCGGACTTACGGCACGTTATCGATCTGTGAGACATCTGCCGCCCGCAGGATCTCCTGTGCGGCCAGCGCCGGAGTGAGTTCGCCATCGCGCACCCGGCGTTCGACATCCGACTTGATGGCCCGCACGGAAGCCGCGTTGAGCACCCGGTCGAGAACGGCGTCACGCACCATCGCCCACGTCCACTCCACCTGCTGGGCGCGCCGCCGGGCCTCGAACTCACCGGCGTCGGTGAGCACCTGCCGGTGCCGCAACACCGCGTCCCACAGTTCGGCCACCCCGGTGCCCTCGAGCGCGCTCATCGTCAACACCGGCGGCCGCCAGAGGGCATCGTGCGGATGGATGAGCCGCAGGGCGCCGGCCAGCTCGCGCGCCGCTTTCTTCGCCTCGACCGCGTGGGCGCCGTCGGCCTTGTTCACCACCACGATGTCGGCGAGCTCGAGGACGCCCTTCTTGATGCCCTGGAGCTGGTCGCCGGTGCGCGCCAGGGTCAGGAACACGAAGGTGTCCACCATCGCGGCAACCGTGACCTCGGACTGCCCGACCCCGACGGTCTCCACCAGGATCACGTCATAGCCGGCGGCCTCGAGCAGGACGATCGTCTCCCGAGTGGCCCGCGCGACCCCGCCGAGGGTGCCCGAGGTGGGCGACGGCCGGATGTAGGCGTCGGGGTGGGTGGCCAGCCTGGCCATCCGGGTCTTGTCACCGAGTATCGAACCGCCGGTGCGCGTCGACGACGGATCCACCGCGAGCACCGCCACCCGGTGGCCCCGCTCGATCAGATACATCCCGAGCGCTTCGATGGCGGTCGATTTCCCGACGCCGGGAACGCCGGTGATGCCGACGTGACTGGCCCGGCCGGCGTCCGGCATCAGCTCGAGCAGCAGCTCCTGGGCGCGTTCGCGATGATCGGCGCGGCTGGACTCGATCAGCGTGATCGCACGCGCCAGGGCCGAGCGGTCGCCGCCACGGATTCTCCCCGGAAGGGACTCGCTCGGATCCGGCATCTAGCTCAGTTGGTAGCCCAGGCGATCGGCCAGCTTGTTCAGCAGACCGATCGCGGCGTCGGCGATGACCGTCCCCGGCGGGAAGATCGCCGTGGCACCGGCGGCGTAGAGCTCGTCGAAGTCGCCCGGCGGAATGACTCCCCCGACCACCACCATGATGTCGGGCCGGCCGACCTCGGCCAGTGCATCCCGCAGCGCGGGCACCAGCGTGAGATGACCGGCGGCCAGCGAGGACACCCCCACCACGTGCACGTCGTTGTCGGCGGCCTGGCGCGCCACCTCGTCCGGAGTGGAGAACAGCGAGCCGACGTCGACGTCGAATCCGATGTCGGCGAACGCGGTGGCGATGACCTTCTGTCCGCGGTCATGGCCGTCCTGGCCCATCTTGGCGACCAGGATGCGCGGGCGGCGGCCGTCCGCTTCGGCGAACTTCTCCACCAATTCGGTTGCTCGGCTCATCTGGGTCACATTCCCGCCACTTCCGACCTCATCCCGATAGACACCCGCGATGGTTCGGATCTCGGCCTGGTGCCGGCCGTACACCTTCTCCAGCGCATCGGAGATCTCACCGAGCGTGGCCTTGGCCCGCGCGGCGTCGATGGCCAGCGCCAGCAGGTTGTTACCCAAACCATCTTCGCCGGCGTGACCGGACTCCCCTGCCGCCCTGGTCAATTCGGCCAGCGCGGCCCGGCATGCCGCCTCGTCACGTTCGGCGCGCAGCTGCTGCAGCTTGGCCAGCTGCTCGGCCCGCACCCGGCTGTTCTCGACCTTGAGGACCTCGATGTCCTGGTCAGCGTCGGCGGACACCTGATACTTGTTGACGCCGATCAGCGGCTGCGCGCCGGAGTCGATGCGCGCCTGCGTGCGCGCGGCGGCCTCCTCGATGCGCAGCTTCGGGATGCCCTCGTCGATGGCCTGCGCCATACCGCCGTGCTCGGCGACCTCCGTGATGTGGGCGCGGGCCTTCTCGGCCAGCTGATGGGTGAGCCACTCCACGTAGTACGACCCGCCCCAGGGGTCGATCGGCCGGGTGGTGCCCGACTCCTGCTGCAGCAGCAACTGGGTGTTGCGGGCGATGCGGGCGGAGAAGTCGGTCGGCAGCGCCAGCGCCTCGTCGAGGGCGTTGGTGTGCAGTGACTGCGTGTGCCCCTGGGTGGCGGCCATGGCCTCGACACACGTGCGCGCGACGTTGTTGAACACGTCCTGCGCGGTCAGCGACCAGCCCGAGGTCTGCGAATGGGTGCGCAGGGACAGCGATTTCGGGTTCTCGGCACCGAACTCCGCCACCAGTTCGCTCCACAGCAGCCGCCCCGCGCGCAGCTTCGCGACCTCCATGAAGAAGTTCATCCCGATGCCCCAGAAGAACGACAGTCGGGGTGCGAACTTGTCCACGTCGAGGCCGGCATCGCGGCCGGCCTTCAGGTACTCGACCCCGTCGGCCAGTGTGTAGGCCAGCTCGAGATCGGCGGTGGCCCCGGCTTCCTGGATGTGGTAGCCCGAGATGGAGATGCTGTTGAACTTCGGCATCCGGGCGCTGGTGTAACCGAAGATGTCGGAGATGATCCGCATCGACGGTTTCGGCGGGTAGATGTAGGTGTTGCGGACCATGAACTCCTTGAGGATGTCGTTCTGGATGGTCCCGGCCAGCTTCTCCGGCGGCACGCCCTGCTCCTCGGCCGCCACCACGTAGAGCGCGAGGATCGGCAGCACCGCACCGTTCATCGTCATCGACACCGACACCGCGCTCAGATCGATACCGTCGAACAGCTGGCGCATGTCCAGGATGGAATCGATTGCCACACCGGCCATTCCGACGTCGCCGGCCACCCGCGGGTGATCCGAGTCGTAGCCGCGGTGGGTGGCCAGGTCGAAGGCCACCGACAGGCCCTTCTGGCCCGCGGCCAGGTTGCGCCGGTAGAACGCGTTGGACTCGGCCGCCGTCGAGAACCCTGCATACTGCCGGATGGTCCAGGGCTGGTTGACGTACATGGTCGGGTACGGCCCGCGGATGAACGGTGGCTCGCCCGGGAACGTGTCCACCGGGTAACCCGCCGCGGCCGCGGCGTCGCGGTCCGCCTCGATGTAGACCGGGCGCACCTCGATGCCCTCGGGTGTCGCCCAGGCCAGTTGTTCGGCGGTGTATCCGTTGGCGGTCGCGGCGGCGTCGACGGCCGCGGTGACATCGTCCGCCGTCGGCTCGGCGGCCGATGCTTCGCCGCGCAGCGGTACGTCGGCGAAGCTGCCGAGCGTCTGGGCGGTGATGTCGGACGTCGTCATGGGTCATGCCCCCAATCGGGTGAGCAGGGTCGAGAGCGCTTCGACCGCATCGATTTTCGCCGTCAGGTAGCCGTCCGGTTTGTTGGCGGCCTCGGCGACCGCACGCTCGGGGCCGGCCAGATACACCTGCTCGACCCCGGCGTCGCGCGCCGCGGCGACCACATCGGAGGCTTCGGCGCCGTACCGGCTGTCGGTTCCGCAAACCACCGCGATCGCCGCGCCATCGGCCGTGGCGACGGCCGCGGGCACCCCGCCGGCATCGAGCGGACCGGGGTTGACGGCCTCGATCCCGCCGGAGGCCAGCAGGTTGGTCGCGAAGGTGGTCCGTACGTTGTGTTCGGCCAGTGGACCCAGCGGCAGCAGCAGCACCTTCGGCCGGGCGCCGGCACCGGCCAGGAACGCGTCCGAACGGTCCCGCAGGGCCTCGAAGCCGGCGGCATAGCGCGCGACGCCCGTCAGTGAATCGGCCTGGGCCACCGGAGGTTCGGCCAGATTCGCGAACTCGTTCACGCCGGTGACCGACGTCCTGCGGTGGGCGATGTCGTCGGCGCGGCGCGCGGCCACCTCGGCGATCCGGGCACTCACGAGCTCCCGGGCCGCCACGAACCCGCCGGCGGCCTCGATCGCCTGGAAATCCGCCCAGGCCTGGCCGGCCAGCTGTTCGGTCAGGCTCTCCACGAACCAGGAACCGGCCGCCGGATCGAGCACCCGACCCAGGTGGGACTCCTCGAGCAGCAGCAGCTGCGTGTTGCGGGCGATGCGCCGCGCGAAACCGGGGCTCATGCCCGGCGCCCCGCCCGGGATGGCGGCGTCGAACGGCTGCACCAGCACGGTGTCGGCGCCGCCCACCCCGGCGCCGAACGCCGCCAGGGTGCACCGCAGCATGTTCACCCACGGGTCGCGCTGCGTCATCATCGGCAGCGAACTGACCGCGTGGATGGTTGCCGCCCCCGCAGCGGGCGCGCCGGCCACCTCGGCGACGCGGGCCCAGAGTTGGCGGGCCGCACGGATCTTGGCGATCGTGAGGAACTGGTCGTCGTCGGCGGCGAAGCGGAAACTGATCTGGCGCAACGCATCGGCGACCGGCAGGCCGGCCTCGATGAGCAGCCGCACGTAGGCCACGCCGGCGGCGATCGCACCGGCCAGTTCCAGGGCGGCGTTGGCGCCGCGGTTGTGCAGGGCCGGGCCGTCGACGGTGATCGCGCGGATCCCGCCGCCGTGCTCGGCGAGCCTGGTCGCCAGGGCGATGACATCTGCCAGCTCCGGTGCGTCATCGCCGGCGGCGGTCAGCGGGTCTGCGCCACAGTCGATCGACAACGCGCCACGTTTGTCCGCGGGCAGCGCGGCGACCAGATCGAGGACCGCATCGGCGGCGACGAGCAGATCGGCCCCGGCGTCCAGCACGACGGGCACCAGTTCCAGGAAGACACCCTCGAGGTGGCGGTCCACGTCGGGCGCCGGAATGCCCTGCGCACCGATCCGCAGCACCAGGCCGCTGACGCCGTCCGACAGGGCACCCAGCACGGCGGCATTGCCGGCCCCGGCGGCCACCCCGGCCGCAGGGAAGGATTCCATCACGCGCCAACCGGTCAGCACGTCACGGTCGCCGTCGCCGCCGCGGGTGAAGGGGAAGGTGCCCGGCAGCGGCGCCTGCGCCACCGCGTCCAGCGCGGTGTACAGCGGGTGGATGTCGAAGCCCTCGTAGGTCGCGGTGTCCAGCAGGCGTTCGGGTTCGGCGGGCAACTCGCCGGTGCGGCCCTTGGCCAGGACTCCGGCGACCGCCTTGCGCCAGCGCGCGCGTCCCTGTTCGAGGTCGGACCGGCTCTCCGACCCGACGTCGTTCGAAACTGGGGTATCGATGGACACCGGCAACTCCTGTCGTCGCGGCAGGGCGGCCGGCGACACCGGCACTCGTCCAATCAGGCTAAATGATGGGGTTCGCGGCCGAAGAGGCCGGTCGGCACATGCCAGCGAATCTGCCCGTAGGCTTGGAAACCGTGGCCGCGACGATCATCCGCACGCTGCGCAATATGAGCGAGGCGCTGATCACCACCGCCCAGCAACTGTCCCGCCGCCGGATCATCACGCTGGTTGTGGGCGTTGTGATCCTTGTCGCAGTTGCACTGCTCGTCCCGTTACCGACCGCCGTGCAACTGCGCGACTGGGCCAGCACCGTGGGGCCGTGGTTCCCGCTGGCATTCTTGGTGGCCCACATCATGGCGACGGTGCTCCCCTTCCCACGGACGGCCTTCACGCTGGCGGCCGGCCTGCTCTTCGGCTCGTGGTTGGGCACGGTGATCGCGGTGGCGGCGAGCACCGCCAGCGCGGTGCTCGCCCTGGTGCTGGTCCGGGCCGGCGGTTGGCAGTTGGCAAACCTGGTCAGCCATCCGGCCGTCGAAGCGGTGGACGCCCGGCTGCGCCAACGCGGCTGGCTGGCGGTGCTGTCGCTGCGGTTGATCCCGATGGTGCCGTTCGCGGTGATCAACTACGCCGCCGGCGCGTCCGCGGTACGGGTCGCGCCGTACACCTTGGCGACCCTGGTGGGCATTCTGCCGGGCACCGCCGCGGTGGTGATCCTGGGCGATGCGATCACCGGAAACGTCAGCCCGGCACTCGCCCTGATCTCCCTGGTCACCGCATCGCTGGGGATCTCGGGATTGGCCTACGAGGTGTACAAGCACCGGAAGGATCCCGGCGACATGCGAAAGCCGGGCTCCCCGTAGGGAACCCGGCCCGCACTGCGTTACTACTCCGAGTCCGACGAACCCGAACCCGAACCCGACGCCGGGGCCGAACCGGAACTCGACGAGCCCGACGCGGCCGAACCCGAACCCGAGTCCGACGAACCGGACGCGGCCGAACCCGAACCCGAATCGGAGTCCGAGGAATCCGACGTGGCCGAATCCGCAGAACCCGTGGACGATTCGTCGGTCGCGGCGGAATCGGTGGATTCGGTGTCGTCCGAAGCGCTTTCGGATGCCTCGTCGGCCGCGGCCGGCGTGGTGTCGGCATCATCGGCGTCCGACTCCGCAGCCGGCGTCGACACGGTGTCGGTCGACGCGGCGTCGGTGGCGTCCTCGGTGACGTCGTCCACCGACTCGGTTGCCACGGAGGCCGGAACGACGGCCGCCGATTCGGTTTCCGATTCGGTGGTCGACGACTGCGCGTCTGCCTCGGCGACATTCGCGGATTCCGTTGCGGTGGAAGCGGTTTCGGTTGACGACACGCTGAGCGCGGCCACCGTGGCCGTCGTGGTGGTCGTCGCCGCGGGCGCCGGCGTGATGGCCTTGGCGATCGCCGCTGGGATCTTCACCAGCAGCTGACCGAGCAGGCCGGTCGACGTGGTCGCATTGGTACCGCCGGCCTGCCAGGTCAGCAGAGCCGGGAACGGCGCTTGGGCCGTCGGGTGCTGCCAACCGTTGAGCAGGGCGTTCACCACGAACCCGGGCATGTTCAGGACGGAGTTGATGGCACCGCCGATGTCGCCGTTGGACACCGAGGTCACCAGGCCCACGACGCAGTCGCTGAATGCGGACACCGCACCGATCGCCGCGCCGTAGACCGACTCGAAAATGCCGGTGATCCAGGTGGCGGGGCTGAAGATCGCGCCGACGGCGTTCGCGAGGTTCTGCACGATCTGCTCGGGAATGCCCACGTTCTCCACCGTGCTACCGCGCGGGGTGTAGGTCAGGATCGAGTTGTAGATCGGCGAGAGGGCGGCCAGTGCGCCGTACAGGATGTAGCTGCTGCCGTACCTGGTGGCATCACCGGTGTTTCCGGCGGCCGTCGCATCCTGCCACTGCTGCAGGAAGGTCTGCGCACGCTCGGTCTTGGTGTAGGCATCCCAGTTCGCGGGGAGGGCGAAGACCGCACCGAAGAACTCCGAGGCGTAGCCGATCTGGTTGGTGGCCACCTGCGTGAGCACCGGGAACGGATTGGCCAGCCAGGCGCCCGCGAGATTTGCGACGTTGGTGACGGTGTCGCCGACGATCTCGGTGTACACCGCGAACGGCGAGTCCGTGGCCTTGGCCGACAACGCCGTGAGCTGAACCGCACGGTTCTGGATCTCGATGGGCAGGGACGGCGTGGCGGGACCGGCGACGAGCGCGCCGGCGGTCACCACTGCGGCTCCGGCGAGCATGAACTTGTTGGCCCTACGCCGCGACGGGTCCGGGCCGACCACGGCCGCGGCCGTCGCTGCGGATGGATACAGGGCGTGTTGCACGAAGGCTCCTTCTTCGAGGGGGTCGCGCTTATTGCGCAGACGAAACTTAGCTGAGGTTTACCTAAGTAATAATAGGTTAGCCTAGCCAATATTCACCTAAAACCGGCCTCTAGCAGGCCGGATACCCTCAGAAAGACCTGAGAAAATGCTGTGATGGCGGGCGCGTTAAGGTCCGAAAGCCCTCGATTTGTGCCCCGCTACGCGGAGCGTGAGGCGGCCGGACCCTGCACCGTCATCGCGCCGAACAGACCCAGGAATGAGCTCGCCGCCGCCAGCCCGGGGCTCCAGTCGCGGGCCCGCACGTGGAACGCCACCGCCAGGATGAAGTACACGGTGAGCATGAAGGTGGTGAGCCGCGCCAGCGCGGGAAACCACCGGACTGACGCCAGCCCGATGGCTGAGGCCGCCTTGACCACCGGCAGGATCGGCCGGAGGTTCTCCGCGAGGTGAACGTCGTCGAGCGACTTCCGGATGGGCGGCAGCTGCGCCGCACAGGCGGCGGCGTCGACGGCCTGGAAGGCCGCGAGTGCGTCGTACACCTTGGTCGATGTCAATCCCATTTCCGGACTCCTCCTCAGGCCCGGTGCGCACCGCTCGGCGGCGCTCCTTGCGGTGGCAGCGGTTGCTGCGTCTCGACCGAATACTGGATCGGCGGCGGTGGTTCGATTGCGATCGCCGAGGTGCTGCGGGCGTCGGCCTCGGCCTTGGCCACCGCCTGCGCGATCGCCGGATCGGTCTTGGTCTCGAACCAGTCGGCCACCTCGTCGGCGTCGTCGGTGTCGGCCGGGGCCGGCTCCTCCGGCGACGGCGTGTACCGGAATACCCCGTCCTCGCCGGGCGCGCCGAGCAGTTTGGTGAAGCCCTGCAGCGCCGAGCCGAAGTCGCTGGGCACCAGCCACACCTTGTTGGCCTCGCCCTCGGCCATCTTCGGCAGGGTCTGCAGGTACTGGTAGGCCAGCAGCTCCGGGGTGGGACGGCCGGCCTTGATGGCGGCGAACGTCTTCTCGATGGCCTTCGCCTGGCCCTGGGCATTCAGGTACTGGGCGGCGCGTTCACCCTGGGCGCGCAGGATGCGGGACTGCCGGTCGGCCTCGGCGGACAGGATCGCGGCCTGTTTGGCGCCCTCGGCGGACAGGATCTGGGACTGCTTCTGGCCCTCGGCCTGCTTGATCGACGCTTCCCGGGTGCCCTCGGCGGTCAGGATCATGGCGCGCTTCTCGCGTTCGGCCTTCATCTGCTTTTCCATCGACTCCTGGATCGACGGCGGCGGGTCGATGCTGCGCAGCTCCACGCGGGCCACCCGCAGGCCCCACTTGCCGGTGGCCTCGTCGAGCACCCCACGCAGCTGCGCGTTGATCTGGTCGCGCGAGGTCAACGTCTGTTCCAGTGTCATGCCGCCGACGACGTTGCGCAGCGTGGTGGTGGTCAGCTGTTCGACGCCGACGATGTAGTTGCTGATGGCGTACACCGCCGCCTGCGGGCTGGTGACCTGGAAGTACACGACGGTGTCGATGTTGAGGGTCAGGTTGTCCTCGGTGATCACCGGCTGCGGCGGGAACGACACCACCCGCTCACGCAGGTCGACCCGGGCGCGTACCCGGTCGATGAACGGGACCAGCAGGGTGAGCTGGCCGCTGACGGTGCGGCTGTACCGGCCGAGCCGTTCGATCACGGCGGCCTCGGCCTGCGGGATCAGCGCCACCGACTTGGACACGATGATGATCGCGAGGATCACCAGGACCGCCAGCAACACCAGTCCGGCAACGGCACCGTTCATGAACCTGCCCCTCTATTCGTTTCTCCAGACCACCGCGGTGGCGCCGTCGATCCGCATGACCGTCACGCGGTCGCCGGGCTGATAGACGTCCTGCTCGTTGAGCGGGCGGGCCGTCCAGACCTCGCCGTCGAGCTTCACCTGGCCGTGGTGCGACGACACCTCGTCCAGGACC
>Ga0208826_1002923_pt1 | contig 12256 bp, 16 predicted proteins | sample AD_UKC115_MetaG_FD_184451 | JGI IMG/M metagenome (GOLD analysis project Ga0208826, IMG submission 184451) | Active sludge microbial communities of municipal wastewater-treating anaerobic digesters from Hong Kong - AD_UKC115_MetaG (SPAdes)... | ecosystem: Engineered > Bioreactor > Anaerobic >... | reverse complement strand
ATAAGTAAAAAATAAAACAGCCTTTTAGGCTGTTTTATTTTAAAAAAGTATCAGGTAAGCTGTAAGCCGGATTCTGTCTAGCCTGACCATCTATCTAAGCGATCTACCTGAAAGGTATGAGTAAAACTCAACTTGGCGGGCATCCTATGACCTTTCGTTTTGATCTTGCTCAAGACGGAGGTTACCAAGCAGTCAGGTTACCCTGACTCTGGTGGGCTCTTACCCCACCTTTCCACCCTTGCTCTTTTTCAGAGCGGTTTACGTTTCTATGGCCCTTACCGAGAATCACTTCTCCCAGCCGTTAACTGGCGTCCTGCCCTATGAGTCCGGACTTTCCTCAGGACAGACTTTCTCTGCCTGCGGTCAGACACTCCAACCTGATTATCTGTTTAAATAATTATAGTATTTTCCCTGATAAGTATTTCTTCTCTCCAGCTCTTTTTCCACGTAGTTGAAAAGTTCCAGTTTTTTCATTCCCCAGTTTCCATGCATAACACCTTCGCTGGGAGGTTCTGAAACCAGACGGTGCACAACTATAGCCGGATCAAGATATTCCAAAAATAGTATAAGACGGTCTATATACTCTTCAAACCTTATCGGAGTTATTTCTTTTTGTTTATACATGCGTCCAAGTTCTGTATTTTCAAGGTAGTAAAGAGAATGCAGCTTCACACCGCTAATACCCAATGCCGAACTTGACTTGGCCATTTCTATCACATCATCATAACTGTCACATGGAAAGTCCACTATAAAATGTGTTACTACATCAAGACCTTTTTTCTTGCTTCTGATAACCGCATCAATATACTCAGCATACGTATGACGGCGGTTGAAGCGTTTAAGAGTATTAGGGTTTACACTCTCAGCCCCATACTCTATAAATATCCCGTACCTGTCTTTATATGAGGATATAAGCTCAAGCACTTCATCTTTGACGCAGTCAGGTCGTGTGGAGATATCAAGAATTACTATTCTGTCATCGCAAAGTCCGCTGTCATATATCTCTTTAAGCCTTGAAACGGGAGCATATGTATTCGTGTTGGACTGAAAGTAGAGTATGAACTTCTCAGCACGGTTTGAATACTTTTGCATCATGAGACTTACCTGTTGTTGTATTGAGTAGCCAGAACCAAAAGAAGCAAAGCCGCTTCCTGTGGCATCACAGAAATAACAGCCTTCATTTCCCTTTTCACCACTTCTATTAGGACATGAAAAACCAGCATCAATTGATATTCTCTGAACACGCTGCCCGTATAAACCCTTCAGATATGTACTAAGCTTATTGTACCTTTCCATCTTACCTGTAATTGCTCAGCTTATATCTTAGATCGTCGATAGAAGGTTTGTCCGTCCCGACTACAAGAAACATGATCTGTTCTATTCCGGTAAACCAGCAGGCATAAATCTTTTCTTTATAAGTTATGTCTATCTTACCGTAAATCAGTGGCAGGGCAGAAGTCGCTGATTTAAGATTAGTAGAGTAATCGGATATAAAACGATACCAAAAACCGGTAAGATCTATAAGACTGTCAAATTTAACAATATATAGATCATAATCAAAACCATCCCTGGATGCTTTAAGCGAAACTATACTGCACTTTTCCGGAAGATCTGTTTCTATAAGCTTGCCTGACCTGGAAATTTCTCTTGATGTCACAGTATAGTTTACAGGACTGAACTCTATATAATCTTCAAATCCTTTTGCAATACTAATTACCGGGAATAACAGAATTACCGTTAAAAGTACTTTCAATACGGATAAATGATTTCTGGAACTTTTCGTAAATATCACTCTCCTTAATTAACGGATAAGTGCCGTTGTAATATATCCATTCTCCGTTTACCATTGTTGCAAAAACTGAATCCGAGCCGGTCGAGTATACAATATGGGATTTCAGCCTCTGAAGATCAGTTGGATAAAAAGATGGTTTTGAAATATCAAAAACTGCCAGATCAGCATAATATCCTGGTTCTATCCTTCCCATCTTTTTTCCGAAAGCATATCCGCCGTTTTCCCAGGCCATCCTAAGCACATCATTTATCTTTACCTGTGAAGGCGAGTACTTTGATTTCTGTGAAAGCGCCATTATCTTCATCTCGCCAAGTATATCCAACGAGTTATTGCTTGCGGCACCATCGGTACCTACTGTTACATTAACATTCTCATCAAGCATGGCAATCACCGGAGCCGTACCGTTGCCTAATTTCAGATTGCTGCAGGGATTATGGACAACCGTTACGTTTTTGGCCGCAAGAGTTTTGATATCCTGCATATCAACCTGAACACAATGTGCTGCAATAAGTTTTGTATCAAAAATGCCGGTTTTATCAAGGTCACTAAATGTATAACTTTCTTTTTCCCAGGCTGATTCATAAATATGCATCTGTACTGATGCTCCCAGCTTCTTCGCCAGAACTGCAACTTCAGCCAGTCTTTCCATAGGAACAGTATACGGAGCATGTGGTCCAAAACCCACTTCTAAAAGGTTTTTATATCCGTTATACCTATTATATGTATCCATCGTTTCATCAAGACGTCTATCCCAGCCTTTCTGATCGTCAAAGGACAGTCCCCTGCTGATACAGCCTCTCATACCGATATCTGAAAAAGCTTTGCATATACTGTTTGTAAAGAAGTACATATCAGCAGAAAAAGTTATACCTTTTGCGGACATCTCCATAAGTGCAAGCATGCTGGCATAGTAGACAGATTCATCATCAAGAAGCTCTTCTCTTGGAAGCATATTGTCAAAAAGCCATTCCTTAAAGTTCATATCGTCGGCGACACCTCTGAAAAGTGTCATTGCTACATGTGAATGAGAATTTATAAAACCTGGTGTTATAAGTTTGCCACCCATATCCCATACTTCAATCTCTTGAAAGTTCTTTTCGTTGTACCCGTTAGGAAAAACCTGTAGAATTTCATTTTCAGATATAAGTATATCAGCTTTTTGAACCGGAAAATCAGCTGATATTATGATATAAGCATTTTTTAAAAGCTTTTTCTTCATAAATAACTCTCCTCCGTTTTTTATATATTTTAACACTTTTTGGATTTTTTTTATCCTCTTTGTATTAAATATAGGTTAAACTTATTCGGAGAGTATGTGTTCTAATTCGGTCTGCGCCTGTTCATAAGACACAGGATTATAGAAAAGCATCCTGTCTTCAGACTTTATACTTGATATTTTTATGCTTTTGCACTTCTTAATCTTATTAACCGCCTGATCATCAAAAAACGGGTCTCTAGAAGTTTTAAGCACATATACCGGCATGTTTAGCCTGTCAGTATTATCGAGTATAAATTCGGTTTCCTTTATAACTTTCTTTATCTGAGGCTTTTCAAAGCTCTTATTTATATACGGATCCTTGTACATCTTGACTCTTATATCCCGACGGAGATTAAGCTCATCTATTCCCAAAGAACCATATGAACTATCTCTGTCGAGCAACAGTGGTGATGAGAGAATGAGCTTTGAAGGTTTTTTTTCGGTCTTAATTGAAAATGATGCAGCAATTACGGCACCTAGGCAGCTTCCAAAAAGAACATAATCAGAAGGGACTGTTCTTTCAAGAAACTCAAATATACTGTAAAAATCCAGAGCTTCTTTTGCAGCATAAAGATTACCAAATCCCTGCATTCCTATCAGATGAGCTTTGTAGCCCTTATCGCTAAGCCTCTGGGCTGTTTTTTCGTAGACTCCCGGATATTCAAACAAACCGTGTATAATGAAAATATCTTTTTTAAAGTCCAAACGGTTAAGGATATATCTGTATGAAATATTTTCCATTTAATATCTCCCCAAAAATATCAGATCTTCTGCTTCTCTACCGCTTCATAAAGATCCTGGTTTTCTGTATGTTTTTTCATTAAATTCATGAAAAATGTCAGAGCTTCCTCAACATTTACATCATTTATAAACTGTCTGAGTATAAACATGTTTTTCATATTTTTTTCTGAGAGCAACAGTTCTTCCTTTCTCGTTCCTGACAGTTTAAGGTTTATAGCCGGGAATATGCGTTTATCTGAAAGTTCTCTTGAGAGAATTAACTCCATATTTCCTGTACCTTTGAATTCTTCAAATATAAGCTCATCCATCTTTGAACCTGTGTCTACAAGTGCAGTTGCGATTATTGTAAGACTTCCGCCTTCTCTTATCTTGCGTGCAGCTCCGAAAAACTTTTTGGGAAAGCTTAATGCCGCAGGATCAACACCGCCGCTCAAAAGCTTTCCGCTTGAAGGAACTACAAGGTTATAGGCTCTTGCAAGCCTTGTAAGGCTATCCATGAGGATAACCACATCATGCCCGAACTCTACAAGCTTTTTAGCAAGATGCAGGGTCATTTCCGCAACTTTTATCTGATCCTTCGGATCCATGTCAAAGGGAGCGGCAATAACATTTGCATTGACCGTATCCTTTAGATCGGTCACTTCTTCAGGTCTTTCATCTATTAAAAGTACGAATCTTTTCGTATTCGGAAAATTTTTGGCTATGGAGTTGGCAGTATCTTTAAGCAGGGTTGTTTTTCCAGCCTTGGGAGGAGCAACAATAAGCGTCCTTTGCCCGAAGCCTATCGGAGATATCATATCTATTATTCTTGCACTCAAAGGTCCGGATTTATTCTCAAGTCTCATCTGTCTGTCAGGATACTCGGGAGTAAGGTTTTCAAATGAGACTCTGTCCCTGGCTTTTTCGGGAGCCTGATAGTTTATTGCTTCAATTCTCAAAAGAGCAAAGTATTTCTCACCGTCTTTGGGTGGTCTTACCTGTCCGGCAATCACATCACCCGTAAAAAGATTGAATCTTTTTATCTGTGTGTTTGAAACATAAATATCGTCACTGCCCTGAAGCAGTGAGTTGTCAATGCTGCGTAGGAACCCGTATCCATCAGAAAATATTTCCAGTATTCCTTCATGGAAAAAGTACCCTATTGATTCAGTCTGTTTTCTTAAAATTGAAAATATCAGTTCATGATCCGACATCTTTGAGTAGTTGGCTATCTCAAAGTTTCTTGCAAGAGCGTAAAGCTGGGTTCTGGTCATATCGTTCAGCTTGGCCATGTCCAGTTCAACGGGGCGTATCTGGTCTTTTTCGGTTCCTTTGTTCTGATCCTGTTTATGATTATTGGTATCTGTCAAAAAAATCACCCCTGATTTTAAAAGATTTGTATATTGTCTTTCTCCGTCGTTTCTTATGTATAGATTGTCTAAGTTTTTCACAAGGTAAGCTTCAAAAACATCTTGGAGTAATCCGGAGCATTTTCAGTTCTGAAAAAGAGGCTGTAAAGCTTTTCATTGGAAGAATATGCCTGAATGAAGTTTTTAGAAAGTTCCTGATAAAAAAACGAGGTTTATAACATAATGCTTTTATACAATAATATCACAAAAAAGTTTTTCTGAACAGTAAAATTATAGTATAAATGGGAGGCAAAAGCCTCCCATGATGTTCTTATTTTTCTTCTGTCGGAATAAGCTGCAACAATGAAAGTTCGGCAGCATCTCCTCTTCTGAAACCAATTTTAAGTACTCTTGTAAAACCGCTTACCTTGTTGCTGTACTTAGGAGCGATCTCGTTTACTATCTTGGCGGTCAGTTTTCTGTCGTTGAAATTTCTGTTGATATCTCTTGATAGAGCCATCTTTCTTGAAGCATCAGCGGTTGTGCTTGCTTCCTTGGCCTTTGAGAGAACTCTTTCCACCAACGACTGAGCTACCTTAGCCTTAGCGGATGTGGTTATTATACTTCCACTTTCGAAAACGTTTCTGGCAAGATTTTTAACAAGAGCATTCCTATGTGAGGCAGGTCTGCTTAATTTATTCATTTTAACTCTATGTCTCATGACTTGGTGCTCCTCCTTTCACCGAATAACTTCTCATACTCAATTCCAAATTTATCTTTCAATTCTTTTCTTATCTCATCCAAAGACTTTTTCCCGAAATTTTTGATCTTCATAAGTTCTTCAGGAGTCTTTTTAAGTATTTCGGCCACAGTGTTTATTCTTTCGCGCTTAAGACAGTTCTTTGCCCTTTTGGTAAGGTCAAGATTATCTATGAGCGTGTCCAGAATCTCCCTTGACAGACCGAAAATATCTTCTTCATCGGATGATTGTTCTATACCTTTAGTCTTGGCCCCTGTATCCTGGACAGGAGGCTGACTGACAAATCCCGCAGAAACAGCTAAATCTTCAGAAGGGTTAATAAATCTAAAGTGCTGAATGAGGATAGAGGTAGCTTCTTTTAAAGCTTGTTCCGGAGTAATGTTCATCTTCGTCCATATCTCAAGGATAAGTTTATCGTAGTCTGTTCTCTTTCCGACTCTTATGTTTTCCGTAAGATAGTTCACTTTCAGAACAGGACTGAAAACTCCGTCAATATAGATAAACTCTATATCGTTTTCGTGCTCCATTTCCGAAGCCGGTACAAATCCTTTTCCTATCTGTGCGAAAAGCTCTATCTCAACTTTATTTTTACCGTTTATCGTGGCAATCTTAAAGTCTGGATTGGCTATCGATATCTCAGACGGAACCTCAATGTCCCCTGCTGTTATATCTGACGGACCCTGTTTGTTGATCTTTAGGTGAAGTTCACCTTCAATATTGTTCAATTTTTTGAGATCATCGACCTTAAGCTGAACTTTCTTAAGGTTGAGGGCAATCTCCAGGATGTCCTCTTTTACACCTTCTATTGTATCAAATTCATGAAGCTTGTTAGGTATACGGATGCTTGTTATGGCTACTGCCGGAATGGAAGAGAGCAAAACCCTTCTGAGCGCATTTCCGATAGTTATAGCATAGCCCTTTTCTAGAGGATATAAAACATACTTTGCGTATCTTATTCCTTCTTCAGCCAAACGTTTTTCTTCTAATTGAAATACCTCTGGTTTTATTAGTAATTCCATAAGAATACCGGATTCAACTCTGAACCGGATTGCACACCTCCTTTGATGACTTTTAAGAGCGAGGTGGATCTCAAGCTACGAATAGAATAAAAACTAAACTTACTTGGAATAAAGTTCGATAATAACCTGAACATCAACTGGTACAGATATTTCATCCATTTTGGGCATTCTGGTAAAGGTGCCTTTAAACTGTTCAGCGTTCACTTCAAGCCATGAAGGAGTGTTTCCCTTTTTCGAAGCAAGTTCCAAACCCTGTTTAATCTGCAGTATACCTCTGCTGTTTTCCTTTATTTCAATAACTGTTCCAGGTCTTACTCTAAAAGAAGGAATGTCAACTTTTTTGCCGTTTACTCTTATATGGCCGTGTCTTACAAGTTCTCTTGCGGCTCTTCTGTTCACTGCAAAACCCATTTCGTAAACAACGTTGTCAAGCCTTGACTCAAGTATCTGCATCAACACTTCGCCTGTTTCCTGGCCTATCTTTTTGACAGCTTCTTCAAAGTATCTTCTGAACTGTCTCTCCAATATTCCGTATATTCTCTTGAGAGCCTGTTTGGTTCTTAACTGCGTACCGTACTGGGTAAGCTTTTTGTTATCCTTTCCGTGCTGGCCAGGTGCAAAGTTTCTCTTTGCCATAGCACATTTTTCAGAATAACATCTCTCGCCCTTCAGATATAATTTAAAGCCTTCTCTTCTGCAGAGCTTGCATAGAGCTCCTGTGTATCTTGCCATTCTGTTATTCCCTCCTTCAAGTCAATTAGAATCTTTTCTTTTTAGGTCTGCATCCGTTATGTGGAATAGGAGTAGCGTCCTGAATATTTTCTATGTTTAATCCGGCTGCCTGCACTGATCTTATAGCTGACTCTCTTCCTGAACCTGGACCTTTTACAACTACATCAACTTTCTGAACTCCGATTTTTAAGGCTTCTTTTGCTACTTTGTCAGCAGCAAGCTGCGAAGCATACGGAGTACCTTTCTTTGAGCCCTTGAATCCGGAAGTTCCGCCGCTGGCCCAAGTTATTACATTGCCTGTCATATCTGTCAGACATATTATTGTGTTGTTGAAGTTAGACTGTATATGAACGACTCCCTTCTCAACAGCAATTTTCTTTTTCTTTGAAGATACTGCTTTCTTATTTGCTGCCATTTAACAAACCCTCCTTATGATGCCGAAGCTGTCTTTTTTTTGCTTATTCTGCTTAATCTTGGTCCTTTTCGAGTTCTGGCGTTGGCATGAGTTTTCTGACCACGAACCGGAAGACCTGCTTTATGCCTGTATCCTCTATATGATCCAATTTCGATTAATCTTTTTACGTTTTTCATGTTTTCCTGTCTGAGATCACCTTCGACTTTGTAGTGCTCGTTTATAAATCTGGTTATTTTGGATATTTCGTCGTCAGTAAGGTCTTTGGCTTTTTTATGAGTATCAATGCCAGTAAGCGTAAGGATCTCTTCTGCTCTTGCATATCCTACACCGTAAATATAGGTAAGAGCTACAAAAAGCTTTTTGTTTCCCGGAATTTCAACACCAAGGATACGTGCCATCTATCTTTCCCTCCTTATTAACCCTGTCTCTGGTTATGCTTGGGGTTCTTATCGCATACCACCCAAACTCTTCCAGCTCTTCTTACTATCTTGCAGTTCTCGCATCTTTTTTTTACTGATGCTCTGACTTTCATATTATCCATCCTCCTCATCTATTTCTTCGGTCTTAGTAATCTTCTCTCTTCTGGTTATCCTGCCTCTGTTAAGATCGTATACGGAAACTTCAACCGTGACCTTATCTCCGGGAAGAAGTCTGATAAAGTTCTTTCTCATCCTTCCGGATATGTGAGCAAGCACAAGATGTCCGTTTTCTAACACTACTCTGAAAGTTGCATTTGGAAGAGCTTCCATAATCTTTCCCTGAATTACTATGACATCTTCTTTTTTTGCCATTTAATACCCCCTTCAAGGGTTATAACCAGTTACTGCAGTAAGAACTTCCGGTCCGTTATCTGTTATGACTATGGTGTTTTCATAATGGGCCGACTTACTTTTATCAATGGTTACAACTGTCCAACCGTCTTGTAGAATTTCAACTTCATAATTACCAAGCGAAATCATCGGTTCAATTGTAATAGTCATATTTTTTCTCAGCATCGGTCCGGTCCCTTTGAAGCCATAGTTTGGAATAGAAGGATCTTCGTGTACCTTCCTGCCAACCCCATGACCTACAAAATCTCTCACAACACCAAAACCAAACGATTCTGCATATGACTGAACGGCGTAACCTATATCTCCTGTCTTTTTCCCGATCACTGCCTGTTCAAGCCCGATAAAAAAAGACTTCTCAGTTACCTGGATAAGTTCTTTTTCCTTATCGGTTATTGTACCGACAGCATACGTCCTAGCAGCATCGGTTATCATACCGTCGTACTCGATATCAAGATCAACAGAAACCAGATCGCCGTCTTTGAAAACCTTGGATTTCAAAGGATACCCATGTATTACCTCATCATTCACAGATACGCATGTAGCATATGGATAGCCGTTGTAACCTATAAGAATCGGTTTTGCACCTATCTCTCTCATATAGGAAACACTGTACTGTTCAACGTCATGCGCACTGGCTCCGGGTACTATAACTGACTTTAACAAATCATCAAGGAGGCGGGCAAGCTTTTCTCCAGCCCGTCTCATCTTGGTTATTTCGTTTTCTGTCTTAAGAATTATCATTTATGCGGTACTCCTTCCAGAATATTAAACAACTCTTTTGTAACTTCTGCAACGTCTTTAGTACCGTCTACTGTAACTAGTTTGTTATTTTTTCTATAATATTCTATTACGGGCGCAGTGTTACTGAGATAAACCTTAAATCTTTTTCTTACGACATCCTCCTGGTCATCTTCCCTATGCACGAGCTGTGAACCACAATCATCACATATACCTTCTTTTAATGGTTTAAGCGATATTGTGTTGTAAACCCTCTTACATTTAGGACAGACTCTCCTGGAGGAAATTCTTTTAACTATATCTTCTTCATCGGCATCAATCAAGACCGCACAATCCACGGGTTTAGAGAGTTCTGAAAGAATACCGTCCAAAAACTCCGCCTGTGGAATGGTTCTTGGATATCCATCCAGAAGAAAACTTTCTTCTTTAGACAAACGAAGCTTTATAAGTTCATTCATTATGTCATCAGAGACCAAAAGTCCTTTGTCAAGAATATCCTTAACCTTAAGCCCAAGTTCACTGCCTGAGTTTACCGCTTGCCTCAAAATATCTCCGGTAGATATGTGAACTGCAGAAAATCTTTCTGAAACTTCTTTAGCCTGGGTTCCTTTTCCGGCTCCCGGAGGCCCGAAAAAAATAAGTCGCATAAACTTACCTCCTTCCGCGAAGTTTTCCTTTCTTCATGAAGCCCTCATACTGTCTGGCTATCATATGGGATTCTATCTGCTGAAGCATGTCAAGTGCAACTCCAACAGCTATAAGAGCACTTGTTCCACCTATCCATATCTCGACTCCCGAGGAACTTCTTATTACATACGGAAGAAGCGATATCAGAACAAGGAAGATAGCTCCAATAAAAGTTACCCTGTTCATTGAGGTTGTTATGAACTTGGATGTTGGATCGCCCGGTCTTATTCCAGGTATGAAGCCGCCATAGTTCTTTATATTATCCGAAACCTCTTTTGGATCCATTACAACTGAACTGTAGAAATAGGTGAAGAAGATTATCAGTATTGCGTAAACGATAAGATAAAATGCTCCTCCGAGTTTAAAGAACGAATCATCCCACTGCCATGGAGTAAATGACGATATCATGCTTGGAAGAGATACTATTACCGATGCAAATATTATCGGAATGACTCCTCCGCCATTGACTTTTATAGGAATGTAGGTTGTTGATCCGCCCATAACTTTATTTCCTACTACTCTCTTGGCATACTGTACTTTTATTCTTCTTTCCGCCTGCTGAACCGCAATAGATGTAATAACTATCACAACAGCTATTACAAGAAGAAGAATCCATTCAAAAGGAGTAAGAGCTACCAGTGCCTGAGCGGCATAGCTGGGATACCTGGAGACGATACCGGCAAATATAAGCACTGAAATGCCGTTTCCGATACCCTTTTCAGTAATCATTTCACCAATCCACAGAACAAACATCGAACCTGCAACTATCGATGTTGTGGCAAGTATTATGTAAGCAAAAGCAGAAATAGGTTCTCCTGATGAATTTACAGCTCTATAGTTCATAGAGGTGAAAGCCATCATCAAACCCTGAAGTACTGCTAACACAACGGTCAATACTCTTGTATAAAAACCAAACTTCTTTCTACCTTGTTCGCCTTCTTTAAGCATTTCTTTAAGGCTTGGAATTATTGATCCCAGCAACTGAAGTATTATTGATGCGTTTATATATGGGTTAACGCTTAAAACAAAAATGGAGAAGTTACTTAATGCTCCTCCGGCAAATACATCAAAGAAATTTATGAAACCCCCTGCCGCACCACTCTGCAACCCGCTTAATGCACCTTTCCAACTTTCTATGTTGATTCCAGGAATTGGTATAAAAATACCAATCCTGAAAGCAATCAAAGCTAGTATTGTAAATATTACTCGATCTCTTAATTCAGGTATTTTGAAGATGTTTTTAATGGCATTGCCCATATTGTTGGCCATTACTTTATCACCTCAACCTTACCGCCTGCTGCCTCAATTTTTTGCTTTGCTGATTCAGAGAATGCATTAGCTTTTACAACGAGGGGTTTGGTGAGCTCTCCTTTACCTAATATTTTTACTCCGTCTTTCAGATCTTTAAGTATATTTCTTTCTACAAGCTTTTCTATTGTAACTTCTTCATTTGATTCAAACCTTGCTTCTAAGGTAAGAAGGTTTACTTCGGCAAAAGTTACTCTGAACTTAGCGTTGGTAAAACCAATCATCGGAGTTCTTCTGTAAATAGTTGTCTGTCCGCCTTCAAAACCTATTCTGACTTTTCCTCTTCCTCTTTTACCCTGACCGTTCATACCTCTTCCAGAAGTCTTGCCAATTCCTGATCCAGGACCTCGGCCAACTCTTATGCTCTTAGTTCTTGAACCTGGTGTGGGTTTTAGGTCCTCTATTCTGAGTGCCATAATTGCTTACCCCCTCAATTATCTATTTCCTCGACTGTAACGAGGTGTTCTACTACCCTTATCATGCCGCGAATCTGGGCATTATCCGGCTTTACTACTTCTCTGTCTTTCTTTTTGAGTCCGAGTGCATCAAGTGTCGCAAGTTGGTTATAATTTTTGCCAGCTCTTCCTCTGACTAATTTTATTTTTAAGCTTTTCATCATTAAGCCTCCTTGTGAGCACCGCTGAAAAT
>Ga0208826_1002918_pt1 | contig 12270 bp, 10 predicted proteins | sample AD_UKC115_MetaG_FD_184451 | JGI IMG/M metagenome (GOLD analysis project Ga0208826, IMG submission 184451) | Active sludge microbial communities of municipal wastewater-treating anaerobic digesters from Hong Kong - AD_UKC115_MetaG (SPAdes)... | ecosystem: Engineered > Bioreactor > Anaerobic >... | reverse complement strand
TCCATAAGAAGATCGTGGAATGGAAGATCCTCTCCCAGGTGATCACCCTTGGCAGTATCTACGCGATCGCCGTGGCCGAAGAGAACGCCTCCGGGGCCAGGCTCGTCACGGCCCCTACCTGTGGCTCCGCAGGGGTCGTTCCCGCGGTCCTCAAAATCTTGGAAGACCGGTTTCACTACTCCCAAGAGAGAATCCTCCAAGCCCTCTTGATCGCCGGGCTGATAGGCGCCTTGGTCAAGCACAACGCCTCGATCTCAGGGGCCGAGATCGGTTGCCAGGGGGAGGTGGGGACCGCCAGCGCCATGGCCGCGGCGGCTGCCTCTTTTCTCCTGGGAGGGACCCTTTCCCAGATCGAGTCGGCCGCCGAAACCGCTTTGGAACACCACCTCGGCTTGACCTGCGACCCTGTGAAAGGGTTGGTTCAGATCCCCTGCATCGAGCGTAACGCCGTTGGGGCCGTGACGGCACTGAACGCCGCCAACCTCTCTCTCCTGACCTCCGGGAAACACCGGATCAGCTTTGATACGGTGGTCGAGACAATGCAACAGGTGGGAAGGGACATGAACCGTAAGTACAAGGAGACCGCCCTGGGAGGGCTGGCGACTCTCTACCGCTCCGTCGGCGAAGACGACCCCTTGGGAAGCGCCTGATCTTAAGGCTTGTGTTCTGGTCTGAGAAGGTCGAAGAGGGTCTTCACGGGGGTGAAGGTCGACAGGGGAACCTCCACAAAGACCGTCGTCCAGTGAGCCATGGCCCCGTTCCAAAGGCCTGGGTGCTCCAGAGCCTTCAAGGTCTTCCCCCCCTTGGACTTTATGGAGAGGAAGGAGGTGGATGGGTCAGAAAAGAGGGCGAGGGGGTAGGGGCGGCCCTGGCGGTCTCTCAGGGCGCAGACAAGGTCTACGGGGTTGAAGTGGGTTGAGCTTTCCCAAAGGGCTCTCTGGGAGGGTGTTTCCCGATCGACCTGGGAAGATTCGACGATCTGAAGGGAGGGCCCCTCCGGGCCGGAGACCCAGAAGGGTCCTCCCCCCGGTTCCCCTTGATTCCGGACCATCCCGCAAACCCTCATGGGCCTCTCAAGGAGGGAGAGGATCTTCCTTCGGCTGTCGGGCCAGGGGAGGGTGAAGAGCACTTCCGATGGGGAGAGGGAGAGGCCTTCTTTCAGGAAGGCCAAGAGGCGCTTCTTCTCTTCCGGAGTTGGTTCCCCTTCCTTCAGCCGATCCGTCCAAGAGAAGGCCTCCTCCTGGAGAAGAACGAGAAGCCCCCCGAGGAGCCGTGACCAATGAAGCCTCTCCTCGAGGCGGGATAGGGGGGCGACGTTGTCGATGTTTCGCAGGAAAACGATGTCCCCCTGGAGGGCCTCCAGGTTCTTGAGCAGGGCACCGTGTCCGCCGGGTCTGAAGAGAAGCCTTCCCTCATGGTCCCGGAAGGGGAGATTCTCCGCGTTCACGGCGATCGTGTCGGTGGAAGGGCTCTGAACCGAAAAGCTTACTTCAGCGTGAATCCCCCGTCCGGTGTAGAGGGGAAACCGCTCTCTTGCAAGCGCCTTCGCCTGATCGACGGAACTCTCCGAGAGTGTCAGGTGAAGCCTGGCCTTCCCGTTGCCATCGGTAACAAGGCGGGAGGCCTCTTCCATGTGCTCCTCCAGAGGGGTCCTGGGGCCGTCGCTGTAGAGATGAAAGGGAAGGAGAGCCTTTGGACTCTCTGCCAAGGCGAGCCCCTCTCCTGTCAGGAGGAGGGAGAGGAACCTTTCGGGGGCCTCGTTCCAGAGAGAGAGGGAAGGCGGGAGGTTCCTCTCTCGGAGATGGCTCTCCATGAGCGGGTGAAAGGGGAAGCACCCCTCTCCTATGGCTGAGGAGAAGAGTCTCAGCTGTGGGTCGCCGCTCTCATCAGGGATTCCTTCGTGAAGCCACCGGAGGGGAACCTGAAACATTCTGGTCGCCGCACCGGAGGCGGGGACGAACTTGCTGAAGCGCCCACCGGAGGCCGCTTCGTGGAAGGCTTTCAGGTAGAGAGGCTCTGAATCCCTTTCGATCCTCCGGATACCGTTTCCCAGAGTGGCCGGTGACTCCAGGAGAAGGGGAGAGATCCCCTCCCGAAAGAGTCTCAACTGGGACAGGAGAGCCTCCGGTGTGATCCCCCTCTCCTCCATCTGGGCGAGGTCTCTCTGAGAGAAATCGACGCTCCTCATGGTTTCGCACTCTCCGAGGGGGTTCCCCGACCAAGGGAGTCGGTGATCTTCTGAGTGAAGAGGGACATCTCCTCACCGAGAATCCTGCTGAGGAGGGCGATGAGGCTCTCCATCTTGCGCCCCTTCAAAGGCTCTTTCCTGTCGAAACTGTGGGAGACTACGGGGCGACGGGTTTGGGAGTCGATAAGATCCATCGACATCTCCAGGTGGGCCCAAGAGTTCTTCCCCATAACGTTCTCCTCAATCGCGGCAAGATGGACTCTCAGAAGGAAGTGGCTGCTCTCTTGGCTGAAGGATCTCTCCACCCGCGAGAAGAGCCGCGTAGCGGTGAAGTGGTTGAAGAAGAGCTCTTCCAACATCTTGCCGGGACGTTGAACCCAGAAGTCGTAGGTGTAGTAGTCGAGTCGGAAGGGGGAGGGACGGTAGATGACCCTGTAATCGTTGTAGATTCTCTCGGTATCGACCTTCTCGATCTTCACGCTCTGCGGGAGGGTGGCGGAGCCCTTGACGCCGATCAAGGCGGTGGGGGAGAGCTGGAAGTACCGCTTCGAAGGGGAAGAGGAGAGGCACCCTGAGAGGAGAAGGGCGCAGGTGCATGGGAAGAGGATCAAGAGACGCCTCATGGTCTCCTCCTTGTCTCTTTCTTGGTCCTGACCAAGGCGGTGGGATCTTCGTTGAGTTGCCTGGCGAACTGGGAGATGTCTTCGAGGGACTCCTTCAGGCTTGTCAGGGAGGAGTTGATCTCCGTCGACTGAGCGCCCAGGGTTCCTTGTAACTTGTTGATCCCGTCGTGGGTCGTCAGGATCAGTTCGTTGAGCCTGGTGACGACCCCTCCCATCTCCTTTTCGGAGAAGCGGAGGGTCAACTCCTTGAGAAGTTTCTCCGACTGGGCTAAGAGTTGGTCGATCTGACGGGATTCGGCTCGGTTCTTCAAGGAAGAGGAGAGCTCCGAGAGGTTGACCGAGGTCTTTTCCAGATTCTGGCTGATCGTATCCAGCCTGTTTAAGATTTCGGAAAACTGCTCCCTCTTTGAGGCGAGTACGGACTTGACGCTCTGGGAGCTCGCTTGAATATTCTTCAGGAAGAGGCCGATATTCTCCTGGTTCTCCGGTTTCAGGAGGGTGTTCACCCTCTGAACCGCCAGTTCGACATCCGACACGATTCCTTCGGCCCTTTCGCCGAGCCCGGGCGCCGTGGGAATCGTGCTGTTGGGCTTGATCCTTTTCGCTTCGTTGGTTCCTCCCGAGAGCTCAACGTACTTGATCCCCGTGATGCCGCTGTATTGGAGGCGGGCCACCATGTTTGTCTTGGCTGGGAAATCCTTACGGAGGCTGACTGTGACCAGAATCGAGTTCAGATTCTTCGGGTTGATGATGATCTCTCTGACCTTTCCGACCTCGACTCCCTGATATTTCACCGGTGATCCATGGCTTAGCCCACTCACCGATCCCAAGAAGCTGATCTTGTAATCCTCGGTCTTCTTTTCGAATTGGGGGGAGAGAAAGATGACCAGAGAGGCCATGACGAGAAAAAAACCGAAAACCAGAAAGAGTCCCAGACGAAAACGCTGTTCTTTACTGATCATCTTGTGCTCCTTGGGCAAAGAAGGCTTTTAAAAACGGGTGTTGGCTCGTTTCCCCCTCTTGCAGGCTTCCTTGAAAGAGGAGTCGCCCCTCTTCGAGAGCGAGGATTCGATCGGCGATTCTCCGGATTGAGGAGACCTCGTGGGTAACCACCACGAAAGAGGCTCCTAAGCGGTTTTTCAGATCCAGAATCAGGTCGTCCAACCCCCTGGCTGTCAGAGGGTCGAGCCCCGCGGAGGGTTCGTCGCAGAGAAGGACTTCCGGGTCCAGGACCAAGGCCCTGGCCAAGGCGGCCCTCTTCTTCATCCCTCCGGAAAGCTCTCCGGGAAGCTTCTCTTCGGATCCTTGCAGGCCTACTTGGAAGAGCCTTGCCGCCACGATGCTCTCCCCGATGGGGCGGGGAAGGTGGGGAGAGTGGATCTTCAGAGGAAGGGCGACGTTCTCTGCCAGGGAGAGGGAGTTGAGGAGGGCCCCGTTCTGGTAGAGGACCCCTATGCGGCGGTAGTGGGCGTCCCATTGCGGTTCGGTGAAACGGTTCATCTCTTCCCCCTGAAAGAAGAGGCGACCTTTTCGAAGGGGGAGAAGCCCGAGAAGGGCCTTGAGAAGAGTCGATTTGCCACAGCCGCTTCGGCCGAGGATGACCGTCACCTCTCCCGGGGGAATGGAGAAAGAGAGGTCCCGAAAGATCGGAGGAGAGTCTCTGTACCCGACCGTGATGTTGTGACCTTCGAAGAGAGGAGGCTTTTCCATGTCAGAAGTAGAGGAGAAACGCGAAGATACAATCCAGCAGGATGATCAAGGCGAGGGAGAGAACGACCGCTTCCGTCGTAGCCTTTCCGACCTCCTCCGCGCCGCCGTGGGCTTGGAATCCCTTGTGGCCGCTACAGATGACCACGGTCCAGCCGAAGACCCACCCCTTGATCAGACCGATCGCGTAATCGGAGAGGAAAACCACCGTGAAAAGCTCCTTGATGAAGGCGCGGGGCGGAATGTTGGAGTAGAAGTACCCGACCGCCGTGCAGGCTAAGATGCCGACAAAATCCGCGATCGTGATCAGCAGAGGCATGGCCAAGGTAATGGCGAAAAGGCGGGGGAGCATGAGAAAGCGCACCGGGGTTATGCCCATCGTCTTGAGGGCGTCGATCTCTTCCATCACCGACATGGTGGCCAAGGCGGCGGTGAGGGAGGCTCCGACCTTCCCCGCCAGGATGATGCAGGTGATCAAGGGGACGAGTTCCTTGACCATGGCAATGCCCACCAGATCGGCCAGGTAGAGCTCGGCGCCGAAGATCTTCAATTGGGCCGCCGATGTCAGAGAGATGGTGATCCCCACCAGGACCGCGATGAGAGTCACGATCGGGAAAGAGTTGTACCCCATGGAGAAGAGCTGTTGAACGGTGTCCCCTCTGTGGAGTCCCCGGCGTCGGAAAGGGTACTCTAGGAGGTAGTAGAAGGTGTCCGATCCCAGTGTGATGAGACGAACGAAACCCTCCCACCCTTTCACAAGGTGGCCTCCCAACCCTTCGATGGCCCCTCGGTAGGTGAAAGGCTTCGAGGAGAGAGCGTGTTGCAGGGGAGGAGGGGAGGGGAAAAGCTCCAGCGCTCGGGCCTGATCTGGGTTGAGGCCCTCTAGGGAGAGTCTGGGGTAGGTTCGCTTGACCCACCTCAGGAAGGCGGCTCCGGAGGAATCGATGGTTTCGACACCTTCCGCCTTCAGAGAGCCTTGGGTCTGGGGGGACTGGGAACTTATGGTGGAAAAGAGGGAGGGAACGGTCTCCAGCGTAAGCTTTTGGGGTAGACGAAGCAGAAAACCCTCTTGGCTCATCTTCATCCGATCCCTCCCTCCGGGAAGATCAATTCCCGGTGACTCCCATCTCCTCGAGGAGGTTGTTGGCTCCGCCGACCCGGGAGGTTACCCAGAGGACGTACCGGATATCGACGGCTATGGAACGGCTGTAGAGGGAGCTCCAGGCGTAATCGTTCACCGTAGCCTCCCAGGCCCGGTCGAAGTTGATGCCAACAAGCTCACCCTTGGCGTCGAGGACGGGACTGCCGGAGTTGCCGCCGGTGGTGTCCATATCGTAGAGCATGGCGACGGGAATGTCCTTCAGCTTTGAACTGGCGAAAGGTCCGAAGTCTTTGGCCTTCCAGAGTTCAACGGCTTTGGCCGGTGTGTTGTAGAAGGGTTTTTCCGCTGTCTTTTCGACTACTCCGGCGAAAGTTGTCAGGGGTTCGTAGGTCACGGCGTTCCTGGGGGAGTAACCGCGGATACGGCCATAGGTAAAGCGGAGAGTGGAGTTGGCGTCCGGAACGAAATCCCTCTTCATCCACTCCATCCGAACGTCGATGAATTTCGCGTAAAGGGTGTCAAGCTCCCCGTTCTGCTTCTGTCTTGTCTCTTTGAGCTTCTTGTAGGTGGGGTAGAGGGCTCCCGCCAATTGGAGAAGGGGATCCCTCTGTTTCGTCAAGAGTTCGGGGGGTTGTCCTAGGAGCTTGAGTGCGAAGACGGGGTCCTTGAGCCGAGTCTCCCGGATAACCTTGGAAACGAAAGCCTTAAGAGCGTCCGGGTCCTTCCCCAGAGGGGCCAGGGCGGGAATCGTTTGAGAAGACGGCAGAGAGGCCGCCTTGATCAACCGCTCCGTCAGGAAGGTCTCTTCGGCGGGAAGGTAGACATTTTTCAAGGAGAGCTCCAACCCCGCCCGAAGCCTGGGAAAGTTCCTGTCCATGTAGGGGCCGTCCCTTTCGATGTCCGGTTTTGCCCTTTCCGCGGCGGCTTCCTGAAGGGAGAGGGCCGTGGAGAGCAGAGTGGAGGAGCGCAGGAGGGAGTCCAGGGTGGAGGTGTAATCGCTCTGGTTCCGGATCTCGGAGTAAACGTTCTCAAGGTCCTGTAGAAGGCTTCCGTAGAGTCTCTTCCTCTCCGGAGAGGCTAAGATGAACTCCTGGAGCCTCTTTTCGTCTTCCCTCCACTTCTTGACGAGGCCAAGGCGCTGAAGCCCCGCCAATTTACCGCGGTAGTTCTTTGAGCCGTTGGCCAACCCCTTGATCCTTGAGGAGAGTTTGAGGGCCGCCTCGGGGTTCTTCGAGGACATCTCCTCCATCTGGGCGATCCAAGATTCGGAGAGTTGGGCGCTGGTGGGCATTCTTACCTCCTCTTCGTAGGAGAGGTAAGCGGCGCCCATGTGCCGGTAGGTTCGTCCGGGGTAACCGAGGATAAAGGTGAAATCACCCTCTTCCACACCTTTGGGGTTGACCTTGAGGAACTTGCGGGGCTTGTAGGGGATGTTCTTGTCGCTGAATTCAGCGGCTTCACCGTTGGGAGCCACGTAGGCCCTGAGGAAGCTGAAATCCCCTGTGTGACGCGGCCATACCCAGTTGTCGTCCTCTCCGGCGAACTCTCCTATGGAGCGAGGGGGGACATAGACGAGCCTCAAATCCTTGAGGTAGGTGTAGAGAAAGAGAACATAGCTCTTCCCGCTGAACATTTCGGCCACTTCCGCACGCTTGCCGGGATTCTTCTTCTCCGCGTCGGCGACGATCTCCTTGATCCTCTTCTCTACCGCTTTCGTCCTTGCCAGGGGTGACATTCCCGTTTTAACGGCTTTCAAAACCTGGGCGGAAACATCCCGGTAACTCTCTGTGATCCTTACCGTATAGCCCTTGGCGGGAATCTCTTCCCTGCGGGAGGTAGCAGTGAAGCCGTCGGAGACATAGTCCTTCTCCTGGGACGAGGCGGCCTGAACGGCGCCGAAGGCGCAGTGGTGGTTCGTGACGATCAGGCCCTCAGAGGAGACGAAAGAACCGGTGCATCCTCCTAATTGGACTATACCATCGATCAGGCTGACTCCCTGGGGGTTGTAGATCTCCTGGGAATCGATCTGAAGCCCTTTGGAACGGAGGTCAAGTTTATGCAGTTCGCTCAGGGGCCACATCCCCTCGTCGGCCCGAAGGGGGAAGAGGAGAAGCGTCAAGAGAAAGGGGAGGAAGGCTTTTTTCATCGTATCACCTCGGATTCACGGGGAGCGGCCTTCGAAGGGCCGGAAATGGCTCCTCTCATATCCATAGGTGTAACACACCCGACCGCGAGAGTCAACGAAGTCAGGGCTGAGGGTGTGTCAGCAGGGATGTGGCGGCTAAGAGGGCGCTTCCCCTGGAGATGATACTCTCGTCTACACGAAAAGAGGGGTTGTGGAGGGGGGCCAGGATGTCTTGGGCGGGGTTTCTGTTCCCCAAGAGGAAGAAGAGACCCGGACAGTGTTCAAGGTAGACGGCGAAATCCTCGGCCAGGAGCGTTGGGGCCGCCTCCAGAGGTTCCAACAGCGGTGAAAGTTCGTCGCGGGCTTGAGCCGCCAATCCCGGAGGGTTCACGAGGACAGGGTAGGGGGGGCGGAAGAGCCGGAAGAGGCCTTGGCACCTCCAGGCGGAGGCATAGTGGGAGGTGAGCTCTTCCATTCTTGCCAGGAGTCTGCGGCGAAGGTCAGGGCTGAAGGTCCTCAGCGTTCCTCTCAGGAGAACCCTCTCGGGGATGACGTTGTAGCTCTCTCCTCCCTGGAAGGTGGGAACCGAGAGAACCGCCGGCTCGAAGGGATTCCTCTCCCGGCTCATGAGGGTTTGGAAGGCGCCGAGAAGTTCACCGGCGGGAACCGTCGGGTCTTGGGCCTTGAAGGGTTCCGCCCCGTGTCCTCCCCGCCCGAGGAGTTCCGCCTCGAAGCCGTCGGAAGAGGCGAAGGCCGCCCCAGAACGGAGAGAGGCCTTTCCGCTGTCGAGCTCCATCCAGACGTGGAGGCCGAAGATTCTGCAAACACCCTCCAAGGCTCCCTCTTCCACCATCCGTTTGGCACCGCCGCCACCCTCTTCACCGGGCTGAAAGAGGAGGCGGATTCTGAAGGGAAGGTCTTCTCCGAGATCAAGCAAGAGCCGGACCGCACCTAGGAGTACGGCCATGTGGACATCGTGACCGCAAGCGTGCATCTTGCCCGGGTGTTGGGAGGCGAAGGGCCCCGCCGGTTCTTCCAGGGAGAGGCCGTCCATGTCGGCTCTCAGAGCGACGACCGGCGTGGAACGGGTGGGACCGAATTCGCAGAGAAGTCCCGTGCCGGCGATCCTGCGGGAGGAGATGCCCATCTTCTTCAGCTCTTCCCAGAGGAGGGAGGAGGTCTTCACCTCCTGAAACTTCGTTTCCGGAATCTCGTGGAGCCTCCTGCGGAGGTCAACCGACCAACCGTGAAAGGCTTCCGCCCTCTTGAGAAGTTCCGAAGGGGAGGGAAGGCTCATTTCACTCTCTTAAGGATAATCCAGCCTCGAGGGGAACTCCCTCCCTCGGGATCGTAAGGGATGATCCGGATCATGCCGACCGGGAGCGAGAAGGCGCAATCCACAACGCCTCTTTCCACAAGAACGCTCCGCCTTTCCCCTTGGGCGGGAGAGACTCCGGGGGCGGTCAGTGTGAAGGGAGGCTCCCAGGCGTCTCCCATCTCCTTGGCGATCCGTCCCAAATCCTCCCCCTGAGCGATCCGTCCGAGGACTTTTTGGAGGCGCTCCAGCGCCTCGGAACGGGGCCGTCCGGAAGGAAGCCATGGGCCTGGTTCCACGGCGACAAGGATGGTCTCAACGGTAACCCTAACGGGTAAAGAGGAACGGTTCTTCTGAACCTCTGTGGGGAGAATCTTCTGAAAAACGAGAACCGAGAGGAGAACAAGGGCTCCCAGGAGGAGAAGGGGGAGAACGATCTTCCGGACGAACCTCATAGAGAGAGTATACTCCCGAAGAGGAGGGATGCTCAAGGGGCTATGGATTCGGGGCTCTCTCTCAGAAGAAGCCCGCTCGCCGCGGCCAGGGCGAAGAGGAGCGGCCACAAAAGGAGGGGAAGAGTCTGGTGGAAGACGAAGGTGGAAAGGGGAAGGGGAAGGAGAAGGGAGAGAGAGTAGTGGAGAGGGCCGACGGTGATCAATTTCCCTTTCCTGTAGGCCATCTGGAGGGAGAGGAAAGAGAGGAGGGAGAAGAAGAGATAAAGGTACAGCCAGGGGGATTCGAAGTAGAGGGAGATCCGGAGGCCGAAGAGGGAGGTGAGGGCCTTGAGGAGGAGAACGATCATGGCGGCGGAGTAACCGGAGACCGACGCCCAGAGCACGGCCGCCTTGGAGGGGCCAAGCACCTTCAGAAGGGAGAGGGGAACCAGGGGAAGGAGGGAGACGGAGAGGAGCCGGAGGGGGTGCAGACTTCCCTGAACACCCTGGGAGGGGAGGAGGGGAACCAGGGCGAGAGAGAGGACCACCAAGAGGGCCAGAGCCCTTTGTCGGCCTGAAATTCTCTCTTTCAGGAGAAGGCCTGCCCCGAAGACGAGAACCAGGATTCCCCAACCCGCCATGGCGGAGACCGTGGGGGCCGGGAGGGTCTTGAGGGCCATGGTTTGGGGAACCACGCAGAGGTTGGAGAGGAGAAACCCGAGGAGCCAGAGGAAGAAGAGGCGTCTGCGGCGGCCCTTGGATAGGTGCGCCTCTCTGAAGGTCCAAGGGATCCCGAACTTCATGAGAAGGAGGCCGCTTGAGAGGAGGGTGTACGCCCCCAGGGCTAAGATGAAGGGGACCAAGAGGTTCACTCCCTTGCCGGCGAGGGGGCGAGGAAGAAGAGCCTTCCCTTTTGTTTCATGACTCCGGCGATGGCCTCCGCCCTTTCGCCGAACCCTGTGAAGATATCCGCTCTTCCTGGGCCCTTAATGGCTCCACCTGTGTCCAGGGAGATGAAAAGGCGAGAGAAACGGCGCCAACCGAGGCATTTTCCTTGAGAATCGAAGAGGGGCTCTTCGGTTTCCAGGTAGACCGGAACTCCCAGGGGAAAGAGGGAGGGGTCGATGGCAAGGGAACGGTAGGGGGTCAGGCAGACACCGGTTGCTCCCAGAGGACCCTGGGCGACGGTTTCGAAGAAGATGTAGGAGGGGTTGTAGGCGAAAATGGCGTCTCTCTCCTCCGGATGGGCCTTCAGGTAGGCTCTCAAGCTCTGTAGGGAGATCTCCTCAGGTTTGAGAAGACCCCGTTCCTTGAAGAGTCGCCCGATTGGCTTGTAGGGGAGGCCGTTCTGGGCCGCCACATGGATTCTGACCTCGCCTCCGCCGTCCAGGGAGATCACTCCGGACCCCTGAATGTGGAGGAAGAAGAGCTCCACAGGGTCTTCGACCCAGGCGAGTTCCAACCCCTTGCCCGCCAAGGCTCCCCTGTCGATCTCTCCGCGGGAGTAGTAGGGGAGGAGGCGGCCCTCCGGGGTGACCCGGCCCCTGATGAGGCGAGGAAATTCCCGTGGAAGGGGCGAGGCGGAGAAGTCTTTCGGGTCGACCTCTACGAGATCGTCGGGACGACGGTAGAGGGGGTAGTGGAAACGGGGGTCCTGAGAGAGGCTCCCCTTGAGGGAGGCCTCGTAATAACCGGTGAAGAGGACCTGCTTGGCGGCGGAACGGTAGAAGCGGAACCTCTCACGAAGGTACCGGAAAAACTCCTCTCCCAAACCCTCTTTGGTGAGTCGGTCCCTCATCTCCAGGAGAGCGCCCCTCATCCTCTCCCGGGAGACTCTCTCCCGGCCGAAGAAGACCGAAGGGGGGGCTGAAGGGGATTGCCAGTACTGGATTGCCTGGTTCAAGACTTCGATCAGAGAGGAGGAGTTTCTGTCGTCGGAGAGGCTCGGAGGGGAGACCTCCGTCAGAGCCCGTTCCCGTGTCCATGGTTGGGGTTGGGAGCGCCAAAGAGAGAGGAGAATCAGGGGCGCGGCCATGAGGGCTAAGAGGAAGAGGATCTCAACCTTTTTTTTCATTCTCAACGTCCGAAAGGTAAGGGAGAAAAGGGATGAGGGCCATGGCGGGGAGAGAGGCTAAGAAGCTGATACCAAAGAGGGTTGCGTAACCCCACCTCTGGGCTATGAAGCCGCTTAAGACACCGGCAACGAGTCCTCCCGCGCTCATCAACCCCGAACCGATAGCGTAGTGGGTGGCTTTGTAGGAGGGAAGGCAGAGCCTCATGAGGTAGACCATCAAGGCCGCGGTTCCCAGGCCGCTGCTGAATTGGTCGAAGCCGTGAACCGAGGCGACCGCCGCCAGCTGAAGTGGAGAGGCTTGTAGGAGAGGGGTCGTCAATCCGGTGTTGGCCTGCAGGAGAGGGACCAAGGTCCGGGCTAGAAGCATGTAAACGAGGTTGGACCCGTTCTGAAGGAGGAGAAAGGGGGTGAGTGTCTTTCTCAACCCGTAGCGTGAGATCAGCCACCCTCCGGCGAGAGCGCCGAGGATTGACAGGGGCAGGCCTATGAAACCGGAGATCCAACCGTAATGGACCTTGAACCCGAGATCGATGAGGAAGGGGGAGACCATGGTGGACATCATGAACTCTCCTGGACGAAGAAGAACGATGAAGAGAAGGAACACCATGGCCCCGGGACGGTCCACATAGGTTAAGAAGGCCTTCGAGTAACTGGATCCCTCCCGAAGGAACCTGCGGGAGAGAGGTTTCCTTAAGAGAGCCG
>Ga0208826_1002916_pt1 | contig 12279 bp, 9 predicted proteins | sample AD_UKC115_MetaG_FD_184451 | JGI IMG/M metagenome (GOLD analysis project Ga0208826, IMG submission 184451) | Active sludge microbial communities of municipal wastewater-treating anaerobic digesters from Hong Kong - AD_UKC115_MetaG (SPAdes)... | ecosystem: Engineered > Bioreactor > Anaerobic >... | reverse complement strand
GATGATTTGGTCTTTGCCGTCGATCACCGCCAGATTCTGGAGAGTTTCCTCCGCTTTCAAGGGTTCCTTCGCCAACGAAAGATCTCCTGGGAGGAGTGGGGGAGGGCGTTGCTGGAATGAAGGAGGGGCAAGCGAGGGACCTGGTCGCCAGGCTTTTGGGGAGAGACCCTTGGGACCGGATCGAGAATCCGCCTCCCTTTCCCCTTCCCAGGAGGCTTCTTCTCCATATCTGTTGCGGTCCCTGTGCCTCCTCGGTGGTCATGAGGCTCAAATACGATTATGGAGTGGATGTGTGCGGCTTTTTTTCGAACCCCAACATCCTTCCCCGGGAGGAGTATACCCTGAGGCGGGATGGAGCCCGCAGGGTGGCGGAGATTCTTGACATTCCCCTCCTGGAGGAACCCTACGAGCCTGAGCTCTGGAGTGAGTGGATCAGAGGTTACGAGGGGGAACCCGAGGGAGGGGAGCGGTGCCGCCGTTGCTACTCGCTCCGGTTGAAGAGGACCGTGCTTCGGGCGCAAAGTGAGGGGTATGACTCCTTTTCGACAACCCTCTCCGTGTCACCCCACGTCTCCCCTTTGTCGATTTCTCAGGCCGGTCGTGAGGCGGTGGGGAGTGAGAATCCCCTCTTCTTCTGGGATGAAAGCTTCCGAAAGAGAGACGGGTATAGGCTTTCGATACTTCTCAGCAAAGAGTGGAAACTGTACCGTCAAAATTATTGCGGTTGCCGCCCTCGCTAAGGAGGCTCATTTGGAGAGAGAGGGTGGAAACGGAGTTCGGTTGACAAATGAAAAATCTTTCCCTACAATAATTGCACATGGCGTACAAACTGGGTGAACTTCTTCTTAAAGAAGGGCTGATTTCCGACTCACAACTGAAAGATGCCCTGAACTTCCAGAAACAGAAGGGGGGACGTCTCGGTTCCATCCTCATCAACCTGAACATGGTCACCGAGGAGGACATTGCCGAAACTCTCTCCAAGCAGCAGAGGATTCCGGCGATCAACCTCTCCCACTTCGAGATCGATCGGTCGGTTCTGGAGATCGTTAACGAGCAGAACTGCCGGCGCACTCTGATCCTTCCTGTCAGCAAGATCGGCGACACCTTGACCTTGGCCATGGTCGAGCCGACCAACCTGATGACCATCTCGGAGATCGAGTTCATGACCGGGTTGAAGGTTCATCCGGTGATCGCTCCTGAGTCTTCGATCCGTGCGGCTATCGATAAGTATTACGGTACGACCTCGGAGATCGAGATCAAGAAGACCTTCGAGCAGTATGGACCGACCGGAGAGGAAGAGAGCATCCAGTTCATGACGGAAGAGCATGAACTCAGCGTCAACGAGATAGAACAAGAGGCCGAGAAGGGTCCGATCGTTGAATATGTAAGCATCCTGATCAAGACGGCCGTAGAAAAAGGGGCCTCGGATATTCACATCGAGCCCTACGAGAAGAAGCTTAGGGTCCGCTACAGGATCGACGGGATTCTCTACGAACAGCCCGAACCTCCCTACAGCATGAAGGATGGGATCATCTCCCGGATCAAAGTCATCTCGAAGCTGAGAATCGACGAGAAGAGGGTCCCTCAGGATGGACGTATCAAGACGAGGATCAGGCTCAACGAGGGGCGTTTCAAAGAGATCGACATGAGGGTATCGACCCTCCCTTGTCTCTTCGGGGAGAAGGTCGTCATGCGGATCCTGGACAAGGAACAGCTCCGTCTCGACTTGACCCAGCTCGGCTTCGAGTCCTCTTCGCTGGAGCGTTTTCAGAAGAACATCCGACGGCCTTGGGGAATGATCCTTGTCACGGGGCCGACGGGGTCGGGGAAGACGAACACTCTCTATTCGGCGATCTCGACGCTGAACGTTCCGGACACGAACATCATGACCGTTGAGGATCCTGTCGAGTTCAACCTCTACGGGATCAACCAGGTCAACGTGAACGAGGACGCGGGGCTCACTTTCGCCTCCGCCCTTCGCTCCTTTCTCCGTCAGGACCCCAACATCATTCTGGTGGGAGAGATCAGGGACTTCGAGACCGGCGACATCGGGATCAAAGCCGCCCTCACAGGCCACTTGGTCCTGTCGACCCTCCACACCAACGACGCCCCTTCGACCATCACCAGACTCATTAACATGGGAATCGAGCCTTACCTTGTCTCGTCCTCCCTGCTTCTCGTGGTCGCGCAGCGGCTTATCCGAAGGCTCTGTTCCAAGTGTAAAGAGGAAGCGGCGTATCCTCCCAAGGTTCTCATCGATGTCGGTTTCAGCCCTGAAGAGGCAAAGACTCTCAAGATCTTCAAACCCAAGGGTTGCCCCGTCTGCCACCAGACGGGCTATAAAGGGCGGGTAGGGCTTTTCGAAGTGATGGAGATCTCCGATGAGATCAAAGAGCTCATCGCCTCCGGCACATCCCATTCCGAACTGCGGCGAAAAGCCATTGAACAAGGTATGTTCACTCTCAGAAAGAGTGGTTTGGAAAAGGTGAAAAACGGGATGACCTCTATCGAAGAGGTTGTTCGGGAGACTGTCAAAGTCTAGGAGGTAAACAATGGCGATGCCTCTCCATCAGCTCCTGAAGATTATGTTGGACGAAAACGCTTCGGATCTCCACATCACGACAAACTCACCGCCTCAGATTCGGGTTCACGGGAACCTCAAGCCCCTCAACCACCCACCTCTGTCGGCTCCGGAGACGAAGCAACTGGTCTACTCGATTCTTTCGGACTCGCAGAAGCACCGTTTCGAAGAGGATCTGGAACTGGATTTTTCCTTCGGGATCAAGGGTTTGGCAAGGTTCAGGGCCAACGTTTTCTACCAAAGAGGCGCCGTGAGCGGAGCCTTCCGGATGATCCCCTTCGAGAAGAGAAGCTTCGAAGAGCTGGGGTTGCCCCATGTGGTGACCTCCCTCTGCGATAAGCCGCGGGGGTTGGTGCTCGTTACCGGGCCGACGGGCTCCGGAAAGTCCACGACCCTTGCCTCCATGATCGACAAGATCAACGCCGAGAAGCCTCTCCACATCATCACCATCGAAGACCCTATCGAGTACCTCCATACTCATAAGAGGGCCGTGGTGAACCAGAGGGAGGTCTTCACCGATACAAAGAGCTTTTCAACGGCATTGCGGGCCGCTCTCCGTGAAGACCCCGACGTTGTGCTCGTCGGAGAGATGAGGGATCTGGAGACCGTCGAGACCGCTCTCCGGGTCGCCGAGACCGGCCATCTCACCTTCGCCACGCTGCACACCAACAGCGCCTCTCAAACCATCAACAGGATTATCGATATCTTCCCCGCGGCCCAACAGGGGCAGATTCGGACCCAACTCTCCCTGGTGTTGGAGGGGATTCTCACCCAAACCCTTCTTCCTCGGGCCGACGGACGCGGTCGGGTCCTCTCCATGGAGGTTCTGGTTCCCACTCCGGCCATCCGAAACCTGATCCGGGAGGACAAGATCCACCAGATCTACTCCTCCATGCAGACTTCCCAAGAGAAGACGGGGATGCAGACTTTCAACCAATCCCTCGCGGCCCTTGTCTTCAAGAGGCTTATCACACAAGAGTTGGCCTTAAGCGTCTCTCATAACCCTCAGGAGCTGAGCGACATGTTCCTCAAGGGGCAGTCGTCTCTCCCCGCGCACCTTTTCCAGGCCTACAGCGGAGCGTCGGGGTTCCAGTTTTCACCAAACCTCGGGAAAGGTATGTAAGGAGGAGAAGCCATGGCAACCTTCGTCTATGTGGGGAAAAACAAATTCGGTCAGCCCGTGAAGGGGGAAAAGGTCGCCGCCTCCCTGGAAGAAGCCAAGAGGTTGTTGAACCGGGATCAGGTCGTCGTTCAGAGGATCCGTGCCAAAGGGGGAATCGGTGCGTTGATGCAGAAGTTCCAGATGAAGGCTGCGTCTGTCGTGGAGCTGGCGGTCTTCACCCGGCAGATGTCCACGATCATCAACTCCGGAATCCCTCTCACCCAAGGTTTGGATATTATCGCCGATCAGATCAAGAACCGGCGGTTCAAAGAGATCATCAACGGTGTGAGCAACGATGTCAAGAGCGGCCTCTCCCTTGAGGATGCCCTGAGGAAGCACCCGGACGCCTTCTCAGAGCTCTATGTTAACATGGCCGTGGCCGGGGAAAAATCGGGAAACCTTCCGGACATCCTCTCCCGGCTGGCCAAGTACATGGAGAGGGAGGCCTCGGTGAAGGGCAAGATCAAGTCGGCCATGACCTACCCCTTGGTGGTCATCTCCGTAGCCATCACCATCACCGGTTTCATTCTCTACAAGGTTGTCCCTACCTTTGCGAACCTTTTTAAGGACCTGGGGGCGGAGCTCCCGTTGCCCACCCAGTTGGTCGTCGCCGCTTCCGACCTGATCGTGAACAACATCATCTTCATTGTCCTTGGCGTCGTCGGTGGCATCTTCTTCCTGCGAAACTACTACAAGACCTACCGGGGAAGACGGGTTCTCGACGGAATACTCCTCAAGATGCCGGTTATGAAGGAACTGCTGATCAAAGGCGCCGTGGCGAGATTTTCCCGAACCCTCTCCACCATGATCTCCAGCGGTATCGACCTCCTCGTTGGTTTGGAGATTACCGCCAGGACTTCCGGCAACTCCATCATCGAGGACGCCATCATGGAGACCCGGAACATGGTCACTCAGGGACGGAGTCTGAGCGAATCGATTCTGGGGTTCAAGGTTTTTCCCTCTATGTTGGGGCAGATGGTGAAGGTCGGTGAAGACACGGGCTCTCTGGATGAGATGCTCTCCAAGATCGCCGACTTCTATGAGGAAGAGGTGGATAGAGCCGTTGATACCTTGATGAGCCTGATCGAGCCCCTGATGATCACCCTTCTGGGCGTCTTGATCGGCGGAATCGTGGTCGCCCTCTATCTGCCCATGTTCTCTTTGGTCCAAGCCATCGGCTGATGCCGGCGCTCCGGGGAGAGAGGTGGAACTGAGAGGTGACTGGCTGATATTCGGCCGTTTTCTTGTCACTGTCGGCCTTCTCCTCACCGTGGCGGTCTTCAACCTCCTCTACCCGGGGGCGTTGGACTATTCCACCGTCTACAGGGTCATAGCCCTGATCCTCTCCCTCTCGGTGCTCTACTTCCTGTTGAAGCAGAGCACCAAGGTCAGCAGGGACTTCCTGATCAAGTTTCAGCTCATTGTCGATGTCCTTCTGATCTGTGCCTTGATCTACGTGACCGGAGTTCACGAGAGCCCTTTCCTCATCCTGTTCTTTCTCCCGATCCTCCTCTCCGCGCTTCTCCTGAACAAGAAGAACACCCTCCTCTTCGGGGTCTACACCTTCCTTTCATTGCTGGGAACCGTGGCCTTTTACCACCTCCTTACCCCTCCGGGAAGCCTCTTCTCCCTTCTCAACAGAATGGTGATCTACGCCTTCTCCTTCGGAGGGGTCTCCCTGTTGGCCACCTACCTGAGCGAGAGGGTGAGACGCCAACAAGAGGAGTTTTCCTCTCTCTCCCTGCTCATGCAGGCGGTCATGGAAAACGTTGACTACGCCTTCGTCACCGTGGACCCCGAAAAGGGGAGTGTCGTTTTTCAAAACCGTCGGGCTCGGGAGCTCTTCCCCTCCTCTAACCAGTTCTTCGATTTCTTCGAAACCCTCTCTCTACCGCTTTCTCAAGAGGAGAGGAGCCGGGAGTGGGAGAAAGAGATGGGGGACCGGGTCTTCTCCGTTCAGGTTCAAAGGCTCGATTTTCAAACCCGTGCACTCCTTCTCTTCCTGCTTAGGGATAGAACCTGGGAGAAGCGGAGAGAGCGGGAGGCGCGGCGAAGGGAAAAATTGGCCTCCTTGGGGGAGATCGCCGCGGGAATGGCCCATGAGATCCGTAACCCCTTGACCTCCGTCATGGCCTCTCTCCAACTCTTGAGCGAGGCACCGGCGAGACAGGAAGACCATCTGAAACTTCTCTCCATCATCGTCGAGGATTTTCGCCGCCTCTCTTCGGTCATCGAGGATTTCTTGATCTTTACAGAAAACCGGACTTTTCAGGTCGTGGAATTCGATGGGAATATTGTTTACAAACAGGTTCTGAAAGAGCTTGAGAGGGATGGCTATGATCTGACGAAGATTAAGAATGTATCACCGGAAGAGCCTATATCCTTCAAGGGGAACGCCTACCATTTTAGCATTTTAGTTAAAAATTTGTTGACTAATTCAATCAAAGCTGTTACAAATAGTTCAGGTTATGTCAAAGTAGAAATTCGTCAGTACGGGGAAGAACTCCGGATTGTCGTGGAGGACACGGGAGTGGGTATGGAGACAAAGACCCTCAATCAGATCTTCGATCCGTTCTACTCCAACTTCCGCCAAGGGGGAATGGGAGTGGGGCTTTCGATCGTCAAGAGGATCGTGGACCTATACGATGGAACCCTCGACGTCGAGAGCAAACCCGGAGAGGGGAGCCGCTTCTCTGTCACCCTTCACTCGCTTCAAACGCCCACGGAGGATCGATGAGAATCCTGGTCGTTGACGACGAGAAAAACATCGGAGAGGTCATTCGCCTCCTCTTCTCCCATGACGGTTTTGAGGTGGAGACTTGTCTCACCGGACGAGAGGGTTTGGCGAAGATGGAGAAGGGGCTCTACGATGTGGTCATCTCAGATATCCGCCTTCCCGACATCACGGGGATCGAGATCCTTCGTTGGGTTCAAGAGCACACTCCGGAGATTCCCGTCGTTCTGATCACCGCCTATGCCTCCACTTCCCAGGCCATAGAGGCCATGAAGATCGGCGCGGAGGACTATATCATCAAGCCCTTCGATATCAACGAGTTGAGAGTCGTTGTCTCGAAAGCCTACGAGAAGAGAAAGCTGAGAATCGAAAACTTACGCCTGAGAAAAGAGCTTGAAGAGAGCCATGGCTTTTCGAACCTTCTAGGGCGGTGTAAACCGATGCAAAGGGTCTTCGTCTTCATCGACAAGATTGCCCCTACCGATTCTACCGTTTTGATCACCGGAGAGAGCGGAACGGGGAAAGATCTGGTCGCCCAGGCGATTCACTACCGGAGCCACAGGAAGGAAAATCCTTTCGTCTCCATCAACTGCGCCTCCATTCCCGAGAACCTTCTGGAATCGGAGCTCTTCGGTTATAAAAGGGGGGCTTTCACCGGCGCCGTGGCCGACAAGGTCGGCCTCTTTCAAGAGGCCTCCGGTGGGACCCTCTTCCTGGATGAGATCGGCGAGATGCCCCTCTCCCTGCAGGCGAAGATTCTGCGTGTTCTTCAGGATAAGAAGGTTCGCCGCTTAGGCGAAAACACCGAGAAAAACGTCGACGTCCGGGTCGTGGCGGCCACGAACCACAACCTAGGTGCGAGAATCGAGGCGGGGCTCTTCCGGGAGGATCTTTACTACCGGCTCAACGTCCTGCAGATCGATCTGCCCCCTCTGAGGCACCGGCCCGAGGATATTCCTCTGCTCTTCAACCACTTCCTGGAGCTTCAGAACCGCAAACAGAACAAGAACATCTCCGGAGCCGAGCCGAAACTCATGGAGATTTTCTACAACTACCGGTGGCCTGGAAACGTACGCCAGATGGAGCACATCGTAGAGAGGCTGGTGGTGCTTTCCGAGGGGGACCAGCTGACGACGGATCTTCTCCCTCCGGATTTTCTCAGGGAGTACGGCCGACAAGAGAGTTTTCAACCTGGTCTCTTGAAGGAGGGCTTCTCCCTTACGGACTACCTGGATGGGTTGACCAGGGAGATTATTCTCAAGGCTCTCGCTCAGAGTGGAAACAACAGGAGGGAGACCGCCCGCTCCCTGGGCCTTTCTTACCGTTCCCTCCGTTACTATATCGAAAAGTATGGCTTGAGAGAGTAATCCAAAACAATGGGAGGTAGGCTATGAGACCGAGAAAGAACAAGTGGGACAAGAAGAAAGAGTACTTCTTGAAGGTTTCGAAGAAGGTGTTCCTCAAAGAGGGGCTCGTCTCTTCCAACATGAAGGATATCGCCGCCAAGGCGGAGGTTTCCAGAACGGCCCTCTACTACTACTTCAAATCCAAGAAAGACATACTTAGAGAGATTGTGAAGTGTGGTTTGGAGGTCTATTTCAACGATCTGATCCACGATATCACCCTGGCGAAGAGTAAACAGGATATCCGTCAAGCGATCCTGAAAAACTACTTCGAGATGATCAAAAAGGACAAGGAGTTCGTCTTCATCTACATGCAGCTCCTCGTCAAGACCAACGAGACATCGCTTGTCTCCATCCGCGAATACTTCAAGAAGCAGCAGAAGGAGTGGTACCAGAAGCTGAACGAACAGATCCGGGAGAAGAAGATGGATATCAGCGACGACGAGTTCCGTCTCATGTCCATCTTTTCCAACGGAATGGTCTTCGCTTACTTCATCGGCACCTCCTTCGAAGAGATCAAGAAACTTACCGATCAGTTCCTCGCGGGCTTCAACCCTCAATAAGCCCCCCTTGCTTTTCCTCACCCAGAAGGTAGAATATAGCTTCTGGCAAGGAGGAAGGCAATGGACAAGCGTAAGCTGATTATTACAGGGGAGAACCTTACCCTTCAAGAGAGTCGAGAGGTTGCCGAGGGAAGGTCTTCGGTGGAAGTGGCTCCCTTAAGCCGCAAAAAGGTCGAAGAGAGCCGCTTGAAGATGGAAGAGCGGATGGGGGGTGAGACTCCTATCTACGGCTTCAACATGGGCTTTGGGCAGCATCAGAACGTTCGAGTCAGCCCGGAGAACCTGGCCAAGCTACAGGTGAACCTCATCCGAACCCATGCCATCTCCTTTGGCGATTCCGCCCCGATCCCCGTTGTCCGAGCCGCGATGCTCTTCCGCGCCAACGCTTTGGCCAAGGGTCTTTCCGGTGTAAGGTGGGAGGTTGTGGAGACTCTCGTCCAGTGGATCAACAACCCGAACCTCTGCCCCTGGGTTCCCAAGATCGGATCTCTCGGCGCCAGCGGTGACCTCTCTCCCCTCTCCCATATTGCCATGAACCTGCTTGGGGAAGGGAGGTGTTGGCATAGGGAGGATGGGTCGTGGGTCCTAGTGGATGCCGCGGGGGCCCTGGAGAAAGAGGGAGTGAAGCCGCTGGTCCTGGAAGCCAAGGATGGCTTGGCCCTTAACAACGGGATGCAGTTTACGACGGCTTACCTCGCTTACCTGATAGACAGGGTCGAGACGGCGGTCACCCTCTCCCTGGCTCTCGGAGCCGCCCTTTCAGAGGTGATGCTGGCAACGGACCTCCCTTTCATCCCCGATGTTCAGAGGGCTCGTCCCTATCCTGGCCAAGAGAAGGCCGCCCGTCTTCTGGTTGCCTGCTTTCAGGGGAGTGGGATCAGGGAATCCCATCGCTCCCCCGAACTGGACCCCAACACCCAAGACCCCTACAGCTCCAGGTGCCTGCCCCAGGTTTACGGCCCCTGTTTGGATGCGATCACTTACGCCCGTCGGCAGATGGAGGTTGAGATCAACTCGGCCACCGATAACCCCTTGGTCTTTGGGGATAAGGTCGTCTCGGGGGGGAATTTCCACGGCATGCCCGTCGCTCTTACGGCCGCTCACCTCTTCAACGCCTTCTGCGGTGTCGTGAAGATGGGCGAGGCCAGGGTGAGAAGGGTTGTTGACAAAGAGAAGAACCGCTTAGGGGTCAGTTGCCTGATCTCCCCCGAGGCGGATAGGCAAGTCTCCTCGGGAATGATGATCTTGGAATACTCTTACCACGCCCTCTGCAACCTGATACTCTCCTGGAACAGCCCCGCCTTCCTCTTCTCCGCCTCCAGCGCGTCGGGCCAAGAGGACCATGTCTCCCACGCCCCCACGGTTGTTCTGAACCTTGAACGGGCGCTGGATCACTTCTCCTACCTGTTGGCCCTGGAGACCTTCATGACCTTGCAGGGATACGCCGTGCTGGAGAAGCTGGAAACGCCGTGGAGGGAGAGTGGAAGGATCTCCCAGGAGGGAAAACTGACCCCTGGGCGTATGGGAAAACTCCTTCAGAGACTCTCGAAGAGTTGCTTCCGACCCCTTGACCAAGACCGACACATGCAAGATGAGGTCGAACGTTTGAGGGAGGAGCTCTTTCTCTCCGATCGGTTGGCCTTGGAGCTGAAAGATTGGGACCTTTAAGGGAACCTTTTCCCCCGGTCCTTCGTTCCCTTATCACATGGTCCCTTCAGTAGAGGGCTTTACTTAGGAGGAGAGATGAACAGTGTGCGTAAGCTTCTGGGATGGTTGATTCTGATTTTTCTCGCTTTTCCCCTCTTCTTTGGATGCTTATGGACCGCCGGGATCACCAGGGCGGTCTTCTCTCCGGCCTTTCTTTCAAAACTTCCGATCCGGACGGCCCAGCACCTCCCCGCCCTGACCGAACAGATGGTGGACCTCATGGAGCACGAGAACAGAGGGCGGAGGGTCACCGAGAGCGATCGGGTCTGGGCCGCGGCTTTTCGCAAGAGCCCCTATCCCCTCTCCCTCTACATTCAAGAGAGCGGTATCATCCAGTGGATGGAGGAAGATCTCTCGAAAGCCCTCTACAAGACAGGCGAGATTTGGCAGGGAAAAGTTTTACCCCAAGATGTGGAGCTCTCGAATCGGAGAATCCGTGAGGCCCTAACGGGGGAGAAGTTTGATCTCTTCACGAAAAACCTTATGGACCAGCTTCCCAGCTGCGACGCCTCTCAGAGGTATCTCTGGGAGAAGGTTCCTGTCAAAGGATGGGACGATGCGGACTTACCCGCCTGCAGGCCGGATCCGGAGCTCCTGGCCCAGGCGAGGGAGCGGTTTAAGAGCGATTTTCTCAAGGAGGTTCCCGAGAGGGTTGTCCTCGTCAAAGCCTCCACGTTCTCGCAGGAAGACCTCTCTTGGGTCTCCAAACTCTCCTCCTTGACCTACCTGCTCCTTTTCGTTCCCCTCCTCTTTGTCCTTCTGGGTGCATGGCTCGCTTTTCCTGGGCTGGTCCCGTTTCTCAGAGGGCTGGGCTTCTTCGGTATCCTGGCAGGAGGCCTCTCCTGGTTGGGTGCTTGGTTCCTGAAGACAATCATCGGCTGGTCTTCTACCCCTCTCAGATTCTTCGAAGTCTCTTACGATCCCGGTGATGCCCTCTTCATGACCTTCATTCAGCCCCTCTTCTCCTTCCTCGCCGGTGAATTCTTCCAGTCCATCGTCTTTCTCTCTACGGCGACACTCCTCCTGGGAGTCTTCTGTGTCGCCTTCTCCCACTTCTACCAGGAGCGGAAGGGGGAGAACTCCGCCGAATCTTGAAGGAGACGTCTCTTAGGCATTGACCTTTCCGAGGCGAGACAATAAAATACTCCAGAACCGGCAGAGGCCGGAGCGGGAGGTCCCATGGCGTTGGGAAGTGTCTTCGAAATTCTCAAGATCGGTGTTGGCCCGAGCTCTTCCCATACCCTTGGGCCGGCGCAGGCGGGGCTTCATTTCAGGGGCCTGCGCCCTTGTTGGGACGGGGAACAAGATCTCCGCTTGAAAGTCTCTCTCTACGGGAGCCTTGCGCTGACGGGGAAGGGCCACTTGACGGATGTGGCCGTTACCGCTGGACTAGGGGGGTACGATCCGGAGAAGACTCCGGGTTCGCCTCTGAGGCTCTTCCATGAGACCGAAGAGAGGGGGTTTCTGACGTTTCCCCGGGAAGCGAGAGTCTCTTTTTCCCCCTCCCATGACATCGTCTACGACACGGAGCGGGAAGACCTTCTCCACCCGAATACTCTGAGAATCGACCTTTTCTCCCAGGGGACTCTCATCGAAAGCGGGGAGTACCTCTCCGTCGGAGGAGGGGTTCTGGAGGGGAACCGGATTTGTCTCTCCTCATCACGGAGAGGGAGCGCCGGACTTGCCTCTATGGGAGAGGTCATGGCGGTTTGTGAGCGGGAAGAGGAGGATCTGGTTGCCTTCATCCTGGAACACGAGCGCCTTGTGGCCGGGAAAGAGCCTTTTCAAGTCTACGCCAGACTCCAGAGGCTCTGGGAGATCATGCAAGAGAGCATCCACAGGGGAGTCTCCACACGAGGGGTTCTTCCCGGTGAGCTCAAACTTGTCCGGAAGGCTCCGGAGCTGATGAGCCGCTTCCATAAGAAGATCGTGGAATGGAAGATCCTCTCCCAGGTGATCACCCTGGGCAGTATCTACGCGATCGCCGTGGCCGAAGAGAACGCCTCCGGGGCCAGGCTCGTCACGGCCCCTACCTGTGGCTCCGCAGGGGTCGTTCCCGCGGTCCTCAAAATCTTGGAAGATCGGTTTCACTACTCCCAAGAGAGAATCCTCCAAGCCCTCTTGATCGC
>Ga0208826_1002914_pt1 | contig 12285 bp, 9 predicted proteins | sample AD_UKC115_MetaG_FD_184451 | JGI IMG/M metagenome (GOLD analysis project Ga0208826, IMG submission 184451) | Active sludge microbial communities of municipal wastewater-treating anaerobic digesters from Hong Kong - AD_UKC115_MetaG (SPAdes)... | ecosystem: Engineered > Bioreactor > Anaerobic >... | reverse complement strand
AAAATCACCAATAAATTGCAGGAGCTCCTGCTGCTTTTTGGTTGGCCTCATATTAATCCTTCCCTTTGTATCGAAGGTGCTAGATTGCAGAGCGAAAAATTCACAATACGAGAAAAGGTAGTCCTGGCTACATTGACGAGTATGGTGGATTTTGCAGCCTGCAAGATAGTGCCTGCAGACAAAGGTGAAGGGTTAATATGAGGCCTTTGCTCACGCATGATGCTTCTTTGCCTTTTTGGTTGTTATAATCGGCGCAGCAATCGCAACGGCTGCCAGGCCCCACCAGGTAATACTGACGGTGTCGTCTGTCCACACAGGTAGCAACAATCCAATCACTGCAAGCCCTATGCCACTTGCAAACACCCCAAGTGCTAGCGCACTCTTTCGGCGTGCCCACAACCGCCGTAGCACCTCAACATATAGCCATACAAACAATGCAAGCCCCACCCAGCCAACTTCGTGTGCCACCAACAAATAGTGGTTTTCCAAAATCACCGGATGATCACCCAAAAGCGATGCCGATCCAGTACTACCTACTCCTGCACCAAATGGCTGACGCAACATGCGCACAAACCCGTCGGCGAGCGACCATGCATGCCCGGCGTTTGAATCCACCGCCGCACCCGTACTTGGGTTGTCGTGAAAGATGACGTTTGACACTACATAGCTATCACGAAAGCCTACGACAAGTGCTGCCAAAACAATGAGCACCGCACCAGCTGCGAGCAGTAGTTTTTTGCGAACTATTGGCTTTACTGCCGCCAGCACAACCACACCAAGTGCAATAATTGCTGCAAGCACACTACTGCGCGAATACGATGCACCGAGTGCCACGCCCGCTGCGAGTGTCATGGCAATCATTGCCCACAAACCACGCCCGCTGCGTAGCTTCCAGCGAAATGCCGTTGCCAGCACCACGCTCAGCACAATCACCGCGTAAGCTCCAAGCGGATTCGGTCCACGAAGTGTACTATTGATCCGCACAAGTGCCGGGTTATCGTCGACGGTCAAGTAAGGTGCAATCGTTGCTTTGCTGTAGCCGAAATGCGCCAAAAAGTCTTTGGGTAGTACCGTTACCTGTAACACCGCAAAGCCAAGAATGATGACCGCAGCTGCACCAAACGCCACCAAAAATGCCCGCCGCCACGTAGGGTAGAGAGTTAAGAACACATACACCAGTACAAAATACAGTACAAAGCGCAAATCAATCAGCAGTCCTGCCCCTGCCATCGCTAGTCCGTTTTGGAACACCATCATCATGACGAAGTGCAGCCCCGCGTATACAAGGCTCAGTTGCAAGAGCCTGTCGTCTAGCAGATCATTAAGCTTTTTCTGGCGTACGGCAGCAATCACAAGTAGTAGTAGCACCACACCCATGAGCACTTCTTTCCAGCCCTTCACTATCAGTACCCAGTCTGGTGCTTGCACGCCCAGCCATAGTGTCAACGGTGTATGTATTGCCATGCCCACGGCAATACATAGGAGTATACCCGCCACAACCCTCTCGCTTAGCTTTTTGCTCATGCTCCCAGTATACCTCAGAAGGCTTGCAGCTTCGTATGTAGATGGAGTGCAAGAAAGCAGCGAAGAGCGCAACGAACTGTACAATGTGCTGCGAGTGAGCACTGTAGCTAGCTGACGCCGCAATCCGCTACATACGGAGTTGCAAGTGGTATAATGACCCTTATAATGCCAACCAAAAACACCAAGTTCTACAGCCTGCTTCTTGTACTGGTAGACATGTTGATTCTTTTGGCGGCCTTTTCACTGGCGTACATCATACGCGTACAATACGACAATCGTCCCTTGCTCGCCAGTGTGTATGCACGCGAGTACGTACAGGCATTTCTGGTCATCGTACCAATCTGGGTTGTTATATTTGCGTCACTCGGGCTTTACAATGCCAGCACATATAATCGTCGCCTGGTTGAATGGGGCAAGATTCTTTTGGGCGCGTTCATTGGCATTCTTGTCATCATTGGCTGGGAATACATTACCGGCAAACATATCTTTCCGGCGCGGCTTGTCGCGGTGTATGGTTTTTTTGGATCGTTCTTTCTGCTGCTACTCGGGCGCGAAATATTGCGATTCGTCCGCACGCAGCTGTTTCGCTTTGGTAGAGGCATTAGTCGCGTTCTTATCGTCGGCGACAGCTCTGCTACTAGGGACATTGCCGACAATCTGTCGTTTACGGCACGCAGTGGCTACAAGATTGTCGCAATCGCTGGGCCAGCAAAAGTCATTCCCCCGGGGCTAGATGTTGAGCATTTTACAACAGTAGAAGCAGCTCTGAAAAAAATCAACGATTTGCGCATAACAACCATCATTCAGACTGATCTTTACGATAGCGCCGAGCGCAATCAGCGCATATTGGGTGCCGCACAGACTCATCATGTTGCCTACAGCTTTATACCTGGTGAACCAGAATTTTACACTGGCAAAAACACTGTTGATGTCTTTTTGGGCTATCCTATGATCAGCGTCAGCCAAACACCGCTGGTCGGCTGGGGTGCCATTGCAAAGACTATATTCGATGTCATCACTTCGCTGGTGCTTATTGTCATATTATCACCCGTATTTTTGCTGCTCGTTGTCTTACAAAAAATCTTTAACCCCGGGCCGGTATTTTACGTCAGCAAGCGCCTTAGTCAATTCAGTAAACCAGTGAATCTCATAAAGTTTCGTAGTATGCGACCGGAATTTGGTGGGCGCGATGCCGCCGATGAGTTCCGTGCCATGGGGCGCGATGATCTTGCCACCGAGTACGAACAATATCGCAAGGTCGTAAGCGACCCACGCATTACTCGCTTTGGAAAGTTTCTCCGCGATACATCACTCGACGAATTACCACAATTGTTCAATGTGCTGCGAGGTGACCTAAGCCTTGTTGGACCTCGTCCCATCTTGCCGCAGGAAGCGAAATTTTCACCAGCTCGCACGGCGCTTCTACACAGCGTCAAATCTGGCGTGACCGGGCTTTGGCAGGTAAGTGGACGTAGCAACCTCAGCTTCGAAGAACGCATCGAGCTCGAACTTTTCTATGCACAAAACTGGTCATTCTGGTTGGATGTTAAAATATTATTTAAGACGGTGGCGGTCGTATTTCGTAAAACAGGAGCAAAGTAGTGGTAAGTGGTAAGTGGTAAGTGGTAAGTGGTAAGGAAAATGGTAGATCGGCAAGCTGAAAAAGTGAATGGCTTCGAGACACTACTTGCATGGCAAAAATCACAAGATCTTGCAGTAGAGATTTATTCAATCCTCCGACTTCTTCCCGACAATGAAGAGTTTGGACTGAAGTCTCAACTACGACGTGCCTCAGCCTCAATATCAGCAAATATTGCAGAGGGATACGGTCGCTCCTCGAGTAAGGACAGGGCTAATTTTCTCTCTATCGCAAACGGTTCATTGCTCGAAACAAAGAATTTTATTTATTTAGCAGAGCGACTAGAGTATATTGATCAACAGACGACAAGTGAGCTCCTTGACCTAGCTACTAGCTGCCAGCGACTTATCCATGGCTATAGAAAATCAGTATTATCATGACACCAGCCACCAACCACCAACCACCAACCACCATACAATCGCCACGCGTGGCGATTGTATGCGACTGGCTTACCAATATGGGCGGCGCCGAACGTGTTGTGCTAGCCCTCCACGAAGCGTTTCCCGATGCGCCTATTTACACAAGTACCTACGTGCCAGAGAATATGCCGGATTTCGCCGATGCCGATGTACGTACGACCAAACTACAGAACATGCCGAAGTTCCTTCGAAAACTCCACAAGTTTTTCCCCAATCAGCGCGTGCAGGCATTTCGCGATCTCGACCTTTCGGAATTCGACATCATCATCAGTAGCAGCAGCGCCGAAGCCAAGCAGGTTCGCAAAACTCGCGAAGGTCAAATACATATATGCTATTGCCACACGCCCATTCGTTACTACTGGTCGCACTACGACGAATATCGCCAAAATCCACAATTTGGCAGGCTAAGTCCACTCATCCGTTTTGCCATGCCGTTTTTTGTGCCGCCGCTTAAAAAGGCCGACTACGAGGCCGCGCAGAATGTCGATGTGTTTGTAGCCAACAGTACCGAAGTCCAGAAACGCATCAAGAAATATTACAACCGCGACTCGACTGTCATTTACCCGCCCGTCGATGTGAATCGTTTCACGCCAGCCCGTACGCGTGGTGATTATTATGTTGTAACTGGCCGCCAAGTGCCCTACAAGCGCATTGACCTAGCCGTGGGCGCCGCTACCGAACTTGGTATACCACTCAAGGTATTTGGCAACGGGAGCGAGCACGAGCAGTTGGTCAAACTTGCAGGTCCAACCGTAAAATTCTACGCAGATCGCCATGGCGATGCATCAGACGCCGAGCTCACCAAAGCACTTAATCATGCCAAGGGATTCATTTTTCCGAGTGAAGAAGATTTTGGCATCGTTGCCGTTGAAGCTCTTGCCGCAGGCGCGCCCGTGATCGCACTTGGTCGTGGCGGCAGCAAAGACATCGTCGAAGACGGTGTGAGTGGCGTCACTTTCCGCGACCAAAATCCCGATGCAATCGCCAACGCCATTCGCTACGCCGAGTCACTGACATTCCTACCGGGTACGCTTCGCCGCAAAGCCAAGCGTTTCGATAAATCACTCTTTATCACCAAGATCAAAAAAGTTGTTGGTGATGCCTATAGCAACAATTCTTCGTCGCGGTAGCACGCATATGGTGGCGCTTGGTAAGGCACTGCTAAAAAATGATTTGCGGGTGGCGTTTGCCATTGCGCTAACATGGCAGCTGGTCATGACCATAGTTGGTAGTGCCCTCATGCCAAGCACCGCTTTTTTGCAACACACAACCCTCTGGGACGGTGGATGGTATCTCAGCGTCATCAATGAGCAATACCGAATCAACCCCGCTTCGGCCGCTTTTTATCCACTTTTTCCGTTGATTGTTGGTGTACTCGCAGTCCTCACATTTCACATTTTTTCACTGCCGCTCATTGGCCTTGTCGTCAACACGGTAGCTCTCGGTTTTGCTATCGCCGCACTACTCACCATTGCCAAACATTTTAATATGACTGTTCGGGCTCGCTATGCATGCGTGGTATTTTTTCTTTTATCGCCAGCCGCTATATTTCTTCACCAATTCTATGGCGAAGCCGTTTTTGCCGCGGTTGGTTTTTGGGCCTATGCTTATGCGCTCAAAAGACGGTGGCTATATGTAGGCATACTACTTGCTATTCTGACTGCTTCTCGGCTGCCGGCACTACTATTCGTTGGGCTCTGCCTACTCGAATACCTACGTGCATACGACTGGAATTTCAAAAAAGCGCTGAACCGAAAAGCTCTTTACTTCCTGCTCGCGCCTATTGGTTTCGTGATTTACGGATTCTATCTACTGGCCGTTCGCGGTGATTTTTTTGCAATGTTTAGTGCATACCATGCAACCGACGACTGGGCGTATCAGTCATTCAATCCTAACTTTTTGTACCCAATTGTTCATGGCTACTACGAAACACTGCTGGCGATCACGAGTCACGCAGCCATCAACAGCAACCTCATCGTTGGGACTATCATTCCACTGTTTTCATTAACAATCTTATTCATATGCTCGCTCTATCTTGTGCTGAAATATCGCGGCAAGGGTATTCCGCTCGGCATATTTGGCCTTGTCTCAGGCGTATTCTTTACACTCAATAGCAATCTTGTGTCTGTACACCGTTACACACTACCATGCCTAGGCATATATATTGCTATGGCTCTTGTGTATAGAGCGTACCCAAAGTTACGAGTACTCGTTATTGGGACGACCATCCTATCTGCCGCTATACAACTACTCCTGATTATTTGGCTCTACACCACCGACAAATTCGTTGGCTAGATTACTCAACCGTCACACTCTTTGCGAGGTTTCGTGGCTGGTCTACATCACTGCCGCGAGCAACAGCTATGTGGTAAGCAAGTAACTGTGACAGCACATTAAAGACCAGTGGCACAAGTAGCTCTAGCTTAGTGTTGACGCGTACTACTACTTCGGCATCAATACGCTTGTCTGTATTGGTAATCACAATTGCATGCGCTCCACGAGCGTTCATTTCTATGAGATTGCTTTGCGATTTTTCATATAGCCAATTGTCCTGTAGGTAAAACACCTCAAAAAACCGATCGTCAATCAGCGCAATTGGGCCGTGCTTCAGTTCGCCTGCCGCGTAGCCTTCGGCGTGCACATAACTCACTTCTTTTAGTTTCAATGCGCCTTCAAGCGCAATTGGGTAGAGCGCATCACGCCCAACATACAGCGCATGTTCATAGTGCGCATAGTTTTTGGCTATCTTTTGCACTTCTTTGCTATGGCCCGCCAGTACTTTTTCTATCTCGCCTGGCAATCGCTCCAACTCACGTATATATTCGGCAATTTCTTTTGTACCCACGCCATTCGCCTGTGCAACCATCAGTCCAAATATCATGATTGCGGCCACCTGCGAGGTAAAAGCTTTTGTGCTTGCCACGCTGATTTCGGCACCGACATGCACATATACGCCACCGTCTACCTCGCGTGCAATCGTACTACCTACGGCATTCACGACGCCAAGCACTCGCACGCCACGCCGCTTCAATTCCTGCAAACACGCCAGCGTGTCTGCCGTTTCGCCACTCTGACTCACAATAAGCGCGACGGTATTTTTTGGTACGGCAAACGATCGGTATCGTAGCTCACTCGCGACATACGAGTTAAACGTCACGCCCTCCAGGAATTGCTCTACCAGATATCCAGCCTGCAGCCCTGCGTAATACGCCGTGCCACAGCCAACTATCATCACATGCTCAATAGCACGCAACTCGTCGTCTGTCATGTTCAGTCCACCGAGCTTTGCAGTCATCGTTTCGGCATTCACCCGTCCGCTCAGAGTGCTTCGGAGACTTTCTGGCTGCTCGTAGATTTCTTTGATCAAGAAATGGTCGAAGCCCTTCTTTTGTATCGATTGCATATCCATTTCGAGTTTTTCAACGTTCGCATCCACCGCATTCGAGTCGATGTCGTAGAGCTGGATGCCACCGCGTGTGCACAGCCCAATCTCGCCGTCATGCAGGTAAATAACCTGGTCTGTGTAGCCAACAAGCGCCGACCCATCACTCGCGATAAACACTTCGTCATCACCAACACCAACAATCAGCGGGCTACCTTTGCGCGCAACAACTATCTCTTCAGGATTTTTCACACTCAGAACTGCGATGCCGTATGCCCCCACAACCATCTTCAACGCGCCGCTGACGGCATCAAGAAGACTCGTCGCGTCACGGTACAGGTAATCTATCAGCGCGGCCAGCACCTCGCTGTCGGTATCACTCTTAAAATCATAGTCATGCTTTGCCAGCTCGGCTTTTAGGTCCTGATAGTTCTCGATAATACCGTTATGCACAAGGTAGATATCGCCTACATTATGCGGGTGTGCATTGCGCTTGCTTGGCGCACCATGCGTCGCCCAACGCGTGTGACCGATTCCAACCTGATCGGAAGTGCTACGTGTCGCAACACGCTTTTCCAGCTCGCTTACCTTGCCCTTTTCGCGGAGCAATGTCGCAACACCTTTGCTGTTCATCGTTACTACTCCAGCACTGTCATATCCCCGATACTCCAGTCGCTTCAATCCACTCACAAGTACCTGCTGGGCTTGCTTACTACCTATATAGCCAACGATTCCGCACATATTTATTTCCTTTCGGGGCATGAATTATCGCATATCGTAGGTTAATCGTAACACTTTTTCACGATTTTCATAAAATGTGAATATTACAACTATCATCTAGTTCGCTTATCTCTAGAATCCTGGTAAAGTATGCGTCGAACGACTCGCGAGGTGCAGCAAGGAAGAAGAATTAGTTAGACGCTTGGATCTTTTTTGCGATCTCACCCACTCGTGGGCTGAGGTCTTTACGTGCGACCAAGATTCCGTCTTTCGTATTCACGACAACGATATTATCGAGACCAATCACCGCAACATGTTTGCTTGGATCTTCGTTGCGGATAAAAGCGTTCTCAACTTCGATCTCGTGGATATTTTCACCGTTAAAGTAGTTGTTCTGCTCGTCAGATTGATTTGCCTCGTGCAGATCTTTGAAGTTACCGACGTCCATCCAGTCAAAGCTCGCCGACACGACAGCAAGGCTTTGAGCTTTTTCGATCAATGCGATGTCGATTACTTGGTTATCAAGACCCAGATAAGTTTCCTTATATGCATCAATAAGTGGAGGCTCAATAGCCGCGAGGCTTTCATAGCTAGCCATCAGCTCGGGCGCGCTGCGACGCATTTCATCCAGGAACGTATTCACCGACCCGACAAAATAGCCACAGTTCCACAAATAGTTGCCCGATGCAACATAGCGAGTGGCCGTTTCGAAGTCTGGCTTCTCCTTAAATGATTCAACCGAGTACACACCCGTGTTTTCATCGATGATTCCATCACGCTCGATATAGCCAAATCCGGTTGCAGGGAATGTCGGCTCGATACCAATCAATGTAATTTCATGTCGATCAGTTGATACATTTGCCGCCAGGTGGAAGGAACGCGCAAAACCTGCAACGTCACGAATATGATGGTCTGAGTGGATGAAGGCTACAGGCTCGTCGTGATCATGGCGGCGCGCCACAATATCGAGCCCCATCACAATACAATGCGCCGTACCGCGTCGGCCCGGTTCAATGATAAATGCATCGTCTTGCAGTTCTGGCAGTTGCTGTCGCACATGGTCCGAGTGGCTCGCCTCGGTGACGACATAAATGCTATCTCCCAGCCTTTTTGCGCGATCATAGGCTTGCTGCAACATGGTTCGCTCACCCGTCAATTTCAAAAGATGTTTTGGATACTCTGATGTCGAGAGCGGCCACAAACGCGTGCCCGACCCTCCTGCTATAATCACGGTAATCATATGGCATTTATTATATACTAATAGAGGAATACTATCTAACCGAGATTAACTTATGCTACTGTCCGTCGTTGTACCACTTTTTAATGAATCTGAGGGTATCAATCATTTTCACGATAAACTTCTTTTGCCTGCCGTTAAAAAAGCAAGTGGCGATTCATATGAAATTATATATGTAAATGACGGCAGCAGAGACCTTACCCTAGCAAAGCTCCAACGGATTGCACAAAAAAACCCAAATGTTCAGATCGTAAACCTATCGCGAAACTTTGGCAAAGAAATTGCGACAACCGCAGGCATTAGCGTCGCGACTGGCAAGGCGACAGTTATACTCGACGGCGATGGGCAGCACCCACCCGAACTTATCGGTGATTTCATAAGGATGTGGCGCGAGGGGGCGCAGGTTGTAGTTGGGGTTCGTAGTTCAAATCAAAAAGAAGGCGTCATCAAAAAGTATGGCTCGAAAGTGTTCTATAGATTGTTCAACTCGATATCAGGGTCCAGGCTTACGCCTCGATCGACTGATTTTCGTCTTATCGATGAGCATGTTCGTGATGCTTTCAATCAATTTACTGAGCGTAACCGCATAACGCGCGGCCTCATAGATTGGCTTGGATTCAAGAGAGAATATATCGAATTTGATGCGCCCGCTAGAATAGCCGGCGAGGCAAGCTACAAGACGAGTCAGCTTATCAGGCTTGCGTTTCACAGCTTCGTATCACTCTCTTTAAAACCGCTCTACTTCTTTGGGTGGATAGGTATTCTTATTACCGTACTATCTCTATGTGGTGGCCTCTTTGTCCTCGTTGAACAAGTACTTCTTCACGACCCTCTTCATCTTGGCATTACAGGTACGGCCCTTATTGGGGTATTTGTCGCGTTCCTCACAGGACTCATCCTTACTTCCCAAGGCATACTTGCCGTCTACTTATCACATGTATTCGCCCAAACTCAGGGACGACCGCTCTTCATCATTGATCGCTCAACTTCAGTGCTTAAAAAGTAGGCCCGTAACTGCAGCTTAATTTCACTTGTCACTATTGTACGAGCTTATGTTTTCTTATATACTATAGGTAATTGTGAAAATTGAAAATAAAAAGAATACCAAACTCCGATACACCATTTTAGCAACAATAATTGCACTCATATTAGTGCTCGGCGGAGTTTGGTATTTCGTAAGACATAATTCAAAGGACTCATCTACGAACCCAGTCAGTTCAAGTACACCGCGTCCCGAGGAAAATAGGGTCGACTACAGCCCGGCAAAAGAGTCTGACAATATAGCAGAAGGTGACGCCAAAGAGCAGCTTGCCAGCGGCAATAACGAGAATTCTTCAAACGATTCTCTGGCAGTAACCATTACTAGCGCCCAACAGCAAGACAAGACAATCCTCATCCGAACACTCGTCGATGGCACGACGTCCGGCACTTGTACGATGACGGCATCAAAAGCAGGATCGACGAGTATCACACGGACAGCTCCCGTAGGCGCTCAAGCGAGTTACGCGCTTTGCCAAGGTTTTAATGTCGCCTCTTCGGATTTTCCAGATTCGGGCACCTGGACAATACAAGTGGCCCTAACGACAGATAAGGGCAACGCCAACTCAAAGACAGCTATTATAGAGGTACGGAAATGATAAAAAGGCTTTTTACTTATCTACTTATCAGCATCGCCACTGTCGCAACGATAGGCACTTCGGCTCACGCCGTAACAGGCAGCGACTGGAGAGCAGGACTAATAACTGATGATGGTATTTTTAGAAACACTTCAAGTATGTCTGCGGCCGACATACAAAACTTCCTTAATGCGAAAGTACCGTCTTGTGACACTATGGGTACACAGACCTCAGAATTTGGAGGAGGCACCCGAGCCCAATGGGGAACCGCACATGGCTACCCACCTCCATATACATGCCTTCGCAATTATTCAGAAAACGGGAAAAGTGCAGCACAGATAATTTATGATTATGCTCAGCAGTATAGAATAAACCCGCAAGTACTTATCACTCTGCTCCAAAAAGAGCAGACTCTCGTCACTGACACTTGGCCCCTATCTACTCAATATCGAACAGCAACTGGGTATGGCTGCCCAGATACAGCGGCGTGCGATAGCCAATACTACGGCTTCTCAAACCAAGTACGCTGGGCTTCTCGCATGTTCCAAGCGATCACAGACAATGATCCGAATTGGTTTACCCCTTATATCACTGGCACCAATTACGTAAAATGGAATCCTATAGCTAGTTGCGGTGGTAGTAATGTCAGTATAGATACTCGAAGCACCGCCGCCCTCTATAACTACACCCCCTATCAGCCAAACCAGGCCGCTCTTAATAACCTCTACGGATCAGGAGATGGCTGCAGCTCGTACGGCAACAGGAACTACTGGAGACTATTCAACGATTGGTTTGGAGCAACAGTTGGAGACTGGATTTACAATGATGATAGCGACGGACTTATTAATGGTATCGATCTGTGCAAGAACGACAATGGTAAATCAAACCTAAACGGCTGTCCTACCGGTTCTACAAATAACAGCAACACGGTGTCCGGCGACTTCAACGGAGATGGATACGGAGACGTGCTTGCATTCTCAGTATTCCCAGACGGCAAGACCTTCAATGTATGGCTCTTCCCTGGATCGGCCTCGGGTCTTGGCGCCCCCGTATTCCAAAGGACTCTTGGGCCTAATGATGGTGGGTGGTCATTCGAGTACACCAAGGCTGTTGCAACAAACGTAAACCATGATGCCTATGACGACCTCGTCATCTTTCATAGAGGACCTAATAATGAAATTGTTAGGCACATATTGTTTGGCTCGTCGTCAGGAGTACAAGCATCTGACCAAAATCTTGTCCGATGGCAGTTCCCCGCCGATGGCTGGAGTTGGAATAACATACGCCTTGTCGGTGGAGGTGACTTCAACGGAGATGGATACGGAGACGTGCTTGCATTTATCGTTAGCCAAGACGGAACAACCTTTTCAAGTTGGGTATATCCCGGATCAGCCAACGGCGGCCTGGGTAATCCTATAAATAAGCTTGAACTCCGAAGCGATTCAGGCGGATGGTCGTTCAAATATTCAAAGCCAGTCATAACAAACGTAAACCATGATGCCTATGACGACCTCGTCATCTTTCATAGAGGACCTAATAATGAAATTGCCCGACATGTCTTACTAGGCTCAGCAAATGGTATCCAACAGTCAAATCAAAGCATGCTAGCATGGCAATTCCCCTCACAGGGGTGGTTATGGAGCAACACAAGACTTGTCGGTGGAGGCGACTTCAACGGAGATGGATACGGAGACGTGCTTGCATTCTCAGTATTCCCAGACGGCAAGACCTTCAATGTATGGCTCTTC
>Ga0208826_1002903_pt1 | contig 12310 bp, 9 predicted proteins | sample AD_UKC115_MetaG_FD_184451 | JGI IMG/M metagenome (GOLD analysis project Ga0208826, IMG submission 184451) | Active sludge microbial communities of municipal wastewater-treating anaerobic digesters from Hong Kong - AD_UKC115_MetaG (SPAdes)... | ecosystem: Engineered > Bioreactor > Anaerobic >... | reverse complement strand
TGTGCGGCTTCAGCCTGTCCGTGGACGGCATCGTCGGCATCATCCTGCTGATCGGCATCGTGAAGAAGAACGCGATCATGATGATCGACTTCGCCATCGCCGCGCAGCGCGAGGGCATGGACGCGTTTGCCGCCATCCGCCGCGCCTGCCTGCTGCGCTTCCGTCCGATCATGATGACCACCCTGGCCGCCCTGCTGGGCGCGCTGCCGCTGGCCCTGGGCAACGGCATCGGCGCCGAGCTGCGCCGGCCGCTGGGCGTGGCCATCGTCGGCGGCATGCTGCTGTCGCAGCTGGTGACGCTGTACACCACGCCGGTGATCTATCTGCTCTTCGAGCGCCTGGGCGCGCGCTGGCGCGCGCGGCGCGGCGCGACGGCCGCGGGAGTGCAGCCGGCATGAGGGCGGGCGATGGCCACGGTGGCGGCCTGTCCGGCCCCTTCATCCGTCGCCCCATCGGCACCTCGCTGCTGGCCCTGGGCCTGCTCGCCGTGGGCCTGGTGTGCTACTTCCTGCTGCCGGTGGCGGCGCTGCCCAACGTGGAGTTCCCCGCCATCTTCGTCCAGGCAGGCCAGCCCGGCGCCGACGCGCGCACCATGGCCTCGACCGTGGCCGCGCCACTGGAGCGCCACCTCGGCCAGATCGCCGGCATCGACACGCTGAACTCCAACAGCAACGAGGGCAGCGCCACGGTCTGGATGATCTTTGCGCCGGGGCGCCGCGTCGACGACGCCGCGCGCGACGTGCAGGCGGCAATCAATGCCGCGGCGCCCGACCTGCCCGCGGGCCTGCGCACCGCCCCCGTCTACCGCAAGGCCAACCCGAACAACGCGCCGATCCTGATCCTCGCGCTCACCTCGCCGACGCGGCCGCTGTCGGAGCTGTACAACCTGGCCGATGCGCTCATTGCCCAGCGCATCCGCCAGCTGCCCGGCGTGGCCGACGTGGACATCGCCGGCGGCGCGACCCCGGCAGTGCGCGTGGACCTCGACCTCGCCGCGCTGTCGGCGCGCGGCGTATCGGCCGACCAGGTGCGCAGCGCGCTCAACGCCGCCAACGTCACCTCGCCGCAGGGCTACGTCGGCGACGGCCGCACCGTGATGGCCGTGGCCGCGAACGACGCCCTGCACAGCGCGGCGGATTTCGCCCAGCTGGTGATCGCGGTGAAGGACGGCACACCCGTGCGCCTGGCCGACGTGGCCCAGGTCTACGACGGCCAGGAGGACCGCTACCAGGCCGCTTGGCACAACGACCAGCGCGCCATCCTGATGCTGGTGCGCAAGCAGGCGGACGCCAACGTGATCGCCACGGTGGACAGCATCGACGCCCTCTTGCCGCAGCTGCGCACCTGGCTGCCCGCCGGCGTGGCGCTGATCCCCTTCCAGGACCGCACGCCGACCATCCGCGCCTCGGTGCAGGAGGTGCAGATCAGCCTGCTGATCAGCCTGGGCCTGGTCATCCTCACCATGCTGCTGTTCCTGCGCCGCTGGGGGCCGACCCTGATCGCCGGGGTGACCGTGCCGCTGTCGCTGGCCGGCGCCTTCGTGGTGATGTACGTGCTGGGCTTCACCCTGGACAACCTCTCGCTCATGGCCCTGGTGATCGCCATCGGCTTCGTCGTGGACGATGCCATCGTGGTGATCGAGAACGTGATCCGCCACATCGACGCCGGCATGCCGCGCCTGGCGGCGACCCTGCAGGGCGCGCGCGAGATCGGCTTCACCGTGGTGTCGATCACCGCCTCGCTGGTGGCGGTGTTCATCCCTCTGATCTTCGCCGGCGGCTTTCTCGGCGCCTTTTTCCGCGAGTTCGCCGTCACGCTGGCGGCGGCGGTGACGCTGTCGGCCCTGGTGTCGCTGACGGTCACGCCGGCGCTGTGCGGCCGTTTCCTCGGCGCGCACGCGACGGTCGAACCCTCGGCGCTGGGGCGGCGCCTGGACCGCTGGCATGGGGTGATGCTGGAGCGCTACCGCCGCGCGCTGGACTGGGCACTGCGCCACCCACGCTGGATGGCAGCGATGCCGGCCCTGCTGCTGGTCGCCTCGATCGCGCTCGGTGTGGCGGTGCCCAAGGGCTTTTTCCCGCAGCAGGACACCGGCCAGCTGCAGGGCTCCACCCAGGCCGGCACCGGCGCCTCCTTTGCCGTGATGGCCGAGGCGCAGAAGCGCGTGGTGGAGATCCTGCGCCGCGATCCCGCGGTGGAGAGCGTGGGCTCGCGCCTGGGTGGTAGCCGTTGGGGCGGCGCCTCGGGCCAGGTGTTCATCAACCTCAAGCCGCTGGGCGAGGGCCGGCGCGAATCCACCTTCGCGGTGATGACGCGCCTGTCGCGCGCCACGCAGAACGTGCCGGACATCCGCCTGCGCCTGCGCCCGGTGCAGGACATCGGTGGCGGCCTGGGCGGCGGCGGCGGTGGCGGCGCGCAGTACAACTACTCGCTCAAGGGCAGCGACCTGGGCGAATTGGAGGCGGCCCTGCCGCGCCTGGTGGCGGCGCTGAAGAAGCTGCCGCAGCTGCGCGACGTCGGCTCGGACATCGACGAGGCCGGTCTGCGCCAGAACCTGGTCATCGACCGCGACGCCGCGGCGCGCCGCGGTGTGTCCATCGCCGCGATCGACAGCGCGCTGTACGACGCCTTCGGTCAGCGCCAGGTGTCGACCATCTATTCCGACATCAGCCAATACAAGGTCGTGGTCACCGCCCTGCCGCGCCAGGCGCTGGGGCCGGAGTCCATCGGCCGCCTGTACGTGCGCTCCAGCCGCGGCGAGATGGTGCCGCTGGCTGCACTCACGCGCATGCAGGACGTGCTCGCGCCCACCTCGGTGGAGCACGAGGGCCAGTTCCCGGTGATGAACCTGTCCTTCAACCTGGCTCCGGACGTGAGCATGGGCGAGGCCGCGCGCCTCATTGACCGGACCCTGCGCGACCTGCGCCTGCCCGGCGACATCCGCGGCGAATTCGGCGGCGACTTCCGCCGCTTCCAGCAGCAGCAGAGCGATACGCCGCTGCTGCTGCTCGCCGCCATCCTTGCCGTGTACCTGATCCTGGGCATGCTGTACGAGAGCCTGGTGCACCCGCTGACCATCCTCTCCACCCTGCCGGCCGCCGGCGTGGGTGCGCTGGCGGCGCTGCTGCTGACCAACACCGAGCTGTCGGTGGTGTCGATCATCGCCATCGTGCTGCTGATCGGCATCGTCAAAAAGAATGCGATCCTGATGATCGACTTCGCCCTGGCGGCCGAGCGCGAGCGCGGCCTGGACCCGGGCGAGGCCATCCGCGAGGCCTGCCTGGTGCGCTTCCGCCCGATCATGATGACCACCCTGGTGGCCATCGGCAGCGCCGTGCCCCTGGCCATCGGCTTCGGTGCCGGCGCGGAGATGCGCCAGCCGCTGGGTATCGCCATGATCGGCGGTCTGGTCGGTTCGCAGGCCATCACCCTGCTGACCACGCCGGCCATCTACCTGCTGCTGGCGCGCGCCGCGCAGCGCCGGCGCGCGCGCCGCGCGGCGCGGCGGGCCGCGCTGGCCGCCGGCTGACGCGCGCGACCTGATAGGCGGCGCCCGCGTCCTGCGCTTTCCTCGGCGAGATTTTTCTGCCCGAGGCAGCGCCGATGACCGCCCCTACGATCGCCCGCTGGCCTGCCGTCCTCGCCTGCGCCCTGCTGGCCCGCGCCGCCCACGCGGACTTTGGCGACATTCTGCAGCCGTATGCCAACGCGTCCGCTTCGATCCAGTACTACGCGCCGATGGGGCAGAGCTTCACCGCGGTGTCGGCAGACTTCACCACCTTCGGCTTCCGCATCGAGGCCTGCAACCCGAGCTACCCCAACAACCCGCTCACCTACAGCCTCTACGCCGGGGAAACTGCCAGCGGCACGCCGCTGGCGACGCGCCAGGTGAGCCTGCCCGACGGCGACAACTACGTGGACGCCGACTTCAGCGGCGTCAGCCTCGTGCCCGGGCAGAAGTACACGATGGTTCTGACCGCCCAGAGCGCGCGCGGCTGCGTGCGGCTCAACGGCTACCTGGACAACATGCCGCCGGCCAACGACTACCTCGGCGGCAGCATGCTCTGGGAGGGCACCTTCTACAGCGGTGGCGACCTCACCTTCCGCCTGATCGCCTCGCCGAAGGCGGACGTGCAGGTGAGCGCCCTCGGCGTCTCCGCCGATCCGGTGCTGACCGGCAGCACGGTGACCTTCCAGGGCGCGGTGTTCAACGACGGCCCGGGCAAGGCCACGGCGGTGCAGGCCACGCTGAGCCTGAGCGGGCCGGGTGCCCTGCTGGGCGTGGGATCGAGCCTGGGCAGCTGCACGGTGAATTCACCTACCACCGCGAGCTGCAGCCTGGGCGACATGAACGTCCTGGCCAACGCGGACGTCGGCGCCAACGTCGCCACCACCGGCGCCGGCACGGTCACGCTCAGCCTCTCCGTGCAGGGCACGCAGACCGACCCCGTGGCCGGCAACAACCTGCGCAGCCAGAGCACCCGGGCGGGCGCCGGGGCGGACCTCAGCGTGCAGATCGGGGCACCGAAGGCGTCGCTGGTGGAGATCGACTACGGTGACGTGCTGGCCGTGGTCCGCAACGCCGGCCCCGGCCCCGTCGCGGGCGCGCGCGTGCAGGTGAGCGTGCCGGGCGAGCTGTACCTGGCGCGCTGGAGCTGCGTGCCCTCACCGGGGGCGAATTGCGGCAGCGGCGGCAGCTACTCCGTCGACGACCTCGTCGGCGTGCCGGCCGGCGGATCGGTGACCTACGTGATCGCCGGCCGCCCCTTCGACTACAACCTCGACGGTTACCTTCTCCTCGGCGCACAGGTCGGCGGCGGCTCGCAGGTCGAACTCGACGGTGGCAACAATGCGGCAACGGTGGGGATTCCGCTCAGCCTGTTCCGCGGCGATTTCGATCCGCCCTGAGGCCACGGCGCAGCGCGGCACCGCGCCGCATGGACCGGCGACGGCGGGCCACGTAAGGTGCCGCGCGTCCGCCCTACCGAGACTGCCGATGTCCGCGCGCCGCGCGCCCTGGTGCGCCCTGCTGCTCCTGCCCCTGGCCCTCGCCGCCGGCACCGCCCGCGCCCACTGCGGTTCGGCCTACTGCCTGGTCAACACCAGTTGGAGCACCCAGGGCCTGTGGAGCGCCCCGGGCTCGCGCCTGGATCTGCGCTAGGAGTACATCGACCAGGACACGCTGCGCCGCGGCCGCGGCGCAGGCGACGCAGAGGAGGCGGGCGCGCCGACGCCACCGGCCCGGCGTGTGGCCGGCGAGACCGCCGGCGCCGCCGCGTCGCCGCACCACGAGGCGACGCCGCACACGCCGCTGCGCACGCTGAACCGCGTCACCAGCCTGTCCTTCGAGCACAGCTTCGACCGCCGCTTCGGCGTCGCCGTGATCGTGCCCTGGGTGGCGCGCCTGCACGACGCGCTCTACCAGGGCGCGCACGGCAGCCACGTGCACACCACGGAGTTCTCGCGCCTTGGCGACGTGCGTGTGCTGGGCCGCTGGCAGGCCGCCGAAACCGCGGGGCTGCGCTTCGGCCTCGATGCCGGCGTCAAGCTGCCCACCGGCGCCACCGACGTGCCCGGACCGCACGGCGCGGAGTACGAGCGCAACCTGCAACCCGGCAGCGGCACCACCGACGCCATCCTCGGCGTCTACGCCAACGGCCACCTCGGTGCGACCGGCGCCTGGTTCGCCCAGGCCACGGCGCAGTCGGCCCTGGCACCACATGCCGGCTACGCGCCCGGCAACACGCTGCAGCTCGACGCCGGCCTGTCGCAGGCCTTCGGCACGCGCACGCTCGGCCTGCTGCAGCTCAACGCCCGCACGAGCGGCCGCGATCGCGGCGCGGAGGCGGCCCCCGAGGACAGCGGCGCGCGCAGTCTGAGCCTGAGCCCCGGCCTGGACGTGAGCCTCAGCCCCGGCCTGCAGCTCTACGCCTTCGTGGAAAAGCCGCTGTGGCGCCGCGTCAACGGCGAACAGCTGGTGGCCGGCTGGGCCGCGGCGGCGGGGGTCAACTGGATGTTTTGAACCAGACCCCGCCGGCCTGGCCCGGGCGGCGCCGACAGTCCCGCGCGCCCTACTCCCCCTTGAGCATCGCCACGTGGGCTTTGCCGTCGCGGTCGATCCAGCCGCGGAACATGCCCTCGGTGTTGAACGGCATGGCGAAGTTGCCGTGGGCGTCGAGGGCGATCACGCCGCCGTCGCCGCCGAGGGCGGGCACGTCATCCATCACCACCGCCTGCGCGGCCGCGGCCACGCTTTCCTTCTTCCAGGCCACGCGCGCGCAGATCGAACGCGCCGCCACGGTGCGGATGTAGAACTCGCCCCAGCCGGTGGCGGAAACGGCGCAGCGGGCGTCGGCATAGGTGCCGGCACCGATCACGGGGGCATCGCCGATGCGTCCCCAGCGCTTGTTGGTCATGCCGCCGGTGGAGGTGGCAGCGGCGAGCCTGCCCTGCGCGTCCAGCGCCACGGCGCCGACGGTGCCGTGGCGAAAGGCCGGCGGCAGGGCGGCCTCCTGCTTCGCGACCTCGGCCTGCAGGGCCTGCTGCAGTTGCTGCCAGCGCTCCTCGGTGCGGAAGTAGGACGGGTCCACCAGGGTGACGCCGACCGTTTGGGCGAAGGCCTCGGCACCGTCGCCGACCAGCATCACGTGGGGCGAGCGCTCCATCACCGCCCGCGCCAGCAGCACGGGATTCTTCACGCGGTGCACGCCGGCCACGCTGCCGGCGCGGCGCGTGCTGCCGTCCATGATGGCCGCGTCCAACTCGTTGCGCCCGTCGTGGTTGAACACCGCTCCCCTGCCCGCGTTGAACCAGGGCGAATCCTCCAGCACCACCACCGCGCGGCTGACCGCGTCCAGGCTGCTGCCGCCGGCCTTGAGCACGCCGTAACCGGCGTCGAGCGCCGCGCGCAGATCGGCTTCGACCAGGCGGCGCCGCTCGGGCGTCAGGTCGCGCGAAATGACGCCGGCACCGCCGTGGATCACCAGCACGGGACGCGGCGCGGCAGCAGTGACGGTGGCGGAAGACATGGCGGCGAGGCTCGCGAGGAGGACGGCAAGGCGGCGCAGGCAAGGCGACATGGCGGCACGCGGCGGCGGGGACGGCGGCCAGTATAGCCAGCGTGCGCCGGCGCCGCGGCCGGCGCGACGGCGAAGGCGGCACTCAGGCCGCGTCGCCGGACGTCACCTGGCGCGGCGAGGCGGGAAAGCGGATCGTCGCCGTGGTGCCGACGCCGAGCTCGCTCTGCAGTTCCACCGGCCAGCCGAAGCGGTCCGACAGGCGCTTGACGATGGTCAGACCCACGCCGTGGCCGCCGCGCTGGCTGCTGGGGGCGCGGAAGAAGGGCTGGAAGGCGCGCTCCAGGGCGTTGGGATCCATGCCCACGCCGGTGTCCTGCACGCGCAGGAAGTCGCGGCCGACGCACACCACGATGGTGCCGGCCTCGGTGTAGAGGCAGGCATTGCGCAGCAGGTTGCCAAGCAGCACCGACAGCACGCGCGGCGAGGCGTGCAGGTGCAGCTCGCCCTCTTCCACCAGGCGCAGGGCCACCTGCTTGCCTTCCAGCAGCGGGGCGACGCGCTCGATTTCCTCGCGCGCCAGGTCGTTGACGGAGAAGTCCTCCGCCGGCAGGCCGGTATCGGCCTCGCGCGCGAGGATCAGGAAGGCCTCGATCAGCGCTTCCATGTCGCGGGCGGCGCGCTGGATGCGCTGCACCGAGCGGCGGCCGAAGTCGGACAGGGCGGACTCGTCGCCGAGCACGTCGGCCGCCACCTTGATCACGGTCAGCGGCGTGCGCAGCTCGTGGCTGGCGTCGCGGGTGAAATTGCGCTCGCGCTCGACGAACTCGTCGATGCGGCTGGCGAAGCCGTGCAGCGCACCGGCAAGAACCTCCACGTCGTGGTCGCCTTCGCCGCCGAGGCGGCCGGGCTGCAGCGCCTCGAGGTCGGGGTGCTTGGGGTCCCAGCTGCGCACGGTGTTGGCCAGGGCGATCACCGGCGACAGGGCGCGGCGCGAGGCGCGGTAGGTGAGCCAGGTGGTGACGTAGATGATGACCAGCACCAGGGTCAGCGGCACGAAGCCGAACAGCAGGGCCAGGCGATTGACCTGTTCCTGGCTGAACACGAGGAACAGCCAGCCGGGCGCGCCCTGCGACACGTATACCAGTGCGTCCTTGCCGTCGCGCACGATGCGGTGGTAGCCGGGGCCGAGGCTGCGCACGTCGGCCGGCAGGCCGTCGCGCGGGGCGCCGGCGGCCACGAGGTAGCCGCGCAGGTTGTAGGTGTCGGGCAGTTCAGCCTGCGGATGGCGGGCCAGACGCTCGAAGTAGTGGCCGGCCTCGTCCTTGAGCGCCTGCTTGATCAGTACGTCCTCCAGCACGATGGCCGCGCCGTAGACGCCGACGATCGTGGCGAAGCTGATCGCCGCGATCTGCAGCACGAAAACCACCCAGATCTTGCGGCGGATGCCGGAGCGCAGGCGCATGGGTCGTTGGCCGATCGGAGGGGTGTCGCGAGCTTAGCGGCACAAGCCCGCGCCCGGCAGACGCCGGGCGCGGGGCGGGCAGCGGGGCCGCTGCGTCAGGCCGGCACCGCGGCGCGGCCGGCCGGCACCTCGGCGTCGAGGTCGGCCATGCGGTAGCCGGCACTGTGCACGGTGTGCAGCAGCGGCTTGTCGAAGGGCTTGTCGACGATCTTGCGCAGGTTGTATAGGTGGCTGCGCAGGGTGTCGGAATCGGGCAGGGTGTCACCCCAGATCTCGCGCTCGATGTCGCGCCGGCTGATCACGCGCGGCGACTCGCGCATGAGGATGGACAGGAGCTTCAGGCCGATCGGCGACACCACCAGATCCTGCCCGGCGCGCTGCACGCGCAGGGTGGCCATGTCCAGACTGAGGTCGCCCACGCGCAGGGTCTCGGCGCTGACCAGGCGGCGGTCACGACGGATGAGGGCGCGCACGCGCGCCTCCAGCTCGCGGATCTCGAAGGGCTTGACGAGGTAGTCGTCGGCGCCGGCATCGAGACCGGTGAGCTTGTCGTCAAGCGTGTCGCGCGCCGTGAGCATCAGTACCGGCGTGGACTTCTTCGCCTCCTGGCGCAGGCGCCGACACAGGTCCAGGCCGTCCATGCCGGGCAGCATGAGGTCGAGCACGATCACGTCGTAGCTGTTCTCGGCGGCCAGGCGCAGGCCGCGCGGACCGTCGCTGGCGTAGTCCACGCCGAATCCGCGGTGTTCCAGGTATTCACCGACCATGCCGGCGATGCCGCGGTCGTCTTCGACCAGCAGAATGAGGCCGGCCTGCTCTTCGCGAGGCTTCATGGGGCGCTCCGTCGACCGCTGGCTGGTGCGGTCTTCACTTTCGTGAAATATGCCGGCCGGGCAGTGATCGGGCCGTGAAGGCGCGTCGGCCTCAGCGGCGCCGCGCCAGCAGCGGCGCCAGCACCGGCCAGACGTTGTCGAGCACGCGCGCCTGCGCCTCGGCGCGCGGATGCAGGCCGTCCTCCTGCAGCAGGCGTTCGTCCTGCGCCACGCCCTCCAGCAGGAACGGGACCAGCGGCACATTGAATTCGGCCGCCACGTCCCGATACACAGCGCGCAGGCCGTCGCGATACTGCGGTCCGTAGTTCACCGGAATCTCGATACCCAGCAGCAGCACCTGCGCCCCCGCGGCGCGCGTGTCGCGCACGAGCCGGCGCAGGTTGGCGCGGATCTCCTCCAGCGGCAGCCCGCGCAGTGCGTCGTTGGCGCCGAGTTCCAGCAGCACCAGGCGCGGGCGCTGTTCGGCCAGCAGGGTGGGCAGGCGGGCCACTGCGCCGGCGGTGGTTTCACCGCTGATGGACGCGTTGACGAGTAACTCGGTGGCGTCGCGCTCGTGCAGGCGGCGCTGCAGCAGGGCCACCCAACCCTGTTCGGGCGCGATACGGTAGGCGGCGGACAGGGAATCGCCGAGCACCAGCAGCGGACCGCGCGGTGCGGGCGCCGCCAGGGCCATCAGTGGAAACAGCAACAAAATCACCAGGAAACGACGCATGCAGGCCACCGGCGAACCTCTTCTCCGCGCGAACGATATCAGCAAGACCGTGCCCGGCCCGGACGGGCCGCTGCAGATCCTCGATGGGGTTGACCTGGCCGTGGCGCAAGGCGCTAGCCTGGCGATCGTCGGCGCCTCCGGCTCGGGCAAGACCACCCTGCTGGGCCTGCTGGCCGGGCTGGACACGCCCACGCGCGGCGAGGTCGTGCTGGCCGGCGAGCGTCTGGGCGCGCTGGACGAGGAAGGTCGCGCGGCGCTGCGGCGGCGCCTGGTCGGCTTCGTGTTCCAGAGCTTCCACCTGCTGCCGGCCCTCACGGCAGAGGAAAACGTGATGCTGCCGCTGGAGCTGGACGGACGCGCCGAAGCGCGCCGCCCGGCGCGCGATGCCCTGGACGCCGTGGGCCTGGCGCATCGCCTGCACCACTACCCGCACCAGCTCTCCGGCGGTGAGCAGCAGCGCGTGGCGCTGGCGCGCGCCTTCGTCAATGCGCCGCGCCTGCTCTTCGCCGACGAGCCCACCGGCAACCTCGACGCGCACACCGGGCGCGCGGTGAGCGATCTGCTGTTCGCCCTCAATCGCAGCCACGGCACCACCCTGGTGCTGGTCACCCACGATCCGATCCTGGCGGCGCGCTGCGATGCGCTGCTGCGCCTGGACGCCGGACGCATCGTGACGGCGCCGGCCGCCGCGGCGGCCGGCGCATGATCCTCCTCGCCTTCGCCGCGCGCAGCCTGCGCCGCGAACTGCGCCACGGCGAGCTGCGCACCCTGGGCGCGGCCCTGCTGCTGGCCGTGGCCGCGCTCACCGCCGTCGCCACCCTGGGGCAGCGCGTCGAGCAGGCCCTGCTGGCCAGCGCGGCCGAACTGCTCGGCGGCGACCTCGGCGTGGCGGCACGCCGATCGCTGGATCCGAGCTATGCCGCCGAGGCGCAGCGCCTCGCCCTGCGCGCCAGCGCCAGCGCCGAGTTCCCCAGCGTGGTGTTCGCCGCCGACCGCAGCCGACTGGCCCAGGTGCTCGCCGCCGACGCCGCCTATCCGCTGCGCGGCACCCTGCGCGTGCGCGGCGCCGACGGCAGCGAGCGCGACGCCGCCGCTCCGCCACCGGGCAGCGCCTACGCCGACCACGCCCTGCTGGTGGCGCTGGACCTGCGCGTCGGCGACACCCTCCAGTTCGCCGGCACGCCGCTGCGCGTGGCCGCCGAGATCGTGCGCCAGCCCGACGGCGGGCAGCTCTTCACCCTGGCGCCGCGCCTGATGGTCGCCCTGGACGAGGCGCGTGCGCGCGGCCTGCTGGGTGAAGGCAGCCGCGCACGGCACCGCCTCATGCTGGCGGGCGAGCGCGCCGCGCTGGCGCGCTTCCAGGACTGGGTCCGCCCGCGGCTGGCCGACGGCGCCGAGCTGGTGACCGTGGCCGAGGCGCAGCAGAACCTGCGCAGCGCCTTCGAGCGCGGCGAAGCCTTTCTGCGCCTCGCCGCCCTGCTCGCGGCGCTCCTGTGCGGCATCGCCGTGGCCCTGGCGGCGCAGCGCTACGCGCGCCGCAAGATCGACGAAGTGGCCCTGCTGCGCGCCCTCGGCGCGGGGCGCCACACGGTGCTGGCCACGCTCGGTCTGGTGCTGCTCATGCTGGCGCTGCCGGCCTGCCTGCTCGGCGCCGCGGCCGGGCTGGGCCTGCAGCAGGCCGTGCTGCTGTGGGCACAGCAGCTGCTGCCTGCCGCGCCGCCGCCGCCCGACGCGGGACCGGCCCTGGCCGCGATTGGCGTCGGCCTGGCCGTGCTGATCGGCTTCGCCCTGCCGCCATTGGCACGCCTGCGCGACGTGCCGCCGGTACGGGTGTTCCAGCGCCACCTGGACAGCGCGCCGCGCGGCTTCGACCTGCTCTACCTGCTGCCGCCACTGGTGGCCGTGGCCCTGATCCGCAGCCAGTCCGGCAGCAGCGCCGTGGCCTCGGCCATCGCCGGCAGCCTGCTCGGCGTGGTTGGGCTGGCCCTGCTGGCCGGCCTGCTGCTGCTGTGGCTGCTGCGCCGCGGCGGTTCCGCCCTGCCCGGCGCCCTGCGCTTCGGCCTGGCCAACCTGGCACGGCGGCGCAGCCTGAGCCTGATCCAGGTCACGACCCTGGCACTGTCCTTCACCGCGCTGATGCTGCTGGCCATCGTCGGACCGGGCCTGCTCGACACCTGGCGGCGCGAGCTGCCGCCGGACACACCCAATCATTTCCTCATCAACCTGCAGCCGGAGCAGGCCACCGCCGTCGCGACGCGCCTCGGCGCCCTGGGCGCACGCCAGC
>Ga0208826_1002902_pt1 | contig 12310 bp, 11 predicted proteins | sample AD_UKC115_MetaG_FD_184451 | JGI IMG/M metagenome (GOLD analysis project Ga0208826, IMG submission 184451) | Active sludge microbial communities of municipal wastewater-treating anaerobic digesters from Hong Kong - AD_UKC115_MetaG (SPAdes)... | ecosystem: Engineered > Bioreactor > Anaerobic >... | reverse complement strand
GCGCATCATACCGCGCGCTGAACTCCTGTGGAATGTCGTGCGCTTCCAAAATGGCAACATCCTCGGGTAGTCGCGAATTTCCCGCACGACGAAACACATCTGCAGCATGCGCTGCGTTTGTGTGGAAGTTGACGACTTGCCCGGCGGCATGCACCCCGGCGTCGGTTCGTCCGGCGGCAGTTAGTTTGACTGGCGCTCCCGCCAGCGGTTCCAAAGCCTCTTCGACCACCTGCTGCACGCTTATGGCATTGTTCTGCCGCTGCCAGCCGCAATAACGCCCGCCATCGTATTGTAGCACCAGAAGGATATTGCGCTGGGGTGAGGAAACTTGATTCATTGTCCGGGGCCAAAAACATCAGATAAGGGATTGAAACGCGCTCGCATTCCAGTCATACTGTCCGCTTCACGGATACATCGCAATGGATGACTCACGCATAGACAAATTTCTTCAAGCCGTCAAGGCGTTGCGCCGGGGCGAATACGCTATTGACCTGCCCTCTACGCAGGGCGATGCCCTTGATGCGCTTGGCGCCGCACTGTCGGAATTGGCCGCTTCGATGCAGCAGCGCGAAGGGCAGTTGCAGCAGATCATCGCTTTGACGGAAACGATCAATTCCGGCCTGACTCTCGATGATGTGCTTACGTATATTTATGATACGTTTCGCTCGGTCATTCCGTATGAACGAATTGGTTTCGCGCTGCTGAATGAGGATTGCTCGGTTGCCACAGCGCGCTGGGCAAAATCCGAAGCCGGCGAGATGCGCCTGGGCGGCGGCTTCAGCGCCCCGATGGCCTCCAGCAGTTTGCAGCGTGTGATGGAGCGCGGAATTCCGCGCATTCTTAACGACCTCGAAGCATATTTATCCGAACACCCGAATTCCGAATCGACTGCCTTGGTGGTAAAAGAGGGTATGCGCTCAAGCTTGACCTGCCCGCTTATTGCTCATGGCACTCCCATTGGCTTCATCTTTTTTTCCTCGAAGCGCAAGGACTGCTACAAGGACGTTCATGTCGGGATTTTTAAGCAAATCGCCGGGCAGGTGGCGATGATCGTTGAAAAGGCCAATCTTTACCAAAATTTGGTGGAGTTGAATCAAACGAAGAATCGTTTCCTGGGCATTGCCGCGCATGACCTGCGCAATCCGCTTTCGATTCAGCATGGCTTTCTGGCGCTTGTTCTCAAGGGCCAACTAGGGCCGCTAAACGAGAAGCAACGACAGGCGCTGGATATTATTGACGAAGCCAGCAGATCCATGCTGAACCTCGTGAATGACCTGCTGGACGTGAATGCGATTGAATCGGGACGACTTGAGGTGAATTTGCAGCCCGTTGAAGTTGTGCCTTTCCTGCAGCGCAGCCATCAAGCCAACCAATTCCTTGCCGCCGCCAAAAATATTGAACTGGATCTGGAGATTGAAGGCGATCCAGGCGTGGCGATCATGGATCCGGCGCGTGTGACGCAAGTGCTGAGCAATTTGATTACAAATGCCATCAAATTCTCTTATCCCGAAAGCCGCATAATCATGGGCGCGAGTCGCCATGATTCTGGCCATCGATTTTATGTGCGCGATGAGGGCAAGGGCATCCCCAAAGACGAGCAGCAACATTTGTTCAGTGAATTCGGCAAGACTTCTGTCACGCCCACTGGCGGAGAAAACAGCACCGGGCTGGGGCTGGCCATAGTGCGCAAACTCGTTGAGGCGCATGGCGGAAGCGTGCATGTTGATAGTCAGGAAGGCCGGGGCTCAACCTTCTCTTTTATCATTCCGAATTTCGATTAACTGCGCTTTCATAGGACGGTCGATCCGTTTGCGCGTGATTCAAAGATTTTCGCTCTCGGCTGTTCATGTGCAAAGCCTTTATACTCTTATGCCGTAGCCCGAGCATCAGCGAGGGATTGGCTCACAATGTTTCTACATAGTTCAAAAGGCTAAGCAAGAATGTAGCGGTGAATCCCTCACTCACGTAAGGCGATGTTGCGCGAAGGCATTGCGTGTTTATCTGCTTTTCTGATAAAAGTTTGCGTTACGGGCTGCTCCTGTTGCCATCGCCTTGCGCGAAATCCTGTTGCCGCCGCCCGCCTGATCCCATGCCTTTTGAAAATCTACATGATGCAATGCATGAATTTGATACTTTCTTGCGCGTGGAGAAGAATCTCTCCGAACGCACGCGCAAGGCCTATCAATATGACCTTGGCCGTTTCTCTGATTGGCTGGTGACGGTTTACAAAAAAACGCCGCGCCTGGCTGAGATTGCCGTGGGTGATATCCGCTCGTATCTGCAAATGCTGCAAATTGAACATAACTACAAGGCCACAACACTGGCGCGCGTCATTGCCTCGATCCGCGTCTTTTTCGAATATTGCGTGCGCACCGAACGCCTGGAGGCCAGTCCGGCGGTGCACTTCCATAATCCGAAAAAGCCCAAAAAACTGCCGATCTTCCTCGTCGAAGGCGAATTGAAAAAGATGCTGGAAGTACCCGACCAATCGGACTGGAAGGGCGTGCGCGACTTTGCGCTCATCACGACCTTCGCCTTTACCGGGCTGCGATTGCAGGAACTTGTTAATCTCAACCTTGACCATGTGGACTTTGAGCGAAACACGCTGCGCGTCTTCGGCAAGGGCGCCAAGGAACGCATTGTGCCGATGAATGAGCGTGTGCGCGAATCGCTAAGCCGCTACCTAAGCATCCGCATCTTCGCTGAAACCGACGCTGTTTTCTTGAGCATGCGCCAGCAGCGGCTTAGCCCGCGCGGCATCCAGAAGATCATCAAGCAGTACTCCATTCGCGCGGGCATCCTGAAACGCCGCATTTCGCCGCACAAACTGCGCCATACGTTCGCCACTCTGTTGCATCATCATGGCGTCGATGTCCTGCAGATCCAGTCGCTGCTGGGGCATGCCTCGGTCACGAGCACGCAAATCTACACGCACACGAGTTCCAGCCAATTGGCCGGAGCGGTGCATAAATTGGATGCCATTGGCGAGTGAAGGCGCTAAGGTCTCGCTTTATGAGCCGGATTCTACTGGTGGGCGTCGGGCCGCTGGCAATTGATCCGCAGGCGGCCTCGGGCCCACACTTCCGCACGACTCTTTTCTGGCAATGCCTGCATGGCGCGGGACACGAGTTGTTTTTGGCCTCGCTCGGTGATGAGCACGCTAATGGCTTAAGCGAAGAACCGCTTCCGGGCGGCGGAGTTATGCGGCAATTTTCTCCCGCCATGATGCTCGATGTAAAGCCGGTTCGCGATTGGGCCGTGCAGTTGCATGTGAATGCCTTGATCGGCGTGGGAACTATCATGCCTGCCTCCACGGCCGCGCAACTGAATGATGTGGCGCCGGTATGGATCGACTTGGCTGGCGATCCCATTGCCGAGGTGCAGTCCAAGGCCGAAGCCTATCCCGAACAGAATTGCGATGCATTGCTGGCGCATGTCACGCGCCTGACCGAGATCTGCCTGCGCGGTGGCGATTGCTTTTCCGGCGTTTCGCACGCGCAATCTCATGCGATGGTTGGGCAGCTGGCGTTGCTTGGCCGATTGAATGCCCGCACAGCCGGACAGGTGATGGTGCACAAATTGCCCAACGGCGCATGCCCGCGATTGCCCGCGCCTGCAGCGGGTGCGCCTCTCTTTCGTGGCGTGGATTGCCCGCGCGATGCCTTCCTCGTGGCATGGAGCGGATCGTATAACACCTGGATGGATGAGGACCTGCTGTATCGTGGCTTGATTGCTGCCATGCAGCGCGATGAACGGATCCATTTCGTTTCCACCGGCGGCGGGGCTGAAGGTTACAACGAAGGCATCTATGGACGCTTCCGTCAGCACGTGGAAAGCGGTCTGTATCGCGAACGCTTCCACCTGCTGGGGTGGATTGCGCGTGATCGCGCCGAGGCCATTCATGCCGAGTGCGATATTGGATTAAATATCGATCGCTGGTGCTATGAGGGCATTCTTGGCGCGCGCAATCGCATTGTCTCTTTGCTAAGCCTTGGCTTGCCGGTGGCCACGACGGTATTGGCCGAAGTCAGTCGCGAACTGGTGCAGGCAGGCGGGGCATTCGAAATTCCGCTGGGCCATTCAGCGGCGATGGCCGATCTGCTGGTGAAACTCAGTGCCCAGCCGCAGCAACTTAGCGAGTCATTACAGCGCGGGCGAAAATGGCTGGCGCGCAATGATTTTCAAGCATTCGCCAGGCCGCTGCTGGATTGGGCGGAGAAGCCGGTGCATGCAGGCGATTACGCGCCAGCAAGCGCAACGGCTCCTGCACTGCCTACTTCTTTTTCGCAAAGACTCATGCGCAAGATGCGATGCATTAAAGAGTGCCTGGGCCGCGCATGAATACTCGCCAATCCTCTTCTTTTTTCCCGTTCATACTGCTCATCGCAGCGCTGGCCATTGCGCATGCCTTGCCATCCAAAGCCAATCCGGCGGCCGGGCTGGCCTGTGCAGCGACCTATGCATTGCTGGCGATCTGGGGCGGCGGGCGATGCTTTATGGCACGAATCGCGCCATCCCCTGCTGTCATTCTCTTCGCGGTGGCTTGGCTCGCATGGTGTTTCATCGCTTTAACTTTTTTGCATGTTCCCGGGGCAGGCGATGAAACGATCACGCGGCTATTTATTGGTTTTGTCGCGTTCCTCGCTGCAGCGTTTTGGATGCGTATTGCCGAAGATGAATCCGATGAGCACAGTGAAAAACTCTTGCTCCTGTTTATCATCGGCATGGCTGGCATCTTCATCCTCATGGCCGTTCACGCCATCTGGCAGCGTTATGTTGGTTATGCGAAAAGTCTGCGCCTCATGCAGGAAACTCCCGGCGCAATGAGCACCGATCCCATTATGCGCGACGCAATCATGTGGGCATTGCGGATGAAAGCGCCCGGCAGCACCTTCGGCGACCCGAACACTTGCGCGGCCCTATTGGCGCTGGGTGTGGGATTGCTTGGTGGTTGGGCCGCATGGGTCATGCAATCGCAAACGCGCCGGACTCTCCATTTTGCCTTCATCATTCCCGCTGCGCTGGTTTGCTTTTTTGCCATCATCCTGACGCAATCGCGCGGGGGAGTGCTGACGCTGCTGCTGGCTCTGGCTGGCACTGCTATTCTGGTCTGGAGCACGTTGGGGCAATCCGAGCAATCGCATCGTTATCAGCGGCTGGCGGCATGGGTCGCGCTATGCGTGATGATATTGTTGGTGGCGGGAATTTCCTTCGCGCTCACCTCCTCTTCGCTTGGGCGCGAGTGGCGGTTGCGCCTGTTATCCTGGAGCACGATGCAGCAGCGCGTTTTCTATATCACCAGCGCGTTGCGTATGTGGCGCGAGCATCCGCTGTTGGGCCACGGCACCGGTGCATTTTCTTTGCTATATGCCAAGTATCGCATTCCGGGATCAGGCGAGGCGGCCGATCCGCACAATTTCATCGCGCGCATTTTGGCCGAGCAGGGATTAATTGGGCTTGCTTTTTTTATGCTTTTTGCCATCGGCTCAGTGGCGCTCTTGCTGAGAAAGAAAACACAGAGCACTGGCCTGCAATTGCTCGATCGTACGGCGGGTCTGGCGATTGTCCTCATCCTGTTCAACAGCCTGATGCAGCATGCATTTTCCACGCGCGAGGTGTATGTGAATTTCTGCATCTTTGCCGGTGTGCTGGCGGGAGGATCGCGCGCAGCCCTTCATCCTCGCTTATCGCGAAGCCTCAATGTCCTTGGGCTACTTGCATTATGTGCCGGCGCTTGGCCAAGTTTTATCCAGCCCGAATGGATTCGCCTTTATTTGCGGCGCAGCCATGATGCCGGCGACGTGGCCGCCGATCTCCGCGCGCAAGGCAATACGCTGCAATCTGCCGAATGGGCGCAGAGATTGCTTGACGAAGCGAATCGCGCGCTGCGTCTTCGCCACAATGATCCATGGACGCTGGAATACAAGGCCCAGCTGCTCTTTTACACGCCTGAATTGCGCAATCCCGCCGAGGCGCTGGCGCTTCAGGAATCGGCCATTGCGCTGAACCCATACTCGGCTACCTTCCATGACGACCGGGCGCGCATGCTCTTTGCCATCGGCCAGACCAATGATGCATTTAGGGAGTGGAGCGCGGCCATTGGCATTCACCCGCTCAACGAAGTCCTCTATGCCCATCGGGCGCAGGCTTATCTCTCGCTTGATCGCCCTGATCTGGCGCTGGAAGATGCTTATCAAGCATGGAAGCTGACCAAGCGATCCAATGACCGCTATTGGCAAACCTACTCAGACATTGCGCGAGCGGCTGGGCGTCGCGCGAAGATCGATCCTGGCACACAGCCGCTTGCCGGTGCCGCGCAATAATTGTTGTGTTTTGCCGCAGGGGACAGGTAGATATGCACATCGCGCGCTCATCCGGCGCCAATTCCAGCCTAACTCTACAGCGAGGATTTCCCCATGAAACTACGGACATTGCTTATTGCCGCAGGCGCAGCGCTCAGTTTGGCGGGATGCCAACTGGCGCAACCCATCAATTCGACTGGCGTGTTGACACGCGGCGAACTGCAGAAGGCGCTGGCGCAGAGCCGCACGGAAAACCAGGCGCTGCTGGACAACTTTAACTTGGCCGCCATTGAATTCTACGAAGACACCGCCGATGCCTATTATATTCTTGGCAAGGAATACTACGATTTGTCGCAGACAATGGAGAAGCAGGGAAAGAAGGATCAAGCCGCCAGCTTTATCCACATGGCGGAAATCTACGCGGCCCAGCAGAAAGACCTCACAACCATGGCCGAACGCCGCCGCCAGGCATTATCCCCCGCCGCCCGGGCCAAACTCGAGCCGGATGCAAAGAAATAAAAATCCAGTTGTAGGGTGGGTCTTGACCCACCAGTACTACGTAATGTCTGCGTAGCTGAGGCATGGTGGGTCAGGACCCACCCTACCCGTAATTGGATGGCCATTTTATCACATTCTATGCCTCAAACCGACTGTTGCTAAATCAGATTCTTTTTTCCATCGCGGCAAAGACAGAGTAATATAGCGCCAGCGGCAGAGTTTCCATACAAAGCTCTGGGCGCGGAGCTTTGTCGAAGTTTGATGCGGAGAAGGAATATATGAACGAGGAACAGGAAGAAGCTGGGGCAACAATCCAGAACGGCAACTCCCAGGCGGGCGATGGCTCGACTGTTGAGGACTTGAAACAGCAACTGGCCGCCACGGAGGACAAGTGGAAACGCGCCGTTGCCGAGGCGGATAATACGCGTAAACGCATGCAGCGCGAAATGGAGGCGCAGCGCCATCGCGATCGCGAGGTCATGCTGCTCAGTTGGATCGATGTCATCGACAACATGGAGCGGGCGCTTTCGGCCGAAGGCGCGGCATCCAATCCGTGGTATGATGGCGTGGAAGCCATTCACCAGCAGATGCTCGGAGTTTTGCGGCAGTTTGGCGCCGCGCCATTTGATGCATTGGGCGAAGCCTTCGATCCACAGCGTCATGAGGCCATCGCCACGGCCAATTTGCCGGGCAAGCCCGAGGGGCTGATTGTGGAGGTCTTGCAGACCGGTTACTTGTATAACGACAAGGTGCTGCGGCATGCCAAAGTCATTCCGGTAAAGCATTAAGATAGGTAAAGGGATTCCATCATGCCTGTGAAATTTCAGGATTATTACGAGACACTGGGCGTCCAGCGAACAGCCACCCAGGATGAGATCAATAAGGCCTATCGCCGCCTCGCGCGCAAATATCACCCCGATGTGAACAAGGAAAAAGGGGCCGAGGATCAATTCAAGAAGATCAATGAAGCGTATGAGGTGCTGAAAGATCCCGATAAGCGCAAACGCTATGATGCGCTGGGCGCGAACTGGAAGGCGGGCCAGGATTTCCAACCGCCGCCGGGATGGGAAAGCATCTTCACAGGCGCAGGTGGTCCGGGAGGTTTTCGCGGGCAGCAGCCGCGTCCAGGCGCACCTGGTGGCCAGCGAGTGGAATTCGACTTCGGCGGCATGGGCGGATTCAGCGATTTCTTTGAGAGTTTATTTGGCGGACGCGGCGGTGGCGGTGGCGGCGGATTCGACTTCGGCGGCATGGGCGGCCGGGGTGTGCATCCCGAAAGCCGTGGCGGCGAAACCCACGAGGCCACGGTCACGATCTCGCTTGAGGACGCCTACCATGGCGCCACGCGCGAGATTGCATTCCAGACCGTTGAAGCCGATGAGCGCGGCATGCAGCGCCCCACCACCAAAACGTATAATGTGAAGATTCCGGCGGGGATCAGCGATGGCGGCAAAATCCGCCTGGCGGGGCAAGGCGGCAAGGCGCTGAATGGCGGAACGGCAGGGGACTTGATCCTGACGGTGAACATCGCGCCGCATTCGACCTATCGGTTAAATGGACACGACTTGGAAGTGGATGTGCCGATTACGCCATGGGAGGCCGTGCTGGGGGCAAAGGTGCAGGTGCCCACGCTCGATGGGCCGGTGACGATGACCATCCCGCATGGCAGCAGTGCGGGGCGTCGGCTGCGGCTGCGCGGCAAGGGATTGCCCAAGCGCCGCGGTGGTGAACGAGGGGATTTATACGCCGTGCTTCAGATTGCGGTCCCCAAGGAACTCACCCCCAAGGAGAAGGAGCTGTTTGAGCAATTGGCCAAGGTGTCGAAGTTCGATCCGAGGGGATGACTGCTAACAATAAACTGTCAACAAGGTCAATACGGTCAATAAGGTCCTACTTCAGCATCTCCTTTAGCGTATTCACCGAAATTTCCAGCCGCTGTGCGACCTCCTTCTGCGTCATTGAGCCGCGTGTCTCCCACGCGGCTTTGACATAATCGCGGGTCATCGTTTTCAGCGGCGCGATTTCCTTCAGCTTCGCGAATGGATTTTGTCCATTGCCGTTGCCATTCGAAGACGCCGCCTTATCTTCCGTAGCCATCCGCTCCTTCAATTCCGCAATCACATCATCGTTCAGTTGCATTTTGCGCCGCACACATGAAGAGAGTTCGCGCACGTTGCCCGGCCAGGCATAACGGCATAAAACTTCCTTGCCTTTTTCAAAATAGGCGCGCACGGCCGGGATTCGTTCGCGCAATGGGCTATTCGGCTTCTTGTCGGCTTCATTGTAACAAAGAAAACGCACGATATTCAGAATGTCGTCTGGCACTTCGGCCAAACGCGGTGTTTCGATGCAGACCTCCGCCACGCGATAGTATAAGTCCTGGCGGAATTCGCCTTTGCGCATCTTTTCCCGCAAAATGGGTTGCGTGGCGGCGATGAAGCGGACGTTGGATTCGCGCGGTTTGTCCTCGCCGAGTCGGCGATACATCTTGGTCTGCAGGAAGCGCAGCAAATCGGCTTGAATGGGCAGCGGCATGTCGGCCAGTTCATCGAGAAACAGCGTGCCGCCCTGGGCGCGCTGCACCAAGCCCTGACGCTCTTCCACCGCGCCGGTGAACGCTCCCTTCACATGCCCGAACAACTCCGAGCGCAGAAAGGTCTCGTCCAAGCCCGCGCAGTTAATCGAGACAAACGGCCCCTGCCGCCGTTCGCTGAACTCATGCAGATAGAGCGCCACGGCCTCCTTGCCGGTGCCGGTTTCGCCGAGGACAAGCACGCCCAGATCGGTTGGCCCGACCTGCATGATGCGCTCCTTCATCAGGCGGATCTTTTCATCGCGAAAGCCTTCAAGATAGGCAAAGTCGTTGACACGAAAGGATTCCACCGAATTGGCGTCATGGGGGGCGAATTTTACGACATCAAATTTCCTTCCCAGCGAGCGCACCAGCGCGTTGATTGCCTCCTCCAGCGCCGTCACCTCCATATTGCGCATGAACGAGCAGTTGATCTTATAACGCAAAAAATCGCGCAAACTTTCGTCTTCGGTATTCAGCTCATGCAGCGGGCGAGCCGCTTCATTCACGGCCTCGCGCAATGTGGCGCCGGCAAAGACCTTGACTCCATCAATGCCGCGGCAGGCAGATTGCACCTTCTCCACTTCTTCATGCGCAAACCAGCTGACCTTGCCGCCGGTGGCAATAAAGGTTTTCAGCGCGCGCCGCACCGCGGACACATCACTGACGCCGGCCACAAGCACGATCACGCGAGCACCGGGACGCTCAGCCGTCCATTCTTTTAAACGCCTTTCGATGAGCATGGCCCCGGCCACGTAAAATTCATCCCAATTGGAATGCATTTGTGCGGCCTGGCATAAGGCCTCAACTGTTGGGGAACAGGCAATCAGTCGTTTTGTCATGGTGTCATTTTTCTGTATCAGAATTTGATGCGCTGACTATCAGAACTTGCAACAAGAATGGCAATCAAAATCCTTCGCAACAATGGCAAAACGCACAAAGCCAGTCATTTCAGCACTTCCTGTTTCTGGCATAAAACCCGCATTACAAGAGGCCATAGAACAATGTGGAAATCTGCCAGTACGAGTCGCTCTGCGGCACACAGGAAGAACTGCAGTTAAATTAACGCGTCACCAAGGAGAGGCAAATGAACAGTGCGGATGAGAAGGTGGAGGAAATGTGCGAAGCCGTCCAGACACACAAAATCAGCACGTTTCCGCTCGATGTCCAAGCGGCGTATTATCTGACGGTGCAGCACGTGGCCGAGATGTTGCGCCAGGCCGAGGTGCCCGTGAAGGCGCTGGAACAAGAGGGCAGCTATAGTTTTGCCGATCCCGGCAACGGCATGGTCATAATTAAAGTCGTGCCTTGGGATACGCGCATGAACGGCTTGCCCGAAGTCGAGCCGCCAAGCCATTGGGGAGTGTCCGTGTGGCTGCGCAACGAATTGCTCAGCGCCCAGAATATGCAGGCGCTTTATGGCGTGATGGAGGGCTTCTATTGCCCAGCGCCGCCCAATCCCGTGTTTTGCGCGGCCCCGAATTACGAGAAGGGCTTTCAGGTCATTCGCTTCTGCATGGATGATGGTTGGATTCAGTTCAATTCCCTGCCCGGCGCGGATATTGAGATGATCCCGGAAGAATTGCATTTCGTGGCCGAGGCCTTTGCTGATGCATACTTCCCGTTTGAGGCGTGGACGTGGGATGTGCTGGCTGAGGTGTTGAGAGATATCGGCAATCGGGTGCAGGCGTCGGAATAGTAATGGATTATTCACCTGGGGCTGTCGCCAGGCAAGGCAGCCCCAGGAATTCCATTTTGGTACTTCCCGCATTGCTGAGGTAAAGATTGCCTGCGGTTTTATTTTCATTAGCCCCCAAATCTTATTTCTACGCTTGTCATTTCGAGCCGCGAAGCGGCGAGAAATCTCAAACGGCTTAGTCTAGATTTCTCAGTCGCTTCACTCCTTCGAAATGACCAAAAATTATTCTCTATCAAAATGACGAATTTTTGAATCGATTGGTAATTTCCCCCAAAAACCGATTTCGCTTTACAGTTTGTTTCTTCTCCCTATCCATTTTGGCTTGCTTTCAGTAAACTCAGCCTGCCTTTGAAGATGAACATTTTGCGGTTCTGAAAGGGCCGCGATGGACGTTGTGCGTATTATTTTGGCCATCCTTCTGCCCCCGCTGGGCGTGTTCCTGCAGGTGGGCCTTGGGGGGCAGTTTTGGCTCAACATTTTGCTGACTATGCTTGGCTATGTGCCCGGCGTCATCCATGCCTTGTATGTCATCCTTACGCGTTGAGGTCCCCCAAAAGAAACGATGTGCCAGCTCAATACCAGCGCCTTAAATTCCAGCAGCAGATAAGGTTCAGGAGGTTGAGGAATGAAAGAGGGAATCCAGAAGTTTTTCGTGCATCAGTTGCAGGATCTTTATGATGCCGAAAACCAGCTGATCGAAGCACTGCCGAAGATGGCGCAGGCATGTTCATCCAGCAAGCTGCGATCGGCGTTCGAGGAGCACTTGCGGCAGACTCGCAACCAGGTGCAGCGACTGGAGCAGATTTTTCAAAGCATGCAGGAGAAGCCAAAGGGCAAGAAGTGCAAGGGCATGCAGGGGCTGATCAAGGAAGGCGAAGAGGTGATCAAAGAGGACTTTGAGCCGGAGATTCGTGATGCAGCCCTGATTTGCGCGGCGCAAAAGGTGGAGCATTACGAGATCTCGGGATACGGCTCGGTGCGCACTTTTGCCGAGTTGTTGGGCTTGAATGATGCGGCCGAATTGCTGCAGCAGACACTCGATGGCGAAGAGGCTACCGATCAAAAGCTGACGCAACTCGCCATGGAAAGCATCAACAAGAAGGCCATTCGCAAGTAGCGGCGATTTGGCTGGAGCGGGAAAACACAACGGGCGTTGCCCATGAGTGGCAACGCCCGTTGTGCTATTCAATAAGCCTGAGACAATCAGGCAATGCCGCGAGCTTTTTCATATTCTGCAAT
>Ga0208826_1002901_pt1 | contig 12314 bp, 17 predicted proteins | sample AD_UKC115_MetaG_FD_184451 | JGI IMG/M metagenome (GOLD analysis project Ga0208826, IMG submission 184451) | Active sludge microbial communities of municipal wastewater-treating anaerobic digesters from Hong Kong - AD_UKC115_MetaG (SPAdes)... | ecosystem: Engineered > Bioreactor > Anaerobic >... | reverse complement strand
TAATAACAGCAGCTATAGAATAAGAAGTTATTACTAAAACTGGAAATACTTATTTTTATAATGGAAATAAATTAGGGGTTGGACAAAAACAGCTAGAAGATTTTTTAGCAACTAATCCTGAATTATTGGAAGAAATCAAACAAAAAATTTTGGAGAAATGAAAATAATTGCTAAATTTATAGGCAGAGATGGTTCTTTAGGTTATAAAAATTGTAAGTATTATCATTTAAATCTTAGAGTGGGTGAAAACAGAGTATGTGTAACAAGAAAAGATGAATGGGGAGGTTCATGGGAATATTCATCATTCATTAAGTTCTTAGAAAATCGGACAGACATTAATATACAGAATGATTAGAGCAAATAGAACTACACAATTATTACTTCCTTTTTACAGCACTTTTGGAAATGAATTTATAAATAATTTCACAAATATTATAGGTTCTAAAGCTGAAAATATAAGATTATATATAGGAGATTCTAAATACAGTTCCTCGTACAAAGAAAAAAATGTGTTTATTAATGAACCAATTATTTTTGTTCAACTATTAGAAGAACCATTTAATTTTGAAAAACATCTTTTATATATACAATCTCATCAAAATTATATCACTGATTATGAACAAGAAAACTATAAAATAATAGTTTTTAAATTAGATGAACCTTATTTAACAGCATTAAAGAATTTAAAACAATCAAAATACTCTAAAATGTATAATGATTCTTTATTAGATAAATTCTTTTCTGGTACAAGAGATTGGTATTTAATGTATGTAGATGATTATAAATCTGTTATTTTCAATACCACTGTTAATAGAAAAGAGGTTACAGAAACTCAAATGAGAGATAAATGGGAATCAATTAATGCAGAAAACTTCTATAAAAATATCATTCTTAGTCCATATCATGTTTTTAAAAAAACAAAAAATTTAAAAACATTGTTAGAAATAATATATAATGCAAAAATACCTGAAGAAAATGAATTGGTTTCTGAAATAAAATTAGAACAAGAAATATTAAATTATGAAATTGAAAATTAAAAAATTACACCCAAATGCTGTAATTCCTAAACAAACTACAGAATTAGCTGGAGGTTGGGATGTTACCTGCACAGAAATTGTGCAGGAATCTCCTGACTTTATAATCTGTAAATTAGGATTTGCACTGCAACCACCAGCAGGTTATAGAGTAATACTTGTTCCTAGGAGTTCTTTTACTAAAACTAGATGGGTAATGCAAAATTCTCCAGGAACAGGAGATGCTGATTATTTAGGGGAATACCAATATAGACTAAGAGCATTACCTATTAGAAATAATGTATTAGGAACTGCTTTTGTATACCCAGAAGTTCCATTTAAAGTTGGAGATAGAATTGGACAGATTTATTTAGAGGAAGTAATTCCTATTGAATTTGAAGAAGTAGAAGAGTTGACAGAAACAGAAAGAGGAACAAACGGTTTTGGAAGTACAGGTAAATAAATAAACATGAATAACGAATTATTAAATTATTTTAAAGGAGACGAATTAGCAGCTAATGTATTTTTAGGCAAATACGCACAAGAAGGAGATGTAACTCCAGATGAATTATGGAAATTGTGTGAAGATAATGCACATGCGATTTCAAATTATGGTAGAGTAATGAATATAGGAACTTTACATAAAAAAGATAAAAGAGGTAGAAGTGGTAAAGTGAAACCTTTTATATTAAAAAATAGATTGAGTTCAAATAGTTATTATATTACTTATAATAATAATTTTATACATAGATTAGTAGCAGAAGCTTTTTTAAATAACTTAAATAATTACAAAGAAGTTAACCACATTGATGGAAATAAATTAAATAATCATGTTAATAATCTTGAGTGGTGTACAAGAAGTGAGAATATAAAACATAGTTATGATAAAAAATTAAGAATTAAATCTTCCGAAGAATCGTCAAAATTGACTACAAAAGACATAAACGAAATTAGAAAATTGTATTCCAGTGGTGATTATTTACAAAAAGATTTAGGTATAAAATTCGGAATAAATCAACAACAAATTTCAAAAATAATAAATTACAAACAATGGAAGTAAGAACAGATGAAAATTTAATGTTTCCTAATGATGAATTAGCAAGGTCAGTTTGGAAATCAAAGTATGCTCAAGAGAACGAAACTCATTATGACCAAATGCATAAAAGAATGGCAAAAGAGTTTGCAAGAGTTGAAACTAATTATATTTTAAAATTAGAAGATTCAGCTAAAGAAGTTCCTTTACTTTCAGAAGAAGGTAAGAAATATTACCAATATGGGCAACACCTTCTCTATGAAGGTAGAGATAAGGGTAAGAGTGTTTCTGAATTAGTACAAGAAAGAGTCTATAATCTCTTTAAAGATTTTAAATACATTATTCCTCAAGGTTCTATTATGTCTAATCTTGGTAATAAAGCAGTTACATCATTATCAAATTGCTTTGTTGTAGGACAACCTACTGATAGTTATGGTGGTATTTGTAAGAAAGATGAAGAGATGGCTCAACTTATGAAAAGAAGAGGAGGTGTAGGATTAGATATTTCTACTCTTAGACCCACTACTACTAAAGTTAGTAATGCTGCTAAATCATCTACAGGTGCTGTTTCATTTATGCATAGATTTTCTAATACAACAAGAGAGGTTGCACAAGATGGAAGACGTGGAGCATTAATGTTATCTATTGATATTAATCATCCTGATGTAATGGATTTTATTAAGATTAAAAGAGATTTATCACAGGTAACTGGAGCTAATATTTCAATTAAACTTAATAATGAGTTCATGAAAGCTGTAGAAAATGATGAAGATTATATTCTAAGATTTCCTTGTAATACTGAAGTATTACCTGTATCATTATTTACACATGAAGAATATGATAAACTTATAACCAATACTGAAGAAGATAATGATGGGGGTAGATATAGATATTATAAAAAGATTAAAGCTAAAGAATATTGGGATGAGATTATTAAATCAGCACATAATGTAGCTGAACCAGGACTTATGTTTTGGGATAATATGGTAGGATATTCACCTGATGGAGCATATGAACAGTTTAAAGCTATTACAACTAATCCATGTTTTGGCTACGAAACTAAAATATTAACTGCTTATGGATACGAAAGAATTGGAGATTTAGAAGGACAAGATATTGATTTTATAAATAAAGATGGTGAAGTTGTATCTGGAACAGTATTTAAATCAGGAGAAAAAGCTACTTACACATTAACTCTAAGTAATAAAGAAACAATTGTAACTACAATTGATCATAGATTTATGCTAACAGACGGTTCTGAAAAACAGGCTCAATATCTATCTAAAGAAGATAGATTAATGCCTTTTTTTATTTTGAATGATAAACTTAATGAATTTGTTAAATATGGATTTATTCAAGGAGATGGATGTACAGGAAGACTAAATTCTCCTAATCATTTAGGTATAGAAGTTAATATTGGAGAAAAAGATGGAGATATTGCTAATTTATTTAATATAAAAGATATTGGAAAAAATTATTTAGGGGGATTTAATGAAATTTTAAAAGAGTTAGGATTCAGTTCTTCTTCTTTACCAAATAGAACTTTACCGAAATCTTTTAATGATTGGTCTTCTGAAAACAAATTAATGTTTTTAAAAGGGTTGTGGTCTGCCAATGGAAGTATTATAAAAGGGCATCGGATATCTTTTAAATCTACTTGTAAAGAACTGATAATAGAATTAACTAAAGTATTAAAGGAATTTGAAATTGATAGTTACTTTACTACAAATAGGGCTAAAGAAGTAAAATTCTCCAATGGGATTTATTTATGTAAAGAGTCTTATGATTTAAACATATCTAAATATAATTCTATCCTTAATTTTGCAGAAAAAATTAGTTTTGTACATAATTATAAACAGGATTCTTTAAAAGAACTTATACTATTGAAAGCTCCAAAAGTGTTATCTGCAAAAAATACAGAAGTTAGACCAGTTTATGATTTTACTTTAAATGATAATACTCATTGGGGTGTTATTCAAGGAGTTATAGCTCATAACTGCTCGGAGATTGGTATGCAAGAATATGATGCTTGTAGATTAATCGCTGTAAACTTATTCGGTTTTGTAGATAATCCGTTTACACCTGAAGCTAAGTTTGATTTTGAGAAATTCTATCAAATTAATTATGAAGCAATGAGGTTAAGTGATAATTTAATTGATTTGGAATTAGAACATATTGATAGAATTCTTAGAAAAATAGCTGAAGACCCCGAACCTTTTGAAGATAGAAGAACAGAATTTGAACTTTGGGAAAAGATTAAAAAGACTGCTGCTGCAAGTAGAAGAACAGGATTAGGTTTTACTGCATTAGGAGATACATTAGCTGCTTTAGGATTAAAATATGATAGTGATAAATCATTAGAAATAATTAAACAAATTATGTCTAAAAAGATGGAATCTGAATTAGATTGTACTATTGATTTAGCTGTTTTAAGAGGTAGTTTTATTGGAGCTGATACTAAATTAGAGTTTGAAGATGATGGTTTAGGTAATTATACGGGTAAAAATAAATTTTATCAATTTTTAGCTACTGAATTTCCAGAGCAAACTGAAAGAATGATTAAATTTAATAGAAGAAACGTGAGTTTTTCAACCGTTGCTCCAACAGGTACGGTAAGTATTATGACTCAAACTACTTCAGGTATTGAACCTTTGTTTATGCCTTATTATATGCGCAGAAAGAAGATTAATCCTAATGATGTAACTGCAAGAGTAGATTTTGTTGACCAAAACGGAGATAAGTGGCAGGAGTTTCCTGTATTACATCCTAAATTTAAAGAATGGATTTTTAGGTCTCAAAATTGGAATCCTAATGAGCCTGAGTATATAGATTCTTTATCTAAAGAAGAACTTCAAGATTTATTTGAAAAATCTCCTTGGTATGGTTCTACAGCTAATGATATTGACTGGGTTAAACGAGTTGAAATTCAAGGTATTATACAAAAATATATTACTCACTCTATTTCTTCAACAATTAATCTCCCTGAAAATGTAAAAGAAGAAGAAGTTTCTAAAATCTATATGGAATCTTGGAAGAAAGGTCTCAAAGGAATTACTGTTTATAGAGATGGTAGTAGAAGTGGCGTATTAGTGTCTACAGATACTAAGAAGAAAGAAAAATTTGAATACCGTGATGCTCCTAAAAGACCTTCTGAACTTGCTTGTGATATACACCATCCAACAATCAAGAATACTAAATATACTGTAATTGTAGGTCTTTTAGATAATAAACCTTATGAAGTATTTGCAATTCCTTTTGAAGTTGTTAAGGGCTATAAGAATGGTTTTTTATCTAAATCTAAATCAGGTGTTTATAATTTAATTGCATCTCTTGATGAAAAATCAACAATCCATACAGATGTTACTGGTAATATGAGCGATAGTGAAGCAATAATAACTAGATTAATAAGTACAGCACTCAGACACGGAAGTTCAATAGATTTCATTGTAGAACAATTAAAAAAATCACATGGGGATATTACTTCTTATACTAAAATTTTAGCAAGAGTATTATCTAAATATGTAAAACCAAAAAAATTAAAAGAATCTTGCCCAGAGTGCGGACAGGAAACTATGATGAGAGAAGAAGGATGTACAAAATGCACCTCTTGCGGATATTCTAAATGTTAATTAATTGTTAAATAATGCAATTACAAAATTTATTTCTTATATTTTATTGAAAATAAAGAAAAAATATTAATCATGGAAATACAAATAGGAAATAAATTTGGAAATTGGACAGTTAAAAACATTTCAAGAAATTTGAAAAATAGAAAACTTTTTTGTGAGGTTATATGTAAATGCGGAATATCAAAATCTGTATGTAGTTATAACCTCCAAAAAGGTTTATCTAAAGAGTGTTTTAATTGCAGTAGAAAAACATCTATAGAAAATAGAAGAAAAAATATGTTAAAAGTAGGAGATAGGATAAATGGGTGGGAGATAATTGAAACTTTTAAAAAAGATAATAAGACTTATGGCAAAGGTAAATGTATTTGTGGATCAATACACGAAAAGAAAATATCTAATTTTTACCATTCTAAAAATTGTAATAAATGCAGAATAGAAAAATATAAAGGTGTAAAATCAATTCATTGTAGAAAAGGTTACAAAGATATATCAGGAAGTTATTGGTCTGCATTAAAAACAGGAGCTAAAGATAGAAATTATGAATTTTCTATAACAATAGAATATGCGTGGGAGTTATATTTAAAACAAAATAAAAAATGTAGCCTCAGTGACATACCTTTAAAATTAGGTTATCTTGTAGATGGAGAACAAACAGGTTCAATAGATAGAATTGATAATAATAAAGGTTATATAGAAGAAAACGTTCAATGGGTTCACAAAGATATTAATAAAATGAAAAATGCATTTTCTGAAGAATACTTTATAGAATTGTGTAAATCGGTAACAGAAAATTTATCGAAGTGCGGTTAATAACAAACACTTAACAACAATCTACCATGAATAGTTTTATATTTGTGGTAGATTTTTAATTTTAAAATTATGGAAGAACAAAAATATTTTACACCTAATGTAGAGGATTTTCATAAGGGATATGAGTATGAAATATTAGAATTACATAGAGAAAATTATCATGTTGGATTTAACAATATTATTTCAAAGTGGATTCCTAAAAAATGGGATTCATCCCAAATTAGATTAAATAAACTGGCTTGTAAAATTACATCTAAAGAAATTAGAGTACCTTATTTAACTAAAAAACAAATAGAAGCTGAAGGATGGAAAGTCGAAAATTTTCCCTACAACATTATTAAAGGTGTAAAAAATACGGGCATTTATGATCTAAATGATGATATGACAGGCATAGAATATAATTTATTTTATAGGTTTGAAAATAAAAGGCTTTCCATAGAATCATATATTATAAATTATGGTAAAGCAGATCGTCCTTATAAAGGTGTAAATTGTATTTATTTTGGGGAGTGTAAAGATATAAATACTTTTCGATACATTTGTAAATTACTTGAGATATGATAAAAATAATAGGATTACTTATTTTAGTAAGTGTATTTTGTATCTATAAAATAATAAAAGAATTGAGAAAGGTGTTTGTAATTGATTTAACACAAGATGTTTATGAGCAGGAGTACTAAAAAGAATGCTATTGTAAAAGATGTTACTAAAAATAAGAAACAATCAGCTAACAGGAAATTCAGAAGAGTTAATAAGATTCTTTTAAAAGAAGAAAAAGATTTAAAGAAATCTGAAGAATTAACTAATCAATATGATGTTTGTGATTGGAAATCCATAGCTAATAAAAATGATAGGTTTTTTAAAAAATTTAAAAGAAAATGAACGAAGGAATAAAAGAATCAGAGGGTAAATTAATGACTACAGAATTAGATAGTAGATTTACTAAAGAAATGTTAAAAGTAATGACTGTCAATAAATCAAAATATCCAAGAGGTAATAAATATAAAGATATTGACCCTATTGAATTGTTTGAATCTATGGAGAGACATCTATTAGCAGTTAAAGAACATTTGCAATATGGTACTTCTTTAATAGATGATGATGGATGCAATCATTTAGCTAAAGTAGCTACTAACGCAGATATGTTATTTGTACAATTAAATAAGCAAGATGAAAATAGAAGTAACTAATTGTATGAATTGTCCATTTGTAATAGAAGATATAGATTATGATTCTACAGGAAAAGAAGTATGTATAAGTTGTAATCTTTTAAAATTTTTAAAATTAGAAAAGTTAAGTTATCATGTATATAGATATTTTGATTATGAAAAATGGTTTGAAATGAATTATTTAGAGCCTTTAGAGAAATGTCCTTTAAAAGAAAATAATAAAATAATTATAAAATGAAAATAACAATTAACCATTATGATGAAGAAGTTATTTGGTCTAATAATAGAGAAAATAATCTTATTGATGAAACTAACGTAGAAGAAGCTTTTAATGCTTTTAAAGGATTATTAGTTTGTTTAGGTTATAGTCTTAATAGTATAGAACAAGAAATTTTAGAACAAAGCTATTTTATAAATGAAAAAGAAAAAGAAAAAATGTAAATGTGGATGTGAAAAAGAGGGTTTTATTTGGACTAAAGGAATGTTAAAAGAATGTTTTTTAAGATTAAATCCCCCTGAAAAAATTATTTATAAATCTGCTAAACAAAAAATCAAAGAAATTGAGAAAAAAGAAAGAACTAAGAAATTACATAATTGGTTTTTAGAGCTTTTTGATAAACATTGTTTAGAAGATGAGAATGGAAAATATGTAATTTGCTTTGAAAGCGGTAAGAAACTTTATGAAAAATATTACAAGTATAATACAAGTATTTATCATCACATTTTAGAAAAAAACAAATACCTAGAATATGAATTTGAAGAATGGAATATTGTATTTTTAAGTCCAGAAATGCATAATCAAGTTCATATTAATATTGATAAAACTCCTAAAATAAAAAATAAAACAAATGAACTCAGAATACAAATTAGTTGATTTATTAGATTCTATTTGTAATATATTAGGTATAACTTGTAAAGATGTTTTACAGATTAGTACAAAAGGAAGAAACCCTGCCAATACAGACAAATTAAAATTAAAGAAAAAAATTATATTAGCTAAAAGTTTGTTTGTATATTGGAGTAAATTTAAATATAAAATTGATAATAATAAAATAATGCCATTTTTAAAGTTAAAAAAAGAAAGTTCTTTAAATTTGTACTATGAAAATGGTAGAGATTATTCTATTGAATTAAAAACGAATATTAAATGAAAGTAAAATTATTATTAATAGAAAACTTAGAGGAAGATATTAAAAAAGATATAAATTCCTATCTTCCAACTGAAGAAGAATTAGAAAGACGTAAATTAGATAGATTATTAGGTAAAAGTGATTATGAAGAAGGATGGGAACAAATATCTATAAATATACATAAATATCATAAAGAAGTAGATTTTTATTTCAAACTTGAAAATATTTCTGGAGTATTTTTATCTACTATAGAGTGGAAAAATAATAAAATAATGATAATACTATTAGATGGATTAGAATATAATTGTATATATGATGAAGAAGCTTATAAAACCATAATAAATTTTTTAGAACTATAAATAAAAAAAAATGACACCATTTTATTACAAAGGAAAGAGAACATTTAACTTAGAGTCAGGGCAAGAATCAGTAGATACATTTGAAGGATTCTTTTTAGAAGAAGTAGTAGATTTTGCATTAGGAAAATTACCTAATGATGATAAAATTCAACTCATTGTAAGGATGAAAAACAAAGAAGATAAAGATATTCCTAAACAATTTCCTATTCTTGACAAAAATCAAAAAGTTACAAAAGTAGAAACTAAAATAGTTAGAAGAGATGAAAACTCAGTTCATATTGTTGAAGATGTAGAAGCTATTGAACGTTGGAAAGAGATTTTTAAAATTAAATAAACATGGAAATCAAAGATTTAAATCTTAGTTCTCATTCCCAATATTGGGAAGAATTAAAAGGATGGGGAACTAAGGTGATTCAAAAAGATAAAAATGGGAAGGAAATAAAAGAATGTTTAATTCCTAAAGAACTATTTATGTCTTTTAAAACTAAAGATAAATTTCATGAATTTCTAAAAGATTATTTTAAATAAGTTTGTTTTTGTTTTTTAGAGGGAGGTTATTTTTGACCTCCCTCTTTTTATTTTATTAGTATCTGATAGAGTAATTATATCCTTGTAATAATTGCTGTGGCTCTAAAACATTTACTTTTAAACCTGCAAATTTATATAATAGTCCTATCATTTTAGAATCTCCTTTTTCAAATAAAGCAGTTTTCTTTTGATATAAAACATCATCTTCAAACCATCCTGTTGGGTAATAAATAGCAGTTTTAATAGAGGTTTCTATTAAATTTGCAGTATTACCTATATAAGAAGCTGCTGCAATAGGACGAGAGAATATACCTATAAATTCCTGAGGAGCTAATACAGGAGTGAATGTGGCTATCTCTTTTCTTAATCTCAGGAAAAAATATTGAGAGTATTTTTGAGCATCTGTATCATCCTCCCCATCATCATAGCCTAATAACCCTAATGCAATAAACATTCCTGCTATAATTGCTAATTCTACAAAAGTTTTTTTAATGGCTTGTTTTTGTAATTCTGTATATCCACCTTGTTCTGGAGTTTTGTTCCATTTAGCCAATATTTCAGGAAGGTTTCCTTTCAATCTGTATAAATCTTTTAGAACCGTATTATAAAATGCAATATAATGCCCTTCTCTAACATCTCCTAATTCCCAATCCCCTCTTGTTTTACCATACCTATCCATCCAAAGAGGTAAAAAGAATTTTTTCATGAAGAATAATAATCTGCCGATTGAATAATTTTCTACAAAAGTTTGATCCATTTTTGCATATGCACCATTTAGTTTTTTATTTATTGCATGAATTTTATTCATGTAGTTTCTCTCTTGTTCTTCTGTAAATTGAACACCTTCTTTTAACTTAGGTAAACCATTATCTCCTTTTTCATAAGCTTCATAAAGAGAAATAATCTTTTTAGACCCATCTGGTAGTATTTGCTCTACTTTTTTAGCTTTAAGCATTGCTATAAAAACAGTCATTTGCATTTCATATTCACCTAAATTCTTACCAAAGAATAATACTTCTCTAAGATTAGTTCTTTTAGACCAAGTAAACTTTTCACCATATTGATTTAAATACTCTCCTTTCATAGGGTCATAATAATCAGTCAACTGTCCAATAAGAGATTTATCATGAGTCTTTGAAATATCAGAAAGCATGTCTTTTTTTAATTTTGTATAAAGTTCACTTTTAGCACTTGCAACATCTTTTTTAGTAATGTATCTTTCACCTGCTGATTCTATCATTATTTGAATATTACCAGAAGCAAAGTTTACAAACCAGTTAGGTATATTACCCATCATCATATTAGAACCTGCTGCACCTAAAAGAGTATTTGTTAATTTTACATCACTTACTCCAAAAACAGTCTTTAATTCTTTTTGCCATTCATCGTAAAAATATCTATCAATAATGTTTTGCACATTTCTAAGCCTTGTATTAGTTTTACCTTTTACAGAAGTAGACACATTTAATAAACCTTTATCCTTTAATGATTTTCCTAAAACATCTATTAAACCTTTTTCATTTGGTTGATTTTCAGATTTTTCTAATTGGTCTATTAAGACCTCCATTACAGGCATGTGTTTTGTAAATAATTTAGATTTTTCAGCACTTAGTCCATAATCTAATGCAGCAGACCAAATATCATAAGATTGGTCTTTTATATCAATTTTAGATTTTCCTTCTACTGGAATGAATTTAGCTTCTTCTCCTACCATATTTGTAAAAGTAGAACGAGTACCAAGCTCTTTTTCATCTTGCTCATTTCTAACAAATTTATTTTTCAGGTTTGTATAAATACCTTTTCCTTTATCATCTAATACTCGTTCAGATACAGTTTTTTGTTTAGAAGGCACTGAATAATAAATATAGTTATTAGAATCTAATCCTTTCTGTCTTTCTTCTAAAAATGACTGTAAGTGTTTTATAGCTTGATATTTAGCTTTACCCTTCGCATCTGTAGCATTTTTTAATTTCAGATATCTAAAGTTTTCTGTTACAAATTTTGAATCTCTTCTTACATTAGGTCTTCCAAATTGGTCTAAATAGTTAGAGTTAAGTGCTTCTGGTTTTAATTCATAAGAAGAATACTGGGCAGCAGGTTGTTCTTTTATGTAATCAGGATTAGTAGGTACAATTACTTTATAGTAATAAGCTGGTTCTATAGTCAGTATTGATTCCCCCATAGTTGAATCATATCTTGATTTTTGAATGTGGTTATTAATAAACCATTCATTTGTAGTCTTAAATTCATTCATTAATGTATTATCAGATTTCACTTCTGCGATAGATAAATCTTTTAGAATTGCAAATTCTGATAACGCTCTTTCAAAATCGTCTTCATAATACTTAGTAGTTTTGTATTCAACCATAGAATTATATTGTTCATATAAATCCCCAAGTTTTTTTGAATCTAAAATTGACATCTTTTCTCTCAAAGATTTTATTTGATTGTTAGCTATATCAATTGCTCTTTCTAAGTCAACTAATTGACTTTTGACAGATTCTGGCAAGTCATTTACCTGTATTTCTCTTTCAAAATCTCTATATTCCTTAGTTATTGCTAACATTTGTTCCCAATAACTATTTAGACTCTCCTTTAAACCTATAGCTAATTTTTCATCTTTATATTCTCTTTTATCTAATA
>Ga0208826_1002900_pt1 | contig 12317 bp, 9 predicted proteins | sample AD_UKC115_MetaG_FD_184451 | JGI IMG/M metagenome (GOLD analysis project Ga0208826, IMG submission 184451) | Active sludge microbial communities of municipal wastewater-treating anaerobic digesters from Hong Kong - AD_UKC115_MetaG (SPAdes)... | ecosystem: Engineered > Bioreactor > Anaerobic >... | reverse complement strand
CCGGCGCGGCGACTTCGGATTGGCAAACCACATGCGGGCCTTCCTGCGTCCACATAGTTCCAAATGTCGAGACGTTTTCCTGGATCAACCCGGCAAAACGCTGACGAAGCAGTTCTATTGCCTCGGTTCCCCTGCCGTTCTTGCGCCATGCATCAATGATGAATAATTGGAAACATGGCCCTGCCTTGATAGCCGGCTGTTTTCCAGAATAGATCTTCCCATAGACCTGCTCAAAATACTGCTTTCGCCCAAGCGGAATCAGATAAGCCATTGCATTTGTGTGTTCGCTATAGCCGCGGCGAATCCCGTTATGAATACAATCGGCATACAGCCCCTTGTCGGCATCCCAGAACGCCTCATGAAAGGCGGAGGCAACGGCCTCAGCAGATATCCTCAAGCGCTCCGCTTCCTTCCTATCGTCCATCAACTCCGCCATGCGCGCGGCCAGAGTCAGGTTCTCATAATGCCAGAGATTGACAATGGCGACTTTGCCATAGCGTTCCAGCGCGGCATGATCAATCCAGACCAGTGGCGAAACATTGGCCAGCAGCCCGTCTGCATCCGCCCATCGCTCGAACCAGCGGATCAAGCCCAGCACAACAGGATACAATTCTCGCAACAGATCAAAATCGCCACTGAACAGGAAGTATTCCCAAATGGCCTGGATATAAAGGAGCGGCCCGTCGAGAAATTCAGCGCTTAATTCCCGCTGCGTCTTGGCATCGGGCCATGCCACATGAACGCAGCCATCGGGCATGCGCGATTGCGCGATCTGAAGCAGAAGTTTTCGCGCGAGCGAGGTGTCGCCAAATGCGGCATAGCTGACCAGCGAAGTAATGCGCCCCGTCTGGATGTAATGGCGCTGCTCATCCGATGGATTATCCATTGAGGCATCCATCATGCACAATTGATTGGTATAGCGCGCCACTTCCCAGATGGCTGTGAGGGTCTCATCCGAGCAGGCGAAGCTGCCCTTGTATTCAACGGGATAGGTGGAGAAGCGCAGATTTGCTTCATACAGATGAATCGGCTTGCGCATATTCCGAAATGCCAAGTGGACATAGCGATAGCTGCCCCACATGAAGGTTTCCCATTCCTGCATGCCATCGCGCATGATGTAGCGACTGCCATTGCTGCCTTGAAAGAGGGGATTCACCTGGCCATTGACCAGCACCTCCGAATAGCCAATGTCCACCATGCCCCCGGCGACTCCATCCAGTTTCAGGTGAAAATAGCCATTCACCTGCTTGCCGAAATCCAGGACAAGGTAAGCATTGGGAATAATAACATCACGCCCCGCCACTGTCGTACCCACGGCAGGAATGTCGAAATGATTCTCGATCAGCACCGGATGGGTATTTTTAGGGCGCAGCAGGTTCTCGGGATGCTCAATGATGGCATGATTTAACGGCATCTTTGCGTCGCAGGCGATGCGAATAGCCGGATCCTGAAAACTGGCCGCGGGGCGATTACCTTTTGCTTCCAAAGATTCGCCCATGCCGGCGATCTGTTGAGGCGCAACCATTTCTTCTTTTAAGAATGGGATATCGCGCGGAACCATCTGAATCCATGGCTGAATGGCGCCATGTGGAGTGTAACTGGGATCCTGCGAAATCCAATGCCCGCTGCCGGGGCGATATTTACCAATCACAGAAGCCGATGGCCAGGATTGGTCATCGAACTGAACCTGATTCCAATTTCCAGGCTCAAGCCGCGCATCGAATATTTCGACGAAATCCTGCCGCGCACGCATCTTGATCGTGTGGGGGCGCCAAGCCGCTGCACGCAATGCTTTCCACGAATCATCCGATTTCAGCAGCACGCGGCTGCCATCGGCGCTTGGCTCCTCAATTTGGCAGATGAACCCACCGCGCGTGAGTAATCCATGCGCATTGACTGGATCGCCATAGAAATGCACAACCGCTGCAACCGTGTTCTTTCCCGGCTGCAACAAAGAGGCCACATCATAGCTGTCGTAATATTGCCAGCGCGGATCGCTTCGCACCGGACCGCGCCCCAGATATTTGCCATTCAGGAATAGATTATAGCGGCTGTCGGCGGATACATGCAGCATGGCGGCGGAAGGAACATCCGCCAATTCAAACGAGCCGCGCGCATACATATAGTAATTCTGAGGTGATTCCTCATCCTGGCTCCAGATCCAACTTGCCGCCCAATTCACTTCATTCGTGTTGTTTTTCATTGGCGTGCCAGCCGCAAATTCCGGCAATGCTTCTTCTTATTTGACAATTCCAGTGAAGCGAGAGTATGAACACTTGCACAAGGATTTCAATGCCTTTTGCTTCCCATTTTTTCTTTGGAGAACGGCCTCATGAATCGAGTCGGTGCGGTTGCCTATAGCATGCAGTACTCTCTGGGCATGTTGTCTTACCAGAAGCGCCAGGGAGATCGAGACAGCGTCTATGATTTCATTGAAAAGATTGAAAAAGCAGGCGGCGAAGCGGCCATGCTCTATGCCAATCAAATTGAGACAATGGATGACGGCGAGTTGCGCCGGCTGCGCAGTTTCGGCGAGCAGCATGGCGTGAAACTCGAATTGCATGGCGGAGGTGGATATAACCCCAATTTTGAATCGCTGATGGAAAAGGCGGTCGCGATTGGCTCGGATATTATCGGCATTATCTGGGGCATGATGCCGCGCCCGGACAAAACACCTACTTTTCGCGATTGGGAAGAGCAATACGCCAACAAGGCGAAGGCGCGCTTTCGCGAATTGCTGCCATTGGCCGAGAAGCACAAGTTGAAATTGGCGATGGAAAATCACCTCGATTTCACGGTCGATGAATTGCGCACGTTCCTGGACGAACTCTCCTCTCCGTACGCTGGAGTTGTGCTGGATATTGGCAATTCCTTTGGCACGGTGGAAGATCCAACCTATGCGGCGGAACAATTGGCGAAATACACTTTTGCCACGCATGTGAAAGATTTCGCGGTGGAAGAAACGGCGCGCGGCTATCGTTTGACGATGACGACACTGGGCGCCGGCAGCACGAATATAAAAGAGATCATGCGTCCGCTGGTCAAGGCCATGCCGCCCGAGGCGAATATCTGCATCGAAATCCTCAGCGGGCAGGAACTGGACATCAACTGGGTGGAAGACCGCTTCTGGGAGCCTTTCCGCGATTTAAGCGCGCGCAAACTGGCCGCCACGTTGCGGCACATTCGCAGCACAGCGATCAACATTGACGAGTTAAAGGGGCTTAAGCAAGTCGATGCCCTGCCGCATGAGCAGCACATGGAGTTGGAATTTGATCGGCTGCAAAATTCAATTTCTTACTTGAAAAACATCCTGGGCGAACTGGAGGCGGATTAACATGGGACGGTTTGAGGGAAAAGTGGCGCTGGTAACCGGCGGCGGCTCGGGCATCGGTCGCGCCAGTTGCGTAATGTTTGCCCGCGAGGGCGCCAAAGTGGCGGTGGCGGATTGGAATGCCGAAGGCGCGCAGGAAACCGCGCGGATGATTAAGGAACAGGGCGAACAGGCCATCGCCGTCGCTGGCGATGTGTCCAAATCGCCCGATGTCCAGCGGATGGTCGATCAAACCGTGGCAGCCTTTGGCGGCCATATTGATATCTTGTTCAACAATGCCGGTATTGCCCCGCGCGGGACGGTCGTGGATATGCCTGAAGAAGATTGGGATCACGTGATGGCCGTCGATGTAAAATCCATCTTCCTGTGCTGCAAGTACGTCATCCCGATCATGCAGCGCAATGGCGGCGGCGCCATCGTTAACACCGGCTCGATGTGTTCGCTGCATGGCTACGCCAATCTGGCGGCCTATACCGCGGCCAAGGGCGCGGTGCTGATGCTGACCAAGCAACTGGCGGCCGATTACAAGCCCAGCAACATTCGCGTGAACTGCGTCTGCCCGGGTTTTGTCTATACGCCGCTCACTGAAAAGGTCTGGCGCGATCAAGGCAAGGATCCTGCGCAGCAGGATTTATCAAAACTGCAAATGCCCGAAGAGATCGCCGAAGGCGTGTTGTTCTTTGCTTCGGATGCGGCGCGGCAGATCAGCGGCGATTATATGGTCATCAGCGGCAATCATCCGCTATAAAGCAACACCTTGAACAGAGATAAGACCGATGCGCGTTTTGTATATTGACCTGGACTGCTGCCGCCCGGATCACCTGGGCGCCTATGGCTATCATCGCAACACCAGCCCCAACATCGATGCTATGGCCGCAAAGAGCACCATCTTTACGCATTGCTATTGCTCGAACTCGCCATGTGTGCCTTCTCGCGCATCGGTTTTCTCCGGTCGCTTTGGAATCAATAATGGCGTCGTGACGAACCATCAAGCCGGAGATCGGCTGCACCCGCTGTTCCGCGGAAAAATGCAATTCGGCGACAAGCCGATGCTGCCTTATGTGCTATGGCAAAAAGGCATGAAGACGGTCAGTTTCAGTTCCTTTCTCGATCGGCACGCCGCGTGGTGGTTTGCCTCGGGCTGGGAGGAACTGCATAACTATACGCGCAAACGCGGCAATGAAACCGCCAATGAAACCAATGCCGCCTTCCTGCCCTGGTTGCGCCAACATGGGCGAGAGGACAATTGGTTCATTCACCTGCATTATTGGGACCTGCACAGTTTATATCGCATGCCGGATGAAAGCTACTTTCAAAAGTTCGCCGATGAACCGCCGCCGGACTGGCCCGATGAACAGGCGCTGCAGGAAAACTTGCGCTGCTATGGACCGCGCACGGCGCGCGATCCGTATCTGGCCAGCGGCCGCAATATGCCCGCGCGAATCGCCACTCCGGCGGACATGAAGCGCGTGTATGACGGCTATGATGGCGCCATTGCATACGTGGATAAGCACCTGGGTGAAGTGTTCGGCGCCTTGCGAGAATTGGGAATTGAAGAGGAGACCGCCGTGATCATCAGCAGTGATCATGGCGACTCCTTTGGCGAACATGGACAATACGAGGATCACGGCATTGCCAATGAAGCGGTGCATCATATTCCGATGATTGTCCATTGGCCGGGCATAGCGCCGGGCTGCTGCGGTGAGTTCATCTACGGTTTGGATTTAGGCCCCACGCTTTGCGACATGCTGGGCATGCCCACTCCTGCCGGGTGGGATGGAAAATCCTTTGCACCAGCCATTCGGGGCGAGCGCTTCGAGGGCTGGCCTTATCAGGTGTGGGATCATGGCATATATACGCTCACGCGTTCGGTGCGTACGCGCGACTACCTGCTGATCAACATTCTGCATCGGGGACTCTATCCCTACACCGAGCCGCTGATGCTCTATGACATGAATAACGACCCGCATCAGCGGCATAACTTGGCTGCTGAGCGGCCAGAAATGGTGAATGAGTTGCTGGGCTTAATGGCGCAATGGCGGCGCGAGCAGTTGCTCAAGGGCAATGGCCCTGATGCGCTGGAGGAAGTAATTCCCCGCGGGCCATTTGATTACTATACCGCCGAGTCATACTTGAAGTTTTTGCAGGCGCGCGGCCTGGATGAATACGCCGAGGATTTCCGCGCCGGCATGGGAATCAATAAGGAAGCATAAGAGATAAAGTTAAAAATGTGAGGCTCTGCAATGCGCGTATTCTCCATTGTTCTCGCCTGCTGTTTGTTTGCCGCCTGCGCAAGAAACACGCAGATTGCCTTGCCCGTTGCGCCCGCCAATGAGGAGGAAACGCGCAGGCTAATTCCCGATTATGCGCGGGTGCTGGGGTTGGATCTTGGATTCGATACGCAAGATGAGCTGGAATTGAAAATCGGCGCGGGAAAAATTGCTAAGGGCGGCCATTCCAATAGCGGACGCAAATGGGATTTCACCAGCAATGGCCTGAGCTTATTCGCTGATGGTTTTGATATGGACAGCGGCGAACAGTATATCCTCGATACGCTTGTGTTCTCCGAATGGAAAGGGCGATTGGAGGATTGCCGCGAACTGCAAAGCCAGAACCTTGGTCCATGGGGCGCATTGCAGCGCGCCGCCACGCCGGAGCAGTGCCTGGCGACATTGCCGAGGGCATTACGGGAATCCGCCATGGAGAAAAAGGATGAAGGTCAGCCGTTGCTGGAATGGACACACCAGATTCAAGGCTTTCGGAATGGCGTAAAAGGCACCGGCGATTACACGGCCACGCTCGGTTTCGATACGGCCAATCACCTGCAATATCTGCGGTTGGTTGGCTATTTTGATGTGTATGCCAGCGACCTAAAATAATAGATTTTCTTACAGGAGAAAACAGAGAGAACGGAGACATTTCTGGATATTCGTCTTTATTGTGGTGCAGGCTATCGCCTCGTAGTGAGGCAAGCGCCTGCTTGCATTTCTTTCTCGTCGCCAAACATATCCCATTTACGATTGGCAATGCCTCCGGAGGAGGCGCATATCGGTAGAATCGCCGCTCGCAAAACCCCTGGCTCCGTAGGAATCGAACACTGATACCCGCCATTTTGTGCCTGTACTTGACCGCAAAATGTCATAGACGTTTGACACCCGCCAAGCAGGCTTCTACAGTTTTTCTTTTCCGCATCCTATTGTCATTACAAGGTTCGCCGTCATGAGTTTTGAAGGGGAATTGCTCGAAGACCATCCGCTGATTCGCGTGCGTTACGACAAAGCGGCCGATTACCGCGCCAACGGCGGCAATCCGTTCGTCAATCGTTTTATGCCAACGCATCAAGCCGCTGAACTGCAGGCCGATGGCGACCGTCATGCCGCCGAGGAAACGCCCGTGCGCGTGGCCGGACGCATGCTGACCGTCAAATCCTTCGGCAGTTTATCTTTCTTTCATCTACAGGACGCCACCGGGCGCATTCAGGTCGCCGTGCATAAAAAAGGCGTGCCCGAAGGCGATATGGAGTTGTTCAAGAAGACGCTTGATACCGGTGACATCGTGGGCGTTGAGGGAACGATGACGCGCACGAAAACGGGCGAATTGACGGTGCATGCGCATCGTATTTATCTGCTGTCCAAATCCATGCGCGCCCTGCCCGAAAAATATCATGGGTTGAAGGATCAGGAACTGCGTTATCGCCAGCGCTATGTGGATTTGATTGTCAATCCCGAGGTGAAAAAAGTCTTTGAATTACGCAGTCGCATCATCGCCGCTTTCCGTCGCAACTTGGATTTGCGCGGCTACATGGAAGTCGAAACCCCGATGATGCAGCCGATGTATGGGGGAGGGGCGGCCAAGCCATTCATCACGCACCACAATGCGCTGGATATGGATCTTTATCTGCGCATTGCGCCGGAGCTGTATTTGAAGCGCCTGCTGGTGGGCGGCTTTGACAAGGTCTATGAGGTCAATCGCAATTTTCGCAACGAAGGCTTATCGATCCGCCATAATCCCGAATTCACTATGGTCGAGCTCTATACCGCCTGGTGGGATTACACCGACACGATGAACCTGAGCGAGGAACTGATCACGGATGTGGCGCAGGAAGTCTGCGGCACGCTGGAGATGGAGTTCCTCGGTAAGCCGCTGAGTCTGGCGCGTCCATGGGCGCGGCGCACGATTTTGGATTTGATTCGCGATACGTTGGGCGTGAACTCGGAGCGCACATTGCGGTGGGGAACCACTGATGCAGAATCGCGTGAGTTCATTCTGTCCATCATTCCCGATGAGCACAAAGGCGCGATCCTGGGCTCAGATGGCGGAGCGAAGAAATCGAACGACAAGATTCTGTTTGAATTGTTTGAGGCAGCCGCCGAACCGACGTTATGGCAGCCCACCTTTGTGATGGAATTTCCGCGCAGTTTGTGTCCGCTCGCCAAGAGCAAGCCGGATGATCAGGCCACGGCTGAGCGTTTTGAGATCTTCATCGGCGGCATGGAAATGGGCAATGCCTACAGCGAATTGAATGATCCCTACGATCAGTTGGAGCGCTTTCGCGACCAGGAACGCCAGCGCAATGCCGGCGATGAGGAAGCCACGGGCGTGGATGCGGATTACGTGCGCGCGTTGGAATACGGCATGCCGCCGGCCAGCGGCCTGGGCATTGGCATTGACCGCATTGTCATGATGCTGACGAATTCCTCGTCCATTCGCGATGTGATTTTATTTCCGCAAATGCGTCCGGAAGTTGACCACGAATCCACACGAATGGACACGAATGAACAGCCAGGAGAATAGATAGTCAAATGGTTATTTTGCATTTAACAAATGATGAGAAGATAGAAAAGGAAACTTTTAGTTGAAACAATGAACATGACATTGAGGTTCTGCTGTTATAAGGATCATTCGTGTTAATTGGTGTGCATTCGTGGTCAAAGATAAAGGAGTTACTATGCCAGAATTGCTGCTCAAGGACGAAGTCTTTCAAGTCGTGGGTGCGGCAATGGAAGTTTCCAATTATATTAAACATGGATTGCATGAGAAGATATATGAGAATGGGCTCGTGGTGGAGTTCGGATTGAGAGATATTCCTGTAAGGAAGCAGCCAAAATTTCCCGTTTTCTATAAAGATTCTCTGGTCGGAGAGTTTATTCCCGACCTAATTGCATTCGACAGGGTAATTGTTGAGGTAAAGACTATTGATCAAATTACAGATCATTAACGTGGGCAGGTTCTGAATTATTTGCGCATAACAGGAATGAGAGTTGGTGTGATTTTGAACTTCAAACATGCAAAATTAGAATGGGAAAGATTAGTTCTTTAAGGACCACGAATGCACACGAATAAACACGAATATAGAAAACGAAAACATTCTAAACCATATAAGGCAGAGGCATGCCGGCAGAAAAATTAATCTGATGGGAAGGAATGGAAACTTTTGCACAGGTAGGAAGTCAAAGAATAAGCTTGGCAGTTATTCGTGTCCATTCGTGTGAATTCGTGGTTAAGGATGCTTATGCTATACGAAGCCTTTATTGCACGGCGCTATCTGTTCTCTCGTGAACGCGGCGCGCTGGTGGCCATCATTACGCTGATCTCCGTGCTGGGCGTGGCCATTGGTGTTTGCGCGTTGCTGGTTGTCATTTCCGTTATGGACGGCGCCGATGTGGACCTGTTCGGCAAGATCATTGACATCAACGCCCACGTGCGCCTCGTTGCCCCACCCGGGCAGGGCTTCACGAATTACAATCAGCTCTGCGAAGCGATTGAAAAAGTGCCGGGGGTGACCGCTGCTTCGCCCGCGATTGAGGAGCAGGCGATCGCCTTGCGTCGCAATCCCATCACCGATGCGATGATCACGCAGGGAATTCTTATCGAAGGCATTGACCCTGAACGCGAAAAGCGCGTGACAGGAATCAATCGCCATACTGATCCGCCAAATCTCGGCGCCATCAAGAAGGGTGAAATCGTCTTGGGCAGCGCACTAGCCGAGGATTACCTCGGCATTAACACCGGCGAACCGTTGCGATTATTGACCCAGATCGACAGCATTGCCGGCACCCTGCGGCCCAAGCAGACCACGGTCTATATGGCTGGACGTTTGTATTCTGGATATTATGACTTCGACAAGGCCGCGGCGTACGTGAACCTGCAACAGGCGCAGGATATGTTCATCCTGAATGAGCCTCATGATATCGCTAATGAGATTCGCGTGCGCGTGACCAATCCCATGGATTTATTTGAACGCGAACGCCCCGCCTCATTTCTGCCTCGTCTTTGGTTTGACGTGAAGAATGGCGTGGAGGGCGTGTTCCGCCCGCGCAACGAAAACATCAACGTGCGGCGCGATATTATCCGCGCTGTTGAACCGCTGCTGCCGGCCGACACCTTCGAGCACACGTGGATCAAGACCTGGGTGGACCAGAACAGTGAATTTTTCAAGGCGCTGCAATTAGAAAAGCTCGCGTTGTTTATCATCCTGCTCCTTGTCATCCTTGTGGCGGCCTTCAATATCATCGGCACGCAAATCCTGGTCGTTTTGCAAAAGACACGCGAGGTGGGAATCCTGATGTCCATGGGCGCTCCACGCCGCTCTGTTCGCCGCATTTTCTGGGGCTTTGGCATGATGATCGGCCTGGTGGGGACGGCCGTGGGATTGGCTGGCGGCTTGGGCATCTGCTACTTCATCGCACACACTGACCTGCTGCAATTACCCAAGGCTGTTTATGGCATCAGCCGTTTGCCCGTGCGCGTGAGCGGCGTCACTGTGATGGTCATTGTGGTTTGCTCCATGCTGATCTGCATGCTGGCCTCCGTATTCCCCGCCTGGCGGGCATCAAAACTCGACCCGGTGGAGGCGCTGCGCTACGAGTAGGTGCGTGGCGCGCAATGACTATGGAATCGATTGTGGAAAGAAACAACCAGCCTGTCGTGGAAGCCATTGGCCTCTGGCGCTCATTCAAGGATGCCGAGCGCGAATTGACGATCCTCAAGGGCGTTGACCTGCAAGTCATGCCTGGCGAGGCGCTGGCCATTGTTGGCGTATCGGGATCGGGCAAGTCCACGCTGCTGCATTTGCTGGCAGGGCTTGACCAGCCGAGCAAGGGAATTGTCAAACTGGAAGGCGAACCTTATACGGGCTTGGATGAACTAAGCATGGCGCGGCGGCGTTCGCGCGTCATCGGCATTATTTATCAATTTCATCACCTCATGCCCGAATTCAGCGCGCTCGAAAACGTCATGCTGCCAGGCATGATTGCCCGCCGCCCATTGCCCGAGACAAAACAACTGGCCATCAAGAGTTTGGAAGAGGTCGGGTTGGGCGGGCGATTGCATCATCGGCCGGCAAAACTTTCCGGCGGCGAGCAACAACGCGTTGCACTGGCCCGTGCGCTGATGAATAATCCTCATCTGGTGCTGGCCGACGAACCTACCGGCAGTCTGGACGCCGGCAGCGCGCGCGAAGCCGTCGATCTCCTCTGGCAAGGAACCAAGGCGAAGGGCAAGGCGCTGGTGATCGTCACGCATGAGCCGACGATTGCCCGGCGCGCCGATCGCATCCTGCGATTGGAATCGGGCGTGTTGCACGATGTTACCAATGAAATGCATACATAGAAGAACGGAAAAAAGGCAACAGGCAAGGCGGCGGAGCAGGCGTATGAAAAGATTGCAGCTTCACGGCCGCCGAGCCAGTCGCCATTTTTCCTAAACCAATTACCGAAGGAGGGCATAAGCCATGGGACTCATTATTTATCTGGACGGACAATACCTCGAGGAAAAGGACGCCAAGGTCAGCGTCTTTGACCATGGCCTGCTCTACGGCGACGGCGTTTTTGAAGGCATCCGCGTTTATAGCGGCTGCATCTTCCGGCTGGAGCAGCACTTGGACCGGCTGTTCTCTTCGGCCAAGTACATCATGCTCGACATTCCAATGAGCAAGGATGAATTGATTCAAGCCACGGTGGAAACCGTGCGGCGCAACAATCTGCGCGACGGCTATATTCGCCTCGTCGTCACCCGTGGCAAGGGCGATCTGGGCCTGGCGCCATGGAAATGCCCGAAGGCGACCGTGTTTATCATTGCCAGCACAATCAAGCTTTACCCGGCTGAGTTTTACGAGAAGGGCATGGAGATTGTCACCGTGCCCACCACGCGAAACCGCAACGAGGCACTCAATGCCCGCGCCAAGACATTGAACTACCTCAATAATATCCTGGCCAAAATCGAGGCCAAGAACGCGGGCGTCGAAGAAGCGCTCATGCTCGATGCCAGCGGTTTCGTGGCGGAATGCACGGGCGACAACATCTTCCTGCTTCGCCAGGGCGTGATGCTCACTCCGCCGACATATTTGGGCGCGCTGAAGGGCATTACGCGCGATTCCATCATCGAACTGGCTCGAAAAGAAGGCATTGAGGTCGTGGAGCAACCGTTTACGCGTTTTGATGTGTATGAGGCTGATGAGTGCTTCCTCACCGGCACGGCCGCCGAGGCCATCCCCGTGGTCAAAGTCGATGGCCGCGTGATTGGCGATGGCAAACCCGGCGCCATTACCTGGAAATTGATCGAGCGCTATCGCGCCATTACCGCCGTGGATGGCGTAAAGATCGACTAGATCTTATTCACCACAGAGACACTGGGAACACCGAGTAAATTCCGTGTCCTCTGTGACTTTATGGCCATTTTTGCGTTTCTTTGTCTCCTCTGTGGCTCTGTGGTGAAAAAACCCCGCCGGAATGTGCCTTTGCCTTGCTTTTATGTGCTATGATGAGTAATTAGAGAGGTATGCAGAAAAGAGGGCGATGGCCATGTCCTCTTTCGGCCAGACTTGACATGCGCCGATGCTCCTCAGCACTGGGCCCGGACATGGGAGGAAGGCTTTGGCAGTGTTTAAGAAATGTGAAAAGTGCGGCAAGCCTGCAGTCTATAAATCCACGAAGTTCATCAACGGCAAACCCTTTGACCGTTTCTTCTGCGAGGATCATGCCGCGGA